>Ga0208138_100061_pt1 | contig 88795 bp, 92 predicted proteins | sample AntRauMetaRauer3_FD_184786 | JGI IMG/M metagenome (GOLD analysis project Ga0208138, IMG submission 184786) | Saline lake microbial communities from Rauer Lake, Antarctica, in enrichment culture - Antartic Rauer Lake 3 Metagenome Rauer3 (SPAdes)... ... | reverse complement strand
GAGCGTGGTGCGGACGGACTCCGCGACCGCCTTGCCGGCCGTGATATTCATGTTCTGAGCGTCCTTTCCGGAGGTACGCTGTGACTCCTCGGAAAGTACGATCATGGGCTGATTGCCCATCCGCTGTCGCTGTGACATAACAAGCTTTGATTGTTTGTGATTCTATATAAATCTTTTGCTCGGTTCGTGTGAAAACGCAACACGGTAGGGAGGGACACAACTGCATGTGGTGTATTCACATGGGTGTTTATATAGAACGGCAGATCGAGTGTCGGAGCGTGGATCGTTTCCCGACACGCATTAGCGCTCGGAGCCGCTACCCCGCCTATGGCCTCGGAGTCGTGTGACGTCTGCGAGCGGTCCGTCAGGATCGCCGGCGGGATCGGCGACCTGTGGAACTTCGCGTTCGAGTCGACACAGGGGATGACGGTGGAGCTCTCGGACGGCTCCGAGTTCTTCCTCTGTTTCGAGTGCATGGAGGCGCTGCCGGACGACTACGAACCCACCGCGGACGACGTCGCCGACCTCCGGGAGCGGACCGACCCCGTCGAGGGCGGCGGCCGCGATCACTTCTGGCACTGGGGGTAGATGGTTGTCGGCGCGGTGACCGTCTCCATCGAACACTTATAAATCGCTGCTGGCGCCGCGACGATCACTTCCAAAGCCCCGACGGCACCGCCCCGCCGGAAGACGGTCCTGCTCGCTCCCTCCGTTCGCTGCGCGGGCTGCGACTTCCATGCTCCCGCTCGTTTCACTCGCGGGACCGCACCCGCACCTCACGCCTCCCCAGCCTCGTCGCTGGCGCCGACGGCGCCAGCGACTCCCTCGCGCTCGGTTCGCGCCGCGTTGCGGCGCTCACCGGAGCGCGGGGCGAGAGCGAAGCTCTCGCTTGCAGCCGGCGCGGTGCGCCGGCGACGCCACCGCAACTGCCGGAATCGCCGCAGCCGCTTCCTCACTCGCTTATAAACATCGCCGCCCGCTCACGCCGCCGCTTTTTTGAACGTATCACAAGGACCATACTGTCTCGCCTCCCGGTACGATCCAACAGGTGGACCCAGTGACGACAAAACGCGAATACCGAGACGACTACACGGACAAGACGCTGTACATCCCCGGGCCGACGGAGGTCCGCGAGGACGTCATCGAGGCCATGACGGAGGCGCCGTTCGGTCACCGAATGGACCGGATGACCGACCTCTACACGACCATCGTCGAGGACACGAAGGAGTTCCTCGGCACCGACAACGACGTGGTCATCCTCACCGCGTCCGGCACGGAGTTCTGGGAGGCGTCGACGCTCAACCTCGTCGACGAGAACATCCTCGTGCCGACCTGCGGGAGCTTCAGCGAGCGCCACGCCAACGTCGCCGAACGCCTCGGGAAGGACGTCGACCGACTGGAGTACGAGTGGGGCGAGGCCGTCAAGCCCGAGGACATCCGCGAGGCGCTCGAATCGACCGACAAGCACTACGACGTGGTCGCGACGGTGATGAACGAGAGCTCCACCGGCGTCCGCAATCCGATCGAGGAGATCGGCGACGTGATCGCCGACTACCCGGACACCTACTTCGTCGTCGACGCGGTCTCGGCGCTTGGCGGCGACTACGTCGACATCGACGACCACAATATCGACGTCATCTTCGCGTCCACGCAGAAGGCGTTCGCGATGCCGCCGGGGCTCGCGGTCTGCGTCGTCAGTCAGGACGCCTACGACCGCGAGGTCGAGAAGGAGACCTCCTCGTGGTACGGTGGCTTCCGCCGCACGATCGACTACTACGACCGCAAGGGCCAGACGCACTCGACGCCCGCCATCCCGATCATGTTGGCGTACCGCAAGCAGATGAAACACATGCTCGACGAGGGCCACCGCGCCCGCGACGAGCGCCACCGTGAGATGATGGCGTACGTCCACGACTGGGCGGACGAGCACTTCGCGATGTTCCCCGAGGAAGGCTACGAGTCCCAGACGGTCGCCTGTATCGAGAACACGCAGGGGATCGACGTCGCCGCGACCATCGAGGAAGTGAGTGAGGAGTACGACATGGCCTTCTCAAACGGCTACGGCTCGCAACTCGGTGAGAAGACGTTCCGCATCGGCCACATGGGCGAACATACCGTCGAGAGCGTCAGAGAACTGACCGACGCGATCGAAGACGTCGCGGACCTCTGAGCCGGCCGTCGCCACGCGTCGCGCTGCGTTCTAACTCTCATTTCGCTCCGCATTCCTCTTTCCGCTCCGCAGTCGATCCCGAAGTCCGCGCTCCCCTCTCAGCCGGTGCGCCGCGGTTCGACGAGCTCGATCCGGTAGCGCCGACCGCCCGAGCGAGTCTCCTCGACCGCGACGACGACGAACGAGTGCTCGGCGAGGTCGATCATGTCGCCCGGCGAGAGCGGCCCGTCGTCGCCCGCCTCGCCGCGCCGTCTCCGGTTCTCTCGCGCTCGGCGGTCGGTGTCGCCGACGACCTCGGGGCCGACGCTGATCGTTCCGGTCTCGGCCGCGATTGCGCGACCCCAGAAGGCGTCCGCCGGCGGTCGCGGCCCCACGCGCTCGGCCAACTCGGCTCTCGTCAGTCGCTTCATCGGCGATCGCTCACAGCCAGAGCAGTTGTGCGTGTCGGGTGTCGTCGAACTCCAAGACGGTCTCCTCGTCGACGAGTCCGGCGTCGACGGCGACGCCGACAGCCTCGGTGCCGACGATGTTGGCGACCTGCGCGCGGTGGAGCCCGGCGACGACCTCCTCGGCGGTCGCCTCGACGGCGTCCTCGCCGCCATAGAACTCCTCGCTGACGGTGATAGTCGCCCGACCGTTGTCGTACGTCTCGCCGAGGCAGTCGGCGTCACAGACGGAGACGAGCCGGCCTTCGGGCGTCTCTCGCTCGCGCAGCAGCATTAGAAGCCCTCGGGACCCTCGCCCTGCAGCTCGCGTTTCGGCTCCTCGCTCCCACCGCTGCGGCCGCCGGGCTGCCCGCCCGCGCCGCCGCGTCCCGCTCCACCGGGCTCGCCGGGCTGTCCGCCCATCCCGCCCCGGCCGCCTTGGCCCATTCCGCCCTGCGCCGCCTGCTCTTCGACCATCTGGCCCTCCGCCTCGCGGCGGATCTCCTCGGCCCGGTCGGCGACCTCTTCGGCCTGCTCGTGTTCGCCCGCCTCCTCGAGCGCCCGGGCCTTCTCTTCGAGGACGCCCGCGCTCCGGTAGCCGAGTCGGATCGCGTTGTCGAAGCACGTGACGGCGTCCTCGGCGAGCCCCCGCTCGACCAGCAGAAATCCGCGGTTGAACCACGCCTCGGCGAAGCGCGGGTCGGTCTCGACGGCGCGCTCGGCGTGTTCGAGCGCCTGTTCGGTGCGGCCGAACTCCCAGAGCGCGTACGCGAGGTTGGTCTCGGCGGTCGCCGCGTGCTCGGAGTCGCCGTCGATCCGCAGCGCCTCCTCGTACGCGCCGATCGCCTCGTCGAACTCCTCCAACTCGGCGTGGGCCGCCCCTTTGTTCACCCAGGCCTCTTGGGCCTCCAGTGAGTCCTCTTCAGCGAACTGCGCCGCGCGCTGGAACGTCTCTGTGGCCTCCTCGTAGCGGTTGATCCCCATGTACGAGAGCCCCACGTCGAGCAGGCGCTCCACGTCGATGGCGTCGCTCTCGACGTTCCGTCGGTCGAGAATGTCGGTGAGGACGCGGGAGTCGACGGGGTCGACCGTGTTCGGGTCGGCGTCGATCTCCTCGGGGTCGAGGGTGAACTCCTCGTAGTCGGCGTCGACGCCCTGCCCGGCCGAGAATTCGTGGGGGCCGTCGTCGCGTTCGTCGGTCATATACCGTGTTTTGACGGTCACGACGCGTAAGGGTTGCGTCAGCGATCGAACGAGAGACGGCGTGTGCGCGGTCGAGAATGGGGAGCTGCCCGGTGCTGATCGGAACAACAATCGACGCGTCGGCGACGCCGCTCCTTACGCGATTTTCTCGTACTGCTCGGAGAGCTTCTCGGCGGCCTCGTCGAGCAGTTCCGACTCGTACTCGTCGAGCTCCCACTCGACGACCTCCTCGACCCCGTTCGAGCCGAGCTTCGCGGGCACGCCGAAGGCCGTGTCCTCGTGGCCGAACTCGCCGTCGAGCACGACCGAACACGGGAGCACCTCACCGGTGTCGTTCACGATCGCCTCGACCGTGTGGGCGACGCCGGTGGCCGGCCCCCACTGCGTGGCGCCCTTCCGGCTGATCACGTCCATCGCGGACTCCTGGAGGTCCGCGAGGATCTGCTCTTTCTCGTCGGCGTCGAACTCGGGGTCGCGGCCGTCGACGCGCACCTTCGAGAAGACGGGCGCCTGCGCGTCGCCGTGCTCGCCGAGGATCGTCGCCTCGACGTTCTTCACGGGCGCGTCGAAGCGTTCGGAGAGGACGTACCGGAAGCGCGCGGAGTCGAGCCGACCGCCGAACCCGATCACCTGGTGGCGGTCGCGGTCCCCCGCCTCGTACAGATGTCGGTTGAGGAGGTCAACTGGGTTCGAGGTGGTGACGGTGACGAAGTCGTCGTTGTGCTCGGCCAGCGACGAGCCGATGTCGGCCATGATGGGGGCGTTGTCGCCGGCCAGATCGAGGCGCGTCTGGCCCTCCTGCCGCGGGATCCCAGCCGTGATGACGACGACGTCCGAGCCGGCGGTGTCCGCGTACTCGCCCTGCCGGACGGTCGTGTTCGAGTCGTAGGCGACGCCGTGGTTCGTGTCGGCGGCCTGTCCGATCGTCGTCTCGCGCTGGTCCGGGATGTCGACGAAGACGAGTTCGTCGACCACGTCGCGCAACGCGAGGTTGTAGCCGGCTGCGGCTCCGACGGTCCCTGCCGCACCGATGACGCTAACTTTTGTCATACTGTATGAATCCGCGACGGGACGGCGAGTAAACGTTTCGGAACCTCACGAACGTATATAAATGTCTCGGCGGATCGCGTCGCGAAAACCCTAACTCCGGCGGCGACGCACACTCGCTCAGTGCCGACGTTTCGCTACCCGTGTCCCGGCTGTCGGACGACCAACAGCCTCCACGACGCCGACTGCGACTTCGAGGGCGTGAGCTGGCCGACCATCGAGAAGGCGTACACGGACCTGTTGACGGTCCTCACCGCCGAGCGCGACGGGATGGCCGAATCGACGCTCCGGGAGGCGGTCCACAGCGAGTGGAGCGGGCTCCACAAGGCCGCGCTCGGTGCCTTGGAACGCGAACAGCGCGTCGTCGAGGACGGCGACCGGCTCCGGCTGCTCACCGCCGCGGAGTTCAAAGAACTCGTCTCTGAGCCCACCCGCGACCCGATGCGCACCGTCTACGAGTACGGCTCCGTCCCGGGCTGTCACGACAACGCCGTCTTCGCGATGGTCGCGTGGTACGAGATGGTCGGGCTCTCGTGGCCCGAGACCCGGGAGAACGTCGTCGAGTGGCTCCGCGAGTCGGGTGCGTGGGATCGCGGCGGCTTCGAGGAGTCCTCGCCCGAGGAACTCGTCGACGCCAAACGCCACGTCTACGACGAGGGCTACGGCTGGAAGGAGAAGGGCCAGGCGGCAAAGCGGGTCATCGAGCGGCATCTGTGACCCCGCCGCAGGCCGACCGCGATCGCGCGCGGCTCCAGTCCGGCCACCCGCTTAAGTTCCCACGAACCGTCTCACCGCCGTGACACATCCGGAAGCGGGGGCGGCGTCGCTCAAGTCGGCGGGCGGTGAGCCCACCGACCGCCCCCCGGCGGTCTCCAACCCCCGCCGCGCGCTCGCCGTGGTGATCGGCGTCGTCTTTATCGACCTCGTCGGCTTCGGGATCGTGATCCCGATCCTCCCGTTTTACGTGCGGTCGTTCGGCGTCAGCGACGCCTTCATCGGACTGCTCGCGGCGTCGTACTCGCTCGCGCAGTTTCTCGCCGCGCCCACGCTCGGTCGGCTCTCAGATCGGATCGGGCGCCGACCCGTCCTGCTCGCGTCGCTCGCGACCGCCGGAGTCGCGTGGGTGACGTTCGGCTACGCCGGGGAGTCGGGGGCGCGCTTCGGGACGACCGCAGCACTGGCGACGCTGTTCGCCTCTCGGACGCTCGCGGGCGCGATGGGCGGCAACATCGCGGCCGCCCAGGCGTACGTCGCCGACATCACTCCGCGGGATCGTCGGGCGGGCGCGCTCGGGCTCGTCGGGGCCTCCTTCGCGCTCGGGTTCGTCTTCGGTCCGGCGATCGGCGGCCTGCTCGCCGCCGATCCCGTGGTCGCCCGCGCCGACGCGCTCTTTCCAGCGTTCGTTCCGGCGACGCCGTACTCGCTGCCGAGCTTCGCCGCCGCGGGGATGAGCTTCCTCGCGGTCGGCGTCGGTGGCCTCTTCCTCGAAGAGCCGACGCGCGACCGCTCCGGCGAGCCCGCCGCCCGAACGACCGCCATCGGCCAGTTCCGCGAGGCACTTGCCTCCGCGTCGCTCCGCCCGCTCACGATCGCGTACTTCCTCGTCGCCGTCGCGTTCGCGGGCGTGCAGGTGATGTTCATCCCGTACGTCGCCGACGCGTTCGGCTACGACGCGACGGCCGCCGCCTTCCTGCTCACCTACGTCGGCGTCCTCGGCGCGGTGAATCAGGGCGTGCTCGTCGGCCGGCTCTCACGAATCGTCCCCTCTCGAACGCTCGTCGCCGCCGGCTCCGTGATCCTCGGCGGAGCGCTCGTCGCGATTCCGACGACCGGACTCGTCGGCCGCGTGGTCGGCGGCGTCGTCCTCGGCGGCCCGGCGTGGCTCACGCTCCCACTCGTCGCGCTCCTCGTCGCGCTCGCGATGCTCTCGTTAGGGAACGCCCTCGTCAACGTCTCGCTGGCGACGCTCGTCTCGGCGTCCGCCGGCGACGGCGAACAGGGAGCCGCCTTCGGCGTCACGCAGGGCGCGTCGAGTCTCGGGCGGACCGTCGGCCCGCCGCTGATGGCGGTGTTGTACACGGTCGCTGTCTCCTCGCCGTTCCTTATCGGTGCCGTGCTGCTCGTCCCCGTCGCCGTCGCGTTCGCTCGGCGATCCGCCCCCGACTCGACCGCGTGACCGCGACAGGTTTACGCCGCCGGTCGTCGTCGTAGCCGACGCATGGTCTTCGACGCCGTCCCCGCGTGGCCCGCCGTCGGCTCCGTTGCCGGCGGGGTGGGAGCCCTCACACTCGCGTGGACGATCCGCGAACACCGCGGTCGTCCGGGCGTCGACTGGTTCTTCGGCGTGTTCGCGGCGCAGGCGACGTGGTGTCTCTCCTACGGGATCGGGTTGCTCGTCTCGGCCCCGTCGCTCCGGGCCGCGCTGGAGGCGACGGCGTGGCTCGGCATCATCTGGACGGGGATCGGGTTCCTCGGGTTCGCGCTGGAGTACACCGGTCGGAGCGACGTGATTCGGGGGCGCCTGTTCGCCGCCGTCGTCGGGTTCGGGTTCGTCTCTACCGCCGTTCTCGCCACCAACCCGATCCACGGGTGGTTCTGGACCGGCTTCCGTCTCGACCCCGTCTTCGGCGTCGCGACCGTCTCGTACGCCTTCGGTCCGTGGGCGTACCTCGTCGTCGCGGTGGAGACGGTGCTCGTCGCCAGCACGGTGTTCCTGCTCGTCGACACCCTCTTGAGCTACGGCCCGCTGTACCGCCGCGAGACCGCGGCGGTCGCGTTGAGCTCGCTGCCGCCGGGGCTCGCGACAGTCGCGTGGACGCTCGAACTCGGGCCCGTCCCGCAGCTCCAGCTCGCGCCGATCCTGTTCGTCCCGCACGTCCTGCTCGACGCGTACGCATTCGGCCGTGCCGAGATGTTCGACCGGTACCCGACAACCAGCCGCGCCGCCGAGCGCACCGCGCTCGACGACCTCGCCGACCCCATCGTTGCACTCGCGCTTGACCACCACGTCGTCCGGCTCAACCCCGCCGCCGAGTCGCTGCTCGGCGTCGACGCCGAGACCGCACGCGACCGTCCGCTCGACGCGTTCGTGACGGTTCCCGGCCTCGATGACGACCGTACCGCCGCTGAGTCGGACGGGGGCGACCGCCACGGCGACGGTTACGACCACGGGGGCGGCACCCGCGAGACGATCGCGGTCGGCGACGGCGTCACCCGGCGCACGTACGCGGTGTCGACATCGCCGCTGACCGACCCCAACGGAGCCCATGTTGGGTACACGGTGGTCTTCTCGGACGTGACCGATCGGGAGCGCCGCCGCCAGCAGTTAGAGGTGCTCAATCGCATCCTCCGGCACAACCTCCGGAACGACGCCGGCGTCGTCCACGGCTACGGCGAACTGCTCGCGGAACGGCTCGACGACCCTGAACTGGCCCGGATGGCGGACGCGATCGAGCGCCGAGCGGGCGCGCTGGCCGCGCTCGGTGAGAAGGCCGGCACCGTCGAGCGGTTGGTTACCGGAAGCGAGCCGAGCGCCGTCGCGGTCGACGATATCGTCGCGTCGGTCGTCGACGCCACTCGCGCCCGCGACCCTGACGCGACCGTCGACCTCGCGATCGAGGCACGCGGCAGCGGTCACGGGGACAACGACGACAACCGCGGCGACAACTGGACGGCCCGACTCAACACTCACGCGCTTCGCGCGGTCGTCGAGAACACCGTCGAGAACGCCCTCGATCATCACGACAGCGCCGGGATTGAACGCGACGACGGCGGGCCATGGGTTCGCGTGTCGCTACGACGGGAGCCGGTCGAGCGCACTGATGGCGGGAACGCGGCGGGTAGGGCCGACGACGAGGACGGGGGCGCCCCCGACTGCTTCGTCCTCACCGTCGCCGACGACGGGCCGGGGATTCCCGATCACGAGATCAAGGCAATCGAGGCGGGCCGGGAGACGGCGCTCGAACACGGCTCCGGCATCGGGCTCTGGATCGTCGAGTGGGGGGCCGCCGCGCTGGGCGCCGAGGTCGACTACGCCGACCGGAAACCGCGCGGGACGACCGTGACGGTACGGATTCCGATCGCGACAGAACAGTAAGTGTACTCACACTATCCGCCTTCAAAAGCCTCCAAAACGCCGTGTTCGGCCGCGTTAGTCGCTCTGAATTCGGGGAGCTAGCATGAACGTAACCTGTCCTAACCCCTCAGCGAACCCGTAGTGGAGCTTGACGGGGAATTCCTCGCCGAGCTCGATGGTGACCTCGGCGTCGGAGGCGATCGCCTTGTTCATGTCCTTGAGGTAGTCGAGGCTGAACAGGGAGTCCGCGGGGCCGGCGGTGAGCGCGATGAGGTCCTCGCGGGTGAGCGCGAGGTCGACGTCGTCGGTGTCGCCCTCGGCCTCGATGTAGAAGATCTCGTCGGTCTCGTCGACGCGGAGACGGATGTGATCGGAGACCATATCAGCGGCCTTGATCCCGCGGTCGATCTGGGCGCCCTCGACGACGATCTCGGCGGCGAGATCGAGGTCCGGGATGTCCGGCTCCTGACGGATGGAGTCGGGGTCGATGAGCGCGAGGGTGTACGAGAGCCCGTCGATCTCGATGTGGAGTTTGCGGGTCTCCTCGTCGAGTTCGAGGTGGATCAGGTCGCCCGAGTTGGCCATGCCGGCGATGTCTTCCAGACGAGCGAGGTTGACGCCGATGACGCCGCCGTCGGCCTCGTAGGACTCGAACGCCGCGGCTTCGAGGGTGAGATCGACCATGCCCACGTTGGCCGGGTCGACGGCCCGGATCGAGAGTTCCTCCTCGTTTAGGCGGATCTTACACTCGTCGACCAGCACGCTCACCGAATCGAGCGCGTCCTGAAACGTCGACGCGCCCACGATGGCCTTGAACATATACGTTCGGCTAGGGCGGTATCACCTAAAAAGGCACCCGATCGGACCGGCAGGGAAACGCTCAAAGCGACCGTCTCAGCCGGCCGATCCGTCGGCGCTCGACCGTCGCTCTATCGCTCCCAGCTGGTCGTCTGCCCGTTCAGTCAACGGGACGCCGCACCCGTTCAGATCAGCGGCTCGACGATATCGCGGCCCTCGGCGAGGAGGGCGTCAACGGCGTCGTCGCTGTCGGACTCGGCGTACACGCGGAGTTTCGGCTCAGTGCCTGACGGACGGACGAGCAGCCACGAGCCGTTCTCCAAGAGGAGCTTGAACCCGTCGAGGGTGACGACCTTCGCGACCGCGTGGCCGGCCACCGACTCGGGGATGTGGTCTTCCAAATCGGCGAGGACGCCTGCCTTGCGATTGTCGGGGCAGTCGAGCGACACCTTGCCGGCCGCGATGTGGCCGTGTTTATCGAGCAGGCGGTCGACCCGGTCGTCGAACGGTTCGGCGGCGTGAGTGCCCGCCGCGAGCAGCGCCATCAACACGCCGTCTTTCTCCCGGACGTGCCCTCGGAGCGTGAACCCGCCCGACTCCTCGCCGCCGAACAGCGCGTCGTGTTCACCCATCGCCTCGGCGACCCACTTGAACCCGACCGGGGTCTCGTACACGTCCTCGCCGTGCGCCTCCGCGATACGATCGACGAGGAACGTCGTCGAGACGGTGCGGACGGCCGGTCCCGAGTCGTCCTCTAAGAGGCGATCGTAGCAGGCGGCGTAGAAGAGATTCGCGTCGAGCACGCCACGTTCGGGAGTGACGACCGCGATCCGGTCGGCGTCGCCGTCGTTGGCGATCCCGAGATCGACGTCGCTGTCGGGGTCGGTGACGCGGTCGGCCAGCGCCTTCAGGTGCGCCGCGCTCGGCTCGGGCGAGTCGCCGCCGAAGGTCACGTCGCGCTCACAGCGCAGCCGGACGACCTCCGCGCCGGCGGACTCGAGGAGGGCGTCGGTGACGCCGCGGCCGCTCCCGTGCATGGCGTCGTACGCGATCGTGAGCCCGTCGAGGTCGGCACCGACCAACTCGCGGGCCGCCTCGGCGTGGGCGCTCACGAGGTCGACTCGGGAGATGTCGCCTCGTTCGCCTTCCGGGAGGAGGTCGGGTTCGGCGAGCCGAGCGACGACGTCCTCGGTGACTTCGGGAAGTGCGGGCGCGCCGTCGCTCGGGATGAACTTCACACCGTTGTACTCCGGCGGGTTGTGCGAGGCGGTGACCATGCAGGCGCCGGCGAGCCCGCGGTCGACGATCGCGTACGCGATCACCGGCGTGGGCACGTCGCGCTCGGGGAGGAGTACGTCGAATCCGTTGCCGGCGAGCACCTCGGCGAGGCTCTCGGCGAACCCTTCTGAGGTCTCGCGGGCATCGTAGCCGACCGCGACCGGCTCGTCGTGGCCCGCCGCGTCGAGGTGGTCGGCGACGGCCTGTCCGACGATTCGGAGACGGTCGTCGGTGAAGGTGTCGAGCGTCGCCCGCCAGCCGTCGGTGCCGAAGGAAATCTGGTCCATATTGGCACGTCGGCGGGGGAGACAATAATGCCCGGTGTCGGTCACGGTCCTTGCGCGGTGGGCGAGTCACTCCCCGATTGCCCGCTGGTCCCCCGCCGCTGGCCGACCCGCCGCCCATCGCCCACTCCCCGCTGACCCGTCGCGTTTTTGGGCCCGACTCGCGAATCACTCGCATGACCCGAATCGTCGCCGTGTCCGGCAGCCGGAGCGCGGACAGCACCACGCGGGCCGCGCTGTCGGTCGCGCTCGACGCCGCGGCCGACGCCGGCGCGGAGACAGACCTGATCGACCTCGGCGCGGTCGACCTCCCGCTGTACCACCCCGACGAGGACGCGCAGGGCGAAAGCGAGCGGCTGACGCGGCTCGTCCGAGAGGCCGACGGCGTGCTCGCCGGCACGCCCGTCTACCACGGCTCCTACTCCTCGACGTTCAAGAACTTCCACGATTTCTGCGGGTTCGACGAGTACGAGAACACGGCCGTGGGGCTGCTCGCGACCGCCGGGGGCGGGTCGTACGGCGGGACGCTCGAACACCTCCGATCGACGTTTCGGAACGTGCACGCCTGGACCGTCCCCCACGAGGTCGGAATCCGCGGCGCCTCGTCCGTCATCGACGACGACGGCCGGATCCGCGACGAAAGCTTGCGGAAGCGCACCCAGAAGCTTGGCCGCGTCGTCGCCGAGCACGCAGTGCGTCTCAACGACTGACACGGCGGTTTCGCGGTCGGTGTGACGGCTCCGCGATCGTCCGTCGGCTCCGTGATCGCCGTCGGCTCGCTCGCCCACTGCGCCGATCGATCGCTCGCCCCGAGATTCACCGTCAGGGGGGTTCCTTCCGGTAGTTTTAACAGAAATATCGATCAGTACCATCCATGGGGGTTCGCCGCGATTTTTGGTCGATATACCGAGAGGCGCTCCCCGTTCTCGTCGTCGCGCTCGGCGGCGGGCTGTTCGCCGGCCTCGTGCTCGAAGGCATGCTCGAGAGCGCCGAGCGGTTCCCCGGACTGCTCGTGATGGTCCCCGTGTTCCTCGCGACTCGCGGGAACGTGTACGGTGCGCTCGGGGGGCGGATATCGAGCGGGCTCCACCAGGGGCTCATCGAGCCGCAGTTCGAACGGAACGAGCGGCTGATGAACGCGATCCTCGCGTCCTTTATCAACGGCATCGCCATCTCGGTCTTCATCGGCGTGCTCTCGTGGGTCGCGCTCGCCCTGCTCGGACGCGAGTCCGCGTCGCTCGTCGAGCTCGTCGGGATCATGCTCATTGCTGGGTTCTTCACCTCTTTCATCATGATCTTCGGGCTACTCTTCGTGATCTTCATCGGGTACAAGTCCGGCCACGACCCCGACAACCTCGTCGGACCGATCGTCACCACGCTCGGCGACGTCTTCGGCATGGCGTTTCTGTTCCTCTCGGTCGTCGTCGTGGAGGTGCTCGTCGGGTGATCGGTGTCGCGGACGCGGCTCGTCGGCTGCCCGCCGCGGTGGGGGCGAGCGAACTGACGGCGGCCGCCTCGGGGGTGCCGATCTGATGGTCGACCCGACCGGTGACTCGCTCGGCTCGTGGCACGCGCGCCGGATAGTCCGGAACATGTTTCCGCTCCTGGTCGTCCTCTGTACGATCGTACTGTGGGCGGGGATCACGCTCGAAGACGCCGACGCGCTGCTCGAACAGTACGGACTCCTCGCCGTCATGGTGCCGACGATGGTCGGGATGGGCGGCAACCTCGGCGCCATCATGAGCTCGCGGCTCTCGACGCGGATCCACCTGGGAACGACCGAGTTCGACGTCCGCGACCGGGTGCTCTGGGCCAACGTCGCGGCGGTGCTCGGACTCGCCGCGACGATCTTCACCGCCCTCGCGATCGGGGCGTGGCTACTCGGCCATCTGATCGATGCACAAATGGCGCTGTCGACGCTGCTCACCATCTCGCTCGGCAGCGGCATGGCGGTCGCGTCGATCGCGATCGTGTTGTCGGTCGCGGCGACGTACGGATCCTACCGGCTCGGGGTCGATCCCGACGACACGACGATCCCGATCGTCACCAACGTCGTCGACGTGTTCGGGATGTTCATCTTTCTCGGCGTCTCGGCGTCCGTGTTGGGCTTTTGAACGCTCGGCTCGGTGCGTTCAGGGCGTCGCGAGTTCGACGAACGCCGCCGCGGCCGTCCGGGTCCCCTTGGCGATGACGATGTCGCCGCCGCGGAGTTCGGTGTCGGCGTCGGCGACCAGCAGCCACCCCTCGCCGGGACGGCGGATCGCGATGACGGACATCGTCACGTCCTGTTCGGCGACACCGTTCGTGACCGTCGAGCCGTCGAGCACGCTGTTCGCGACGACCTCGACGCGGGTGAGGATCTCGTCGCTCTCTTGGACCGCGAGTCGCACGACCGGGTGGACGTCGATGTCGCGGCGAACCCCCTCGCTGATGTCGAGCGCGGCGTCGCTGATGACCTCGGTGCTGGTGCCGAGGTGGATCAGCCCGCGGAGCGCGACCGGATCGTCGGCGTCGGCGGCCGCCTGCAACACCCACGCCTCGAACCGCGACTGGAGCCCGTCGACCTCGACTTCGAGGTTGGAGACTTCCTCGGCGATCTCCGCGTCGTCGAACAAGACGCTGCTGTAGGCCAGATCGACGGCCAACTCCGAGAGGTTCTTCATGTGGATGATCGTGTCGACCGCTCGCTCCAGATCGGCGATTGAGTCGTCGTCGGGAACGACGGATTCGTACGTGTCGCCCGTCAGTTCCTCGTAGACGGCGCCGATCTCGGAGTCCGGGCCCCGGAGGAGGGCCACGTCGTCCGCGTGGATCGCCGTGTCGGGACCGGGATTGAGCAGCCAGTCGTTGCCGCGCCGCAAGGCGATCACGCGCACGCCGGTCTCGGACTCGAGATCGATATCGCCGAGGGTGCGGTCGACGTACGCCGAGTCGGCGGCGGCGACCCCTCGGAGGAGGGTCTCGACGGCCTCGGGGAGCGCCGCCCGCATGGCCTCCGGGAGCCCGATCTCCTCTAACAGGATCTTGGCGATGTCGCCGGCGGCGTCGCTGATCTGGTCGGTGGCGGAGACGATGTTGAGGACGGGGGCCAGCCGCTCCGCGTCGGACGGGTTCCGGGCGGCCATGAGGAGGCTCATGTTTGCGCGCAGTTCGAGGTAGTCCATCCGTCGCTCCAACCGGAGCACCTCCGCCGCGAGCTCCTCGTTGCGATGTAACACCGCGGAGTACGACAGGTCGATCAGCAGCTCGGCCGTGTCCTTCATCTCGACCAGCACGTCCTTCACGCTGACGGGCTCGTACTCGATCGGCGTGGCCGATGCGTCGTCCTCCGGTGAGTCCATGTCCGACGGCTCTCGCGGGGAGCATTAAACTGTTCGCCGATCCGTCAGGCGGTCAGGTATCCTCGCGGGCGGTGAACGTCGACATCAGTTTGGGCATCGTCGGGTCCCCGCCGTCGACCCGTCGCCCTTTTGACCGGCTCCCGCATACGACCCTTCGATGACTGAATCGGGTGACGACGACCGTGTCCGCTAACCGGAAGGGCGACCGACGCGAACGCGAACTGGTGAACGCCCTCGACGACGCGGGCTTCGCCGTGATGCGCGCGCCGGCCAGCGGCGCCGCGACGGAGCGGGAGCTGCCAGACGTGCTCGCCGGCGACGGCGAGACGTTCTACGCGATCGAGGCGAAATCGAGCGCCGGTAACCCGATCTACCTCACTGGCGAGGAGGTCGAGGCGCTGCTGTTTTTCGCCCGTAACTTCGGCGCGAAGGCTCGGATCGCGATCCGCTTCGATCGTGAGGACTGGTACTTCTTCCACCCCGGCGAGCTGTACACGACCGACGCCGGCTCTTACCGCGTGAAAAAGGAGACAGCGCTCGCCGACGGCACCGACTTCTCCGAGTTCGTCGGGCGGACAGAGAAGGTGACGCTCGACGAGGTCGGCGTCGACCCCGACGAGGAGCGCCGCGAGATCCTCGAAGCGGTTCGCGACGGTCACATGCCGGTCGAGGACGCGCTCGACGTGTTGTGAGCGCGTCAGAGGCGCGGAGCCGTCGGCCGCCGACCCACTCGCTTATCCCTCGCGGCGTCGAAGTCGAGAACGAATGAGTGAGGAGTTCGTCCTGCTCGAACCCGAGGATCAGCCCGGCGACGAGTGGGAGCAACTGGACGTCTCCGACACGGAGGCCGACCGGATCGCGCGCCGGCAGGACCGGGAGTTCGACGAGTTCCGCAAACGGATCAAAGACTCCGAGCAGTTCAAACTCCAGGAGTCGGTGTTCGACGACGCGACGCTCGCGGCCATCTACAAACTCGTCCAGGACGGCTACGTCGACGCCTTCGGCGGGCCGGTGTCGACCGGCAAGGAGGCGAGCGTCTTCGAGGCGCTCGGCGGCGAGGCCGGTGAGCGTCCGGAGCCGGGCTCCGCGGCCGCCGCCGACGAGCACGCCCGCGAAGTCGCAGTGAAGGTGTACCGGATCAACTCCTCGAACTTCCGGCAGATGCGCGACTACTTGGAGGGTGACCCCCGCTTCGACGGGATCGCGAGCGACAAGAAGGCGGTCGTACTCGCGTGGACCCGCAAGGAGTTCGCGAACCTCAAACGCGCGCGGAAGGCTGGCGTCCGGGTGCCCGAACCGCTCGCGGTCCAGCGGAACGTCCTCGTGATGGAACTGGTCGGCCACGCCGAGGAGCGCGCCCGGCGGCTGAGCGAGGTCGACGTCGAGAACCCCGAGACCGCCTACGAGGTCGTCCGCGAGTACATGCGCCGGCTCTTCCGCGCGGGGCTCATCCACGGCGACCTCTCGGAGTACAACATGATTATCCACGACGGCGAGCTGGTGATAATCGACATGGGACAGGCCGTCACCGTTCACCACCCGAACGCCGGCGAGTTCCTCGACCGCGACTGCGAGAACGTCGCGACCTTCTTCACCCGGCAGGGGATCGACGTCGCCCCCGACGACCTCCGCGCGTACGTGACGGAACCGGAACCCGACCCGAGCGGCGAGCCGGAGGGGATGTCGGAGCGCGAATCGGGCGGAGCGTCGGACGAGTAGCGCGGCGGTCGTCTCATCGCCTCGCCGTTTTATCGTGTCGTCGCCTCGGCCTCCAAAACCCCGAAGCACCCCGTTACGCGCCAACACACCCGGTGCCGGCGGAACATGTTTAAAAGGCTTCGCCGGGTATCCACCCGTATGCAACACGTGACGGTTCCGCAGGACCGTATCGGCGTCGTCATCGGCGCCGGCGGCGAGACGATGCGGGAGATCGAGGAGCGGGCGAACGTGCGGCTCGACGTGGACTCGGAGTCGGGCAGCGTCGCCATCGAGGAGCGCGACGACCCCGTCGCCGCGATGGTGGCGCCCGACGTGATCAAGGCGATCGGACGAGGGTTTAAACCGGAGACGGCGCTGTCGCTCCTCGACCACGACCTCCGGACGTTCGATCTGATCGACCTGTCCGAGCACACGCGCAACGACAACGACCTCCAGCGCAAGAAGGGTCGGATCATCGGTGAGAACGGCCGGACGCGAGAGCTGTTAGAGGAGCTGTCGGGCGCGAGCGTCGTCGTCTACGGGTCGACGGTAGGGGCCGTCGGCCAGCCCGAGGAGTTGGAAGTCGTCCGCCGGGCGGTCGGGATGCTGTTGGACGGCGCCCCGCACGGCGCGGTGTACTCGTACCTCGAACGGATGTCGAACGAACTCGACGACGACGTGAACTTCAACGCACCGCAGTAGGCGGCACTCGGTATCGTGGCCAGGTCTCCGGGGGTCGGTTTATAAGCCACCCCGAACGGCGAGAGCAGGGCCATTGAGGCCCCTGCGGCCTGTTTATAAATCGTCGTTCGTCACGCCCCGTCGATCGTCGATCACGTGCGCGTCCGCCGGGTCGAAGCCGACGACGACCTCGCCGGAGAGCGGGTCTCGCGTCCGAACGAGGAGGTCCCGGCCGCCCCAGTCGAGCGTCACGCGCGTCGTCTCGCCGAGGAACTCGGCGCTCGCGACCGTCGCCCGGAGCCGGCTCTCGCCGCCGTCGATCCGGAGGGCCTCGGGCCGCACACAGAAGACGAGGCGGTCGCCGACGGCGGGGGCGGTCGCTCCGCCCGCCTCGACTCGCAACGTCTCGCCGCCGACGTCGACGCCGACGGTTCGGGGGGTGCCGTCGCCGTCAGCGTTGCCCCCCGCCGCGCCGCTCTCCGCCGCGTCGACCACCCGCCCCGCGAACACGTTGTTGTCGCCGACGAACTCGGCGACGAACCGGGTCGCGGGCTCCCGGTACACCGTCCGCGGGGGCGCGACCTGCTCGGGGGCGCCGTCGCGCATCACGGCGACGCGGTCGGAGATTGCCAGCGCCTCCTCCTGATCGTGGGTGACGTAGACGGTCGTGATCCCGAGTTCCGACTGGATGCGCCGCACCTGCACCCGGAGGCGCTCGCGGAGCTGCGCGTCGAGCGCGCTCATCGGCTCGTCTAAGAGCAGCAGGTCGGGACCGGGCGCGAGCGCGCGCGCCATCGCGACGCGCTGTTGCTGGCCGCCGGAGAGGCTCTCCGGGTCGCGGTCGGCCGCGTCGGGGAGGTCTACCAGTTCGAGCAGCTCTGCGACGCGTTCGTCGCGCGTGACGCCGCCGGGCGGGTCCGCGAAGTTGAGCCCGTACGCGACGTTCTCGCCGACGCTCATGTGCGGGAACAGCGCGTAGTTCTGGAAGACCACGCCCACGTCGCGATCCTCTGGCGGGACTCCGGCAACCGACTCGCCGGAAAAGCGGATCGTCCCGGTGGTCGGCTCCTCGAAGCCCGCGATCAGCCGGAGCGTCGTCGTCTTCCCGCAGCCGGAGGGCCCGACGAGCGTGAAGAACTCGCCCTCGCGCACCCGGAGGCTCACGTCGTCGACGGCGGCGGTCTCGCCGTAGCGTTTGCTCACGCCGTCGAGTTCGACCGCGACGGGGGCGTCGGTGGGAACCCCCCCGTCCGTCGAGTCAGAGCCCACGGTGTTCACCCCCCAGCCGCTCGATGACGACGAAGCTGAGTCCGGTGACGACGAGTAAGACGACGCCCATTGCGGTCGCCGGTCCGAGCCGCCGCCCGATGAACCGTTCGATGGCGACCGGCATCGTGTACGCGTCGGCGCTCGTCGCGAGCACCACCGTCGCCGTGAACTCGCCGATCGAGATGGCGAACGCGAACGCCGCGCCGGCGACGACGGCCGGCCACACCAAGGGAAGTTCCACGTCGCGGATCACCCGTGCCCGCGAGGCCCCGAGCGCCCTCGCCGACTCGATCAGCGAGCGGTCGAGCCCCTCCAGCCCCGGCGCGACCGTCCGGACGACGAACGGGTAGCCCGCGATGGCGTGCGCGAGGACGATGGCGACCGAGCCGGCGACGGTGACCCGCCACCCCGCCACCTCGATCCCGAAGACGAGCCCTCGCAACAGCCCGAGCCCGACGACGATGCCCGACACCGCGAGCGGGGCCATGGCGGCCGCGTCGACCAGCTTCCGTCCGCGGTACCGCCGGGTCGTCAACACCGCGACGACGACACCCATCGGGAGCGCGAAGAGCGTTGCCCCGGTCGCGAACAACAGCGAATTGCGGATCGCGGGCCACGGTCGCACCTGGAACGCCGCCCCCGTCTGCTGACGGTCGAGGAGGAACCGGTAGTGCTCCAGCGTGAGCGCCCCGTCGGCGCCGGTGACGCTCGCGAGGATCATCGAGGCGATCGGCGCGAGGAAAATGACCCCGGCGACGACGAAATACGCGGCGAGACCGACTCGCGGGAGGATCTGCCGAGCGGTCGACGCGGCCGGGAACAGGGGCTTGCGCGGGAGCGGCCGCGCACCCCGCGATCGAACCGTGTTGCGTGCCTCGTACCGGAGATACGCGAGCAGTACCCCGAGCGAGATGACGAGCTCGATGATCGCCAGCGCCGCCGCCTCCGCGTAGCTCAGGTCGCGGACGAGCCGGTAGATGAACACCTCGATAGTCGCCAGTTGGAACCCGCCGAGCGCGAGGACGATGGGGAAGGTGCCGAACGTGAACACGAACGTGAGCGCCGCTCCCGTCAACACCGCGGGGTAGAGCTGCGGCGCGACTACGTCGTAGAACGCGCGGAGCGGCCCCGCACCGAGACTCCGAGCGGTCTCGACCGCGCGGGCGTCGACGGACTCCCACGCCGCGGTCGTCACGCGGGCGACGAGCGGCGCGTTGTAGAAGGCGTGCGCGATGACGATCGCTTCGAGGGTGAACAGCAGGTCGACCGGCGGGAGCCCGAGCGCGCCGAGGACCGCGTTCAGCGTCCCGTTGCGCCCGAACGTGGCGACGAATCCGACGGCGACCATGATCGAGGGGAGCACGAACGGGACGATCGTCAGCGACCGCAGCGTCCGGCGGCCGGGGAACTCGAAGCGCGCGAGCAGGTAGGCGGCCGGCAGCCCGAGCGCGACGCTGGCGGCCGTCGACAGCGCGGCCTGGTACGCGGTGAACCCGACGATCCCGAGCCGGCGGTCCGGCGAAGCGAGGTCGCGGGCGACCGCGATCGGCGACTCGCCCGCGAAGAGCCGCGCGAGTTCGCCGAAGTAGAACGGGTCGCGCAGGATCTCCGCGAACACCCCGAGGGTGACCGCGCCGTCGACGCGGACCGCCTCGACGAGGACGGTGCCGACGGGGTAGTAGAAGGCGACGACGAGCGCGGCGCTCGTCGCGACCGCGAGCAGCGTCAGGAGACGCCCTTCGAGGCGGTCGCGGAGGGATCGGCGAATCCGTCCCCGACCGCCTCGGCCGTGGGGCCCGTGGGGGCCGTCGCTCACGGCGAGGCCTCAGTTGCCGGCGTACTGCCGTTCCCAGTCCGATATCCACTCACTGACCGACCCTTGGAGCTCGTCGTACGTGAACGTGACCGGATCGGTCGGCTCCTGTGCGAGTTCGCGGTAGTCGTCCGGAAGCTCGGCGGTGTCCGTCGCCGGGAAGGCGACGTTTCGCTGGGCGATCTCGCCTTGGACCGCCGGTTCGAGCATGAACGACATGAACTCGCGGGCCAGCGCCGGCTCGTCGGCGTCGGCGAACACGGCCATCCCCTCGGGCGTCGCGTACGCCTGATCGTTCAGGAAGCGGATCTGGTGTTTTTCCAGGTCCTCGCCCGCGTCGGCGGCGAACACCTGATCGGTGGAGTAGGAGACGACTATCGGCGCCTCACCGCCGCTCCACGCCGTGTACGCGTCTTCCCACGAGCCGAGCACGCGAACGCCGTTGTCCTGGAGGTCGGCCCAGTAGTCGAGATAGTCGTAGTCGGCGTCGCCGTCCTCACCCTCGACGACGCCGTCGGGGCCGTCACCGAATTGGCGGACGGTATGGAAGAGGAACGCCCGACCGGTCGCCGAGCCGCCCGGGTTCTGCGCGATGAGCGCGCCCGCGTGCTCCTCGTCGAGGAGTCCCTCGAACGTCTCGGGCGCCTCGGTCTCCGTGCCGTCGTAGACGAGGCTGACGTACCCCGTGTCGTACGGGACCGCGCGGTCGGCCGGGTCGAACAGCAGGCCGTTGCGGACAGCGTCGAGCCCGTCGATGTCGCCCGCCTCAGCGAACAGGTCGTCGTCGAGTTGCTCGTCGATCCGAACCAAGTCCTCGGTGGTGAACCCGACGTAGACGTCGGCGTCGATACCGGCGTCCGACTGCGCACGCTCGATGTAGTAGTTGATCTCGTTGTCGGGGGTCGCCCACTCCAGCTCCGCGTCGAACCGGGATTCGAACTCGTCTTTGAGCCACTCGCCCGGGCTCACCGAAGGCGCGTCGATGAAGCTGGTGTAGGTCGCGACGGTCAGGGTGGGCGTCTCCTCGTCTCCGGAGCCGTCGTCGCTCTCGTTGTCGCTGGAGCCGTCTCCGGAGCGGTCGCCGTCCGCTTCGTCGTCGCCGGACTCGTCGTCCGCCGCGCCGTCGTCGGTCTGTTCCGCGCTACAACCGGCGAGCGCGACGGCGCCGGCCGCGCCGCCCAGCGCGAGGAACCGTCGTCGGGTGTGTCGGGAGAGCCGTCGAACGCGTTGATCGGTTGCGGTCTCGTCGTCGGTCATTACCTGGTTGTTACACCGAGTGGTACATAAGCGATCGGTGTCGGCAGCGGCTTCGTTTTAAATACGGGCGGCGAGAGCCACGGAGACAGCGGCGACGACGACGCACCCCCGAACCGACCGGTTTAATCGGCGCCCGCGACTCCGAGACCGTATGAGCCATTTCCCCGAGTTCGAGGTCGTGCCGGCCGTCGACGTGCAGGACGGCGAGGTCGTCCAGTTGGTCGGCGGCGAGCGCGGCACCGGCAAGCGGTACGGCGACCCCGTCGAAGCGGCCGAGCGCTGGATCGAGGCGGGTGCCGAGACGCTCCACCTCGTCGATCTCGACGGCGCCTTCGAGGGCGAGCGCGTCAACGCCGCGGCGATCGAGGCGGTCGTCGATCGCGTCCCCGACGAGGTCGGCCTCCAACTCGGCGGCGGCATCCGCACCGCCGAGGGCGCCCGCGACCTCCTCGATCTGGGGCTCGATCGCGTCATCCTCGGGACGGCCGCGGTCGAGACGCCCGAGATCGTCGCCGATATCGACGAGACGCACCCGGGGAGCGTCGTCGTCAGCCTCGACGCGAAAGACGGTGAGGTCGTCGTGAGCGGCTGGACCGAGGGGACCGGGCTCGACCCGGCCGAAGCCGCCGCCCGCTACGAGGAACTGGGCGCCGGCGCGATCCTCTTTACGAACGTCGACGTCGAGGGCCAACTGGAGGGGATCGACCGCGAGGCGGTCGAGAGCGTGGTCGACGCGGTCGAGATCCCGGTGATCGCCTCCGGCGGCGTCGCGAGCGTCGACGACGTGGTCGCGCTGAAGGAGGCCGGCGCGGCCGCGGTCGTGGTGGGAACGGCGCTGTACGAGGGCCGGTTCACGCTGCGGGAGGCGCAGGCGGCGGCCGACGGAGTCTGAGGGCCGGATCGGCGGCGGTCGGATCGACGACGGCCGGCCTCGCGTCACTCCGCGGACGCGTCTGTGGCGTCCGGCCGCTCTCGCTGCACGACGAGCACCGGTCCGAGGAATCGCTCTGCGACCTGTTCTGCGGGCATCCCGAAGATGAACGTCGTGACCGACGGGTTCGTCTCACCCATGATCACCGCGTCGTGCGCCTCACCGTGACCGGCGATGGCGTCGACCGGCGCCTCCGTCCCCTCGATGAGTATCTCGACGGCGTCCTCGTCCATCCCGCGCTCGACGAGTTTGCTTCGCACCCCGTTCAGAAGCGTCTCTACGTCGGCGTCGGTCTCTCCCTCGCCGAGGACGTGATAGAGCGTCACCGCGGTCCCGGTGCCGGCGAACAGCCCGGCGACGAGCCGCGCGATGCGATCGACGCTGACGGTTCCGCGCACGGCGACGAGGACGGACTCGACGCGCTCGGCGCTGTTCGGAACCAGCACGGCGAGACAGTCGTACTCGTAGATGAGCCGGTCGACCGTCGTCTGCTTGTCGTGCGTGAACACCAGTCGCTTCTCGACGGTCGCGCCGACGGCCTCCAGCGCGCCGGCGAACTCGCCGAGCTTCGACATCGCCGTCTCGCCGAACTGCTCTCGCGCCTGCTCGGTCGCCGTCTGCTCGGGGAGGACGTGGTACCCCAACAAGACGACGTGGGCGTTCGCGAGAAGGTCGGGAGTGCCATTCGGGAGCGACTCGCCCTCCAGCACTTCCAGCGGGACGAGCACCGTCGGCCGGTCGGTCGGTGGCTGTTCTTCGTCTGTCGGAGCCTCTCCTCCGTCTGTCGGCGGCTGTTCTTCGTCTGTCGGCGTGCGTGGATCCGTCATGTTCAGAAGTCACCCTTGAGTTCGACGTCGGCCGCGTAGTAGCGATACCATCCGTACGAGGCGATCATGACGGCGGCGCCGACCCCGATCGACGCCGGCTGCATGAACGCGATGAGCGCGAAACTCGCGAGCGCCCCGGCGCCGGCAACTGCGAATCCGGCCGGACACCGGAACGACGGCGCGTACCAGTCCGGCTGCTCGCGGCGGAGTTGAATCAGCGCGACGCAGATCAGCCCGTACATCACGAGGTGGAGGAAGGAGGCGACCTCTGCGAGCAGTTCCACCTGTCCGGTCGCGGCGAGCACGACGATCGGGCCGCCGGCGAGTCCCAAGGCGACGTGAGGGGTCCCGTATTGGAGGTTGAGCCGGCTCGCAGCCGAGGGGATGAGGTCGTCGCGGCTCACGGCGTACACCGCGCGCGAGGCGCTGAGGATCGACGCGTTTGCGCTGGAGAACGTCGCCAACAACCCCGCGACGACGATGGCGATCGCTCCCGGGAACCCGACGAACTCGCGGGCGACCTCGACCATCGCGGTCTCGCCGAACTCGCCGAGGCGGGCGCTGCCGAACGCGCTCGTCGCGACGAAGATGGTGGCGACGTAGAACACGCCGACGACGAGCACGGAGGCGACCATCGCCAGCGGGAGGTTCCGAGACGGCTCCTTGATGTCGCCGGCGACCGTCGCGACCTGCGCAAAGCCGAGGTAGGAGGCGAACACGAGCGCGGCGGTCTGGAGCACGGGGAGCAGCCCGCCGGGCGGGAAGAAGCGCTCCGGTGTGCGCTCCGCGCCGAACACCCCCAACGCGTCGAGGCCGCCGTAGCTCAGGAAGAGCGTGAGGATGACCAACAGGACGATGACGATGCCGTTCTGTAGCGACGCAGTGTTCTCGGTTCCGAAGAGGCTGAGCGCCGTGAGTCCGACACCGAACGCGACGCCCAGGGGGACCGCCGGGTTCACCGGCAGCGCGATCCCGGCTTCGAGGAACACCTGTCCGGCATAGCTGCCGAGCCCGACAAGGTAGAACGCCGACGCGAACACGAGTCCGAGCCAGAGACCGAGCCCGACGATCGCTCCCGGAGCGGTGCCGAGCCCGCGGGAGATGAAAAAGTAGCCGCCGCCGCTGCGCGGCATCGCCGTCGCGAGCTCCGAGGCCGGCAGCGCGACCAACAGCGCGACGACGGCGCCGATGGCGAACGACAGCGACGCCGCCGGGCCGGCGTTCTCGGCCGCGAGGCCCGGGAACACGAAGATTCCCGCGCCGATCATCGTTCCGATGCCGATCGCGAGGCCGCCGGTGAGCCCGATCGTCCGCTCGAGTTCCCCCTCGCCGGTGTCGGCGTCGACGGCGTCGGGATCGGCGTCAGGAACGGGGTCGGCGTCGGGCGCAGCCGGCGGGTCGGGAGCGTCCATACCGGGTGGAATCACGCCCGGCGGGCGCAAATAGCCACCGCCCGTCCACCCGCAATTCCCTTAAGAGCCCCCGACGACCGGACCGTATGAGCGACCACGACCGGACCGCGGCCGTCTCCCGCGAGACCAGCGAGACGACGATCGATCTCACCCTCGCGATCGACGGCGACGGCGACAGCGAGGTCGACACCGGGATCGGCTTTTTCGACCACATGCTCGAAGCGTTCGCCAAGCACGGCCTCTTCGACCTGACGGTGCGCTGTGACGGTGATCTGGAGATCGACGACCACCACACCGTCGAGGACGTGGCGATCTGCCTCGGCGAGGCGTTCGAGGAAGCCCTCGGCGACAAGCGCGGCATCCGGCGGTACGCCGACCGGCGGGTCCCGTTGGACGAGGCGGTCGCGAGCGTCGTCGTCGACGTCGCCGGACGACCCTACTACGAGTTCGCCGGCGAGTTCTCACAGGAGTCAGTCGGCGAGTTCACGAGCGTGATGGCCGACCACTTCGCCATGTCGCTGGCGCAGAACGCCGGGCTCACGCTCCACGCCGAGGTCGTCCGCGGCGACAACGCGCACCACGAGGTCGAGGCCCTATTTAAATCACTGGCCCGGGCGCTCGACGACGCGACCCGCCTCGACGAGCGGCGCAGCGACACTCCAAGCACGAAAGGCGAGTTATGACATCCTCCTCGCCGTGAACGGCGAGTTGTAGCCGGAGGTCGCGGTCGGCGACCGCACGCCCTTTTTATACGCTACCACCATCGGCCGCCGATCCCTTATAATCATGCATGTCGTTGTCTCGCATAGACACGATGGACCTCCACTGCGAGGGCTGTGCCGGCTGCTGTGTCGACTGGCGGCCGCTCGCGTCGGACGCCGCCGGCTCCGACCGTGCCGGACGCCGCCCCCCGCTCGACGACACCTACGACCTCGTGCCGCTCGCTCGCGACGAGGTCGCCGGCTTCGTGGACGACGGCCTCGGCGACGTGCTCACGCCCCGGCTGTTCGCGCCTGACGACCGCGACGATGCGGTCACCGTCGACGGCGTCGGTCTCGCGGCCGCCGGCGACCGCCCAGTCTTCATGATCGGCCTCCGGAAGCCCCCAAAACCGGTGGCGCCGATCGGCACCGACGAGCCGCGCTGGCTCGACAGCTGCGTCTTTCTCGATCCGACGACCCTCCAGTGTCGGGTCCACGGCGACGACCGCTACCCGCAAACCTGCTCGACGTATCCCGGCCACAATCTCACGCTGGACGCCGAGACGGAGTGTGAGCGCGTCGAGGCCGCCGGCGGCGGCGACCGCCTCCTCGACGACTCGCCGCCGGCCGACCTCCCGGCGCCGGCGTTCGGCCCGCAGGCGCTCGGGACGACGATTTTCGCGTACCCGAACCCGGACGCGCTCGACGGGACGGGAATTATCGACCGGCTCCGCGACGAGACCCTCACCGCCGACGACCGCGCCCGATTCGTCGGCGCCGCCGTCGGCTCCAGCCCGGGCTCGCTGACCGTTGATCGGGATCGGATGGCCGACGCCCGAGCCGCCGCCCGCGACGCCGACTCGTGGGCGGGACGGGCGGTGCGGGCGTGGACGGAACGCGCCGGGACCGAGGGAGGCCTCGTCGAGGCCGATTCCGAGGCGCGAGAGGGACTGGTCCGCGAACTTGAGGACGACGCCGGCGCTCCGGAGACGCCGGGATGGTGAGCCGGGGGTGACGGAGGGGCCGGAGCGACCGCGGCGCCGCGATCAGCCGCCGCGTTTGCGGTACCAGACGCGCTCGCCGACGGCCGACTCTCCCTCGCCGATCGGGAGCCGACGTAGGAACAGGTCGCGGACCGCGAGCGTGACGACGAGTTCGATGGGATCAGCCGGGGTTTTGACGCCGTCAACCCCGGTTTCAGGTCGAACAGTTACGACGCAGTGACCGTCGCGCTCGCCGATCGATTCGACGATCCCGACTGACCACCGGTCGACGTGATGAGACGGTTCGCGGGCGTGGATCCGGTCGTGAGTCACGGCCGCCACACCCCCTGCCGGCGATCGAGCCAGGCGACGACGACGACGTGCGGGAGCGTCAGCGCCGCGATGGCGACGAGCGACACCGCGAGCAGATCGCCGGGCGTGGCGACGCCGGACGGGACCCCGAGCGCGACGCCTCCGACGACCAGAAACCCGCCGAGCGTGAGCGGGGCGGCGTCCCGCGCGAAGCGAGCGATCGCACCGTGCGCGTCGCCGGCCGCGACCGCCGCCGCGGCCGCCTCGTCGACGAGGAGGAGCCGGCCGACGTGTCTCAGCGCGTGCCAGAGCGCGAAGTACACCCCGATCGCGAACACCGGCGCGGCCAGCAGGAACCACGCCCAGAGGACGGTGACCTCGCCGATATCGCGGAGCCAGCCCCGCCGAGCGGCCCCGGTCCGGACGCGACGGTAGCCCAGCCCGACCGACAGCGCCGTCGCTCCGACCATGACCCCGCCGACCCCGAACCGCGTCGTCGACGTAAAGAGGGGATCGACCGCGGCCGCCGCCACAGACGCGTCGACGGCGAACAGCCCGGCGATCCACTCGGCGACCAGTCGGTACTCGTCGGGATGCGAGAGCAGGGGGACGGCCATCGGGAGCCCCCCGCGGACGAGGAGGCTCAGCCAGCGCTCCGCCGACGTGGGGAGGTGCTCGACGCCGGCGACGACGAGCGCGACGACGTCGCCCTGCCCCCAGTGGAGCCACGTGAGCGCGATGAATCCGACGAACGAAGCGACCGGCGCGAGGAAGAACGCGGCGACGACTGCCCCGCCGAGCACCGCGTACGCGACCGAGACGGCGGCGATCGACCGGCGCAGCGACACCTCGGGCGCCGCCCGAAGGGGGACGAGGTGGTCGACCGCGCCGTGCGCCATCCCGACGACGAGCGTGCCGAGCGCGAACGTCGCGACGCCGAGTTCCACCGGAAACAAGGGGGTTACGGCGCCGATCGGCAGCAGCGCCGCGAGCGCGATCGCGGGATACAGAGCGGTCCAGCGATCGACTCGTGCGCGCGCGATCCCCTCAGTCATCGACGGTCTCGGAGTCGCGTTTCGGGGGCCGACTCGACGCCGATTCTGACAGGGTCGCCGCCCCTTGGTCGTTCCAGTCGAGCACCCACTCGAACAGCATGAGCCCGTTGATCGCCATCAACCCGGCGGCGGTGAAAAACAGCAGCTCCTCGATCGGGAGACCGAAGACGGCGACCCCCGTGGTGAGCTCCGAGGAGATGGACCAGGTCCCCATCCCGATCGCGATCCGGTCGACGACCCAGAAGTACGCCGCGGGCAGCAGCGTCGCGGGGAGCCAGGTTCGGGGCGTCCGGACGAGGTACCCGCCGCCGACTCCCCACTGGAGCGCCACGACGGGACCGACCCACGCGATCAATCCGCCGAGGTAGAGAAACGAGGGGCCGAGGGCGACCAGCCAGAGCCCCCCGACGAGCATCGCCGCCCCAACTGCGACGCCGGCGACGCGGGGCGCGCGAGCGAAGTCGCCGTCGCGGTACGTCGGATCGAACCCGATCACGTGGAGCGCGAGCGCGGTAACGACCGTCTGGATGGCGAAGAAGAGGTACTCACCGAGCGGGATCGACAGCGCTCGGACGAGCACGGCGCCGTCGGCGTACCACCACGCTCCGCGGCGGATCATGAAACTGATCCACGGAGTGGTGTACGCGTACGCGATCGCGACGAGAACCGCGATTCCGATCGTCGAACGCCGGCGGCGGGTCGCATCGTCGTATCGCGGCGCGAGGAACCACACCAGCGCCACCGCCGGGACGCTGAAGACGAGGTGAAACTGGAGGTACGTCAGCGCGGGTAGCATCGACGCACCTCGGAGACGCCGTTCATGTCCCGACCTTCGCTCCGTCACTGATTAAGGGTTCGTCCAGACAGTGTGGACTCACCGAAACCGGAGTGCCAGCGGGGCGTCGGTCTCACTCCTCGGGTGACAACACGCCGTGACCCTCTAACACCTTTCCGAGCCGGAACATCGAGGCGACGACCTCGTCACAGACCGGTCGGACCGCGTCCTTGGGGGCGAATCCGACCGCGAGTCCGGCCACCTCCAGCATCGGGAGGTCGTTCGCGCCGTCGCCGACCGCGACCGTCGACGCGAGCGAGATACCGATATCGTCCGCGAGCGCTTCCAACGCGTCGTCTTTCGTCCCCTCGATGAGCGGTCCCTCCGCGTCGCCGGTGAGTGCCCCACCAGACATCGGCAGACGGTTGGCGACGATGGTGTCGGCTTCGACGCCCTCCTTCTGGAGGGCGCGCTCGACGCCGCGCTCGAACCCGCCCGTGAGCACGGCGACGTGGTGGCCGGCGGCCTGCAGGCGCTCGATCAGCGCCGCGGCGCCCGGCCGAAGCGTCACCTCGTCGAACGCGGCCCCGACCGCGTCCTCGTCGAGTCCGGAGAGCAGTTCCGCGCGCTGATACAGGCTCTCGGCGTAGCTGAGTTCGTCGTTCATCGCCCGTTCCGTGATGGCCGCGACCTCGTCGGCGACGCCGGCGCGCTGGGCGAGCAGGACCGTCATCTCGGAGTCGGACAGCGTACCATCGAAGTCGAACGCGATGAGGCTCATACGCCCCGTTCGTCCCGGAGGGGTTTTTAGTCGCGTGATCGCGCAACGGGGCGGCGGGCATCGCGCGAGGCGGCCCGTTGCGCGAGACAGACTCCGCTGGACGCGGCGATGCGGTTTTGTTCGCCCGGTGGCTGCGATCTGGTATGAAGTGCGGTACCGTCTCGCCGAGCGCCGTCGTGACCGGCGCACGGTCAGTCAAACGCGTGGTTTCGCGTGGAACCGTCGATGGCGCACATGTGGTACACACTGACACGAGAACGACCGACAAACGCGTCTGCTGCTGCGTCCGGCAGCACCGAAACCGCACGACTGCACGGGGGATCGGAGCGGTCCGTGTTTAGCCTCAACATTCCGCTGCCACCGACTGTCGACCGTCTCGCGGTCGATCTCCACCCGAAACTATCGGGTTTCGACCGGGTACGCGACCGGCACACACTGGTCTGCAAGCGGTTCGGCGTCGACGATATCGACGGCGCGGGTGGAATCGACGGCGCCGGTTCCGAGCCCGGCGCCGATCGACGGCGACCCCCAAAGTCCGACGCGCTGGCGACACTCCGCGACGACCTCCGCCCGGTGGTGTCGAGGATCGACCCGTTCGAAGTCGCCGTCGTCGGGATCCGAACCTTTGACGTGCCGGCGTCGGGCTCGCGGCCAGTGATGTATCTGGCCGTCGAGAGCGATGGGCTTGTCCGGCTCCACCGTCGGCTCTGTGCGGTTTACGGCGCGATCGAGGGGATCGAGGGCGACGCGTACGTCCCGCACGTCACGCTGGCGCGGGGCGGGAACCCCGAACCGGGGGTCGTGGCGGACCTCGTCGCCGCCGACGTCGAGCCGATCCGGTGGCGGGTCCACGCGCTCGACCTGTACGACCCCGAGTTCCGCGAGGTCGCCGCGACGATCGATTTATAAGTATTTGCGGAGCGTCGCGTCGCTCATCGCTCGCGGATCCGCATCGGCACCGGGTGGTCGGGATGCATCGTCAGCGAGCCGCGCAGCGAGAGGTCCGGCCCCTCGTAGTCGAGTTCGTACCGCGAGCACACCTCGGCGAGGATGAGCTTCGCCTCCAAAAGCGAGAACGCCTTCCCGATACAGTGGCGCGGGCCGCCGCCGAACGGGAAGTAGGAGAACCGCGGGCGTTGACTCCGGCGCTCCGGGAGCCAGCGGTCCGGGTCGAACGTCTCCGGATCGTCGTACCAGCGCGGCGACCGGTGGACGACCCACTGCGACAGCATCAGCGCGGAGCCCCCGGGGATCCGGTATCCCCCCAGTTTCACGTCGAGTTTCGGCTCGCGAAACATGGTGTAGACGGGCGGGTACAGCCGCATCGACTCGGAGAGGACGCGGTCGGTGAACGCCATCTCGCGGGCGTCGGCGGCGGTGGGTGCGCCGTCGGCGATAGTCACGTCGTCCGCTGCGCGACCACCACTGGTCGCCGCCTCGGCCTCGCGCTCGACCCGCTCGCGAGCCGTCGGGTGGTTCGAGAGCAGGTAGAAGGTGTACGTCAACGCGAGCGCCGTGGTGTCGTGACCGGCGAGCAGCATCGTCACCAGTTCGTCGCGGAGGTTCGCGTCGGTCTGCTCGCCGCGGTCGCGGGCGCGCAGGAGGACCGAGAGCAGGTCCATCGGCAGATCGCCCTCGGGGTCGCCGGACGGCCCGTGGACCGCGACGCCCTCAGGTCCGGCGGGATCGACCGTGGGGTCGCGTTCGGTGCCCCGCCGACGCTCGACGATCCCGTCGATCACGGTTTCGAGGGTGTCGATAGCGGCGTCGAACTCGCGGTTCTCGCGGGTCGGCACCCAGTTCGGGATCAGGAAGCGGCGCGGGTCGGGCTCGAACCGGGCGCCGAGCGGCTCCAACTTCTCTTGAACCGTCTTCACCTCCTCGTCGGTGATGTCGGCACCAAACATCGCCGAGACGATGATCTTGACGGTGAGCCGGGCGATCTCCAGTTGGATATCGACGACCTCGCCGTCCTCCCAGTCGGCGATCTGCGACCGCGTGTGCTCGACCATCGTGCCGGCGAGCGCGCCGATCCGACGGTTGTGAAACGAGGGGCTGGCGAGCCGGCGCTGGCGCTGCCACGTCTCGCCCTCGCTCATGAGGAGCCCTCGGCCGAGCAGCGTGTCTATCGCATCGTCGCCGAACCGCGGCTTGCGGTAGCGCTCGGCGTCGGCGACGAGGACGCGTTCGATGTCGGCCGGGTTCGTGAGCAGGTACGTCTCGCGCGGGCCGAGGTCGAAGCGGATGACATCGCCGTAGCTGTCGGCGCAGGCGTGCAGGAACGAAAACGGGTCGTCTGCGTACTGGCGGCCGTTGCCGAACAGGGGGTCCCCGATGGGTCCGGGCGGCGTGGCGGACATACAAGAACCAGGGTTTTGTCGGGGTTAAACGTTCGGCGGCGGGGAACGCCCCGAGCCTAGCGGTTCGCGTCGAGCCGCTCGACGCGAGCGATCAGCTCGTCGACGGCGGCCTCCTGCTCGTCGGTCGCGTCCACGATACGATCGGTCGCCATTTCGGTCCGATCGGAGCGCTCGCGGACCGCCTCCAGCGACGAGGTGAGCTCCTCGACGGTGGCGGCCTGATCGTCGGTCGTCCGGGCGACTTCGGCGACGCCCGCGGCCGCCTCGTCAACCGCGCCCGCGATCGCGTCGAGCGAGTCGAGGACCGTCTCGATCTCCGTGCCGGCGTCCTCGATGCGCTCGTGTGACCGCTCGACGGCGGCGCTCGTCTCGTCGGACTGCGCCTGTAGCTCGTCGAGGCTCCCCGTGATGTCCTCGGTGTAGCCGCGGGTCTCGTCGGCGAGCTTCTTCACCTCCTCGGCGACGACCGCGAAGCCGTCGCCGCCGTCGCCGGCGCGGGCGGCCTCGATGTTGGCGTTCAGCGCGAGCAGATTCGTCTGTTCGGCGACGTCGGAGATCACCTCGATCACCTCCTCGATGTCGTCCATCCGCTCGGAGAGCGCGCCGACGCTGTCGACGAGTTCGTCGCCGATCTCGACGACGTCCTCGGTCGCCTCGCGGGCGTCCTCGCTGGCGTCGAGCCCCTCGTCGGCCGCCTCGCTGGCGGCGACCGCCGCGGAGTCGACCTGGTCGGCCGTCGCGGCGACCTCCTCCATGCCGGCCGAGAAGGACTGCATCTCGGAGACGCTCTCCTCTAACAGCTCGTTCTGCTCGTCGACGTTCACCGCGATGTCCGCGGCGGCATCGCTCGCTTCCCGGACGGTGCCGTCGATCTCGCGGGCCTGCTCGTGGACGCTCGTCGAGAGGGTCTCGAGGTTCTCGGCCATCGCGTTCACCACGTCGAGCACCCGGAGGCGGTCCTCGTCGAGGATCTCGAAGGAGGGTCTTCGCCGCGCTCGGGCGTCGAGGTCGCCTTCACCGATCGCCTCGGCGGTCCCGCGGACCTCCGCGAGCAGGGCGGCGGTCGCCTCCCGCTGGGTCACGTTCTCCGTCCGGTCGACGACGATCTCGGTGACGCCGATCACTTCGTCGCCGTCGTACAGGGGGGTCGCCGTGAACTCGATGTGCTTTTCGTCGCCGTGGCGGTCGACCATCGTGCTGGTGTCGCGGTAGCGGTTCCGAGCCGAGTCGCAGCGCTCGACGCCGTGGACCTCGTCGGCGGTGTCGGGCGCGTCGAGCACCTTGTCGGCGAGCGTGTCGGCCCGCCGGCCGTCGGGATAGAACAGCTCCGAGACGTGGTCGTGGCCGACCGCGTCATCCCGCTCCGTCCCGGTGAGCGAGACGATGGACTCGTTCCACTCGGCGACGTTGCCGTCGGCGTCGAGGACGAACGTCGGCACGCTCGTCGCGTCGAACATCTGCTCGAAGCCGGCGCTCGCGAGCGTCGCGGCGCGGTCGACGCCCCGCTCGTCGGTGACCGTGTGCGTCTCGTCGTCCGCGGTGGCGGCGACCGCGTCGGCGCCATCGGCGGCGGCGGTTGCATTTCCCTGTTCGTCCGGATTCTCGACGACGACGCCGCCGTCCGGGACCGATTGGGGATCCTCTCCCCGCCCGAGCGCGCGACGAAGCGTCTCTCGAAGTCCCCGCATAGCTACGTCACCGTCGCCGAACCACCTAGATAAACGGTCCTTCCCGGAATTCACGCGTGATAATCGGAGCGCGTCGGGCGCGTGCGGGGTCGAGCGCGGATGGCTCGTGCCCGCAGCGTTCAAACGCGTCGGGCGGCTACTCAGAGGCGATGAACGCGGACGCGGTGCGCGAACGGGCCGGAACGCTCCCGAACGAGCCCGGAGTGTACCAGTTTCGAACCGGCGAGACGACGCTGTACGTCGGCAAGGCGGTCGATCTCCGAAACCGAGTGCGGTCGTACGCAGACCCTCGGTCGGGGCGGATTCGGGGGATGGTCGGGCGGGCGGACCGGATCGAGTTCGCGGTCACTGATACCGAGACGCAGGCGCTGCTGTTGGAGGCGAACCTCGTCAAGCGGCTGCAGCCGCGGTACAACGTCCGGTTGAAAGACGACAAGTCGTACCCCCTCGTCGCGTTCACCGACCACCCGGTGCCGCGGATCGAGGTGACTCGGGACCCGGCGGAGGGGGCGGTCGCGTACGGCCCGTTCACGAACAAGGGCCGGGTCGAGGCGGTGGTCAAGGCGATCCGCGACGAGTACCGGCTTCGCGGGTGTTCGGACCACAAGTACGCGAACCGCGAGCGCCCCTGTCTCGACTACGAGATGGGGATCTGTTCGGCCCCCTGCACCGGCGAGATCGACCCCGAGGCCTACGCCGAGGACGTGGCGGCCGCCCGGCGGTTCTTCGAGGGCGAGACGGGCGTCCTCGCGGATCCCCTTCGGCGGCGGATGGAGGCCGCTGCCGAGAACGCCGAGTTCGAGCGCGCGGCGAATCTGCGGGACCGACTGGAGGTCGTCGAGGCGTTCCACGGTGAGGGCGGCGAGGCCGTGAGCGACCACGGCGACGATCGGACCGTGGACGTGCTCGCGGCCGCCGTCGAGGGCGAGGACGCCCGCGTGGCGCGGCTCCACAGCGAGCGCGGCCAGCTCGTCGACCGGAGCCGACACCGGCTCGACGCCGCTGCGGTGGGAGAAGACATCGACGGCGACGAGACCGACGGTGACGAGACCGACGGCGCCGAGACCAACACCCCCGCCGCGGTGCTGTCGGCGTTCCTCACGCAGTACTACGCCGAGCGGGAGTTTCCCGACGCGGTGCTGCTCGCGGAGCGCCCGTCGGACCCGGACGTGGTCGAGTGGCTGGAAGCGGAGGGCGTCGCGGTTCGGGTGCCGGGCGCCGGTCGTGAGGCGAAGCTCGTCGAACTCGCGCTTAAAAACGCCCGCAAGCGCGGCGGCCGCGAGGACCCCGTCGGCGCGCTCGGCGACCGGCTCGGGATCGACCGCCCCGCCCGGATCGAGGGGTTCGACGTGAGCCACGCGCAGGGGACCGCCGTCGTCGGCTCCGACGTCTGCTTCGTCGACGGAAGCGCGGAGACGGCCGACTACCGCCGGAAGAAGCTCACCGACCGCAACGACGACTACGCGAACATGCGCGAGCTGATCCGGTGGCGGGCCGAGCGCGCGGTCGAGGGGCGCGACGACCGGCCCGACCCCGACCTACTGCTCATCGACGGCGGCGACGGGCAACTGGGAGCCGCCCGCGACGCCCTCACGGAGACGGGTTGGGACGTGCCCGCCGTCGCGCTCGCGAAGGCCGAAGAACTGGTCGTGACGCCGACCGGCACCCGACGGTGGCCCGACGACGCGGCCGAGCTCCACCTGCTCCAGCGAGTCCGCGACGAGGCGCACCGCTTCGCCGTCTCCTACCACCAGACCGTTCGCGACGAGGTCAAGACGGTCCTGGACGACGTGCCGGGCGTCGGCCCCGAGACCCGCCGCCGTCTTCTGCGCCGGTTCGGCTCCGTCGAGAGCGTGCGCGAGGCCTCCGCCGCCGACCTCACCGACGTCGACGGCGTCGGCGACGCGACTGCCCGGACCCTCCGCGATCGCTTATAAACCAGTCAGCGGGCGGCGGCGATAGCTTATAACTGAACGTGGCTGTTGAAGCCCGCCTCAGTCGGTCTTTTTTCACACCCCAGATCGCTCAATGCAGGTGAAGCACATAGCGAACGTATCTACCCCTGAAGTCCACGTTCGGCGTCTTTGGTGACATACGTCGGTTATAAGCGTCGATGAGGTCATCCGTGCATATGGCCCCCGAATGGTCACGACGGAAAACCCTCCATCTCTCCAGTGCAGCAGTCCTCACCGGCCTGACCGGGTGTAGCACCCGTGGCTTCACCGCTCAGCCACAAGTCGATTCGTCATCTGGAACGACTGCCTATGAGGCGGTTATCGACGATCAACCAACACCTGATGCGGGTGTCCCCGCAGTCTGGGGGATACTATTCGCGCACCCAGACGCCGCGAACAAACTCATCGACTGGGGAGCGCTCACGCCAGCCGAAGGCGACAGCGGTCCCGGTACGGAGTTCCGTACGTTTGACCCAAATACGCAGTTTCTGTCGGTTATTGTCGGTGTTCTTCCAACGGGTGACGGCCTCGCGGGCTATAGCGAAGAGAACGAGCACATCGTCGAAGACATCGTTGGTGATTTCACCGACCGTCCGGCCTACCAAAACGGACAGCTTCGGCACAACGTAACCTCATACCAAGCCTTCCGCCCGGGCCCGGACACTCCCGAGTACCACTACGACTATACGTTCACCCTCTGGCGTCTGAACGATGCTGATCGGCCAACCGAGATTACCGTTGAGTACCACGGCACCTAACACAAACGTGTACTCCTGATAGCCACCGTGGAGACTCGATGGTTAATACGCAGTTTTCAGCGACCAGCGGTTTCACTCTATGTGTGTCTGAACAATAGCCCGCTCAACGGAAACTGGAATCGGAATACAAATAGCCGAATAGTTCTAATAGAATAGATATACAAATGACAAAAAATGACCGTACCAGACACGTTCCCAGTCAACCGATTATCGTTCGAGAGGATACCCATCAGAACGAGATTCCAGAGAATATTGACTCAGACCTATATTCGACAGATATCCCGGCCAACTCGTTCCAAGAGTTCGAAATCGAGCCCGATGATGAGCTCGTAGAAGCGCTCCGCAACAACGGCTACACGGTGGAATTCAGAGATTGATGACCTACCTCCCCCTACCGCTCGCCTGACGACTCGCGCTTGAGGGGGAGGTTGCGGACGAATCAGCCGACGATTCCCACCAGCTATTTATAAGCAACCTCGACCAACGTCGCATCCGTCTATGCGCGCGTTCTTCGCCGTCGACCTCCCGGACGATCTCGCCGATCCCCTCGCCGACGCGCAGGCCGCGTTCGAGGGCGCCGACGGCCTGCGGTTCGTCGATCCCGAGCAGGCGCACGTGACGCTGAAGTTCCTCGGCGAAATCGCGGAGACGGACGACGACGACGACACCGACGCTCCGGTCCTCGGCGACGTGATCGCCGCCGGCGAACGTGCGTTCGAGACGGCAGCGATCGAGCCGTTCGAGTGCTCGCTCTCGGGACTCGGCGTCTTTCCGAGCCTCAACTACATCTCGGTCGTGTGGGCCGGCGTCGAGGCGGGAACCAGAGAGTTGATCGCCCTCCACGAAGCCCTCGAAGCGGAGACGACCGCGCTCGGCGTCGATCCCGAGGAGCGCGCGTTCATCCCGCACGTCACCCTGGCTCGGATGAACGACGCACGCGGGAAAGAACTGGTTCAGCGAGTCGTCCACGAGCGACAGTCCGATATCGGACGGTTCGAGGTCGAGGAGGTCCGGCTGCTGTCGTCGACGTTGACGAGGGAAGGGCCGGTGTACGATTCCGTCGCGACGTTCGACCTCGGCTGAGTGCCAGCGCGGCGAGGGTGCGATGACCGTTAGGGGCGAAAGGGTTCGGTTACTCCGCGTCGGCATCTTCGTCGCCGCCGCCGTCCTCGTCCAGTCTCTCGGCTACTTCGGGGTGCTCGACGCGGACGCGAGTGATCCGCGTCGGCGTCGCGCCCGTGACGGTGAGCGTCACGTCACCGATGACGATTGCATCGCCCTCGGTCGGGATGTGACCGATCCGTTGGGTGATCAGTCCGGCGACGGTCTCGACGCCGCCGTCCATCGGGAGCGCGAGGCCAAGCGTCTCGTTGAGGTGCGCGACAGCGGTCCAGCCGCGGACGATCGCGGTGTCGGGGGCGACCACGTCGACGTGGTCGGTCTCGAAGCGGCCGACGAGTTCGCCGACGACCTCCTCGATCAGGTCTTCGAGTGTGACGATGCCGACGACCGCGCCGAACTCGTCGACGACAACAGCCATTCGAAGCCCGCTCGATCGCATCTCCGCGAACAGCTCGTCGACCGACTGCGTCTCGGGGACGAACGTCGGCTCGCGGAGCGCGTTCGCGAGGGGCTCGCCGCGATTGGTGGCCCGAAGCGCATCGCGGATGTCGACGGTTCCGACCACGTCGTCTCGGTTCTCGCCGTAGACGGGCATCCGGGTGACGCCCTCGTTCGCGGCCGCCGAGAGCACGTCGTCGACCGTGGCGGTGTCGGGCAGCGCGACCATCTCGGTGCGAGGGACCATCACCGCGGACACGCGCGTCGACTCCAGGTCGAGGACGCCGCGGATCATCGCGCCCTCGTGGGGGTTGAGTGCGCCCGCTGCCTCCCCGGAGAGCACGAGCGTCTCGATCTCCTCGCGGGTGAGATACGACTCGATGTCGGACTCCCCGCCGGTAAACCGGTTGACGACGCCGGAGAGTGCCTCGAAGACGTACAGCACGGGGCGAACGATCCGCTGGATGGCGATAACCGGCCGAGAGACGCGGAGCGCGTGTTTCTCGGCGTGTGCGACCGCGTACGACTTCGGTGCGATCTCGCCGAAGACGATCACGAACACGGAGGTGACGAGCGTCGACCCCGTCGCCGCCCCGCTCGCGGAGAAGCCGAACCGGACGAAGACGGCGGTCGCGACCGAGGCCGCCGCGATGTTGGCGACGTTGTTGCTCACCAGGGCGGTGACGAGAAAGCGGTGCGAGTCCTCGCGCAGCGTCGCGAGCGCCCGCGCCCCCGGCACGTCGGCGGCGACGAGCGAGTCGATCCGGTGGCTCGCGACCGAGAAGACGGCGAGCTCCGAACTGGAGAAGAAGGCGCTTATCGCCGTCAACACGAGGATGGCGGCGACGCCGACGAACGCGATCGTGAGATCCATACGCGGTCATTCGGCCGCGTCTCAAAGGGAGTACCGACAATCGCACGCGCCCGATCGGAGCGCGTCCGCGTCGACGGTGGGTACCCACGAACGACCAGTTTCCACCGGAAATGGAGGGGTTAGATATGCACGAAGACGGATCGATTGGCTCGGCAAAACGGCGCGATGAGGAAAGCGTTAACCTCGCGCCGCCGGTGGATACGCGCATGAAGGTACTCGTGACCGACCCCATCGCAGATGCGGGGTTGGACCGACTCCGAGACGCCGGCCACGAGGTCGAAACGGACTACGACGTCGAGGGCGACGCACTCCTCGACGCCGTCAGTGACATTGACGCACTCATCGTTCGCTCCGGCACCGACGTGAACGAGGCCGTCTTCGAGGCCGCTCCGAATCTCGTCATCGTCGGGCGCGCCGGCATCGGCGTCGACAACATCGACCTCGAGGCCGCCACCGACCACGGCGTCATCGTCGCAAACGCCCCGGAGGGGAACGTCCGAGCCGCCGCCGAGCACACCGTCGCGATGACGTTCGCCGTCGCGCGCTCGATCCCGCAGGCGCACAGTCGCCTTCTTGCCGGCGAGTGGGCGAAAGGCGAGTTCCTCGGCACCGAGGTGAACAACAAGACGCTCACCATCGTCGGGCTCGGCCGCGTCGGCCAGGAGGTCGCCAAGCGGCTCGACTCGCTCGGGATGGATCTGGTCGTCTACGACCCGTACATCTCCGAGGAGCGCGCCGAGCGGCTCGGCGCCGAACTCGTCGAGGACCTCCACGAGGCGCTCGGTCGCGGCGACTTCGCGACGATCCACACGCCCCTCCTGCCCGAGACCGAGGGGATGATCGGCGAAGACGAACTGGCCCAGCTCGAAGGCGGCTACCTGATCAACTGCGCCCGCGGTGGCATCGTCGACGAGGACGCCCTCGCCGAGGCGGTCGAAGACGGCGTTCTCGCCGGCGCTGCGCTTGACTCCTTCGCCGAGGAACCGCTCTCGCGAGACTCGCCGCTCCTCGACGTCGAGGAGATCGTCGTGACGCCGCACCTCGGCGCGGCGACGGAGGCGGCCCAGGAGAACGTCGCCGTCGACACCGCCGAAGCCGTTATCTCGGCGTTCAACGACGAGCCCGTGCTCACCGCGCTCAACGCGCCCTCGGTCGACGAGACGGCGTTCCCGCGGATCAAGCCGTACATCGCCGTCGCGGAGACCGCCGGGAAGGTCGCCGCGCAACTGCTCGACGGCCGCATCACGAGCGTCGAGACGACCTACGAGGGCGACATCGCCGCCGAGGACGTTGAACTCGTCACGGCGTCGGCGCTGAAAGGCGTCTTCGAGCCGCTGGAGTGGCAGGTGAACGCGGTGAACGCGCCGCGGCTGGCCGAGGAGCGCGGTATCGAGGTGACCGAGTCGAAGACGCGCCAGACCGAGGACTTCCAGAGTCTCGTTCGCGTCACCGTCCACAACGGCGAGGATTCGATCGCCGTCGAGGGGACCCTGTTCGCCGGCGAGGACCCACGTATCGTCCGGATCGACGGGTTCCGCGTCGACGCGGTCCCGTACGGCCACATGCTGGTCGCGCGGAACACCGACGAGCCGGGCGTCATCGGCCTCATCGGCACCGTGCTCGGCGATCACGGCGTGAACATCGCCGGGATGTACAACGCCCGCGAGACGCAGGGCGGCGAGGCGCTCACCGTGTACAACCTCGACCAGGACGTGCCCGACGCCGCCATCGAAGAGCTGCTCGCCGACGATCGAATCGTCGAAGTGACGGAGATCACGCTGGACGAGGCTGAAGAGCGGCCGGCGGAGTAGACCGACGCGAGGACTGTCGAGTGCGGTTTTTCGCTGTCCGTGACCCCCCGAGCCGTGGCGCTGCAGAGCCGGAGCGAGACGAGACGAACGCGTCCCCATTTTGGAGATATGTTTATGAACGATTATGATAAATATCCAACGGCATGGTAGACGCCGAGGTCCACGTCATCGACCGGGGCGGGTTGTACTGTGACATGAACTACATGATGGAGGCGAACACCATCGGGACGCACGACGAGCCGAACCCGGACACCGACTACGGCGAGATTCCGGTGTGGAACCTCGTCATCGACCACCCTGAGGCGACGGTTCTCTGGGACACGGGCTCTCACCACGACGCCGCCGACGGTCACTGGCCCGAGGGGCTCGCACAGGCGTTTTATCCACACGACGCGAGCGAGCACCGGCTCGACGACGATCTGGAGGCAGCGGGGTACTCGCTCGACGACATCGATGCGGTGTTCCAGAGCCACCTTCACCTCGATCACGCCGGCGGGCTGGAGTTCTTCGCGGGCACCGACACGCCGGTGTACGTCCACGAGGAGGAGCTGAAGTTCGCCTACTACAGCGCGAAGACCGACGAGGGGAGCGCCGCGTACGTGCTCGACGACTTCGACCACGATCTGAACTGGCAGGTGCTCCACCGCGATCGCGAGGAGCATTTCACCGATCTGGAGTTCGTCCGGTTCCCCGGCCACACTCCGGGACTCACCGGTTCCGTGATCCACCTTGACGGCGACGGCACCGTCGTGTTCACCGGCGATCAGGTGTACATGGATGAGAACTACGAGAACGGGACGCCGCTGGGCGGCCCCCTCGTGTGGGGAAAAACGGAGTGGGCAGACAGCATGCATCGCATCCGCGAACTGGAACGGCGCCACGACGCCGAAGTCGTGTTCGGCCACGACCCCGAGCAGTTCGAGGCGATCCAGCCGGGGTGGGGGGTGTGAGCTACGAGCGGTCCGTCTCGGCTGACCCGCACCAGTTGTCCCCGGAAACGGTGTGGGAGGTACGCATGCCGGCGATCCGCGTAGGGGCGGACGCGGCCGACGAACTCGGCTATCAGCTCGAGCAACTCGGCCTCGGTGGCGACGGCCGCGGACTGATCGTCACCGACGAAGACCTCGTCTCGCTCGGTCACGTCGACCGCGTTGCCGACGAGTTGGAAGCCGACGGCTTCGACCTCGACGTGTACGACGGCGTCGAGCGCGAGCCGAGTATCGGTGCCGTCGAGGAGTGTATCGGGTTCGTCCGCGAGGAGATGGGCGAGGACGGGTACGACTTCTACCTCGGGGTCGGCGGCGGGAGCTGTATGGACACCGCGAAGGCGACGCGAGCGATCGTCGCCAACGGCGGCGACGTGCTCGATTACGTGGCGGCACCGACCGGCGCGGGAGAGAGCCTCACGGAGTCGGGAGCGCCCCTTATTTTGCTGCCGACGACGGCGGGAACGGGCTCGGAAATCTCCCCCGTGGCGATCCTCTCGGTGCCCGAAAAGGAGATCAAAGAAGGGATCTCCAGCACACACGTCCGGGCGGACGCCGCGGTACTCGACCCGACGCTCACCACCACGCTGCCACCGGATCTCACGGCGAAGACCGCGATGGACGCGCTGGGCCATGCGATCGAGGGATATACCACCCACCGCTACGACGACCTGCTCCGTCCCGAGGACCCTGCAGACCGCCCCGTCTACGCGGGGCGGACCGGGTTCACGGAGATGTTCAGCGAGCAGGCGATCGACCTGCTCTCCTCGAACGTCCGGCGCGTCGTCAACAACGGCGACGACGTCGAGGCGCGCGGTGCGATGTTAAAAGGCGCGCTGTTCGGCGCCATCGCCGGCCTCACGGCCGGTGCGAGCCTCGCACACGCGATGGCGTATCCCGTTGGCAACAACTATCACACGTTCCACGGCGAGACCATCGCCGCGCTCACGCCCGCGAGCACGCTCGGGTACAACGTCGCCAGCGATCCGCCGCGATTCGCACGGGTGGCCGAGATGCTCGGCGCCGACACCTCGGGAATGAGCACCCGCGAGGCGGCCGACGAAGCCCGTTCGGAGTTCGTCCGCCTCCAGCGCGATCTCAGCGTGCTTCCGAGCGGTCTCAAGGAACTGGCCGGGATCACTGCCAACGACACCGAGGCGCTCGCCGAGCGCACCGTCGAGAGTCAGCAGCGGCTCCTCCGGTGTAACCCGCGACCGGTGACGAAAGCGGACGTGAAAGACGTGTTCGACGACGCCCTCTACAACTGGGAGGAGTAGTGGAGCACGAGTTCGGGCGCTCAGTCGCGCAGGTGTTCGACGACCGCGTCCACGTCGTTCGGGACGGGTTCGGGGTCGCCGCCAGCTTCGTAGGCCGCGTCGGGATCTTTTAAAAGGTGGCCCGTCGTCAGGCAGACGACCCGTTCGTCGTCGTCGACGACGCCCTGTCGGCGGAGTTTCTTCAAGCCGGCGAGGCTCGCGGCGGAGGCGGGCTCGACGCCGACGCCCTCCTCGGCGAGTTCGCGCTGCGCGTCGGTGATCGCGTCGTCGCTGACGGCGACGGCGGTGCCGCCGGTGTTGCGGATTCCCGGAATCGCTTTCGGCGCGTTGACGGGGTTGCCGATGCGGATCGCGGTCGCGCGCGTCTCGACCTCCTCCCAGCGGCGGACCTCGTCGTTGCCCTCCTCGATCGCCTCGACCATCGGCGCGGCGCCCTCGGCCTGCACGCCGGTGAGCTTCGGCACGTCGTCGACGTCGAGCGCGCCGGACTGGATCAGCTCGCGGAATCCTTTATAAAGCGCGGCGGTGTTGCCCGCGTTGCCGACGGGGAGGACGATGCGGTCCGGGAGGGCCCCGTACTCGTCGCGGAACTCCTCTAAGATCTCGAACCCGATCGTCTTCTGGCCCTCCAAGCGGAACGGGTTCAGCGAGTTGAGCAGGTAGGCCTCGCCGCGGGCCGCCAGCTCCTGGACGATGTCGAGGCAGGCGTCGAAGTTGCCGTCGACTTCGAGGATGCGGGCGCCGTGGAGACTGGCCTGCGCGACCTTGCCGGCCGCGACCTTCCCCTGCGGGAGGAGCACGAGCGTCTCCATGTCGCCGCGGCCGCCGTAGGCGGCGAGCGCGGCGGAGGTGTTCCCGGTGGAGGCGCAGGCGAGCGCGCCGACGCCGAGTTCCTTGGCGACGCGAACGCCGACGGTCATCCCGCGGTCCTTGAACGAGCCGGTCGGGTTCATCCCCTCGTGTTTGATCCGGAGCGCCTCGACGCCGACCGAGTCCTCGATCCGCGGGACGCGGTGGAGCGGGGTGCCGCCCTCGGGGAGAGTCACGCCCAGATCGAAGGGGAGCCCCTCGCGGTAGCGCCAGACGCCCCGGTCGGGGCCCTCGGAGGAAGCGCCCGTGCCGAAGTCGTCGAACGTCGGTGGGTCATCGTAGCGCACTTCGAGCAGACCGTTGCACTCGTCGCAGGTGTACCGGACTGCCTCGAAGGGAGCGAACGTCTCGTCGCACTCGATACAGGCGAGCCACGTCCCGTCGTCGGCGCAGTCGGGCGCCGACGGAGTCGGGGCGTCGATGGCGAGATCCATTACGTCGCCGTCCGTGCCCGCGCGGCTTAAGCCGGGCGGTCGGGACGGACGTTGCCGTTCGAACAGAAGCGGATCGGCGGTCCCCAGCCGCTCAGTCGATGATGATCTCAGAGCTGTCGCTGTCGTCCGGGGCCGACCCCAGTCGGTCTTGGTACCGCTGGATCCAGTCGGCGAAGCAGTCGGGACAGAGCCGCTGGGTGTCGATGTTCGCCCGGTCGACGCTCAGCCGGACCGTCCGCGAGAGCGCGTCCGTCGTGGGCTCGCCGCAGCCGTCGCAGGGGTCGGTCGTCGGCGCGTCGCTCATACCGATCGCTCGCGGGGGTAGTTCTTAAAAGTACGTCGACGCGGACGAGCGGGGATCGTTGTCCGCGACAGCGACAACGACCGCGACCGACCTCAGACCGTCCGGAACGCGCGGTCGCCGGCGTCGCCGAGTCCGGGGACGATGAACCCGTCGTCGTCGAGGCGGTCGTCGATGGCGACCGTCAGCAGGTCCGCCTGGGGGACGGCCTCGCTCACGCGCACGAGTCCGTCGGGCGCGGAGACCGCAGAGAGGACGAACAGGTCCTCGAAGTCCTCCGCCTCGGCGAGGATGTGATCGAGGACGGCGCACATCGTCGAGCCGGTCGCGAGCATCGGGTCGGCGACGATCACGGTGTCTTCGGGGCGGATCTCGGGGAGCTTCACGTAGTCGATGGTGATCGGGAACTCGCCGTCGGCGTCCATCCCGGCCTCCTCGTCGCGGCCGGCCGAGATGACGCCCTGTTTCGCGCGCGGGAACGCCTTTAAGAGTCCCTCGACGAACGGGGTGGCGGCCCGCAGGACGTTGATGATGACGACGTCGTCGAGCCCCTTCACGCGCTCGCCGGTCGTCTCCTGAAGGGGCGTCTGGACGGGGACGTACTCCGTCTCCATCGCACCGTCGATGATCTCGTAGCCGCAGATGCGCCCGAGCTTCACGAGCCCCTTGCGGAACGCGACCTGCTCCGTCTCGACGTCGCGGAGCCGCGAAAGGGTATCTTTCGCCAGCGCGTGCGTGATGAGGTACGCGTCGTCGCGGTCTTCGATGGTCATTACCGGGAGAGCGGTCGCGTTCGGCTTAAAAGATGGCGAATCTCGCGGGATTCGAGGTGGCGGTCGCGCCGCGCGGCGGCGAGCGCCCGCGCGATACCGATCAGCGCCGTGCGGCAGGCACGTTCGTGTCGACGACCGACGAGCGCGCACCTCACCGGAGAACCAGCACGTACGTCAGCGCGAAGATAATCAGCGCGAGCGCTCCGACGTTCACCGTCGTGAGCGACGCGATGTCGAGCATGTCGAGTCCCCAGGAAACGGTCCAGGCGAACCACGCGGACAGGACCCCGTTCAACAGCAACAGCAGCCGCGGGTCGCCCTTCGAGCCCTCGACGCCCTCGCGGATCCCCTTCGGCTCGTCGCTCATACGCCAACCGCCGGGTGAGCGCCACTTAGCTCTTGTCCGTTCGGTGCGTATCGGTCGCATGGCGATCGAGTTGCGCGTTCACAACCGACACGGCGACCGGATCGATCCGGTTCCCTTCCTCGTTACCGTCGGGCTCGCGTTCATGTTCGCGCTGTCGTTCGGCCCGATGTATGGGCTTTCGTACGGGCTGTCGCTGGCATGGTCGCTCGCGCTGTCGACGTTCACGTTTGCCGGCCTCACCGTCGGCGCGTACGTCCAACTGGTCAGGGCGGCTCCGCCGATCGACGCCGGCCCGCTCCCGCCGGGGCCGCGCTTCGAGCGCCTGTTGTACGCCGCCCTCGGGGTCGGCGTCGCGCTCGTCGGCCTGACGATCCCGCTGTTGTGACCCCGTCCGCCGTCAGGGCTCTCGAAGCGCGATCTCTTCGCCCTGCTCGGTCGGGAATGGGAACTCCGCTCCGTCGAGCGTGGCGGTCCCATCGGGTGCCCCTGTTCCGTCCGCCGCGAACTCCTCCCACTCCGCGTCGGTGACGAGCGCGTCGTCGAGGCGATCGACGAGCGCCCCCTCCTCAATGCCGGTACCGATAATGACGAACTCCGTCAACCGGTCTCCGTGCTCATCGTCCCAATCGAGCGCGGGTCGATTCGAGCGGAGCATGTCGCGCTCGACCGCGGGGAGGCTCGCGATCCACGGACCGAGCGCGCCCACGCGGACCGACGCTCCGGCCTGTCCGACCTGCTGGCGCTGGTCGGTGCCGGCGACCCAGACGGTTCCCTTCGAGCGGACGACCTCGGCCGGGAGATCACGGAGGAGCGTGGCGAGCCGTGCCGGGTGGAACGGCCGGCGGCGGCGGTACGTGAACGACGTGACGCCGTACACCTCGTCTGGGTGGCGGTGGGCGTGGTCGTCGCCGTCTTCTCCGCCCTCGCCGTGACCGTGACCGTGATCGTCCGCGAGCGCGCGCTTCCACCCCGGCAGGTCCCCGACCTTGCGCTCGTCGAACACCCCGATGTCGAGGAGCCGATCGGGATCGACCGCGGCGAACTCCGCGGCGATCGTCTCGGCGTCCGGCTGGAGCGCCCCCACGAGATCGACGGCCTCGGCGATCTCGTCGTCGGTACACAGATCTGCTTTGTTACACACCACCACGTTCGACACCTCGATCTGCTCGACGAGGAGGTCGGCGAGGGGTCGCGTCTCGTCGTCCGCGGTCGCTTCGTCAGATACGACCTGGCGCTCGGGGGCGTCAGTGCCGGCGAAGGCGTCGAGGAACTGCCGCGTGTCGACGACGGTCACAAGCGCGTCGACACGGTACCGGGCGGCTGCGCGCGACTCCGTCGTGAACAGTCGGGCGACAGGTGCGGGCTCCGAAATCCCGGACGACTCGACGACCAAGTTGTCGAAGGAGCGCTCGTTCGCGAGCCGGACCACGGCCGTCTCGAGGTCGTCCTGTAGTTCACAGCAGATACAGCCGTTCGACAGCTCCGTGACGCCCTCGACGTCGACTTCCGACTCCTCGGCGATCAGCTCGGCGTCGACGTTCACGTCGCCCATGTCGTTGACGAGCACCGCGATGTCGCGGTCACCGGCGTTCGTGAGGAGATGGTTCAGAAGGGTCGTCTTTCCCGCCCCGAGGCTCCCAGAGAGCACGGTTACCGGGATCCGATCGTCCATGGGGACCGGTCCGGTGGCGGGGGCCTTCAACTCCCCGGCGGCGGAAGGCATCACGGAGTCGGTTCGACCGCCAGAAGCCGATACGTTGATACGTCGCCGCTGCGGACCGCGAAGCATGTTCGAGTACGTGTCGATCGTGGGGATCGCAAGCTCCGTGGTGCTCTCGCTCATGGTCGTCGCGATGTTGTATCTCGTCTGGATCGGATTCGGTAACGACGCGCACACGCCAAGTCCGGACGAGAGCGATCAGCCGGAACTCGGCGAGGGAGAAGAGCAGACCGACCCGCAGGGCGAACTCGCCGACGGAAACTCGGCCTGAACGGACGGCAGCTCCGCTCGCGCGACGACCAACGACGAACGACGAATGCCGGACGGCGGATCGGATCGACGCGGACGTCGATCCGCGGGGACACGGGCGCGACGCTTTTAACCGCCCCGCGTCGACATGAGGGATAATGACAGTCGCAGATCGGATCGCCGCTTTTCGGGCGACCCTCGACGAGTGGCTCCGCGGGCTGTATCACGGAATGATAACCCACCCGGCCTACGAGAAGATCGAAAAGGAGGCCGAAGACGCCGAAGACGAGTTCATGCTGGCGTGTTTCCCGGACGCGTTCGGGATCCCCTCACCGGTGTCGTATTACACCGCCGAGCTGCTCCCGTACCTCGAAGACGAGTTCGAAGCGTGGGAACGCCGGCTGTGGGATCGTGAGAGCCTGATCGAACGGAAGGGCCAGCAGTACCACTTCTGATGGAGCAGTTCGTCTTCTTCGGCGGGAAAGGCGGCGTCGGCAAGACGACGGTTTCGTGTGCGTACGCGTACCGCTGTGCGAACGCCGGCGCGCGGACGCTGGTCGTCTCGACCGATCCGGCACACTCGGTGTCAGACGTATTCGAACAGCAGTTCGGCGACGACCCGGAGCCGGTCGCAGGCGTCGACGGGCTCGACGCGATGGAGATCGATCCCGAAGACGAGATGCAGCGACACCTCCAGGAGATCCGGGAAGGGCTCTCAGAGCAGGTGTCGGTGGCCATGGTCTCGGAGATCAATCGTCAGTTGGAGATGTCACACGGGACGCCGGGAGCCTACGAGGCCGCCCTCTTCGACGCGTTCGTCGGCGTGATGCGCGACGAGAGCGAGCCGTATGACCGAGTTGTCTTCGACACCGCACCGACCGGCTCGACCCTTCGGCTGCTCGGGCTCCCCGAGTTCCTCGGCGACTGGATCGACCGACTGCTGTACAAGCGGCGCCAGTCGATCGACCTGTTCGAAAAGGCCGCGATCGGCAACATGGAGCCGCGGCGGCTGATGGAGGGCGACCCGGTGTTAGAACGGCTCCAGCGGCGCAAGGAGTTCTTCGAGTTCGCCGGTGAGACCATGCGGACCGACGCCGCGTTTTATCTCGTGTTGAACCCGGATCAGCTGTCCGTCAACGAAACAGGCCGGGCGATCGAGGGGTTCGCCGAACGCGACCTCCGCGTACGGGGACTCGTCGCGAACAAACTCACTCCGTCGCCGGACGACGAGGAGAACGGCCGCGGCGCGCGCTACCTGCGAGAGAAGGTCGCGACGGAGCGCGATCGGATCGCGCAGGTCCGCGACGAGTTCGAGCCGCCGTTGATCGCCGAGATCGAGTCGCGAACGAAGGAAGTGCGAGGGGACGTGCTCTCGGCGGTAGCTGCCGAACTCGATGTTGACACGGGCGGCGACGGGAACGGAGAGGGTGGCGACGGGAGCGCGGGCGGCGACGCGGGAGCGGAGCCGAGAGGGGCGGAGTGAGCCGGGAGCGAGGAACGAGGAAGACGAGCAGCGGGCGCGCGCGACCGCCGCGAACCGCGATCGGGGTGAATTTTACGTCGATATTCGGGGAAGAAACGGCGATATATCGTGAAAACAGGTCATTGTGGGAGAGTTTTGCGAGATCATCACGATTGAAGACAATACTTAAGTGTCGGATAGTGAATCGATACCACGAGGCAGGGAACCTATGACAAGCGTAATTTGGATTGTAGTTGCTGTGCTCAGCACGTTCACCGTGGGGTACATGGGGTACTCGCGATACCTCTCGCGATTCGTCGAACTCGACGACGACCGGGAGACGCCGGCACACAAGTACGAAGACGGACAGGAGTACGTACCGGCCAAGAAGCCGGTGCTACTGGGGCATCACTTCTCAAGCATTGCGGGCGGCGCGCCGATCGTCGGCCCGATCACTGCGGGAGCCATCTGGGGATGGGTCCCGGCACTGGTGTGGGTCGCCATCGGTAACCCGCTGATGGGCGCAGTCCACGACTTCATCTCGCTGTCGAGCTCGATCCGCCACGAGGGACGTTCGATCGGGTACATCGTGGGCCAGTACGTGGGTGAGCGGGGCAAGAACCTGCTGTTGTGGTTCGCGTTCCTCACGATCATCCTCGTGGTGGCCGTGTTCGCGCTCGTCGTCGGGATCGTGTTCAACGCGTATCCGCAGGTGACGACCGCGAGCTTCGTGTACATCCTGTTGGCGCTCGCCTTCGGCGTGTACCTGTACCAGCTCAACGGACCCTTCATCCCGGGAACAGTCCTCTTCGTCGCCGGCGTGTTCGCCGGCGTCTGGGTCGGGATTCAGTACCCGTTCGCACTGTTCCCGGGCGATTACCCGGCGGGGACGCTCGTCCTCGCAGAGATGCTCGGGCTCGGTGCCGGCGAGTGGGTGCCGGGCGCGCTCTCGCCGAACGTGATGGCGTGGGTGCCACTGGTCATGGTGTACGGTGGGATTGCGAGTGCGCTCCCCGTCTGGGTACTGCTCCAACCGCGCGATTACCTCTCGTCGTTCCTGCTGTACGCGGGCGTCGGCGGCGGTATCGTCGCGATCATCGTGGGAACGATCTTCGCGACGGCCACCCAGCCGCTCGTCATCGATCCCTCGCTCGGCGCGTTCCAGGGCTTCTGGGGGCTCGAAGCGGCCGGACTCTGGCCGTTGTTCCCGCTGCTTTTCGTCACCATCGCGTGCGGGACGATAAGCGGGTTCCACTCGCTCGTCTCTTCGGGAACGACGTCGAAGCAGCTGAACAAAGAGAGCGACGCCCGCCTGATCGGCTACGGCGGAATGCTCGGTGAGGGACTGCTCGCCGCGCTCGCGCTGTCGACGCTGGCGGTCGCCGGGCTCGGCGCGACCGTCGTCGAGGCGGGCGGCGGGATCGGGGGCGCGCTTCCGAACTTCGCCGCCGGCGGCGGGATCATCCTCACCAGCCTCGGGATTCCCGAGGCCCTCGGTGCGGTGTTCATGGCGCTCGTGCTCGTCAGCTTCCTGCTCACGTCGACCGACACCGCTGTGCGACTCGGTCGCTACATGATGGAGGAGATCGTCGGCATGGACGACGGAATGACCGTCAGCGGCTTCTCGGCCGACCTCGGTTCCATCGCTCGCGGCCGGTACACGAACCCGATGGTGCAGATCGGCATCGCCTACGTGCTCGTCGTCTCGGGCGAGTGGGCGACCCTCTGGGGGCTGTTCGGCGGCGCGAATCAGTTGCTCGCGGCGCTCGCACTGTTGACCGGCACCGTGTGGCTCGCCAACTGGGACGAGTCCAAACAGCTCATCTCGACGGGAGTCCCGATGGCGCTGATGGTGACTATCACCGTGTTCGGACTCCTGTGGTTGGCGCTCTACGAGAACCTCTACGTCAACCTGATCAACGGCGGGGCGACCGGCCTGGGAGCGCAGCTCTCCTCGGCCGCACAGATGGTGCTCGCGCTCGTACTGATCGGGCTCGCGCTGTCGCTCGTGAAGATCGGCATCGGTAACCTCAGATCGGTCCGGAGCGGCAACACACCGGCGGCCGAACCGAGCGACGACTAACGGCAGTGCGGTCCGGTCTCCGCAGCCCTGCCCTCCATTCCATATATTTCGCGTTCGAGAGCGACCGCTCCGAAGCGCGTGAATTGGAGCGCGTAGATCGGAGCGTGTGAATCGAAGCGCGACTACCGCCAGAACCGCTTTGCGAACCGCGAGAAGAACCCCTCCGCGGGTGGTTCGACCGGCTCCCACAGCCGGAAGGCGTCTGCGACGTCCGCGGCCTCACTGGCGACGAGTCGCTCGTCGTCGGGGGCGACGACGACGAGGTTCACCTCGTAGTGGCCGTAGTAGCCGAACTTCAAGAGAGTTCGGTCGCGGAATCCGTCGACGAAGGCGGCCACGTCGTCGGCGATCCGGTCTGCGACGAGTACGATCGTGATGTCCGTGCCGAAGTGCTGTTCGTCGCCCTCGACGCGCTCGTCGGCAACATCGTGCGCGAACGCGACGAGCCGCTTTAGCTCGTCGACGGTTGGAGCCGGCGTCCGGCGGGCGAAGAGGTACTCCATCATGTCGTGGTCCGCGTAGCTCAACGCGGGGTGGAGGAACTGCTTCTGGTTGCGCATCCGCATCTCTGCGTACAGGTCGAAGTGCTCGGCGTCGACGGTGACGTCCCGGTCGAGATCGTAGCTGTACATGAGCCGATCGGAGACCCGATCGAAGTACTCGTCGTCGTAGTCCGGGACGTTTTCTCGGATCTCGGCCGGCAGCTCCTCGGGGGCGTACCGGGCCTCGCCGTCGGACGGGCCCTCATCGTCGGACCGGCCCTCGCCGTCGCCTGCGCTCGCGGGTTCACTCATCGGTCGGATCGTACGGAACCGCGTCCCCGTCGGCCGGCGGGGCGCCGATCGCGAGGACCGTTACCGGCGCGTCGGCGTCGGCGGGGTTGTACGCCCGCTGCGGGCTCTCCGGATCGACGACGAAGAGGTCGTCCGCGCCGACCTCGTAGGTCCGCTCCGGCGTCTCAACCGACAGCGTTCCGTCGAGCACGTAGAACGCCTCCTGTTGAGTCTCGTGGTAGTGGTACGCGAGCGGGATCTGTTCGCCAGGCTCCGCTCGAAATCGGTTGACTGCGACCGCATCGAGCCCCCCAGGCCCGGACAGCTTCCGGCATTCGGAGGGTCGATCGGCCTCGGGAGCGACAGACTCCGTGTCGACGACGCGGTATCCCATGTGAACTCATTCCACGGACCGGTTGAAAAGGGCGTCGGGGCGACGCGGGCGCGTCTCTCAGAGTTCGACACTCGGCGGAGAACGGTCGCAGCACGGTCGGTGACGGGTTTTATCACTGTTCAACACGAACGATGAGTAGAAATAGTCATGACCGATCAGGAGATCCGAACGGAGGCGTGCGGGCGGTGTTCGATGTCGACGGTCGTCGGCGCGGTGAGCGGTGAGCAGTCGGACGAAGAACGCGCCGCGCGGGACCCGTTCGCCGGCGATCGGATCGAAGTTGACGAGTCGTCGATCCGGCGCATCTCGCCGGCGGGGTTCCTCGGCGATCTCAAAGATCGGATCAACGCGCTCGGCCGTCGGCTCTCCTACGGGAAGTAGCGGGAGTGGGTGGAGAGCGATCGAGAAGTGACCGGCGGCGCACCCGACGGCACCGGTCATCTCACGTCAATTCGGGGAGGCTTATACGCGTTCAGAGCGTAACGGGGACAAGCGATGGAAGAGAGCATCTCCGGATTCAAGGTGCGCGGGGACTGGGGCGACGTCGTCGAACACGGCGAACGCATCACCCTGGCCCTCCGGGAGACCGGCGCCGACGGCGACGCCTTCCACGACTTCGACGACTGGCGGCCTAAGTCCCACGAGCGGATCGACGAGGACGTGTCGGCGAAGACCGCCGAACAGGCCTCCGTCAACGGGGGCGAAGGCGAGCAAGCCGGGAAGACTCCCGGCGACGACCTCCAGACGGCCGGAGAAAAGCTCACCGAATCCTACGAGAAGGTCGAAGAGAACGACACCGAAAGCGCGGTGGAGAGCTGGGGCGAGTCGATCGAACACGTCGCCCGCGCAGCGGATTCGGCGGGTCGGAAAGCGCTGCGGAAAGTCGAAGACACCGTCTACCAAAAGGTGATGACGCAGATGGCGCCGTACTACTTCGACAACGAGCTCGTCAGCGCCAATGTCCAAGAAGTCGGCCGCGGCGAAAACGGCGAGACGTTCGTCTTCGAGGTGAACATCAACGAGGACGAGCGCAAAGCGACGGTGAGCGACATCCTCGCCGAGTACGAAACAGAGATCGACCGCTGGCACGTCGAGACGGAAAAGCGGACCGACGACATCGCCGCCGCGGAAGGCCTTGAGCCGCCCGAGAAGGAGGGAGGTCCCGACTCGACGATGACGTAACGGGGGCGAGACGGTGGGCGTCGGGTCGATACGGCGTCCACTGAACGGGTTTAACTCGCCGTACCTCGAACATCGCCCATGACCGAGGTACTCCGGGTGACGGCCGGCGAGCTGTCGATGGATGAGATCATCGACGCCCTCAACGAGGGGCGGCGGATCCTCGTCGACATCGAGGTGGCCGGCGGTCGCCACGAGGTCGTCCTCCGATACGACGGCGAGACGTACCACTGCGACACGCCGACGAACCTCCACCGACACACCGAGGAGGCGGAGATGCGAGGCTGTATCGATCGAATGGGATACGCAGCCGGTTCGGCCTGAGCCCGGAACGCGTTGGACCAGCAGTCGAGGGATCGGCAGTCGGTGCTTCGATGACGACCATACCGACCGCAATCCGGCGGCTACATCGACCACCACGCGCCGGCGACCGCGCCCGGCCCGCAATAGCGGCTTTTAATCCACCCGGCGTCGAATCGAGTTCATGAGCGAGCCCGAGATCGAGGACCTCGTCGGCGACGTCTCCCCTTCGTTCGAGCACGTGCTCTCCTGTGTGTTCGGTGTTCGGGACCACGAGAGCCGGACCTACCTGATGCTGCTCGATTACCCGGGAAGCACGGTCGCTGAGCTCGCGGAGACACTCGACCGAGACCGGTCGAACGTGAACCGCTCGCTGTCGACGCTACGCGAGAAGGGGCTCGTCGAACGGCGTCGCCGACTGCTCGATTCGGGCGGCTACGTGTATCAGTACACCGCGATACCGGTTCCGGAAGCGAAAACGCGGCTCCACGGCGCTCTCGACGAGTGGGTCGAGGGCGTTCACGCGGCGATCGACGAATTCGAGCCGAACGGCGGCGGGTCCTGAAACAGCCGGTTAAGTGGTCGCCGGCGCAGGTCGCGATCGCTTACTATTCGTCCGATCTTTCGTCGTCTGTCTGATCGTCGTCTGCGGCGCTCAACCCGTCGTCGTCCGGACGGTCGAGCGCTCGCGGGGCGTCGTGATGGTCGGAGTAGCCGTCGAACCAGCGGACGATCCGCTCGATGCGGTCGACGATGTGAGCGGGCTCGCCGGAGCGAGAGAGCTCGTGACCCTCACGCGGATAGCGCACGAATCGGGTATCGACACCGTTTCTCCGGAGGATCCGGTGATACAACTCCGCCGTGCAGATCGGGGTCCGCGTGTCGTCCTCGGAGTGAATGAGGAGAGTGGGCGTGTCGACATCGTGGGCGTGGCCGGTCGGCGACTGCTCCCACAGCCACGCCGGCTCCTCGGAGGGGACCGTACCGAAGTCGCCGTCGACGAGCTTGTAGGCCGCGTCGGTCGAACCGTAGAATCCGGTGAGGTCGTACACCCCGCGCTGGGAGACGGCCGCCCGGAAGTAATCCGTCTGTCCGACCGTCCACGCGGTCATGAACCCGCCGAAGGAGCCGCCGGTGATGAACGCGTTCGTCTCGTCGACGTAGTCGCGGTCGGCGACGAGCTCGACGCCCGCCATCACGTCGTCGAGGGTGACGGCGCCCCAGTCCCGCTCGATCGCCTGCATGAACGCCTCGCCGTACCCGGACGAGCCCCGGGGGTTCGACCAGAAGACGACGTAGCCGCGGGCCGCGAGCGTCTGGAACTCGTGCCACATTGTGCCCGACGTGGACCACATCGCGTGGGGGCCGCCGTGGATCTCCACCGCGAGCGGGAAGGCCTCTTCCGCGCGCGTTTCGTCGTCCGGGTCGAATCCGGGCGGCGTCAACACCCACCCCTGGATCTCCGTCCCGTCCGATTCGAATCGGATCTCCTCGGGCTCGGCGATCGTCCGCTCGTCGAGGTAATCGGCGTTCAGCGTCGTCAGTCGAGCCGATTCGCCGCTCCACGCGTCGTACGCGAAGGCGTCGCCCGGGTGGTCCCACTCACTGGCCGCGAGTGCGACAGTCACCGAATCGGGGCCGGCGCCATCGTCGCCCCCGACGGTGGCCCCCGAGACGGTTCCCGGCCGAAGGAGTCGCTCGGGGTTGTCGCTCCCGTCGCTCGGGACATGCCAGATGCCGGTTTTCCCCTCGTCGGGGGTCGCGAAGTAGAGCGTCTCCTCGTCCGGCCCCCACTGCGGGGCCATTTCAGGGCCGAGTCCACGATCGAGATCATCCGTGAGGTCGGTCACCGCACCGGTGTCGGCGTCGACGACGCGGAGGTCGGTCTGTCGTATCGTGACCCGGTCGGGGTCGGTGTGGGTGAACGCGATCCGCCCGTCGGCGGCCGGAGCGATCGACGCCCCCCATCCGGTCGTGACGTGGACGCGCTCCGTCTCACCGGTCGTGAGGTCGTGGGCGTGGATCGCGATCTCGACCGAATCGTCCGGATCGTCGCCGATCGGCTCGGTGAAATACAGCGTGTCGGCGTCGCCCCACGCGGGAGCGGCGAAATCTGCATCATCGTCGCCGTCGGCGCCGGCGTCGTCACCGCCGGTGACTCTCGTGACGCTATCAGCGGGGTCCGCGCCGGTGACACTGCCGACGGCCGCGTCCGCATCGACGAGGTACACGTGCGATCGACGGCCGTCGAAGTACTGCTGACCCGAGCGGTAGACGGTGCGGTCGATCACTCGCGGGTCCGGGTGGTCGTCCGGTTCGTACTCCTCGGGGACCGAGCGGTCGCGTTTTGTCTCGCGGTCGGCAGCAGTCACGGACTGAACGAAGGCTATCTGCTCGCCGTCCGGTGACCACGCGATCTCCGAGACGCCGCCGACCACGTCGGTGAGCTGTTGGGCTTCGCCGCCCGCGACGGGAAGGACCCACAGTTGCTGGCGGTCGTCGTCCGCGCCGCGCGTCGAGGTGAACGCGATTCGGTCGCCGGAGGGGCTCCAGCGCGGCTCCGCGTCCGACCCCTCGGCGAGGGTGAGCCGTCGGGGCGCTCCGTCGGCGATGTCGGTGAGGTACACCGTCGACTCGTAGACGTCGTCGTCGGTGGGCTGTTGCCGCAGGAAGGCGACCCGGTCCCCGTCGGGCGAGAGTCTGGGGTCCGCGGGCTTCGCGATGTCGTGATAGTCGGCGGCAGTAACCTGCTCCATACGAATCGGTCGAGCGGTGGGCTCAAAAGGCGTCGGAACCCGGAAAAGCGATCTACGCGGGGTCGTTGTCGAACGCGAGAGTGACCGCATCGCCGTCGACGACGGCACCCGCCGCACAGACTGGGTGCTCGAAGTCGGCCGAGAGGACTTCCGTCGCCGCCGCCGCGGCGTCGGTGGCCGTCAGGTCGTACGGCTCGGGGTCGTCCGTTTCGTAGGTGGCGACGATGGTCGGCTCGGAGACCGATTCGACGAGGAGGGCGTCACGGCGGACGACACCGATCGTCGCCGTCTCGGCGCCGACGACCCCGGCGATTCGGGGGGTGTCGTAGTCGTCTTTCTCGAAGTCGAGGGCGAGCAGGGGCGTCGACAGCGCGTCCCGAGCGGGGTAGCCGAGTTCGAGCTTCTCCGCGATCGGGTCGACGTGCGAGCCGTTCCCGACGACCGCGAGCGCGTCACCGGTCGGGGTCCGAACCGACCGCACGCAGTTGTACGAGACGTACGGGTTGTCCGTCTCGGGCGCCTCGGGCGTCGGGCCGACGGTGAGCGTCCCGTCTCGGTCGCGCACCTGACGGTTGGGGAACGACCGCGAGGAGACTCGGTACGCGCCGATACCCGGAGCGACGACAACAAATCGTCCGACGTACATACAGATTCGTGAGTATTCAGTCGGCTAAAGCGCATCGATATACGCATGTTCGTCGATCGGTTTGTGGCTCTTCGGCAACCGAATCGTCGACCGGTCCGGCGAACGCAGTCGGAGAGCGCGGTGGGAATGTCAAGATGTGACAGGGAGCCGCCGACGCGCAACGCTTACAAACACGCACGGGTTATCGATGGATGCGCACAGTCCATTGGGGTAGTGGCCAATCCTGTTGCCTTCTGGGGGCAACGACCCTGGTTCGAATCCAGGATGGACTATTCTCGCGGTTCGCCTCACTCGATGTTGCGGGTCGTCGCGCTCGATTTCGACGAATATCTCCGGACGGATCCACATCGCACTCCGTACTCTGACTTCGTTTCGTCTGGAACGAAATACCCGTCAGGTACTGCGGTTTCCAATCGAAGAGAAGGGGTTCACTTTTTCACGTCGAGGAGAGCAACCCGTTCGAGAACGATGTCTGTGACATCGCCAGCGGTGGCTGCGAGTTCGCGGTCGGTGATGTCGAAGACATCTCGGACGCGATCGGAATTGTAGTCGAACGCTTCGGCGTCGACCTCGGCCCGGGCGTCGGCCTCGACGGCGAGTTCGCCCGAATATCCGGCTGAGAACACCGTCTCCCGCACCGATTCGACAGCTGCGTCGACATCGGCGGCTGGGCGGTCTGCACCGGGAACATCGCCGAAGTCGGCGACCAGCACGACGATCCGGCGTTCGCCCTCCGAGACGCCGAGCTCGAAGGCGCGGTCGATCTGTCGACGGCCGGCGGCGTACAACAGGATCTCGACACCCGGGTCGCGAGCGACCGCCTCATCCCGAGCGATCGCTCGGGCGGCGAGCCGGGTCGCCTCGCTGAGGTGCGCGCCGGAGACGATGAGAGACGCGTCGAACGCCTGAACAATTGCGCCCGTCTCGTCCGCGATTCCGTCGAGCACCCCGAGAAACGCATCGAGGTCGTCGATAACTGCGGTTCCGCGGACGAGACGGTGTGGCGGCGGTTGCTGAGAGGCCGGGGGCTGTCGATCGGTCGAGGACTGCGTAGCGGGCGAAGTATCCCCAGCGTCAGAGCGGACGTTGCCGAGAGCGGGCGGGCGGTCGCTCATCGGAAGTCACCCAGACTCGCCTGCCCGTTCCCGTCGTCGTTGCTCGCGGAGCCGGCCGTTGCCGCGGCGGAGGCGGACCTGTCGGCTCGGACGCCGTCCATAGAGGGGTCCTCGCGACCGGCGTGTTCGAGGATGCGCTCGGCGGTGCGCTCGCGCCCGCGGAGCGCGCCTAGGACGACCGCCTTGTCGGCGTCTCGCAGGTCGGCGCGGGTCTCGACGCCGGCCTCGAACAGCCGTCGGGCGCGCTTTCGACCGACGTTGCGGACGCCGGCCAGATCGAGCAGCTCCTCGCGGACGCCGTACTCGATGCGCTTTCTCGCCTCGCGGACCGCGAGGACGGTGTCGCCGTCGACGCCCTCCACGTCTCGGGCGAGCGTCTCGGCCGCCCGGAGGAGCCACTCGGCCGTGTCGACCTTGCCCCGGATGTCGCCCGGGCCGACCCCGTAGCGCTCGGTGATCCGGTCCTCGTCGACCTCGTTCGCCCAGTCTTCGAGTAGGCGGGCCGTTTTCAGCGAGGCGAGCCAGTCCTCGAAGCGAACGTCCTCGTACTCGGAGGGCACGTCGCCGAGGAACTCCGTCTCGCGTTCGTAACAGAGCTCGGTGTACGTCTCTCGGTCGCCGGACTTCAGGTACAGCTCGTACATGTCGGGGGTGCGGCTGACGAGGTGATACAGCCCGAGCGGCGTGGCTGCGGGGGCTTCGATCTCTTCCTTGTCTGTCCCCTTCTCCTCTTTTTCCTCCTCCGGCAACTCATCGTTGCCAGGGCGCGTGTACGTTCCAAACCCGGGCTCGTCGCCGTCGTCGTCGCCGGTCCTGACGAACTCGCCCGTCTCCCCCTCGGTGCCTGCACCTCCGGCATCCCGAGCGACCGTCCGGAGCCCGTCGATCATCTCGGCGGCGCTCATCGGGTCGAGGTAGAGCCGCGAGACGGTGTGCCCGATGCCGGTCGCGGCGAGGCTCTCCGTCCCACCGTCGCGGTCGCGGTCGACGAAGCCGTTGACCGCGAGGTAGTCGAGCACGGTGTCAGTGACCGCGGCGAGCCGGCCCTCGTCGTCGGTCTGGGTCGCGTAGAGGGTGTTGTCGAGAAACGAGAGGAGCCCGTCGCGCGTGGACGCAAAGCCGGAGGCGACGGTGGCGAGCACGTGGGTGCGGAGGGCGGGCTCGGCGGCGAGCTTCGAGCGGACCGGCTCGGCCTCCGCCCAGACGTACCGCTCGAACAGCTCCTCTTTCGTGTCGGCGTCGTTCGCGAGCAGCACCGCCTCGCCGTAGGGGTCGAGACCGGGTCGCCCGGCGCGCCCGCACATCTGGTGGACCTCCAGCACGTCGAGCGGCTTCATCCCGCCGAACTCGCCGTCGTAGCGGCGCCAGTCGCGGACGATCACTCGGCGTGCCGGGGTGTTGACGCCGGCGGAGAGGGTGGGAGTCGCGGAGATGCACTTGATGAGACGGTCGCGAAACGCGTCCTCAACGAGGCTTCGGTGCTCGCTCGCGAGTCCGGCGTGGTGGAACGCCGAGCCCCGTTCGACGGCGTCGGCCAGGTCCTCGGAGGTGTCGGTGTCGGAGACGCCGCGGATCTCCTCGGCCAGCTCGCGGAGATCGTCGCGCTCCGCGTCGGTGAGTCTGGAAGCGGTGACGTCCGCGAGCTTACGGGCCGACGACTCGGCGTTTCGGCGGGAGTTGACGAAGACGAGCGAGGAGCCGCCCTGTCCGTCCTCCTCGGTGTCGAGGGCGTCGGCGACGAGCCGCGCCGTCTGGTCTTCGCCGCGGTCGACGGTCACCTCGCGTTTGGTCCCGTCGTCGAAGTCGATGGCGTTGCCGAAGTGGACGCCGATTCGGAGGTCGATGGGGCGCCAGTCGGATTCGACGAGTTCGGCGTCGAGCCAGTCGGCGATGACGTCGGCGTTGCCGACGGTCGCCGAGAGCGCGACGGTCTGGAGACCGGGGTTCACCTTGCGGAGCTTCGCGAGGGTCACTTCGAGCGTCGGGCCGCGATGCGAGTCGTCGACGAGGTGGACCTCGTCGCTCACGACGCAGGTGAGGTCGTCGATCCACGGCGCGCCGTTGCGGATCAGCGAGTCGACCTTCTCCGAGGTCGCAACGATGATGTCGCGGGTCGCCAGCCACTCGCCGTCGGAGTCGTAGTTTCCGGTGGAGACGCCGACCGTGATCCCGTGGTCCTCCCAGCGCTCGAACTCGGTCTTCTTCTCGCTGGCGAGCGCGCGCAGGGGGACGATGTAGAGGGCTTTCCCGCCGCGCTCGATGGCCGAGAGCATGGCGAGTTCGGCGATCAGCGTCTTCCCGGAGGCCGTGGGGACCGCGGCGACGAGGCTGTCGCCGTCGACGACGCCCGCCTCGACGGCCGCCTGTTGGGGCGGGTACAGCTCCGCGACGCCCTCCGCTTCGAGCGCCTCGCCGACGCCCGCGGGGAGCCCGGAGAGCGAACTCGGTTGCATTACCCGTGCTTGGGCTCCGTTCCGGTTTAAATCGTCGGAAGCGAGCGGTCCGGTGAGAGCCATCGTTGCCGGCAGGGGACTCTTCGGCTGCGGGCGGCGACCGTTTATAAATAGGAGAATGTGGTGGCGCGCCTCCGAGCGGCCGATAGGCCGCGAGAAGCGCGCGAGGGAGTCGCTCGCCGTTGGCGAGCGACGAGGCTGGGGAGGCGTGAGGCGGGGGCGGTGCTGTGCGAGGTAGGGGTTTAGAGATGACCCCGCGCTCACAATTGCTTATAAATAGACGAGCGGGCGACGATCAGGTGGCGAGCGAGCGACGGTCGAGTGACGATCGACCTATCGATACGATGCGCCGGCACCTCGGCGGCACGGCAGTTACTTATAAATAGCCGACCGTCTCAGGGCGCGACGCCGACGGTCAACAGCGTCCCCCACGTCCGGTAGCGGTCGACCATCGCCTCGCGAGACTCCCAGTCGTCGGTCGGGAACGCGGATTCGGGTGGGATCTCGATCTCGCGGTCTGGAACCGTGTCTTGCTCGGCGACGTACAGCCCCGCCTCGCGGAACGCCTCGCGGTATTCCTCGCGGGTCCACAGCGTCATCTCGACCGAGATGTTGTCCTGCCACGCGTGGCTCGCCTCGTTCTCGGCGTAGTAGTTGACCGCGCAGTAAAACGTGCCGCCGGGCTTCAACACGCGGCGGATCTCTTGGAGGGTGTGGCGCGGATCGGCGGCGTAGTAGAACGCCTCCATCGAGAAGACGTGATCGAGCGAGTCGTCCGCGAACGGGAGCGCGTCGAAGTCGCCGACGAGGAACCCGATCGCGCCGTCGTCGGTGTAGCTCCGGGCGTTGCGGGCCATCTCGGGCGCGCCGTCGAGGCCGTACCCTCGACCGATCCCGCGCTCGCGGAGCGCGCGCAGCGCGTACCCGGACCCGGTGCCGAGATCGAGAACGGCGTCGTCGACCTCGACGGGCATCCGTGCGAGAACGTGTTTGGCGGTGTGCCAGTGTCGCTCCTCCATCCCGCGGTCCTTCCCCGACGTCGCCCACTGGTCGAACTCCTCGCGAACACTCATACCGGGCCGACGGGCGGACGGGTGAAAATCGATTCGGAGAGGCTCGGGGGGCGACGGCCGTCGCCGTCCGCGCCTCGATCGTGGTTCGGACGCGATCCGAACGTGACACGGAAGCGTCGGTGTTTTAGCGATCGAGGTCCGTTCGAAGGCTATGAAACGCCCGAAGAGCCTCCGTCGACCGCGGTTCCGCGTCGCCGACTCCGCACAGCAGGCGGTCGGCGGGTTCCTCCTCGCTGGACCGTTCGTCGTGACGGAGGAGGTCTGGGTGCTGGCGGCGGGCATGAACGCGGTCCAAGGGGCACTGACCGCCGGGGTCGTCGCGCTGATCGGGTACGCCGCGCTCTACCGCGCCGACACGGGTCGAGATCCCGACAACGAGAAAGACATCGGGGGAATTCCGGTCAGGTTCGTCTCGCTCATGATCGTCGCGTTCGGGTCCGTGCTCGTGCTCGCGGTGTTGTTCGACGCGCCCGACACCTTCCTCATCAAGCAGGGCGTGACCGGGACGGAGCTGTGGGTGACGACGTTCAAGGCCGTCTCCGTCGGTGCGGTGTTCAGCGTCGTCGGCGCCGCGACCGCCGACAGCGTGTTCTGAGGCTGCTCCCGCGAATTGTATCGTCGACCCCGCGAAACCGACAGACGGGGACGAATCACCACGGCCCGCATTGTTAAGTCGGTCGGGGGGTTTTCGATCCCATGGACTACTCGCTCGCCATCGAGAACGGGCCGGAAACGATTCCCGGCGGTACGGGACTGCTCCTCATTCACCCGAGTATCGGCGAGACGGACCGCATCGACACGGACTTTCTGAAGACCGACACCGACGCCTTTCTCGTCGTGTCCACGCGAACGACGGCCCGTGAAGTAGAACAGAAACTGGAGTACTACGACGTCGACGAGACGAAGGCGACGATCCTCGACACGCTCTCCGTGGAACGGGGCTACTCGCGCCGCTCGACCGACGACGTGTACTATGTCTCCGCGCCCGACGACCTCGACGGCGTCGTCGACCGCGTCGAGCGATTTCTCGTCGAGAGCGAGGGGAAACGGCGGGTCTCCGTGGACTCGCTGACCGAGATGGCCTACTACGCCGACGACGACGCGGTGTACGACGCCGCCGCGGACATCCTCGACCTACTCGACGAGCACGACGCCGTCGGTATTTTCCACCTCTCCGAGGAGGTCCACGAGGTCGCGACGCTCGACCGGTTCCGTGATCTGTTCGAAGGCGTCATCGAACTCGACGGCGACGGGAACGTCACTGTCGACGTCTGACTCGGATCCGCTATCCGAGAATGTACGAGAGGATGATAAGGACCGACAGGACGGCCGACACGCTGACCGTTCCGAGAACGACCGTGGTGGGTTTGCTCATACGCCGTCCTGCGTCCGCCGGTCGTTTAAAACCACCTAGTCGGCGGTGATCGGTGTGTCGGTGTGTCGACGGTGATCGGTGCGTCGGCGCGTCGTCGATGGGCCGACCGCGACTTTTTATTAATGGGCGAGAAATTGGTCGTATGCGGGTCCGTGACGCACTTGAATCCGACGCCGAAACGGTAGCCGCGGCGATCGATCGGCCGCGCGGGGCCGTGATCGACATGATCCACGACCGGTCGGTTCGAGTCGCGGTCTCGGCAGATGAAACGGGCGGGAGGGGAGCTGACGGCAGGATTGACACCGCAAGCGAAACTGACCGCGAGGGCAAAACCGCAAGCGAAACTGGCCGCGAGGGCGACACCGCGAGCGAGGGAAAAGCTGGGTCGAGCGTTGTGGGCTTCGTGGCGTTCGACGTTCAGGGACAGACGGTTCACGTGACGGAGTTCGACGGCGACGAATCAACTCTTCGACGGCTGTTCGAGGAGCCTCGACGCTTCGCCGATCGAGAAGGGCTGAGCGTGGAGGTCGTCGTTCCGAACGGCGATCCCGCAAGCGAGATCGTCGAGTCGATCGGATTTGATCCGATTGGACCGGGACCGCGGTTCGATGGGCGTGCGACCACGCGGTATCGGATCGAATCGTAGTCACTTATCGAGTCGTAGACACTCATCGAAGTGTAGTCGTTCATCGAGCCGTCGCCACACGGAAAGAGAGTGGCAGGCTTGATCAGTCGAAACGACCCTGGACGATTTCGAGTGCGCCCTCCCGATCGTCCCAGTCGACGAACACCGCGACCGACGTCGCGCTCGTGATCAGGTCGATGATGTTGATCCCGGCCTCCGAGAGCGGAGCGATGATGTCCTGGATGACGCCCGGCTGGTTCGGTAGTTCGCCGCCGGTGACGCGGATCACGGCGATCGGATCAGCGACGGTCACCGACGAGAGCGCCTCGTCTGTGACGACGGCTTCGTGGAGCAGCGCCTCGGCGGTCTCGGCGACGTCGACGTCGACGTAGAACGTGACCGAGTCCATCCCGGAGGCGACCGCGTCGATGTTAATCTCCTCGTCGCGGAGGGCGTTCGTGAGCTGAGAGAGGATACCCGAGCGGTTTCGGATCGCTCGCCCGGCGATGGTGAGACAGGCAAGGGGCTCCTCGCGCATGTCGATGAGGCTCTCGAACTCGCCCTCGATCCGGGTCCCGCCGCGTAGCAGGTCGCCATGCTGATAGTGGACGACGCGGACATCGAGGTCGCTGTCCTTGTACGAGAGCGCGGACGGTGCCACGACCTCCGCACCGCGGAAAGAGAGGTTCCGGAGCTCGTCGACGGTGATCTGCCCGACGTTCCGGGCTCCTTCGACGACGCGCGGATCACCGGTCATGACGCCTTCGACATCGGTGACGATGACGACCTCGTCGGCGTCCATGTAGTTTCCGAGCATGACGGCGGTCGTGTCTGAGCCGCCGCGGCCGAGTGTAGTGACGTTGCCATCGTGGTCCTCGGCGAGGAATCCAGTGACTATCGGGACGACGCCGTCGAGTCTCTCGGCGAGCGCGTGCGCGCGCTTTTTCGTCTCCTCGACGTCGACTTCACCGACCTCATTCGTGATGACGGGCCAGTCAGGATGGCCTGGTTCCAGAAAAACCGCGTCGATGCCGCGAACCGAGAGGGCGGCCTTGAGCATCCGGACGCTGGTCCGCTCGCCCATCGAGACGATCTCGGCGCGGTCGGCATCGTCCGTCTCGAACGTGATATCGTCGAGGAGGTCGTCGGTCGTCGAGCCCATCGCGCTCGCGACGACGGCGATCTCGTGACCGGATTCGACCGCGTTCGCGACGGAGTCGGCGGCGCGTTCGATTCGGTCGCCGCTGCCGAGGCTCGTCCCGCCGAATTTGGCGACTACGCGCATACGCCCACCTGGTTAGCGATCGGTTTGTTAGCGACCGATCGGCGGCAGTCGGTTCTCGCGGGAGCGTGGTCGGCCCTCACTGGAGCGTGATCGGACCCCTGGACGGAAGGGTGATCGATAAGCATGCGCACCTGTAGCGGAGGAAGCCGCATAACTGTGTCTTCTTCGACAACGGTCGCCAAAGCTATGGGTTCGATCGGTGAGGCTGGTTACAGGAACAGTAGGCCGATCAGTTGATCGGGGGGGCTGCAGGTCGGTGGGCCGCGAGCTACGGGTCAAAAATCGATCCCGTTTAAAACGGATCCTGCGCCGTCAAACCGAGATGCTGCATCGTCACGGAGAGAACGCCTACTCGTCCGAGATGCCCCACGCGTCGGGCATTTCGATCACGTACCGTCCGTCTTCCTGTAGAGAGATGATGTACTCCTGCCGGTCGTACAGTTCCATCAGGTTGAGTTCGTACTTACCGGGGCTCACGATCCGAATGCTCTCGAACTGCTCGTTGAGTTCGTCGCGGAGATCTCCGATATCGGGTCGAGGACCCGTCTCAGCGCTTACAGGCTCGGAACCGGGATCAGTGTCGGGGGCGACGTCGCGGCTCGCCCGGTCCAATTCGTCCGGAGACACCACGTCAGAACGCGCGCTCGCCTGAGCGGTGTCTTCTCCGGTCCGGTCGCTGACGTTGTTCGTGTCACTGTCTCGCGTGGATTCTGTCGGTTCCGCCGAAGTTGATGGAGCTGCCGACTCCGAAGGATCCGTCGATTCTCTCGGCGGTGCCGCTTCCGACGGCGCCGGTTGTTCGGGAGACGGCGAATCAGACGGTGATGATAGAGAGTCAGCTGGTTCGGGCGACGGGTCACGCGGACTCGGGGTAGCGTTGGGAGATTCCGGTTCATCGTCGGTCGACGCCCCACTCGGCTTGAACTGGAATTTGTTCCCGCCGCAATCCGGACAGCCAGAGAGCATCTCTTTAGACCCGTCAGGGAACGCGCGCCCGCAAGTGGTACACTGGTGGGGCATTTATTTACGGGAGACGAGCGTGCTGATGAGGTTCTCGTCTTTGTGCAGCGTCTCGATCCGGTTGGCCGGACCGATGACGGTGAGCTTCTGAGCCGACTTTCGCCCCATCAGCTTGTCGAGGAAGCTCTGGTCGTTTGCCTCGGCTTTAGGGTACGTCTCGATCTCGATGCCGGTGAAGTCGTCGGGGCTGATCTCCGTCATCGTCACCTCGATCAGCTTCGACTCCTCGTCGGGCGAGAGCCCCTCCTCGAGGATGACGATGTTGCCGTCACGGACGCCGTCGAGAATGAGGCGGATCTTCTCCATACCGGTCAGTCCCTCCATGCGAGCCCCGCTGATCATGTCGATACGGACGCCGTCGTCGGAGCCGCCGTTGTCCGAAGCACGACCGTCACCGGGCGGCGAACCGCCACCGCCGACGTTTGGGGGTGAACCCGGCATCAGCCGAAGTACTCCGCGATCTTGGTGTACACTTCGTCCATATTCTCGCCTTCCAGCGCCGACAGCGGGATCGTCTCGTGCTGCGGGAAGGCGTTCGCGATCTGCTGGACGTCCGATCCAGCCAGGTCGGTCTTGTTCGCAAGAATGAGTGCCGGGAGATCCTGCGACTCGATGATGCCGATGAGCATCGTGTTCACCTGCGTGAACGGATCGGTACTGGAGTCGAGCACGTAGATGACGCCGTCGACATCCTCTCGGAGCCAGTGCATGGCCTCTGCGACGCCTTCGGTGGCTTCGCGGGAGCGGCGGACGGCGTCGTCTTTGTCCATGTCGTGGTCGAGAAATTCCTTGTAGTCGACCTTCGTGGTCACACCCGGCGTGTCAACGATGTCAATCGTGACTTTTCGGCCGTTGCGTTCGATCTCCACGTTCTCCTTCCGGCGTGCCCGCCGGGTTTCGTGTGGAATGTGGCTCTCCGGCCCGACGGCGTCACCCGTCCAGTCGCGTGCGATCCGATTCGCGAGGGTCGTCTTTCCGGCGTTCGGCGGTCCGTAGATCCCGATCCGTTTGGGTTCGTCGGCCGCGAACAGCCCGTCAGTAACCCGTGATATGCTGTCTTTGAGATTCGTGAGCAGTCCCATCCTGACCTCCAATTCTGTGTTCTCTCCCGAACACACTGTGCCGCGTGGTACCGCCCGACTGATCGATCGCCAGTGTGCGTGCGGGGAATTACAGTAGAATCTATACCCCTCTCACTTAAGAACTGCGTCAGACGGTCCGTATCGGGAGATATTCGCTTCGAGCGGTTTCGATACGTGTATGTGGCCCAAGTAATTTATTTATTCAGATACGATTCTGCGGAGGAGTACTACCCCGTCTAGAAATTGCTATCTCGTCTTCTTCCTCTCAGTCGCTCTCACGCCTTCACGTTATTGACGCTTTACGTTCGTCGTCCTTCACGTTATTGACGCTTTACGTTCGTCGTCCTTCACGTCGTCACGCCTTCACGTCGTCACGCCTTCACGTCGTCTTTTACGTTCCTCCCCTCCCCCACCCCTTCGTTTCGGGTGGAGAGTGGTAATTGTGTGGGGGCGTGCTGGCGGGTCGCGTTAGATTCGTCCTGAGAAACGGATAAAATAAAATAACAAACCAATCAATTATTGTTCGGGGATTGTCGAGGGTACTATTTGACTAAGTGGGATATAAAACCACCGGTATTTATTAGTCTCTTGCTGGCCCCCACCCCTCCTTCTCAGCGTTCCACCCGAAACGAAGGGGTGGGGGGGGGGAGAGGATGGACGACGATGGACGACACATGTCCGTCACCGACATAATGCTTTGTCCGGCCACCGCTCAGCCACGGCTTGACGGCTGTTGGCAACCACGAGCACGAGACAGTACTGGGGGAGACGAGCCGTTCGATTGGAACTGGAGGTCGCCGACATCCAGATCGCTGGACCAACTGAATCGATCGAAATCAGATCTGTTGATGACACTTCCGCCGTCGGGGCCGACTCGAATACACTGCCGATCCGACCGGAGACGGGACCGCGTTTGCGCCTCACTGCTTGCTGTACCACTTCAAACACCTCAAACACTACCCATCTTCGTCAAACGCATAAATACGGTCCTAACTAGATGCTAAACGAACCGTTAACCGCCGTTTAAATTAGCCATCAACCATGAGTAATTGAATAGTTGTACATGATGTCCGGCCGTCGATCGAGATCTAGTGGCAATCTGGCATCTAACCGTCCCACAGCTTCGTTTCGAGTCCGGAGAGCAATACTTTAGTACCACCTCTTCATCTGGTTCGACTGCATCAACTGGACATTCTCGGATACGGAAATCCTCGAATGTCGACGCTTCAGGTCGACACGCGACACACCTCGACTTCGCGGGGTGCTTTCCACCTGAAATAGGGGGGTTCACATGGACGAAGGCGAACACACACCGCAGCCGGGCGACGCGGAGGATAGCGACGGGAACAACGGGAACAACGGGAACACCAATCGCTCGACCGTGTCCGATCCGGACCGTACGACTGGGACCGTTCCTTCAGACACTGACCCCATCGATTCTCGTCCGACCCGTCGCACCGATGCGGATGGCAACCACACCACCGATGCTGATGACAACCGCACTGGTGATGGCGATGCCGGCGACAATACCACCACTGCCGCTACCGATAACAGCGGAGTCAACGTCGGCAGCGGCGGTCGCGACCGCTCCTCTCCAGACGTCGATTTCGACGGTGTGGTCCTCGACGACGGCGAAGAGAACCAGGGGCTGTTCGACGATCTGCTCTCCGGCGAACCAATATTCGAGAACAAGGAGGTTCTTCGCCCCTCATACACTCCGCACGAACTTCCCCACCGAAATGACCAAATCAACCGCATGGCGACGATTCTCGTCTCCGCGCTTCGCGGGGAAACACCCTCTAATATTCTCATCTACGGGAAAACCGGGACCGGAAAGACGGCCTCGGCGAAGTTCGTCTCCCAAGAGCTCGAGTCGACGTCACAGAAGTACGACGTTCCCTGCGAAGTTGAGTACATCAACTGTGAGGTGACCGACACTCAGTACCGTGTCCTCGCACAGCTCGCCAACACGTTCATCGAGAAGAACCAGCAGGTCATCGCGAACCGGCTCGATCACTATCGGGACCGCCGCTCGGCCGCGGCCGACGATCCGACTGCCCTCGCCGACACCGAATTCGCGACGCTCGACGAACTCAACGATCGGATCGACGGGCTCGAAGCGGACGCCGAGGAGATGGAGGAAGTCCCGATGACGGGATGGCCGACCGATCGCGTCTACTCGACGTTCTTCGAGGCGGTCGACTACCACGAGCGCGTGGTCGTGATCATGCTCGACGAGATCGACAAGCTCGTCGAAAAAAGCGGTGACGACACCCTTTATAACCTCTCGCGGATGAACTCCGAGCTCGATCGGTCTCGGATCTCCATCATGGGTATCTCGAACGATCTGAAGTTCACCGATTTCCTCGATCCCCGCGTCAAATCCAGCCTCGGCGAAGAGGAGATAGTCTTCCCGCCGTACGACGCGAACCAGCTTCGCGACATCCTTCAACACCGCGCTGACATCGCATTCAAGCAGGACGCGCTCACCGACGACGTGATCCCGCTCTGTGCGGCGTTCGCGGCGCAGGAACACGGCGACGCCCGACGCGCGCTCGACCTGCTTCGCACCGCGGGCGAGCTCGCGGAGCGCTCACAGGCCGAAATCGTCGCCGAAAAGCACGTTCGGCAGGCGCAAGACAAGATCGAACTCGACCGCGTCGTCGAGGTCGTTCGCACCCTCCCGACCCAGAGCAAGATCGTCTTGTTCGCCGTTATTCTCCTCGAAAAGAACGGCGTCCACAACATCAACACCGGCGAGGTGTTCAACATCTACAAGCGCTTATGCGAGGAGATCGACGCCGACGTACTCACCCAGCGGCGCGTCACGGATCTCATCAGCGAACTCGACATGCTGGGAATCGTCAACGCCGTCGTGGTCTCGAAAGGGCGGTACGGACGCACGAAGGAAATGGGGCTCTCGGTTCCCGTCGAGGAGACCGAGGCGGTCCTGCTCTCCGATTCCCGACTCGGCGACATCGAGAACGCGCAGCCGTTCGTTCAGGCGCGGTTCGACAACTGATCGCGCGTCACGCCGCTTCCGCCGACCTAACGCCGTCCGGCCGATCCACGAGCGACACGGTACCTCCCATCCTGATCGGGACGATCGACTCTCCGGTCATCTCGATCGTCCCAACCTCCACCGACATCCCTACCACGTCGCCGATCTCCGCCTGTCCGGTCGCAATCAATCGAACGTAGCCGAGGTACGGGACACGGATCCGCGCGACCCCGGTCACCCAGTCCTCTCTGACTGGCGCGGCGAGCCCGTTCGCTTGGTCATACGCGCCGTTGTTGTCGCCGAGCGTGATGAACCCCCCGTGCGGGGCGGGACAGTGTTGGAGTTCCCCGCAGTCGTCGGCGTTGTGGTACCGATCGTCAGCCCGGTCGTACCAGTTTTCGCCCTCCTCGACGCGGAACATCGACCGATGGATAATCGGCGACGCCGTGCGGCCGGGCGGTTGATAGATCACGACCGATCCGTACGATCCGAACGTCTGATAGTCGGCGGCCGTCCCTTCCTCGTGCGTTACGACGCCGATGTCGTTGGTCGCAGCGTCGGGTGCGAACCGCCCCGGATCCGTGACGAACACGAGGTCACCGACCTCCATGTTCGGCTCCATGCTCCCGGACTCAACGGCGACCATCGGCGGCCACACGCCGCTAACGCCGAACAGGAGCAGCCCCAACACGAGGACGATCGCGACGCTTGAGAGCATCTCCCTGATCCACATCAATGCCCCGTCCTTGTCGTGGCGGAACCGATACCAGCGGCTCTCGTCAGCCGCATCGATGTCCGATCGAGGCTCGGTTTCACGCGGCCCGGTTTTGCGAGAACCGGCCGGCGTATCTGTCCGGCCGGCTGCATCGGCGTCCGGACCGCTCAGATCGCCGGTATCGTCCTCGGACACCGGCCGATCCCCTTCGTCCATTACCACAGGGTTGGCGGCTTTTCGTCATAAGTTACCGGGTCCACCTGTCGACTATGGGTACACGAGCGACGATCGGCTCCTGCTCCGGAATCGTTTTGAGTCGTACTCCCGTTTCAGTTGTCGTGCCGCTGGAGTCGAACGCCCGAATCGTCAAAGAGCTGGCCAGTCGAGGATACAACGCGGAACGCGAGGCAGTCACGCTACTGGCGAGTGCATCCGATTCTGCGACGGCGCTCGAATCAGCCGTCGACTCCGCACCCGACGACGCGCTCCGACTCACGGCCGACCACGTTCGCGCGGTGCTTGGCTCCCCGCCCGCTGAAATCGACACCGGATCGCCCGATCGATCTCCAGTCGAAACGGGGGGGTCGTCCGCCGATAGCGACACGGCCACCGAAAGCGACACCCTCGCCGGGAGCGATACTCCCGCCGCTCCCGTCGCCTCCGGTGATCCCGAGCGCCGTCAGCTCGACGTCGGCAACGATATGACCGGTCGTAGCACCGGAACCGGCGAGTATCGCGACTTCGTGCAGACGTTCCGAGACCGCTACGAGCGGCTCTCTAAGCTACTTCGCGGTCGCGTGAACCACCGCCCTGCGGAGGCCATCGAAAACATGCCCGGCGGTAGCGACGCCGCCATGATCGGTCTCGTCAATGACGTTCGATCGACCAAGTCCGGTCATTGGCTCGTCGAACTGGAGGACACGACTGGGACCTTCCCCGCACTGGTCATGAAAGACAAGGGACTCGCCGACGTCGTCGACGAGATCCTGATGGACGAATGCGTCGCCGTTGAGGGGACGCTCGCAGACGACTCGGGGATCCTGTTCGCGGACTCGCTGCACTTCCCCGACATCCCGCGAACTCACCGGGCCGGCGCAGCCGATCGCCACGTTCAGGCCGCACTCATCTCCGACATCCACGTCGGCAGCGACGAGTTCATGGCCGACGCGTGGAGCCGTTTTACCGACTGGCTCCACACGCCGGAAGCGGAGCCGGTCGAGTACATCCTGCTCGCCGGCGACATGGTCGAGGGCGTCGGTGTCTACCCGAACCAGGACGAGGAACTTGACATCGTCGACATCTACGACCAGTACGAGGCGTTCGCGGAGCACCTCAAGGAGGTCCCGGGTGACACCGAGATCGTCATGATCCCCGGCAACCACGACGCGGTCCGACTCGCCGAGCCGCAGCCGGGGTTCAACGACGAACTGCGGTCGATCATGGACGTCCACGACGCGCAGATCGTGTCGAACCCGGCCACGGTCACCGTCGAGGGCGTTGACGTGTTGATGTACCACGGCGTCTCGCTCGACGAGGTGATCGCGGAGCTCCCGGAAGAGAAAGCGAGCTACGAGGAGCCGCACAAGGCGATGTACCAGCTTCTCAAGAAGCGCCACGTCGCCCCGCAGTTCGGCGGCCACACCCGCGTCGCCCCCGAGGACCGCGACTACCTCGTCATCGAGGACGTTCCGGACGTGTTCCACACCGGCCACGTCCACAAGCTCGGCTGGGGGAAGTACCACAACGTCCTCGCCGTCAACTCCGGCTGCTGGCAGGCGCAGACCGACTTCCAGAAGTCGGTCAACATCGACCCCGACTCGGGGTACGCTCCGATCCTCGACCTCGACACGCTCGATATGACGGTCCGAAAATTCGCGTGACGCTGCGGTCATCCGATTTTTGTCAACGCGTCGCCTGCTCGCGCTCCCCGACGCGGAGACCAGCTACCGATCGGAGACCAGTTACCGATCGATGTCGACTCGACCGCTCGTCGCGCTGTTGAGCCGCTCGACGAGCGACTCCACGTCGGCCACCGGAACGCGGAGGTCGAACCGGACGCGCTCGTCGTAGTCGGCGTCGAACTCGACGCCCGACGACTCGATCACGCCCCGGACCGTTCCCGAGTCGTCGTACGCTGTCTCCACACGAAGCCGTCGATGCGGACGCTCTTCGACGACGCCCGCCTCGTCGACGCCGTCTTTGACCGCTCGCGAATACGCGCGCGCGAGGCCACCAACCCCGAGATTCGTGCCGCCGTAATAGCGCGTCACGACGACGACGACGTTCCGGATATCGCGCTGTTGGAGCACGTTCAGCGCCGGTTTCCCCGCCGAGCCGGTCGGTTCGCCGTCGTCAGAGGAGTACTCTCGGAGCATCACGTCGCCTCCCGGCGTCCGAGCCGACGCCTCGCCGGCCGGAACCCGGTAGGCCGGCACGTTGTGGGTCGCGTCGTCGTACTCGGCGTCGACCCGTTCGATGAACGCCTCGGCCTCGTCGACGGTGTCGACCGGCGCAACGTGCCCTAGAAACTCCGACCCTTGCACCTCGAACGTCGCCGTCGCAGCGGTCGCGACCGTGAGGTATGTCTCGTCGCTCACGACTCGGCGCCTCCGCTCTCGATGCCTCCCTTCTCGGCGTCTCCGCCCTCGGCGTCGCCGTTCTCGGAACTGCGGCGCCGTTCGACGACGACGCTCGTCGGCGGTGCAAGCCAGTACAACGCGAGGAACGCGACGGTGCCGACGGCTTCCGCGGCCGCGGCCACGATCGCTAACGGGTCGGCCGCCAGCGCCGCGGGGACGCCCGCGCCGTGCCAGCCGACGTAGCCGACGAGGAACGCGAGGAGGGTTCCGGCGCCGAGCGCGTACAGCCGCCGGTACTCGTCGGCGCGCAGCGTCGCGACGGCGATTGCCACGGTGAACGCGCCCCCGAGCAGGAACACGGCCGGACGGGGATCCCCCAACTCGCCGAGCCGCGGCCACGCCCAGAGGAAGTGGACCGCCGCGCTCAACACCGCCGCCTGCGCCGCGACGGACCGGAGCGCTCGCTTCTTCGGCGTGTTTCGTCCGGTGGCGTCGCTCTCGTCTCTCATCGACTCACTCCCACGCATTGCTTCATTTCCACGCATCGACTCACTCCCACGGGTGGTTTCCGGGCGCGTCCGGCCATAGCGGGTACCAGTAGGACTCGTCGCCTTCGAGGCCGAGTTCGCCGTCGAGCACCGACTGCAGTTTGAACTCGACTCGCTGGTTCCGATCGCTCGCACCTTTCGGTGCGAACGGGTAGTACGCGCCGCGGCGGAACGAGTAGATCCAGTAGGCGTCGCCGTCGGCCCCTTCGAAGCCGAAGACGGCCGCCAGCAGCCGCGATCCGAACCCCTCCTCGATGAACTGGTCGGCGGCGAAGTGGATGCTCGTTACGAGGTCCTCCGGGTCGTCGTCTTCGAGCACGAACCACTGATACCCGTGGTCGTCTTCGTGCCGGTGAAACCCGGTCCCGGTGTCCACCTCACCGGCTTCGAGGATCGCCTCGACGGTCTCCACGGCCTCGTCGAACCGCGTGCTGTCGACGCCGGAGAAACAGAGTGCGGCCTCCCCGCAGTTGTTATAGCCGAGCTCCGCCTCCATCGTCATGTACGCGGTCGACATCCCGAAGAGGTCCTCGGGGTCGGCCTCGCGGGTCGCGTCCGTCTCGGCGCTCGTCCCGAGCACGGCGCGGATCGTGTCGAAGATGCCCATCTTGCACGGTGGTAGGCGACGTGGGGTTTAGGACGTTTCCGTCGGCGCCCGGCGCTACTCTTCTTCGTCGACGGAATCGAGGTACGCCAACACGCCGCGCGTGTTCAGGCTCGCGTCGGCGCGGGCGCGTTCGCGGTTCCAGAGCTCCACGTCCCGGCTCGCGGCTTCGAAGTGCTCAACGACGGCCTCGTCGTCGCCGAGCGCCGCCCGCTTCGCGCGGACGGCCTCGACCCACTCGACGTACGCTCGCTTCGCCTCGCCGATCAGCGCCGGGTCGTACTCTCGCGGACCGAAGTGGCCGAAACAGAGGTACGCCGGATCGAGTGACTCGATCATCGAGAGGTCGGTGAGACACTGGTCCAGATCGAACTGCGGCGGCGGCGAGGTCTGCCTGACGGTGTCGACTTCGGGGACGTAGATCCCCGCGGCGTCGGCCGTGAACACGACCTCGGCGTCCGGGTCGTGGTACACCGCGTGGTGGGGCGCGTGCCCGGGCGCCTCGTGAACGACGAGTTCCCGATCGCCGAGGTCGATCGCGTCGCCCTCGACGAGTCCCGAAATGCGGTCCTCCGGTACAGGCGCCGGCTCGTCGTAGTGCCGCCACTGGTCTCCCACGGCGGACTTCGTCCCGGCGATGAGCGCGCCCGGATCGACGAGATGCCGGACGCCCCGCTCGGGGACGAGCACCTCGGCGTTCGGGTAGCGCTCGGCGAGGTGACCCGCTCCGCCCGCGTGGTCGAGGTGCGCGTGCGTCGGGAGGATCCACGCCAACTCCGCGCGGCCGATTCCGATCGCGTCGAGCGTCTCGAACAGCGACTCACGGTTTGCCCCAGTCCCTGTGTCGATCACGATCGGTCGTTCGGTGTCGTACACGTACACGGAGCCGTACTCGTCGGTGTCGAACATCCCGGTATCGTGAACGTACAGGTCCTCGACGCCGTGAACCGGCTCGAACTCGCCAGCGTGCATGGCGGAACGACTCCCGCCGACCCCTTTTAAGAATCGGTCGCGGCGAGCGATCGGTCCCACCTCTGTGCGTCGCGTTCAGCGAACCACCGTGGCGGGAGCTTATACGCCAGCCCGCCGAGAGATCGGTATGCGAGTGCTCGTCACCGGTGCCACCGGATTCGTCGGAACCCGGCTCGTTCCGACGCTGCTCGACCGCGGTCACGAGGTGGTCGCGCTCGTCCGCGACGCCGACGGCTACGCTCCGCCGGAAGGGGTGCACGTCGTCGAGGGCGACTTGCTGGAGCCCGACACGCTCCCGCCCGCCTTCGAGATCGACGGCGACCCCGTCGACGCCGCCTACTACCTCGTCCACTCGATGGACGGCGGCCCCGGATACGAGGAGCGCGATCGCAACTGTGCGCAGAACTTCATCGAGGCGGCGACGACCACGGGCGTCGATCGAGTGATCTACCTCGGCGGCCTCGGCGAGGACCGCGAGGGACTCTCACAGCACCTCCAGTCCAGGCGCGAGGTCGAACGGATCCTCGCCGAGGGCGGACCGTCGCTCACGACGCTCCGGGCGGCGATCATCATCGGCGCCGGCAGCGCCAGCTTCGAGGTCATCCACGGTCTCGCGAGCCGACTCCCGGTGATGACGACGCCGAAGTGGGTCGACACCCTCTGTCAGCCGATCGCGATCGGCGACGTCGTGGGATATCTCGCGGGCGTGCTCGACGCGCCCGAGACGGCGGACGACACGTTCGAGATCGGCGGCCCGGAGGTGTTGACGTACGCGGAGATACTCCGCCGGACCCGCCGCCAACTCGGCCACCGGCTGTGGATCGTCCGCATCCCGGTGTTGAGTCCGGAACTGTCGGCGAAGTGGCTCCGCTTGGTCACCGACGTCAACCCCTACCTCGCCCGGTCGCTCGTCGAGGGGCTCCGTAACACCGTCATCGTCGAGGACGACCGGATCCGCGAAATCGTCCCCATCGAACAGACGCCCTTCGAGGTCGCGGTCGCACGGGCCATCGACGAACCGACGGGAGCCGAGCGCGCGGCCGAACTCGGCAAGGGGTCCGGTTCGTGAGCCGCAACTACGGCGAGACGTGGGTGTACGAAAGTCTCGTCGGCGGAATCCCCGGACTCGGTATCTCTCGGGCGGTCGCGGTCGCGATTCAGTTCGTCCTGTTTCAGGTCGGAGTGGTGGCGTTGGGATGGTACTACGGCCTCTGGGACGCCGTCCTCGCCGGCACGGTCGCCGTCGTCGTGGCGGCCGTCGGGAGCATCGAGATGCACCGGCTCGGCGCCGGTAACCGCCGGCTCTCGACGCCGCCGGAACACAAGCGCCTGTTGTTCGGGTCGAGCATCGAAATCGTGCTGGGCGTCCTCGCGTTTATCGCTCTCTTGACCTACCTGATCGCATGGGACGGGACGCTGCTGGACCGGTTGTTCGGCCCGAACCCGCCGCTTCCCGTCGTCTACCTCACGCTGTTGATCCTCTGGGACCTCACCTATCGGATCGGTACGTCTTGGTGGAGCGCGGTTATCGCCCTATGGCGTGCGGTCAACGTGGAAGTCTCCCCAGCCGACGCGTCCCTTGCCCGCCGACTCGACGCGGAGAACATCGCCTTTTCCGTGCTCCAACTCGCACTCGTCCCGTTCCTTCTCGAGGAACCTGTCCTGCTCGGCGTCGTCGTCGGGCACGTTCTTGCGGTCGCGATCGTCTGTACGGCAGCGATACTGCTGACCTGACGGTTCCCGGTTCCGTTTCTTCTCGCGGGTGACGACCACCAACCTCCACCGCCGAACGAGTCGATTAAAAAAAGGCCGCCCGCTGCCGTTTCACTCGCCTTGGAGCTCCTGGAACTTGTCGAGGAGTGCCTCCGCGGAGTCGCCGGAATCGTACGTGAGCGAGCCGGAATACTCCGGTCGCACGGCGTCGAAATCGGCGTCGACTTCGCTGGTCTTCTTCTCACGACGCTCGTGTTCGGCCTCGTCATAGGCACCCATTGACATGGTACACCTTCACTTAGAAGCTATCCGTCATATATGTATCGGTTAAGTGTATATTTATTGAGGTATTCTCGCCCACCGGCTTCGTGTCACCGGAACCAATTAGACGCGGGACGTGATACTACTGCCGTGGCACAACCGCTCCGATTCAGGCGCGCGGCCGGCCGGTGGAACGCCGATCGTGTCCGTTCGAAGCTTGAACGGCCGCTCGATCAGAACCTCGGGGCGACCGCCGGCGACCCGTGGTTCAGCCCGCCGCCCGGCTACGCGGCCCGCCGGTTCGACATGGACGACGGCTCGTTCGCGCTCTTCTCGTGGACGGACAACGATTCGGACCCGCCCGTCGGTACGGCAGCCGGCGGGCCGGCCGGCTACTGGCTCGGCAACACGGAGACACCGAGCGCGCTCTGGCGGACGGACAAGTACGGCTTCGACGAGGTGGCGTACCCGCTTTCCCGTTGGGTCCAGCGCGAACTGCTCGCGGGACTTCACGACGACGAGCCGTGGCTCGCGGCGTTCCCGCACGTCTCGTGGTACTTCCTGCCCGTGTTCTGTTCGAAAGACGGATCCGAGACGACCCGGGCGTTCTTTCGAGACTACGCTGCCGGCTTCCCCGATGCGACGCGAGAAGCGGGAACCGGATTCGTCGAAGAGACGCTCCGTCCGGGCACGCTTGACGAGTACCGCGAAACGATGGCGGGGAAACTCGGCACGTCGCAGTCGCTTGATCTGGTGCGAATGAGCGCGACGGTCGCGGAGTTCACCGCGGCGCGGATCCTCACCGACGCCGGCTACGACGTGACTCCCGAGATAGAAGTGACTACCGGGCACTCGCTCGACTACCGCGCCACCGATCCCGACACCGGCGAGGCGTCGCTGGTCGAAGTGACGCGGCCGCAACCCGTCTCCGGTCGGTCTGCGAACGATCCGGTCGCGGCCGTGCGCGACACGGCAGAGACAAAGACGAGCGGTCAGCTGGAGGCGCACGGCGGCGGCGTCACGCTGTTCGTCGACTGCACCTCGTTCCCCGACGACGACTGGGCCGCGGTGCGCGAAGCGAAGCCCGCGGTTCGGCACAAGCCGGCCGTTGTCCTCCGAGCGCGTCCCAACGGACACATCGAGGGGTATCGGAAGGGGTCCGTCCCGCTCGACCTCTCGCCGGCGATTGAGTGGGTGTCCTAGCGATCGCTTCGGGATCCGGGGCGCTCGCGGACGTCGAATATTACTTAAAAACGACCGGTCTGCAGCCGCTTCGCCCTCGGGCGGACGTTCAGAACGAGACCGGAGTGGGGCCGTCCTCGCCGCCCGCCGTCGGATCGCGGTCCGAGTAGAACCGCCGACCGATCCCGCGGTGGCAGACGCCGGCGCGGAGTGTGGTGAACACATCCTCCGCGTCGTCGAAGGTCTGCTCACCGAACCGCTCCAGCACGTCTCCGAGACGCTCGGAGCCGTCGGCGAGCTCTACGGTCGCGTTCCCGTGGGCCGCGATCAGTTCTTCCGAGGTCGTCGGATATTGGTGCCGTTTGAGTCGGTCGTCGACGCCATTCAAGCGCATCAACTACTGCGAATCACTGCTGGTTCTTAATGATTATCCATGCACAACCTTAGTCGGAGTGAATTCATTATATTCCCTTATATGGGTCTCGGTAACAATGTCGTCTGTGGGGTGTCTGTCTTGCCGTCGCCTCCCGGATCGACGTTCATCGCCGTCCTTCGGCTGCCTTCGATTCTTCGATTCTCCGACTCTCCGACCCCCGACCGCCGCCGATTAGTGGTCGGTCACCGAACGACCTGCATGAACGCGGACCGACTCGTCGCGGACCTCCACGCGCACACGACCGTCTCCGACGGAACCATGTCGCTCGCGGAGGTGCCCGCTGTCGCTCACGACGCGGGGCTCGACTGGGTCGCGATCACCGATCACGACCGGATACATCCCGATCTCACCGCGCCCGTCGTCGACCGCCAGGGGATCCGCATCGTTCGCGGGATCGAACTGCGCGTCGACGCCGGTTTCGAGCGACTCGACCTGCTCGGCTACGCGGTCGAACACACCGAGGCGCTCGACGCCGAGATCGAGCGACTCCAGCGGGATCGCGAGCAGCGCGGCGCAGCCATCCTCGATCGCGTCGAGGAGCGGCTCGGCATCGACCTCGACCTCGACCCGCGTCCGGGACTCGGGCGCCCGCACATCGCCCGCGCGATCGACGCGTCTCCGGCGCCGTACGACTACGCCGAGGCGTTCGACGAATTGATCGGCGATGACAGCCCCTGCTACGTCGCCCGCGACGTGACCTCGCTGGAGCGCGGCGTCGACCTGCTCCGGGACGCCTCCGCGATCGTCGGGCTCGCACACCCGTTCCGATACGACGACGTCGACGCCGCACTCGACATCGCCCGCGATCTGGACGCGATCGAGCGGTTCTACCCCTACGGACGCGCGGTCGACGACGCCCGCGTCGAGGCGGTCGCCGAGGAGGCCGACCTCCTTCTGACGGGCGGATCGGACGCTCACGAGCACACTCTCGCGGAGGCGGGGCTGACCGCCGCGGCGTTCGAACCGGTCCGGGAGCGGCTCCCAGACCCCGTTTCCAGCGTGTGACGCGCGGCTGGCGAGTGACGCGTCGGCCGTCGACACCCTCGCCGTCTTCGCCTCTTCTGGACTATCCCGATCGACAAACAAGGTTAAGCCCGACGCCGATAGAGTGGCAACCATGCGGTGTCACTACTGCGATCGGGAGGCCACGTACGAGGCCGAGCAGAGCGGCGTGGTCGTCGGTCTCTGTGGGGAGCACTTCAAAGAACGCGTCGAGGAGCTCGCGGAGTCCGACGAGCTCGCTTCCCTCCGCGATCGGATCGACGTCGAGTCGTCGGAATAACTCTGGAATTCGACGCTCTGCGGCACGTCGCCACCTCGTTTTCGCCTCCTTGTCGCGTCTCCGTCGACTCGGCGTCCGTCCGTCGCCGAGGACGAATCATAAAAGACGGCACGGGACCAACGCTCTCGCATGCATCCCACGGACCGGCCGCGACGGCTTCGGACCGACGGCGTCCGCTCGCTCGTCAGCGAGACCTCGCTGTCGGCATCGGACCTCGTCGCGCCCGTCTTCGTTGACGCGACCGCCGACGAGCGCGTTCTCATCGAGACGATGCCCGGGCACGAACGCGTGCCCGTTGACCAAGCGGTCGCGCGCGTGGAAGAGATCCGCGAGACCGGCGTCGAAGCGGTGATCGTTTTTGGAATTCCCGAGTCGAAGGACTCGGAGGGGACCCGCGCGTACGCCGAAGACGGGGTCGTCCAGCGCGCGATCCGGGCGATCGCGGCCGACACCGACGCCTACGTCGTCGGCGACGTGTGCCTCTGTGAGTACACCGACCACGGCCACTGCGGAGTCGTCGAGGCGGACGCCGAGACGGACCCGACGCTCACGGTAAAAAACGACGAGACGCTCGCCCTGCTTGCCAAGACTGCCGTATCACAAGCTGGCGCGGGCGCGGACATGGTGGCACCGTCGGCGATGACCGACGGCCAGGTCCGGGCCATCCGAGAGGCGCTCGACGCCGCGGGCCACGAGGACGTGGCGCTGATGAGTTACGCCGTCAAGTACGAGTCTTCTTTTTACGGTCCGTTCCGGGACGCCGCCGACGGGGCGCCCGCGTTTGGCGACCGGCGCCACTACCAGATGGATCCGGCGAACCGCCGCGAGGCGCTCCGAGAGGCGCGAATCGACGCCGAGGAGGGCGCGGACGTGCTGATGGTGAAACCCGGCCTCCCGTATCTCGATATTGTTGCCGACCTCCGCGCGGAGTTCGATCACCCGATCGCCGCGTACAACGTCTCCGGCGAGTACGCGATGCTACACGCGGCCGCCGACAAGGGGTGGCTCGACCTGGAGGCGACCGCTTACGAGTCGCTGCTGTCGCTCAAGCGCGCGGGCGCGGACCTGATCGTCACGTACTTCGCCGAGGATCTCGCTGACCGGCTGTAGGCCGTCGAGTCATTCGACGAGGTTCTCCTCCCACTTCAGATACCGCTTCATCGCCCGTCTTCCCTGTGCGTACGGCTTCCGTACCGCCTCGCGTGGCTCGATCACCGTGCGCCCGTCTCCCGTCTCGACATCGCGCCCGGAGTCTCGCCACGCCGCCACTCCCCCCTCGAGAACGAGGATCGTGACGTCGGCTGAGACCTGCGAAACGGCTTTGCGAGCGTCACTCCGCTGCCCCTCGATCGAATCCCGGCGGTGTTCGAGTTGTGCCGCCGCGAGCGCGGACACCTCGCCCGACTCGCACGTCAGTACCAGCGTCCCGCCGTCCTCCAGCGTCCCGCCGTCCTCCTGTTCGGCGGCGATTGCGGACTCGATCTCGGAGCGGGGTGCCCACGCCGCGCCGGGCAGGTGACCGTCCGCGAACGAGTCCCGTGCGCCGACGTCGAGAACCGTCGGTCGATCGGCAGCAAGCAGGTCGGCGAGGTCGTCCGGGGAAACGGTCGTGACCGCCGCTGCGACCCGATCGCTTCCGATCGGTTCGGTCGTTTCGGATCCTTCGACGAGGCCGGAGCCAGCGTCCTCCCAGGCGCTCGTCCCGCCGCGAAGCACGTGGACGTTCGGATACCCCATCTCGGCGAGCCAGTACGCGGTTATCGACGACCGGACGTGCGTCTCCGAGACGAGGACGATCGCCGCGTCACGGACGGCGATGTGTCGGCCGGCGGTCTGGATGAGTTGTCCACCGGCGACGGAGCGCGCCCCGGGGACGTGTCCCGTCTCGAACTCCGGTTCGGTCCGTACGTCGAAGAGATACGTCGTTCGTCCGTCGTCGGTCTCGGCGCGGAAGGCCGCCAGTTCGGTTGGAGAGAGGTACGACGCGTTCGATCCCTGCAGGAGTTCCTCGACGGAGGACCGGAGGCGACGATATCGGTCAGAGTCGATGTCGATGCTGTCAGGTTGACCGGGACCCGCCTCCAGTTCGTGACCCGCAAGCTCCCACCCCATCGTCCCGTTTTCCAGCTCGTACACCTCCTCGATCCCGAGCGCCTGGAGGGTCGCAGCACCGATGATGCTCCGTGTTCGACCGGCACAGTGGACGACCAGCGGTTCGTCGTCCCGGAGCTCGTCGGCGTACAGCGCGAGGTCGACGCCTTCGACGTTGATCGACCCGGGGATCGTCCCGTACCGCTCGTATTCGGGGGGATTTCGCACGTCGACGACGGTGACCGCCGCTCGTCGATCGACGACCTCGTCGGGACCCATCTTCGGGAGGTCCCGTGACACCTCGACCCGTTCGCCGAACTCCTTGCTCTCGTAGCCGAACGCCGTCGCATGGACGTCATCGACCGCTTCCACGAGATCCAGCCCGGCGTTCCGCCACGCCGCGATCCCGCCGTCCAGATAGTCGACGCGGTCGCAGCCGAGCGACTCGATCCAGTGTGCGTCGAGCGCCGCGCGCTCACCGTGCTCGTCACAGAGGACGATCGGTGTCGAGCGGTTCGGGACCAGCGCCGGAAGCCGGCGTTCGAGGTCGCTTCGTGGGACCCACGTGCTCTCCATGATGTTCCCGTTGACGTAGTCGAGCGACTGCCGGACGTCGAGTATCGCGACCGGATCGCTGGAGTCGATCGCGTCCCGTACCGCTGAAGGTGAGAGTGGAGCTCCCATTGTACGTCTCTCCCAGAGGCTCTATCACTATTTATAATAGTACTGGGCGCACTCGCGCGGCACGCTCGGATCGACTGAGACTATCCGTCGAAGCGGCCTACACCACCTGCTCGCCGTCGTCGTCGTACACCTCGATGGCGTCGACCGGGCAAACCCGTGCCGCGAACTTCGCGTCCAGTTCCTCCCCGTCGGGGACCTCGACGACGAACACGTCCTCGTCCTCCTCTTCGCCGCCGACGAGGTCGGCTTTCCCGTCGTTCATGTCTTTCTCGAAGCCGTCCCACTCGGCGACGCACTGGTACATCCCGATACAGGTGTCGCGGTCGAACTTCACACGCATGGCCCCTCTTGACCGACGCGGTACAAAGCGGTGACGGCGTCGACCGTCCTTTTTAAGCGTCGGTGGAACGGACCCCACGCGTATGACCGCGGTCTGGCTCGTCGATCGACAGTTCGACTCGAAGGGACTCGTCCGACTCACGTACGCCACCGAGGACGGTGAGCGGATGCACACGAAGGAGTTGGCCGAACAGCGACTCGTCACGGGCGGCGGGATCACCGCCGGCCGCGACGTCGACGACACCGCACTCGGGGAGAGTCCGGCCGACGAAATCGAGCGGTTCGCCGCGGAGGCGTCGCGGATGGCCGCCGAACACGACCCCGACGACGTGGTATAACGACCCCGACGACGGCGACGTCACGCGTCGCGACGAACGGGTGCGCCCATGCTCCCCGGAGGCCCCTACACAACCGAGGCCGTTAAGGGGGAACCGGCGGAACGTCAGCGTGAAATGCCCAGTGGTGAGTACGACCCTGACACCGCCGAGCCGCGCTGGCAGCGGCGATGGGTCGACGAGGAGACGTACGCGTATCCCGACGACCCGGTCGATCCGAACACCGCGTTCTCCATCGACACCCCGCCGCCGACCGTATCCGGCAGCCTCCACATGGGCCACCTGTACGGGTTCACCCTCCAGGACTTCGTCGCGCGCTTCGAGCGCATGCACGGCGGCACGACGTTCTTCCCGTTCGGCTACGACGACAACGGCATCGCCTCCGAGCGGCTGACCGAGTCCGAACTCGACATCCGCCACCAGGACTTCGAGCGCCGCGAATTCCAGGCGAAGTGCCGCGAGGTCTGCGCCGAGTACGAAGCGCAGTTCACCGAGAACGTCCAGTCGCTCGGCGTCTCCGTCGATTGGGACCACACCTACCAGACCATCGAGCCGCGCGTCCAGCGCGTCTCCCAGTTGTCCTTCGTCGACCTGTACGACCAGGGTCGAGAGTACCGCGAGAAGGCGCCCGCGATATGGTGTCCCGAGTGCGAGACCGCCATCTCGCAGGTCGAGACCGAAGACGACGAGCAGGACAGCCACTTCCACGACATCGCCTTCCCCGTTGCCGGGGGTGGCTCGAACGGGGACGCCGACGAGTTCGTCATCTCGACAACCCGCCCGGAGCTGCTGCCCGCGTGCGTCGCCGTCTTCGTCCATCCGGATGACGACGATAATCAGCATCTCGTCGGCGAGTCCGCCGAGGTCCCGCTGTTCGGCCACGAGGTCCCGATCATCGCCGACGAGCGCGTCGATATGGAGACAGGCTCGGGGATCGTGATGTGCTGTACATTCGGTGACCAGAACGACATCGAGTGGTACCAGATCCACGACCTCGACCTCCGCGTCGCCATCGACGAGTCGGGCCACCTGACCGAAGTCGCTGAGGAGTACGAGGGGCTGCATTCCGGCGAGGCTCGCGAGGCTATCGTCGAGGATCTCGACGACGCGGGCGCGCTCTTAGACCGCCGCGCGATCACCCACACCGTCAACGTCCACGAGCGCTGCGGAACGAGCGTCGAGTTCCTCGTCACCGAGCAATGGTACATCCAGATGCTCGATAAGACCGACGAGTACCTCGAGATCGGACGGGAGATGAAATGGTCTCCGGAGAAGATGTTCACCCGGTACGAACACTGGGTCGAAGGGCTGCAGTGGGACTGGCTCATCTCTCGACAGCGTTCTTCGGGCATTCCGTTCCCCGTGTGGTACTGCGACGACTGCGGCGAGGTTGTCGTCGCCGAGAAAGCCGACCTACCCGTCGACCCGCTGTCTGACGACCCGCCGGTCGACGCCTGTCCGGCCTGCAGTCACGACGAGTTCGAACCGGAAGACGACGTGCTCGACACGTGGGCCACCTCCAGCCTGACTCCGCTCATCAACGCCGGTTGGGACTGGGACGACGACGCCGGGGAGTTCACCATGGAGCACCCGGAGCTGTACCGGTTCGACCTCCGCCCGCAGGGCCACGACATCATCAGCTTCTGGCTGTTCCACACGCTGGTCAAGTGCTACGAGCACACCGACGAGGTCCCGTTCGAGGAGACGATGATCAACGGCCACGTTCTCGACGAGAACCGCGAGAAGATGTCGAAGTCCGTCGGCAACGTCGTCGAACCCGAGACGGTGCTCGAGGAGTTCCCGGTCGACGCCACGCGCTACTGGGCCGCCGGCACCGCCGTCGGCGACGACTTCCCGTTCAAAAAGAAGGACCTTCGCGCGGGCGAAAAACTAATCCGCAAGCTGTGGAACGCCTCCAAACTCGTCGAATCGCTGGCACCGGACCCGTTCCCGGACGCTCCGGCCGACGAAGACCTCCGTGCACTCGACCGGTGGCTGCTTGCCGAACTCGACCGGGAGATCGAACGGCTCACCGAGCTGTTCGAGGACCGCGCGTTCTCCAAGGCCCGAGACCGACTCCGGAGCTTCTTCTGGAACACATTCTGTGACGACTACCTCGAAATCGTCAAACAGCGTGACGACGACGCCGCGGCGTACACGCTCCGGACGGCTCACCGTCGCTTCCTGAAGCTGTTCGCCCCGCTGCTCGCACACGTCACCGAGGAGCTGTGGCACGACATGTATGCCGACGCCGTCGGCGACGCAGACACCGCACGGACCGGGAACGCCACCGCTGCCGGTGAGGCGAGCGACTCGATCCACCTCGTTGACTGGCCCGAACCGCTCGGGCTTGATGCGGACCACGACGCGGGGACGGCGGCCACCGCGGTCGTCGGCGCGCTCCGGAAGTACAAGAGCAGCAACCAGCTCCCGCTGAACGCCGAACTCGACGCCGTCGAGGTGTACGGGGACGTTCGCGGCTTCGAGGGCGACATCACGGGCGTAATGCACGTCACCGATCTCACCGTCCATCCGGACGGCGACGCACCGGTCGAAACGGTGGTCACGGGTATCGACCTCGATTACGCGACGGTCGGTCCGAAGTACGGCGACCAGGTCGGCGACATCGAGGCCGCGCTCGCGCAGGACGACTACGAAATCGACGGGGACGAACTCCGCGTCGCTGGCATCACGCTGACCGGAGACGAGTTTTCGATCGAAGAGGAGCGGCAGTACCAGGGCGACGGCGAACTGCTTGAGGCCGACGACGTGGTCGTCATCGTTCGTACCGAGGCGTAACCCGTCCAGAACGCGGTCTTTTCGTTTCTTTCGATCCACGTCACCGCTTGCTTCTGTCCGCTCTATCTACAGATCCGCGCCGATAGCTTCCTCGACCGATCGGAATCCGTCGCGGTCGAGCAGGTCGAGAACTCCCTCGTTGATCTCGCGTGCGACGCTCGGTCCTTCGTATACGAGTGCCGTGTACAACTGAACAAGCGACGCGCCCGCACGTATCTTCTCGTACGCTCCTGCGGCGTCAGAGACACCACCGACGCCGATCACCGGAACGTCGGTCCGCTCGGCGACGAAGCGGATCCGCTCGGTCGCGATACGCTCGATCGGTTTGCCCGACAGGCCGCCCCGCTCGGCTCTGTTCGGGCTCTTCAGCGATCGCGGCCGTGAGGTCGTCGTGTTCGTCGCGATGACTCCGTCGAGTCCCAGATCGTTGACGACAGACAGGGCGTCCTCGACGGCCGGATCGGGGAGATCGGGCGACAGCTTCACGAGGAGTGGGTCCGCGCCAGCGTCGACGAGCCCGCCGAGGATCGACTCGAGGGCCTCGCGATTCTGCAACTCTCTGAGCCCGGGCGTGTTCGGACTGGACACGTTGACGACAAAGTAGTCACCCGCGCCCGCGACGCGCTCGTATGTGTACAAGTAGTCGTCGGGCGCCTCCGCCAGCGGCGTCGATTTCGACTTCCCGATGTTGACGCCGACCGGGACATTCGGCATCGGCTCGCGGTCGAGTCGCTCGCCGACGATGTCTGCGCCTTCGTTGTTGAATCCCATGCGGTTGATGAGTGCCTGGTCCTCGCGGAGTCGGAACAGCCGCGGGCGCGGGTTGCCAGGCTGTTGCTCGGCTGTGACGCCGCCGACCTCGACGTGCCCGAATCCGAGGGATGCGAGCGCCCGAGGAACCTCCGCATTCTTGTCGAATCCGGCTGCGACTCCGACCGGATTCGGAAACTCGGTATCCAGCATGCCGACGGACAGCCGATCGTCCGTGACCGCGTACCGCGATCGGACGAACCGCATGGCTGCGGTCCCCTGTGCCGCTCGCAAGAGCCGATGCGTCATCCCGTGTGCCGTCTCCGGCGGAAGCCCGAACAGCGCCGGCTTCAACAGATCGTAGGTGTCCATGCGTTCGGCGTCGTCACGAACGGCCATCAATCCGCCGACCACCGCGTGCCGACTGCCGTTCAGTTGTCGGTGGCGGCGATCGTGTTGCTTTGTCACGCGTTCCTGCGCACGTGTGCTTCTCTGAACGCCCCGCGTACGGGCGTGGAGAGAACTAACAATAGGTGGGTTGAAGATCGGCTCAGAAGTCGTGTTCGAGCTGTTCGGGATCGGAATCGGCTTTCTGAATGATTATCTTTCCATCGCGGACCCGAACGAACACCTCGTCGCCGATCTCCATCCCAGCGACAGCGAGTTCGTCCTCGTGGAGATTCACATGGACGTTGTGGTACTCTCCGTCGTCGTCCTTGGCGCCACTGGGGCTGAGCTTCTTTTTACGAACCATCGCGGTTATACTGGTCGAACTTCGCCATAGCAGACACATAAGTGTTGTTTACCCGTACGGGTCCACTCAGCGTTCTTAGCACGTCCGTCCGGGTCTCGCCTGCGTACACGCGCGAGCAATAGACACGGAATCTCAGTCCAACACCGGGCCGCTGGTCGAGTTGGTCGATCCGTAGTCGTCTCGACAACCGGCTCACCGCCCAACTTGGGCTCCTCGCCAAAAACGCTAGCCGCTACCGAGTTGATATATAAACGTTTTGCCGATCAGTTTTCATTTCCCCGATATATTTATTACAGACTGTGTGCTGGTTTCGCATGGAGGATAAACCATGGTACGTGAAGACGGTAAGCGAAACTTCGCCCTTCGAGAGGAAGATGGATCGGAACCGAGCGAGTTCTCCGGAAACATGCCTCGACAGGCCGCGCTCAAGGCTGCACGAACGCTCGAACCAGCGTCGTCAGAGGAGGCGGCGGAGCGTGTCACGCTTCGGCTCCGCGAAAAGGGGACAAAAAAGATCCACGAGTACGAAGGGTGGGCGTGGAAAGACAGCGCACCCGAGGTTGATGACGCCGACGAGGACTTTTGGCTCAACGACCTCAACGACATCACGAAGGCGAACGTCTCGAAACAAGGGATTGAGTATATCGACGACGAATAACTCGCGGAACGTATTCGCGCTTTTTCGACGTAATTGGGTGGATAGATGTGTCTTCGTTCATACTTCCCCGTCATGAAACCGCATGACGGGGCGCCGATGGTTCGACGGGGTTAAATACAACCCGGCCATCGTGACTAATGCGAAGAACGCATCCGCGAACTCGGGCCGTTCAATTCGGCCCGGTTTCGCTGGGTCTGGAACGCTTCGATGGGTTTATACCCACTCGAAGGGTACAATCAGATCCGCGAAGATGAGGATTTCGCCCCCTGCGCTCCGGCGTAAGAGGAAATCTGATGTGAGCCTTGGTAGTTCGGTGTCATCCAGGTCGCTGGATGGACCGGACACCATATAGACCATGCAATGGTGTTTTGA
>Ga0208138_100058_pt1 | contig 90436 bp, 74 predicted proteins | sample AntRauMetaRauer3_FD_184786 | JGI IMG/M metagenome (GOLD analysis project Ga0208138, IMG submission 184786) | Saline lake microbial communities from Rauer Lake, Antarctica, in enrichment culture - Antartic Rauer Lake 3 Metagenome Rauer3 (SPAdes)... ... | reverse complement strand
GATCGAATACATCGAGATGGAGTACAACAGCTGCCGGCTCCACTCGACGCTCGGCTACCAGACGCCGAGGGAGATTGAATTGGCAGCTGCAGCTTGAAAATGTGTCCGCTCTGACTTGACCAGAACAAGCTTTTGCTCACCATCATAGGGCGAATAGCCAAGGAATGTGCCGGTGGGATTTTCGTGGATAAGGTTAGTGTAGATCGGGTGCTGGTCGAGGTGCTGACCGGCGATGTTGGGCAATAGCGGCTCTCGCATTAAGAGCTTGCCGTCGCGACGCCACAGGCCGACCGCTGCGCCGGGGCCGAGGTCGAGCGAGCGGTAGAACGACCGGAAATAGTCGATCTCCAGCGACGCGAGAATGACGCCGGCAAAGTTGCCGTCGTTGTCCGTCAGTCGGTGGCTATAGGTGAAAATTGGTTTGCCCGAGGTGTCGGCAGCGATCAGCTCACCCAGGTAGCGACGCTTGCCGGCCTGGTGCGCCTGAAAGTATTCGCGAAAGCTGTAGTTGCCGCTGGGTGGCGGAAACTGCTGGGTAAATGAACGAAACTCGCCCTCAGCATCGAAGATGAGTAGCGCACTGACCTGGGGGAGCGCGTCGGCCATCGCCTTGAGAGCGCTCCATTCGCGCTTCGATTTCGTGACCGATGCCAGGCCATCGGTGGCTACTTGGCGTGCAGTGTCAACGAAAAGCAGATCGATCGGGTCCAGGCTTCGGTAGACATGCTCCTCGAGCACGCGCGAGACGTTTGCCGCCAGTTGCACCGACTCCTTTCGGATGGTCCGGCTCTCCAAGTTGGTAAAGTAGGCCCAGCCCAATACGCAGATGACGGCCATGAGGCCATACGAGCTCAACACCAGCTTTGGTGCTTTGTCCGTCAGCTTTCTCAACGTGTGAATTGAGTGGCTTAGCAGCGCCAGGGCCAGCAGTGACTCAAGCGCCGCCGTTTGCGGCGGAAGCGAGAGAAGAAGTATTCGATCGGCGGGGTTTTGCAGCCAATAGGTGTAGATGGCCAGTTTGTAGAGACATGTGAGTAGGGCGACGACTGCTGCTACGACTGTCACTGTGACACGACGGCGTGTCGCTGCCTGGAGGCCCAAGGTGCCGACTGCCAAGAACAGGAACGTGAATACGGATGGCGGCGGCAAGGATTCTGCACCGTATAACGCGGGCCAGCCGGTCATGGTGTGGCTCAGACTCCAGAGAACGACGAGCAGAACGAGCAAGCTTGTCAGCAGTGACACCCGTTTCCAGACACCAGCGAAGAACCCGGATACGGCAGCAATACCCGTGAGAGCCAGCGCGATGCCGCCGAGGAACTCCGTTGCTAGCCCGCTCTCGGCTAGGGGGAGGCGCAGCACCGGAAACGAGAGCCACCAACTGCCTGCTACGATTGCACCACCGAGACCTCCACTGACTGCTAGGGCTATTGCCAGACGGAATGCTAAGTGCTGGTAGCGCGAGTTAAAGGGCATCAGACGCTCATTGGGTATCGTTTGTGTTTGATCCGGTCAGCCTGATTATCGGCAAAGAGTGAATTTTCTTGACAGTCATTCACTTCGCCGTTGGCCTCGCTTGCCTTCAATATTGCCCAGCGGCGCATGTTCCGTCAGGCAGTTCACTGGGATCGTGCCGAGTGCCTGCTGGCGCCAGCCACGCGTGACGTTCTGCCCGCTGGTGGTCAAAAAACCACGCACGGGCAGGGGAGGGGCGGTCTGATTCTTGAGCTGCTGACGCCTGCGACCGGGGCGGCACCGTTCCCTTATCGCTAACCCAGTTTTTCCCATGAGGGCGTGGGCGGCTGATACCGGGCAGGTAGCAGGGCGACGTGGGCGAGGCGCGCCCGCCTGCCGGTTGCCTGAACCTAGCCGGCGACTTCCTAACGCTTGGAACCTATTTGGAACCTAGAGGCTGCGAAACGCGAAACGGCCACCGCGATGATTCGCCAAGTGGCCGTTTTTCATGATCTTTCTGGTGCCGCAAAGAGGACTCGAACCTCCGACCTACGCATTACGAGTGCGTTGCTCTACCAGCTGAGCTATTGCGGCGGCAGGGGCAGGATAGCGCCGGGTTCGGTGCGCTGCCAAGTCAGGATCGCAGCCGGGTCAGCCCTTCCTGGGCACTCGAGGCGACCAGTCGACCCTGGCGGTCGTAGAGGCTGCCGCGGGCGAAGCCTCGCGCCCCGCCGGCCCAGGGGCTGTCCATGTCGTAGAGCAGCCAGTCGTCGACCCTGACGTCGCGATGGAACCAGAGGGCGTGATCGAGGCTGGCGATCTGCAGCCGCGGATCGCGAAACGCAATGCCGTGGGGTACCAGCGAGGTGGTCAGCAGGTTGAAGTCGGAGCTGTAGGCGAGCAGGCTGCGCTGCAGCGCCTGGTCGTCGGGCAGCTCGCCCACCAGGCGGAACCACAGGCGCTTGCGGGCCGCCTCGCCGGGCTCGGCGCTCTCGTCGATGCGCAGGAACTCGATGGGGTGACCGGGCAGGCGCACCAGGCGTTCCTCGTCCTGCTGCAGGGTCTCGGGCGCGGGCACCTCGGGCGCCGTGGTCTGGTGGGCGATGCTCTCCTCCGCGCCCTGGAAGGAGGCGCTACAGAAGAAGATCGGCCGCCCCTTCTGGATGGCGGTGATCCGGCGCGTGGTGAAGCTGCCGCCGTCACGCACCGCATCCACCTGGTAGACCACCGGGCGGTGCGGGTCCCCCGGGCGCAGGAAATAGCCGTGCTGGGAGTGGACTCGCCGGCTCGGGTCGACGGTCTGGCTGGCAGCCGAGAGGGCCTGGCCCAGTACCTGGCCGCCGAACAGCTGCGGCAGGCCCAGATCCTGGCTGCGGCCGCGAAACAGGTTCTCCTCCAGGGCCTCGAGGCCGAGCAGGTCGACCAGGGCGTTCAGGGCTTCGGGTGTCATCGTTCCTCCGGGCGGTGGCGTGCAGGGCCGCCACCGGTATCATACGATCGTCTTAATGCCATCCAGTCTACGGGAGTTCCGCACAGTGCGCAGCGACGAGTTCTACATGCATCGGGCGCTGGATCAGGCCCGGCTGGGCCTGGACGCCGGCGAGGTGCCGGTGGGCGCGGTGGTGGTGGACGCCGCGGGCGAGATCGTCGGCGCCGGCTTCAATGCGCCGGTGGGCGGCCACGATCCCAGCGCCCACGCCGAGATCCAGGCGCTGCGCGCCGCCGGCGAGCGGCTCGGCAACTACCGGCTGGATGGCTGCACCCTCTACGTGACCCTCGAGCCCTGCCTGATGTGTACCGGGGCGATCATCCATGCTCGCCTGGCCCGGGTGGTCTACGGTGCGGCCGAGCCGCGGAGCGGCATGGTGGAGTCGAAGGCCAACCTCTTCGCCCAGCCCTGGTATCACCACCGCGTGACGGTAGAGGGCGGCGTGCTGGCCGCCCGCGCCGCCCGGTTGCTCAAGGCGTTCTTCGCCGCCCGCCGGGGCGGCGCCGACGAGGGCGTGAAGGACGTGAATAGCGACAACCCAGGCGACGACGCGCGAGGCGCCTAGCGAAGCCAGGAGCGTTTAGGGCCCGCGGCCGGCTAGAGGACCGGGGGCACCTGCTCGAAGAGCGCGCCGTCGGCCCGGTCCGGCAGCTGGGCATTGAGCTCGTGGAACTGCTCCTGGCTGCGATCGAGGTAGGCCAGAATCTCGTAGTAGCGGCGGATGTTGCGCACGTAGATCACCGGCTCGCCGCCGCGGGCATAGCCGTAACGCGTCTTGCTGTGCCACTCGCGCTTCTGCAGCAGCGGCAGCGAATCGCGCACGTCGCGCCAGCGGTCGGGATCGCCGCCGCGCATCTCGGTGATCTTGCGGGCGTCGTAGAGGTGGCCGAGGCCGACGTTGTAGGAGGCCATGGCCATGAACAGGCGGTCGTCGCCTTCGATCGATGCCGGCAGGCGCTCCTCGATCTGGCGCAGATAGCGGGCGCCGCCGTGGATGCTCTGGGCCGGGTCGAGGCGATTGTCGACGCCCAGGTCGCCGGCGGTGGCGTTGGTCAGCATCATCAGGCCGCGCACCCCGGTGGGGGAGGTGGCGCGGGGCTCCCAGTGAGACTCCTGATAGCCCAGCGCGGCCAGCAGCTTCCAGTCGAAGCCGCTGTTGCGGGCGGCCTCGCGGAACAGCTCGCCGTAGCGGGGCAGGCGCTTGCGGGCATGGGCGATGAAGGTCCGGGCGCCCACGTATTCGAGGTAGTCATCGTGGCCGAAGTAGCTGGCTACCAGGGCGTCGAGCTCCTCACTCCGACGCAGCTCGTCGAGGAAGCGATTGGCTTCGCCGACCAGCCCCAGCCCGCGGCCGGCGGGGAAGGCCCAGGCCAGGGAGAGCGGCTTGCCGAGGGTGAAGCCGTCCTCGACTTCGGGGAAGAACAGCCGGTTGAGACGGAACTGATGCTCGAAGATCACCGCGGCATCCAGGGTGCCGCCGGCCACCTGGCCGAGCAGCTCGGCCACCTCCAGTTCGGCGGACTCCTTCCAACTCAGCCACGGGTGCTCCACCTGCAGCTCGCGCAGCACACGGCCGGTACCGGAGCCGCGTAGGGTGCCGATCTCCAGCCCCTCCAGCTCCTCGATCTTCTCCGGCGGATGCAGGCCGCGACGATAGACCAGCAGGGGCTGCAGCAGCATGATCGGTCGGCTGAACAGCACGCTCTCGAGGGTCGGGTCCAGAGGCAGGGCGGCCGCGCCCAGGTCACCCTCCTCACGCACCGCCTCAAGAACGTCGGGAATGTGATGGTCGGCGTCCAGGGTCAGGCTGACGCCCAGATGATTGGCGAAGCGCCGCACCAGCTCGTATTCGAATCCGGTGGGGCCCTCCCGCCCTTCGTAATAGGTGGTGGGGGTGTTGCGGGTATGCACGCTGAGGAAGTCCCGGGCGAGCACCTCCTGCAGGTGCACCTCCTGTGGCGTGCCGCCATGATGGGGCAACAGCGCCAGCAGCAGGGCGCTGCACAGCAGGGCGGTCCCGCGCCAGAGGCGCCGGGAAGAGACGGTCGCGAATGCGGGCATAGGGGCGGTGTGCGGCGAAGAGACCTTCAACCATAACCAGCTGATCGATGGCTGTCACCTCTGCCGATTTCTCGCGCCCGGCGCTTTCCAGTATCATGTGCGCTCGTTGCCGCCGGCCGCGGCCCCGAATTCCCCCCTGTATCAGAGGCTCCAGGATATGCTCGAACTGCGAGGCGCGCCCGCCCTATCTGCTTTCCGTCATGCCAAGCTGCTGGACGCCCTGCGCGCATCCGTTCCCGAGGTCGAGTCCCTGCAGGCCGACTACGTCCACTTCGTCGACCATGACGGCGACCTGGACGAGGGCGAGCGGCGCCTGCTGGAGCAGCTGCTCGACTACGGCCCCGTGCGCGAGGATGCGTCCCACGGCGACGGCCAGCTGTTCCTGGTGGTGCCGCGCATCGGCACCCAGTCCCCCTGGTCCTCCAAGGCCACCGACATCGCCCACAACTGCGGGCTTGGTCGGGTGCGGCGCATCGAGCGCGGCATCGCCTATCGGGTCCGGGTGGCCGGGACGCTCGCCGAGGCCGCCTTCGAGGGCCTCCAGGCGGCCCTGCACGACCGCATGACCGAGACCGTGCTGGCCGATGCCTCCGACGCCGCCCGGCTGTTCGCCCACCACGCCCCGGCGCCGCTGGGCAGCGTGGACCTCCTCGAGGGCGGCCGCGAGGCCCTCGCGGTCGCCAACGTCGAGCTGGGGCTGGCGCTGGCCGAGGACGAGATCGATTATCTCTGCGAGGCGTTTCGCGAGCTGGGCCGCAATCCCTCGGACGTCGAGCTGATGATGTTCGCCCAGGCCAACTCCGAGCATTGCCGCCACAAGATCTTCAATGCCGACTGGCTGATCGACGGCGAGGCCCAGGAGCGCTCGCTGTTCAAGATGATCAAGAACACCCATGAGTGCTCGCCCGGCGACATCCTCTCCGCCTACAGCGACAACGCGGCGGTGATCCGGGGCTCCGAGGCGCCGCGCTTCTATCCCGCGTCGCTCACCGGCCAGGACGACGAGCGCGCCGTCTACGGCGCCGCCCACGAGCCGATCCAGATCCTGATGAAGGTGGAGACCCACAACCACCCCACGGCCATCGCGCCGCATCCGGGGGCGGCCACCGGCGCGGGCGGCGAGATCCGCGACGAGGGCGCCACCGGCATCGGCGGCAAGCCCAAGGCGGGCCTGACCGGCTTTACCGTCTCCAACCTGCGCATCCCCGAGTTCGTGCAGCCCTGGGAGGCCTTCGACTACGGCAAGCCCGAGCGCATCCAGTCGGCCCTGGAGATCATGCTCGAGGGGCCGATCGGCGGCGCCGCCTTCAACAACGAGTTCGGCCGCCCGAACCTCGCCGGCGTTTTCCGCACCTACGAGCAGGACGCCCTGGGGCGCGATGGCATCGAGCGGCGCGGCTACCACAAGCCGATCATGCTGGCCGGCGGCTACGGCAACATCCGCGATGGCCACGTCCAGAAGGGCGAGATCCCCGTCGGCGGCAAGCTGATCGTGATGGGCGGCCCGGCGATGCTGATCGGCCTGGGCGGCGGCGCCGCCTCGAGCATGGCCTCCGGCGCCTCCAGCGCCGACCTGGACTTCGCCTCGGTGCAGCGCGGTAACCCCGAGATGGAGCGCCGCGCCCAGGAGGTCATCGATCGCTGCTGGGCGATGGGCGGCGACAACCCGATTCGCTTCATCCACGACGTCGGCGCCGGCGGGCTCTCCAACGCTCTGCCCGAGCTGGTCAAGGACGGCGAGCGCGGCGGGCTGTTCGACCTGCGCGCCGTGCCCAACGCCGAGCCGGGCATGAGCCCGCTGGAGATCTGGTGCAACGAGGCCCAGGAGCGCTACGTGCTCGCCGTGGCCCCCGAGGCGCTGGCGACCTTCGAGGCGCTCTGCGCCCGCGAGCGCTGCCCCTACGCCGTGGTCGGCGAGGCCACCGAGGCCCACCACCTGGCGGTCACCGACGGCCACTTCGAGAGCCAGCCGGTGGATCTGCCGATGAGTGTGCTGTTCGGCAAGCCGCCGAAGATGCAGCGCGAGTTCACCCGCCAGAGCAACACCCTCTCCGGCGTGATGCTCGACAACCTCGACTTGCGCGAGGCGATGGACCGGGTGCTGCGCCTGCCTGCCGTGGCCTCCAAGAGCTTCTTGATCACCATCGGCGATCGCTCGATCACAGGGCAAGTGGCCCGCGACCAGATGGTCGGCCCCTGGCAGGTACCGGTGGCCGACGTCGCCGTGACCACGGCGAGCTTCGACACCCATGCCGGCGAGGCGATGGCCATGGGCGAGCGTCCGCCGGTGGCGCTGATCGACCCCGCCGCCAGCGCACGACTGGCGGTGGCCGAGGCGATCACCAACCTGGCCGCCGCGCCGATCGCCAAGCTCGAGGACATCAAGCTCTCGGCCAACTGGATGAGCGCGGCCGACCACCCCGGCGAGAACCAGGCGCTGTATGACGCCGTGCACGCCGTGGGCATGGAACTCTGCCCGGCGCTGGGCATCGCCATCCCGGTGGGCAAGGACTCGATGTCCATGCGCACGGCCTGGCAGGGTGAGAACGCCAAGGGCGAGGCCGAGGAGAAGAGCATCACCTCGCCGCTGTCGCTGTCGATCACCGGCTTCGCCCCGGTCACCGACGCGATGCGCACCCTCACGCCCCAGGTCAACCTGGAGCAGGACGAGTCCGACCTGGTGCTGATCGATCTGGGCGGCGGCCGTAACCGCCTGGGCGGCTCGGCGCTGGCCCAGGTCTACGGTCAGGTGGGCGACGAGTGCCCGGACCTGGACGATCCCGAGGACCTGCGCGCCTTCTTCACGGTGATCCAGGGGCTCAACGCCGAAGGCAAGCTGCTGGCCTACCACGACCGTAGCGACGGCGGCCTGCTGGTGACTCTGCTGGAGATGGCCTTCGCCGCCCACACGGGGCTCGAGATCAAGCTCGACTGGATGATCGACGAGCCCGTCGACGCCCTCAATGCGCTGTTCTCCGAGGAGCTCGGCGCGGTCATCCAGGTCAGCCGTCACGACACCGAGGAGGTGCTGGCGCAGTTCGCCGCGGCGGGCATCGAGACCTGCGGCGTCATCGCCCGGCCGCGCTACGACGACCAGGTACGCGTCACCCTGTTCGAGGAGCCGCTGCTGGAGACCACCCGGCTGCTGGCCGAGCGCACCTGGGCCGAGACCAGCTATCGCCTGCAGGCGCTGCGCGACAACGCCGAGTGCGCCAAGAACGAGTTCGACGGCCTGCTCGACGGCCGCGACCCGGGCCTCTCGGCCCAGCCGAGCTTCGATGTCGACGAGGACATCGCCGCGCCCTATCTTCAGGCACCCCAGATCAACAAGACCCGCCCGGCGGTGGCGGTGCTGCGCGAGCAGGGCGTCAACGGTCAGCTGGAGATGGCCTGGGCCTTCGACAAGGCCGGCTTCGAGGCCGTCGACGTGCACATGAGCGACATCCTCGAGGGGCGGGTGAGCCTGGAGACCTTCAAGGGCCTGGTGGCCTGCGGCGGCTTCTCCTACGGCGACGTGCTGGGCGCCGGCGGCGGCTGGGCCAAGTCGATCCTCTTCAACCCCCGCGCCCGTGAGCAGTTCGCAGCCTTCTTCGAGCGCGACGACAGCTTCTCGCTGGGCGTGTGCAACGGCTGCCAGATGCTCGCCCAGCTCAAGGCGCTGATCCCGGGCGCCGAGGCCTGGCCGCGCTTCGTGCGCAACGAGTCCGAGCAGTTCGAGGCCCGGGTCTCCATGGTGCAGGTGGAGGAGAGCCCGTCGATCCTGCTCGCCGGCATGCAGGGCTCGCGCCTGCCCATCGCCGTGGCCCACGGCGAGGGCCGGGCCGAGTTCCGCGACAGCGCCCACCTGCGCAGCCTCCAGGGCAGCGGCCAGGTCGCCCTGCGCTTCCTGGACAACCACGGCCAGGTGACCACCCGCTACCCGGCCAACCCCAACGGCTCGCCCTCCGGCATCACCGGCCTGACCACGCCGGACGGCCGCGTGACCATCATGATGCCGCACCCGGAGCGGGTCGTGCGGGCGGTGACCAACTCCTGGCGCCCCGCCGAGTGGACCCAGGACGGTGCCTGGATGCGCCTGTTCCGCAACGCCCGGACCTGGCTCGGCTAGGCCGCGGCGCCTGGCGCCACTCGCGCCGTCGCTAAAACGCCAACGCCCGGGACTCGGTCCCGGGCGTTGGCGTTTTTACTGAGGCCTTCTGTCGCCGGTCTTCTGCCGCCGGTCTTATGGCGTCGCCGACCCTCACGTCAGTCCGCGTCGAGGCGGGGGTCAGCCGCGGCCGTCCTCCTCGGCATCGTGGCGATGGAGCTGTGCCTCGAGCTCCTCGATGGCGTGTCGGAACTGCGCCTGGAAATGATCGAAGCGGCCGAAGTCGTAGTTACACTCGGCGCAGTAGACGTGGTACTCGTCCTTGCGGCCGGGCGGAAAGCGCTTCATGCGATGGCCGCATTTGGGGCATTCCGGGCTGGTCTTCACTTTCATCTGCGCCTCTCCTGTTTCGGCAATGGGCGGTCGATTCTTCCCTTGGTCCCTTTAGATATCATGGCGAAAGGCCGTGAGGTCAAGGTCCGTCCATAGCCGACCTTGTATCGTCGCTAAAGTGGAAAATATTTTCATCCCTATTGCCTTGCCGATCGGGCCGGTCTATAAGAGCGCTCGGGGCGGCCGGCACGGGGTCGGGTGCCGCTATCGAGGGAGCGAGACGACGATGCATGAAGGGCTGAGCCTGCTCTACGTGGGCGCGGTGCTGGTGCTCAACGGCCTGTGGATGATGGGGCGTATCGAGGATCGTGAGATCCAGGTGATCAACTTCTTCGTCGGCGGGGTGAGCCTGGCCGTGGCCGCCTATGCGGCCTTCGGCCCCGGCGCCGATGCGGCCAGCGTGCGCACCGCCGCCATGACCCTGCTGTTCGCCCTGACCTACCTCTGGGTGGCCATCAATCGCCGCAACGGCAGCTCCGGCCACGGCCTGGGCTACTTCTGCCTGTTCGTGGCGCTCACCGCCCTGCCCACCGGACTCTTGCAGCTCGCGGTGGCCGAGGGCCTGTGGGGCTGGTGGTCGGGGGCCAACTGGCTGGCCTGGGCCTCGCTGTGGTTCGGCTTCTACCTGATGCTCTGCCACCGCCCGAACCTGCAGCCGCTGATGGCGCGCACCTCCCTGACGCAGGGGCTGGTGACCGCCTGGGTACCGGGCTACCTGCTGCTGCAGGGCCTGATCAGCTGAGCGCGCAGGGCGCCTGACGCGGCGGCTGCTGCCCGGTAGGATGGCGGCTTCGCCGACAGGAGATGGCCATGCACGAGACCTCCGTGCCCCAGCTGCGCCCCTACCAGCACCAGGCCGTCACCCGGGTGGTCGAGCACTTCCGGGCCTCCGACGAGCCCGCGGTGGTGGTGTTGCCCACCGGCAGCGGCAAGTCGCTGGTGATCGCCGAGCTGGCGCGCCTGGCCCGGGGGCGGGTGCTGGTGCTGGCCCACGTGCGCGAGCTGGTCGAGCAGAATCACGCCAAGTACCAGGCCTACGGCCTCGAGGCCGATATCTTCAGCGCCGGGCTGGGACGCAAGGAGAGCGGCCGCCAGGTGGTGTTCGGCTCGGTGCAGTCGGTGGTGAGGAACCTGGAGCGCTTCGACGACGGTCAGTTCACCCTGCTGGTGATCGACGAGTGTCATCGGGTGCCGAGCGAGAAGGAGGCCAGCTACCGCCGGGTGATCGACCGCATGGCCCGGGCCAATCCGCGCCTCAAGGTGCTGGGGCTGACCGCCACCCCGTATCGCCTGGGCCAGGGCTTCATCTACCACCGCCACCACCACGGCATGGTGCGCGGCGACGAGGCGTGCTTCTTTCGCGACTGCGTCTTCGAGCAGCCGCTGCGCCTGATGGTTCGCCAGGGCTACCTGGCCGAGCCCCGGCGCATCGATGCCGCCGTCGAACGTTACGACTTCTCGGCGCTGGCGCCGGCCTCGAGCGGGCTGTTTCGCGAGGAGGAACTCAACCGGGTCGTCGCCGGGAACCGTGCGACCCCGGGGATCATTGCCGAGGTGATCGAGCGCGCCCGGGAGCGCCAGGGCGTGATGCTGTTCGCGGCAAGCGTGGCCCACGCCGAGGAGATCCTCGGCTACCTGCCGGCCGGCGAGGCGGCGCTGATCACCGGGGCGACCCGCTCGGCCGAGCGCGAGCGGATCATCGCCGCCTTCAAGGCTCGCGAGGTCAAGTACCTGGTCAACGTGGCGGTGCTGACCACCGGCTTCGATGCCCCTCATGTGGATTTGATCGCCATCCTGCGCCCCACCGAGTCGGTGGGGCTCTATCAGCAGATCGTCGGGCGCGGCCTGCGCCTCTCGCCGGGCAAGGCCGACTGCCTGATCCTCGACTACGCCGGCAATCCCTGGGACCTCTATGCCCCGGAGGTGGGCAGCCCCAAACCGGACGGCGACAGCGAGCCGGTGCAGGTGCCGTGCCCCGAGTGCGATCACGCCAACCTCTTCTGGGGAAAACGCGACGGCGAGCTGGTCATCGAGCACTTCGGGCGGCGCTGCCAGGGGCTTGTCGAACGCGCCCGCCCCCGCGCGAAAAGCGTAAATTCCAACTCCGACGATCGCGCCCGACCCCGCGCGAACGACACGACGTCAAAAGCGGCGGCGCCCGCGATGGAGCAGTGTTCGTTTCGCTTCCGCTTCAAGACCTGCCCCGACTGCGGCGCCGAGAACGACATCGCCGCCCGGCGCTGCCATGGCTGCCAGGCGCTGCTGGTGGACGCCGACGACAAGCTCAAGGAGGCGCTCAAGCTGCGCGACGCCCGGGTGCTGCGGGTCGGCGGAATGCAGCTCGAGGCCACCGTCAACGGCCGCGGCCTGTCGCGCCTCAAGGTCACCTACCACGACGAGGAGGGCGTGACCCTCGCCGAGTGGTTCGCTCTGGAGACCCCGGCCCAGCGCGGCGCCTTCGCCGCGGTCTTCCTGCGTGATCACCTGCGCGCGCCGGGCACTCGCTGGTCGCCGACCACGCCGGAGGAGGTGATCGCCGAGCAGCGCCGGCTGCGCGCGCCGGACTTCGTGGTGGGGCGCAAGGTGGGGCGACACTGGCAGGTGCGCGAGAAACTGTTCGACTACGTCGGGCGCTATCGCAAGGCCGCTGAGTCCGGCTGAATCATCTCCCCCTCATCCGGCAGTGCGTATCGGTGATCCGTGCTGTCTAGAGGCCATGACGTTATGGAATAGGTCGGCCGTGAACCCGACTTAGACCGTTGACCGTGCGAAAAATATAGTCCTCCCCAGTTATCAACAATCGACAATGCAGCAACGGCTGGGGGAGGAAAGATGATTGATCGCAAGCGAATTTCCGTACTGGGTGCCGGCAATGCCGGTCTGACCGCGGCTTATCATTTCGCCCTCCATGGCTCCGAGGTATGCCTGTACGGCTCCCCGGGCTTCGACGAGCAGCTCGATTCTATCCAGCGCGCCGGAGGCATTCGCGCGCTGCACGAGGTGGACGGCGTGGCCATGGCCTTTGGCGGCTTCCAGCCGGTGGCCACCACCCGGGACATCGAGGAAGTCGTGGCCTTCTCCGAGATCCTGGTGCTGCCGGTGCCGTCCTTTGCCCAGGAGCCGCTGTTCCGCCAGCTGCTGCCCCATCTCACCAGCGAACATCTACTGATGCTGATGCCTGGCAACTATGGTGCCTTGGAACTCAACCGCATCAAGAACGAAGCGGGCTATCGGGCGCTCGAGCTGACCTTCGTGGATGCGATCTCGATTCCCTGGGCTACCCGGATCATGGGCGAGGCCGAGATCGCCATCTTCGGCATCAAGGAGATGCTGCCGCTGGCCGCGCTGCCTGCCCATCGCACCCAAGACGCTATCACGCGTCTTCAGCCGCATTTCCCGCTGCCGCTCACGCCGCTGGATAATGTGATCGTAGCCGGCCTCGAGAACATCAATTTTGGCGGGCATCCGCTGATGACCACGTTGAACATGGGGCTGCTCGAGAACTTCAACGGCGGCTTCAACTACTACAAGGATTGCTGTTCCCCGGCGATTGCCCGGGTGGCTGAGGATATGGACCAGGAGCGCCTGCGGGTGGGCGAGTCCCTGGGCCTGGCGCTCCAGACCGAGCTCGAGGCCATGAACGCGCTCTATGCCCTGAACGCCGACACCGTCCACGAGATCAACCGCACCTCCGAGACCCACGGCAAACTCAACACGGCGCCGTCTGGGCCGCAGTCGCGCTACATCACCGAGGATGCCGCCTACCTGCTGGTGCCCTGTCTCGAGCTGGCACGGCTGCTTGATATCGATACCCCGGTCATCCAGTCGATCTTGAACATTGCCGGCGCCTACAACCGGACCGACTACCTCAAGACCGGACGCACCCTGGCGAAGATGGGGCTATCGGGCATGGATGCCGACCAGATCCTGCAGGCGGTCGCCTGAATCATCCGGTTCAGGCCCGTTGACTGACACTCAACAATCCTCATGATTCGATAACAACAGCGGTGTCGCGATGAAAATGCTCAGATTCCCGTCCGTCTATACGATTCTCTTTTCGCTCACGGCCCTGGTGGCGATCCTCAGCTGGGTGATCCCCGCGGGGGAGTATCAGCTGGTCAACAACGCCGCCCTGGACAAGATGGTCCCGCTGGCCGGGAGCTACCAGCCGGTGGAAGCCAACCCCCAGGGGCTGGTGGAGCTGCTGCTGGCTCCGATCGCCGGCTTCTATGATCCTGTCACCTACACCGCACGCGCCATCGACGTGGCGCTGTTCGTGCTGATCATCGGCGGCTTTCTGGCCGTGGTGAACCGTACTGGGGCGATGAACACCGCCATTACTGGCGCCATCCAGCGCCTCAATGGCCGCGAGATCTGGATGATCCCGATCCTGATGGGGTTGTTCGCCGCAGGCGGTACCATCTATGGCATGGCCGAGGAGACCCTGGCCTTCTATGCGTTGATCATTCCCGTCATGATCGTCGCCGGCTACGACGCCCTGACCGGGGTGGCGGTTATCATGATTGGTGCCGGCATCGGCTGCCTGGGGTCCACCATCAACCCCTTCGCCACTGTCATTGCCTCCAATGCTGCCGGCATCGGCTTCACCCAGGGGATCGGCCTGCGTCTGCTGATCCTGGGGCTCGGGTGGCTGGCCTGCGTGATCTATGTCATGCGGTATGCCATCAAGGTCCGTCGCCAGCCGGAACGTTCGCTGGTCGCTGACATGAAGGCCGACAACGAGGCGCATTTTCTCAAGGGCATCGATAGCAGCGTCCAGGCAACGATGAGCGGTACCCACAAGTTAGTGCTGGCGATCTTCGTGGCCTGCTTCGGCATCATGATTTGGGGAGTCTCTGTCGGCGGCTGGTGGATGGCCGAGATCTCCGCCTTGTTTCTCGGCGCCACCATCGTCACCGGTCTGGTCGCCAGGATGGGCGAGCAGGAGCTGACGTCGACCTTCGTCGACGGCGCCCGCGACCTGCTGGGAGTGGCGTTGATCATCACCCTTGCCCGCGGGCTAGTGGTCATCATGGACAACGGCAACATCACCCATACCCTGCTGTTCTGGGCCGAGTCGTTGATCGATGGGCTGTCGCCGGTGGCCTTCATCAACACTATTTACTGGATCGAGGCGGCGCTGTCGCTGCTGGTGCCGTCGTCCTCCGGACTGGCCGTGATGACCATGCCGATCATGGCGCCGTTGGCGGATTTCGCCGGCGTCGGTCGGGAGCTGGTCGTCACTGCCTTCCAGTCGGCGTCTGGGCTGCCTAACCTGGTCACGCCCACCTCGGCGATCGTGATGGGCGGTCTGGCGCTGGGGCGTGTCTCCTACAGCCGCTGGCTTAGGTTCATCGGACCGCTGTTGGGCATCCTGATGTTGATGATCATGGCGCTGCTTAGTGTCGGCGTGCTGATCGGCTGATCTAGACAGGGATGCCTATGTACAGGGATGCCTATATATCCTGGTCCTGCTGACCTACCGCCCCCGACCATGTCTAGCTGGCCGGGGGCGGTTGCTTGTCGGAGCGTCTGAGGTGAATGCCTTCCTCGATCGCCAGCGTAAAGAAGGCCTCGACGAACAGCGCTACCGATTGTGACTCGGGGCGCAGGGCGGGAAACAGGATGTGGAAGGAGAAGGGAATTGCTGGCGCAAAGGGGCGCAGGCAGACCGACGGATTCAACTTGCGAGCCTCATGGGCGGTGAAGGGCTCGACAATGGCCGCACCCACCCCTTCGGCCACCAGCGAGGCCGTCGAGCTGGCGAAGGAGACTTCCAATATATCCTTGCGCTCGACACCGGCCCTGGCGAAGACCTGGTCCACCCGGTCCTGGGTGAGATCTTTCTCGCTGCGGATGAAGGGGGTCGTGTCCAGATCCTTCGGCGTGATTTGGGTCAGCGACGCCAGCGGGCTGGCCGGTGGCAGGATGCACACGCAGTCGCACATTACCTCGATGCCGCCGACCCCGGGGCTGAGTTCATCCACGGCGGCAAAGCCTAGATCACAGGACTGGATCTCGGTTCGGCGTAGCACTTCCTCGGAGCGATATGCCTTCAGCGAGCCCTTCAGCTCTGGCGCCTGCTTGAGCAGCTGGCCCAGCAGTTTCGGCAGGTAGCCATGAGCCAATAGAGGAAAGGTCGCGATATGCAGGCTGCCCCAATGATGGGTGCGGATGTCGCGCGCGCTGTCTTCCAGAGTGTCCAGGGCGGCGAAGGCCTTGGCGACTTCGAAGTAGAAGGCCTTGCCCTGATCCGTGGGCACGAGTCGGCCCTTGATCCGCTCGAACAGCCTGAAGCCGATACCGTTTTCCAGCGCCGCGACCAGCTTGCTGACGGCAGGCTGGGTCAGATGCAAGCGCTCACCTGCTGCCGTCATCGTGCCCAGCTCGTAGACGGCCTTAAAGGCATGCAGTTGCTGAAACTTCACAGGTAATCACCGGCTTGAGCCAAGGCGTCGGGAGGATTCTTGACTGTTGTCGGTCCTCGCGCCCCATCGTGGGGCGTTCGGCACGCCAGCGGGCATAGCGCGAGGTGCCGCGAGGTTCTTCCAGGATCTCGACCTACACGCCCTGGTGGTGCAGCAGGAACTCGGACCTCGAGGCGTTGGTGACGTCGCCCACCATCTGCGTGATGCCGAGGATGTGCAGCAGGATTTTGCTGGCACGCAGTGAGGTCCAGCGTGTTCCGGCCGCAGGCGATGCGGACGGTATCGCGCAGCGCCGAGATCTTGCCATAGTGGTAAATGTGGTTCTCCGGTATCCGAGTGTTATGCCCCTTGCCGACAACCCGCTGGGTGGCGTTATCGGCGATCACTGCGCCAATTGGCCACCCTCCTTCGTCATGGCTTTTTTGAGCCAGCAGCACCGCCATCCGTATGAAGTCGGCTACTGCCAGACGCCGTGCGAAAGCATCTTCCATCAGCATCGGCAGGCTAGTCGTGGGCATGTGCGCGATGGCCGCCAAGGCTGAGCCCGTCACTTCCGTGCGGGTGTTCAACAGCGTTTTCATGAGGCCTCCCGTGGCGTATCCATCAGCGCGAGCGCTGGCGCTTGAGCCGCTTTCAAGCTGAAGCGGCCTTGGTCGTGAAGCATAGCGGGGTGGACGCTGCAGTTGAACCGCCTAGGCGCGGGGACATCGGTACCACAACGTGGCGCAGGGCATAGCAGGATGGCGGCTTACCCTGGGGCTCGGGCCTTGCTAAACTGCACGGTCGATCATCCGCCGTGCAGTCGAGAGGCCAGGCCCCGCGTGAGCGATACGCCCCAGAGTGGAGCGCCCGAGCGGGCCGATAGCGATGCCGTCGAGGCGCCGGTCGTCCAGGCCGATGTGCTGGGCCGCCTGTTCGACGAGCCGATCACCGAGCTGCCCGAGGACCTCTACATCCCGCCGGAGGCCCTGCGGGTCTTCCTGGAGGCCTTCGAGGGGCCGCTGGACCTGCTGCTCTACCTGATCCGCCGCCAGAACCTGGATATCCTCGCCATCGACGTGGCGGCCATCACCCGCCAGTACATCGAGTACGTGGAGCTGATGAAGGCCATGGAGATCGAGCTGGCCGGGGAGTACCTGCTGATGGCGGCGATGCTCGCCGAGATCAAGTCGCGCACCCTGCTGCCGCGCCCGCCCAAGGAGGGCGAGGAGGACGACGAGGAGGACCCGCGCGCCGAGCTGATCCGCCGCCTGCAGGAGTACGAGCGGCTCAAGAATGCCGCCGAGGCGCTCGCCGAGCTGCCGCGCCTGGGCCGCGACTGGTTCCCGGCGCGAGCCGCGCTGCCGGCCCTAGAGGCTCGGGTGATCCACCCGGACGTGGAGCTCGACGAGCTGCTCGGCGCGCTGGCCGGCATCCTGCGCCGCGCCGAGCTCAACCAGGCCCACCAGATCAGCCGCGAGGGGCTCTCGACCCGAGAGCGCATGCTGGCGATCATGGCGAAGCTCTCGCGGGAGCACTACACCCCCTTCGAGGCGCTGTTTACCCTCGAGGAGGGGCGCGCCGGGGTGGTCGTGACCTTCATGGCGATTCTCGAGCTCGCCAAGGAGGCGATGATCGAGATCGTCCAGAACGCCCCGCTCTCGCCGATCCACGTGCGGGCCCGGCTGGACGAGGAGGCGGCCTTCGAGGAGGAAGCCCTGGAGGACGAGGCGGGCGACGAGAGTCCCTTCGACGAGAGCTCCTTCGACGACGTGCGCCGCGATGACCTTCGCGATGACCACCCTCGCGATGATGACCAAGACGGGAGTGAACCGGCATGACCGCCATGGAATCCCCCAATGCCCTGGACGACATCCTCGAGGCGGCGCTGCTGGCGGCCGGCGAGCCGCTGGGGCTGGATCGCCTGGAGGGGCTCTTCGACGACCACGAGCAGCCGCCGCGTCGCGCGCTGCGCGAGGCCCTCGAGCGGCTGGGCCTGCGCCACGAGCGGGGCGCCCTGGAGCTGCTCGAGACCGCCTCGGGCTATCAGCTGCGCATCCGCCCGCGGCTCTCGCCCTGGGTGTCGCGGCTGTGGGATGAGCGCCCCCAGCGCTACTCCCGGGCGCTGCTCGAGACCCTGGCGCTGATCGCCTATCGCCAGCCGGTGACCCGCGGCGACATCGAGGAAGTGCGCGGGGTCTCGGTGAGCGGCTCGATCATGCGCACCCTGCTCGACCGCGGCTGGGTGCGCGTGGTGGGCCACCGCGACGTGCCGGGCCGCCCGGCGGTCTATGCCACCACGCGCAGCTTCCTCGACGACTTCGGGCTGCGCACCCTCGACGAACTGCCGCCGATGCACGAGCTGAAGCAGTTCGAGGAGCCGACCCTCGAGGAGGAGGCGCCGCCGCCCCAGCACGACCTGCTGGCCCAGGCGGACGCACCGGCGGAGGACGAGACAGACAACGAGACGACGCCTTCCGAGGCGGCGGACGAGACAGATAACGAGACAGCGCCTCCCGAGGAGGGGGGCGAGGTCGTGGCCGAGACCGCCGAGGCGGTGCCGGCCACGACCGATACGACGGCCGGGAGGGCCGACGACGACCACGCCGGGACGGCGTCCGAGCGGGCAGGGCTGAGCTTCGCCGATCTGGAGGCTCGCCTGTCCGAACGTGCTCGGGGCCGCGTCGACGATGACGCTGCCGCGGGGACGGAATCCACATCCAGTGAGAACGATGACCGATGAGCACTACCACCGAGAAACTGCAGAAGGTCCTGGCCCGCGCCGGGCTGGGTTCGCGCCGCGAGATGGAAACGGCCATCGCCGACGGCCGGGTCAAGGTCAACGGCAAGGTGGCGACCCTGGGCGACCGCATCGAGATGCGCGACCGGGTGGCCCTCGACGACCGTCCGGTGACCCTGCGCGCCGCCGAGGACGTGCCGCGTCGGGTGATCATGTACAACAAGCCCGAGGGCGAGCTCTGCACCCGCAAGGATCCCGAGGGGCGCCGCACCGTCTTCGATCGCCTGCCGCGCCTCAAGGGCGAGCGCTGGATCGCTATCGGCCGCCTGGACATCAACACCAGCGGCCTGCTGCTGTTCACCACCGACGGCGAGCTGGCCAACAAGCTGATGCACCCCTCCACCCAGGTGGAGCGCGAGTACGCCGTGCGCGTCATGGGCGAGGTCACCCAGGCCCAGGTCAAGGCGATGGTCGAGGGCGTGATGCTCGACGACGGTCCGGCGAACTTCACCGACGTGCAGGAGTTCGGCGGCGAGGGCATCAATACCTGGTTCCACGTGGTGATCATGGAAGGCCGCAACCGCGAGGTGCGGCGGCTGTGGGAGTCCCAGGGGCTGACCGTGAGCCGCCTCAAGCGGGTGCGCTACGGCAATATCTTCCTCGACAAGCGGACCAAGGCCGGGGAGTGGGTGGAGCTCTCCCAAGACGAGATCGATGACCTGGCCACGACGGCCGGCCTGGCGGCGCGCAAGGTGCCGGAGCTGACGCCGGACGAAAAGAATCGCTGGAGCCGCGACAAGCACAAGCGCCGGCCCGTGCAGGCCATGCGCAAGCCGAAGAGCCAGCGAAATCGGTAATCCGCGCCGTTCTCTTCGACCAAAGGCAAAAATCGCTTGCCATCACGGGGGCGGATCAGTAATATCTGCACCCGTTCGGAAGGGTCGTTAGCTCAGTTGGTAGAGCAGTTGGCTTTTAACCAATTGGTCGTAGGTTCGAATCCTACACGACCCACCATCCGAACCTGAGACCATGGCGACTGAGCCGCCATGCGTTCTGGGTCGTTAGCTCAGTTGGTAGAGCAGTTGGCTTTTAACCAATTGGTCGTAGGTTCGAATCCTACACGACCCACCAGATTGATAACAAAGCGCCCTCGCTTCCTGGAAGCGAGGGCGCTTTTTCGTTGTGTCGCGCGTTTCTGTCAAGCGTGCGGCGATCGGTTCGCCCGTCTCAACGCAGGCCGAGGACGGACAGAACCACCAGCACGATGACGACGGCGCCGACGATATAGACGATGTTGTTCATGAGGTTTTCCTCTGCGGCGTGTCGGGATGCGGCGATACTGGCTCGTGTGATGATGGCGCCGCCATCCGTGCGACGCGTTGGTGCAACTCCCTGTTCAGGCTGTTTCTGTTTCCTTGCCTCACCCATGTCGAGCGTATGCGAACGTTGGCCTATCGTCTGTGCGGTGGCGTACATGGTGCTCACGAAAAATCGAATACGCCCTGTGACGGCGGAACAGGACGCTGAAGGCCTGAGTCGATCCGTCTTCGTTGAAGGGGCCGGCCATCCATCTCGGCCGAGAAGCTCCGATGCCCATTTCGGCCATTTCGCTTGGTGTGGTACATGGCTGTATCGGCGTTTTGCAGCAGGGCATCTGCATCATCGGCATCATCCGGGTAGAGACTGATGCCGATGCTCAGTGTGATGAGGAGTTCATGGCCCTGGAGATGGAACGGCCTGCCCAGCGCCGCACGCAGTTTCTCGGCGACCGTAGTGGCATCCTCGGGTTGCCTGATCTCGGCGAGCAGGATCACGAATTCGTCGCCGCCCTGACGGCAGACGGTGTCGATGTCGCGCATGCATTCCTGGAGACGTCCCGCAACCGCCTGGAGCAGGCTGTCGCCCACGTCATGACCCAGGGCGTCATTGATGGGCTTGAAGTCATCCAGGTCGAGGTAGAGCAGGGCGACCAGGTGTCGGTGTCGCCGGGCCAGGCTGATGGCCCGGGAGAGCCGTTCCGTCAGCAGGGCGCGATTGGGCAGGCCGGTGAGAACATCATGCTGCGCCAGATAGGCCATCCGCTCTGACATGACCTGCGACCGGGAGGCGTCGTGGAACACGATCACGGCGCCGGTGACGCGACCTTCCCGGTCATGGATGGGGGTCGCCGAGTCCTCGATCTCAATCTTGCTGCCATCCTGGCGGATCAGCACGCAACCCAGGGCGAGGCCTGCCGTCCTGTTCTCCTCAATGGCGCGCCGCCCGGGAAGGATGGTCGTTTGATGTGTCGTGCCATCGACGAGAGGGAACACTCGGGAAAGTGGCTTGCCGATCGCTTCCGGTGGCGACCAGCCTGTCAGGGTCTCCGCCACGCGATTCATGTGGGTGATCCTCCCCTGAAGATCGATGGTCAGGACGCCATCGCAAATGGCGTCGAGCGCCACCCGCGCCCATGCCCTCTCGGTCTCCAGAGCAACGGCAGCCGCGACGTCTCGTCTCGGGGCGGTGGTTGCTTTTCGCTCGGAGGTGGCGTCCCCCGTCGGGTGAAGCCCTTGCCGCACCGGTTGCTCGGCGGATAAGGCGGCAACGGGGAGCGGCGTCCAGAGGATGCCCTGAGTCACCGGGTCGTCGTCTCTCATGCTCTCGCCCCGGTTGGGCGCATCAGCCATGGGTCGCACGCCCGACGGTGAGTCGGGAGCGGCGGGGGCCGGTGGGGTGCCCGAGACCGTGGGGCCAGCGACGTGATCATCCGAAAGGTGGGCACTGCCATGAGCATCAGTCGGTTTCCTGTTTCGCCTGCCTGCGAGCCCCGGGTGGGGCGGCATCGCCTGCCCCCCCTGTCCTGGCGCGCCTGGCCGGTAGCCATAAAGCCTAGTGACGTGACGGGATCGCTTCCGTGCGCTAGCGTACACAGCATGGGCGTCGAGTCCTGCGCCCGTGTCTGCGGGGGCGTGCAGCGAGTCAGCGTTTCTCGATGTATTTCAAGGGTGATTGCCTTCCGGGCGGCCCGTTGCCTGTTTCTCGACGTGATCCGGGGTGCGTCCGGTAGGCAGCTCCAGCGGCTCCTCGTATCGTCAACCACCATCGGACACGGCCTCCTTTCGTCCCTGTCGTCCGGGGACCTGCTCGAAGCGGGAGTGTCTGTCATGGCCTCGCAACATGACCCTCGTGAGAATCACCTGCTGGCGGCCCTGCCGAGGGATGACTACCAGCGCCTGGCGCCCCACCTCGAGCGGGTCGAGCTGACGCTCGGGGAGTCGCTGGTCGAGTCGGGCAAGGTGATGAACCATGTCTACTTCCCGTCGGATTCCATCGTGTCGCTCCTGTGCCTCATGGAGGATGGTGACTCGACGGAAATTGCCGTCGTCGGTGCCGAGGGCATCGTCGGCATCTCGCTGTTCATGGGCGGCGAAACCACGCCGAGCCGTGCCATCGTGCAGAGTGCCGGCAGCGCCTATCGCCTCAAGGGGCAACGGCTGAAGGACGAGTTCGATCGCGCGTCGACGCTTCAGCATCTGTTATTGCGTTATACCCAGGCCCTGATCACACAGATGGCCCAGACGGCGGTATGCAACCGGCATCACAGCCTGGATCAGCAGCTGTGTCGCTGGCTGTTGTTGAGCCTGGATCGCCTGCGGACCAACGAACTGGTCATGACCCAGGAGCTCATCGCCAACATGCTGGGCGTTCGTCGAGAGGGCGTCACCGAGTCGGCCGGCAAGCTGCAGAAAGCCGGGCTGATTTCCTACCATCGTGGGCGTATCACCGTCCTGGACAGGCCTGGCCTGGCCTGGAAGCGCGGGTCTGTGAGTGCTACGCGGTCGTCAAGAAGGAGTACGATCGCCTGCTGAGCTACCATTATCCCGAGTGATGGGGACCTTTCCCTCCCGGGCCGGACGGCGTCTCGAGCAGGGCATGTCCTGCGTGTGTCTCCTGGCGCACCGACGGAACGATGAGGAACATGCCAGTATTCGCTCATCGGCCTGTCGGAGGATGCCTGATCACTCCCTGGCGGCCGTCGACGTCGGAGCTGAGTGATGCCTTGCCATGTGCCGATTGCCTGTTTTCCACCAGGAGCACGCACATGCGGCCTTCATCTCCCCCTCCGACGACCAATCACCTTCTCGACAGCTTGCCATGCCGGGAGAGAGACCTCTTGGTCGCCTCCAGCGAGACCGTCGAACTGGTGTTCGGCGACGTGCTCGTCACGCCCGATGCGCCTCTCTCGCATGTCTATTTCCCCCTGACCGGCTTCATTTCCCTGATCGCGAGCCTGGACGGCGGCGAACGCATGGAGGTGGCGATGGCCGGGAGCGAGGGCATGTTCGGCGTTTCGCTGATCCTGGGAGTCGAGGCGTCTCCGCTGCTCGCCCTGGTGCAGGGGGGCGGTTCGGCCCTGCGCATTCCGGGTGCCTCCTTTCTGGGCCTCTTGGAGCAAAGTCCCGTCCTGCAGGTGCTGTTGAAACGCTACCTTCATGTGCTGATGCACCAGCTCGCACGCTCGGCGGCCTGCACCCACTTTCACCAGGTCGAGGCACGACTGGCGCGCTGGCTGCTGATGACTCAGGATCGAACGTACTCCGAACGGCTGCATCTCACCCACGAGTTTCTCGCCATGATGCTGGGGGTGAGGCGCGCCGGCATCACCCTGGCGGCAATGTCCCTCCAGGGCCGTCGGCTGATCAGCTACCACCGCGGGGATATCACGGTGATGGATCGTGCGGGGCTGATCGCGGCGTCGTGCGGATGCTATGCCGCGGACCGTGAGCTCTATGCACGGCTGCTCGAGGCATCGGCATGATCGGCCATCGGCCATCGGCCATCGGCCTCTGGCGGGTGGGTCGGCTCGAACCCCATGGATGCCTTCGCCCAGGAGTGCTCGGTCGCCTTCGTCAGGAGGCCGGGGGCGCGAGAGCGGCGCCCTCGGCCGCACTTTTCTGTCCCGAATCGAACAATATCCGGGCATTCTGGTCTAGAATGGCGTTGGGTCGGCCATCGCGAAAGACGCAGCGGTTGACCCTCTGGCGTGTGGCCCCGTGCGGAGTGCACGAGCGGCGACACCTGGTGCATTGCAGGGGGAGCCCCTGCCGGTCACAGTGGTAGACACGATGACGATCATGACTTCCCGTGCCGATCTGCGCGAGCAGCTGGCACGCACCTATTGCCCCACCCGCATTCCCGCCGAGGATGAGGCGCGCATTGACGAGATCAAGGCGCTTCTCGAGGCCAACAACGCCGTGCTGGTGGCGCACTACTACACCGACGATGCCATCCAGCAGCTGGCCGAAGAGACCGGCGGCTGCGTGGCCGATTCCCTGGAGATGGCGCGCTTCGGCGCCCGCCACGAGGCCGACACCCTGGTGGTGGCCGGCGTGCGTTTCATGGGCGAGACGGCCAAGATCCTCTCGCCGGAGAAGCGCGTGCTGATGCCGACCCTGGAGGCGACCTGCTCGCTGGATCTGGGCTGCCCGGCCGACGAGTTCAGCGCCTTCTGCGATGCCCATCCCGACCGCACCGTGGTGGTCTATGCCAACACCTCCGCGGCGGTGAAGGCGCGGGCCGACTGGGTGGTGACCTCGTCCATCGCGGTGGACGTGATCGAGCACCTCCAGGCGCGCGGCGAGAAGATCCTCTGGGCCCCGGACAAGCACCTCGGCGGCTACATCCAGAAGCAGACCGGCGCCGACATGCTGCTCTGGGACGGTGCCTGCATCGTCCACGAGGAGTTCAAGGCCAAGGGCGTCGAGGACCTCAAGTCGCTCTATCCCGATGCCGCGGTGCTGGTGCATCCGGAATCGCCGGCCTCGGTGGTGGAGCTTGCCGACGTGGCGGGTTCCACCTCCCAGCTGATCAGCGCGGCCAAGGAGCTGCCCAACGAGCGGCTGATCGTCGCCACCGACCGCGGCATCTTCTTCAAGATGCAGCAGGCGGTGCCGGGGAAGACGCTGTTCGAGGCGCCCACCGCCGGCAACGGCGCGACCTGCAAGAGCTGCGCCCACTGCCCGTGGATGGCGATGAACGCCCTGGATAACCTGGCCGGCGCGCTGCGCCAGGGCACGGGCGAGGTGTTCGTCGATGACGCGCTGCGCCTGGCCGCCCTCAAGCCCCTGGAGCGGATGCTCAACTTCCAAGCGCCCAGCTGAAAGCGCCGAGCGCCGAGCCGTTCAGAGACGGGTGGCAGGTGCCTAGGATGAAAGCGAGGAAACCCCACGGGTATCGAAGCCAGTGGGGTTTCTTCTTGACACCGGATCTTGAACAGCCAGCATTCTGCTCGGCGCTCGGCGCTCGGCGCTCGGCGCTCGGCGCTCGGCGCTCGGCGCTCGGCGCTATCGAAACTCCTCCAGCGTCTCCCGATAGCCGATGAAGTCCTCCCGGCGCCGCTCGATCGCGCTGGCCGCGGCGGGCTCGCCCCGGCGCTCGGCGACCTCCTTGGCCACCTCGAGCTGGCGGATGGCCCGGTCGATGCGGCCGGTGAGCTGCAGCTGCTCGGCGCGGGCCAGATGGCCCCAGGCTTCCCGGTCGCTGCGCCCGGCGGCCTCGGCGAGCAGGGTGAATACCTGCGGGTCTTCGGGGCGGCGTTCGGCCAGCTCGCGCAGCACGCGATAGGCCTCATCGGGGTCGCGCTGCAGCAGCGCCTCGCCGAGCAGTCGGCGGGTCGGAGCGTAGTCCGGCATCAGCCGCAGCTGCCCCCGGCTGCGCGCGATGGCGTCGTCGGTGCGTCCGGCCGCGAAGGCCACCTGGGCCGCGGTGGCCGGCAGCATGGCGAGGTCCGGGTGCGTGCGGGCCAGGGCGTCGAGCTCGCCCAGCGCCCGGTCGGTGCGGCCCGCCCGGGCGTCGATCAGCGCCGCCAGGTAGCGCCGTGCCGCCGCGGGGGCCTGGTCCTGTGCCAGCCGGGTAGCGGCCTGCTGGGGATCACGATCGTGGATCGCCAGCAGGGCGCGGGCCCTCACCAGCGCGTACTCGAGCGCCTCGCCGCGCGGCGTCGCCACGGGCGTCTGGTCGGCGCGAGCCTGGGTATCGCTGATGCGCGACTCGGTCATCGGGTGGGAGAGCAGGAACTCCGGCGGATTGCCGCCCTGCAGGCTGACCATGCGCTGCATGGCGCGAAACATCTCCACCATGGCGTCGGGGTCATAGCCGGCGCCGGCCATCGCCTGCAGGCCGACGCGGTCGGCCTCCTGCTCGAAGCGCCGCGAGTAGCGCAGCTGATCCTGGATGAAGGCCGCCTGGGTGCCCATGGCGGCGGCGATGCCGGCATCGCCGCCGCCCCCGGCGGCGATCAGCATGCCGGCCAGCATGGCGGCCATGGTCGGGATCTGGGTCTGCTCGGCGCGCTCCCGGCCGCGGGCGTAGTGGCGTTGGGCGAGGTGACCAAGCTCGTGGGCGACCACCGAGGCGAGCTCGGCCTCCCGCTCGGCGAAGGCGAACAGCCCGGCGTTGACGCCGATCACCCCGCCCGGCACCGCGAAGGCGTTGAGCAGGCGGCTCTCCACTAGGGTGACGACGGTGCGCGCCTGGGTGAGCCCGCTGTGGGGCAGCAGGCGGGCCACCAGCGACTCCACGTAGTCCTGGGCGATGGCGTCCTGCCACTCGGGCGCCCGGGCGCGGAACTGGCGCAGCCAGGCGCGTCCCAGGCGCAGCTCCTCGCCGCTGATCGCCTGGCTGCCGCTGTAGGTAAGGCTCGGCAGGCCGTAGTCGCCGTTGGCGATCGGGGTGCCACCGCGATCGGTCAGGCCGGGCGCCTCGAAGCGATCCGTGGACTGGGCCTGGACCGGCAGGGCGAGCGCCAGGCATAGGGCGCTGGCGGTGAGGCAATATCCGGTTCGACGCAGCATGGCCATCCTCGTACGTGGCGAAAGCAGGGGGCGGGCGTTCCGCTCTGACATTGATTCGGTCCGCAAAGTGCCTTTAAATCGCAGGAACTTGCGTGTGGGCTCGCCGGCCTGCACGACTCATTGCATTCTCCCGGGAGACAACATGGCGCTGCAACCCGACGACCTGCTCGATGCCCGCGGTCTTCCCTGTCCGCTGCCGCTGCTCAAGGCCAAGCAGGCCCTGTCACGCCTCGCGCCCGGTCAGCTGCTCGAGATACGGGCCACCGACGCGGGCTCCTGGCGCGACTTCGAGACCTTCGTGGCCCAGGGCCCCCACGAGATGCCGGCCAGGGAGGAGCGGGGCGAGGTCTACCACTACTGGATCCGCAAGGGGGCATCGCCTTCATGACCCTGAGGTCGGTATTCCGTGGTTGGATAGAGCACTACTTCTCCGACGAGGAGGCGGTGATCCTGCTGGTGGTCCTGGCGCTCGGCTTCGCCGTGGTGGTCTTTATGGGCCACATGCTGGCGCCGTTCCTCACCGCGCTGGTCATCGCCTTCCTGCTGCAGGGGGCGGTGAACGGCCTGACGCGTCGCCGCGTGCCCCATCTGCTGGCGGTGATCCTGGTCTTCCTGGGCTTCATCGGCGTGCTGCTGGCCATGGCGCTGATCCTGATGCCGCTGATCTGGACCCAGCTGGTCAATCTGATCCAGGAGACGCCGCGGATGTTCGCCAGCGGCCAGCAGCTGCTCGACGACCTCCAGGCGCGCTACCCGCAGCTGGTGACGCCGGATCAGATCCAGAACTGGATCGGCATGGCCGGGCGCGAGGTGACTCAGCTCGGCCAGCGGGCCCTGACGCTCTCGCTGGCCTCGCTGGGCAACGTCCTGGCGCTGATCATCTACCTGGTGCTGGTGCCGATCCTGGTGTTCTTCATGCTCAAGGATCGCGACCGCCTGGTGGGCTTCACCGTCTCGCTGCTGCCCCAGCGGCGCGACCTGATGACCCGCATCTGGCAGGAGATGGACGACCAGATCGCCAACTACGTGCGCGGCAAGTTCACCGAGATCATCATCGTCGGCAGCGTGGCGTTCTTTACCTTCGCCTTCTTCGGGCTGCCCTACACGGCGCTGCTGGCCGTGCTGGTGGGGCTGTCGGTGCTGGTGCCCTACATCGGTGCCGCGGTGGCCACGCTGCCGGTGGCCGCGGTGGCCGGCTTCCACTTCGGCATCAGCGACCAGTTCCTCTACGTGATCGTGGCCTACGGCGTGATCCAGGCGCTGGACGGCAACGTGCTGGTGCCGGTCCTGTTCTCCGAGGCGGTCAACCTGCACCCGGTATCGATCATCCTGGCGGTGCTGTTCTTCGGCGGCATCTGGGGCTTCTGGGGGATCTTCTTCGCGATCCCCCTGGCGACCCTGCTCAAGGCGCTGGTCTACGCCTGGCCGCGTGGCATCCAGCAGCGCCACCGCCGGGAGGCGCCGGAAACGCCCGTCGAGCCGTGAGGCGACCCGCCCGGGCGTGACGCGCCCGCTGCCCCCTCTGCCTCAGTATCGACCGAGGGGGCGGTAAGGCGATGGATTCAGCCGGCGTGCAGGGCCTGTGCCGCCTCGAGGACCTCCTCGACGTGACCCTTGACCTTGACGCCGCGCCACTCGCGGGCGAGCCGGCCGTCGGCATCGATCAGGAAGGTGCTGCGCTCTATCCCTAAGTGCTCCTTGCCGTAGAGCTTCTTAAGCTTGATGACGTCGAACAGCCGGCAGACGGCCTCGTCCTTGTCGGAGATCAGCGCGAAGTTGAACCCCTGCTTGGCCTTGAAGTTCTCCTGGGCGCGGATGCCGTCCCGGGAGACGCCCAGGATCACGGTGTTGGCGGCCTCGAAGGCCTCCTTGCGATCGCGGAAGTCACCGCCCTCGGTGGTGCAGCCCGGGGTGCTGGCCTTGGGATAGAAGTAGATCACCACCTGCCGGCCCTTCAGGTCGGAGAGGGTGACGGGGGTATCGCCGGTGGCGGTGGCGGTGAAATCGGGGACGGGCTCGCCGAGACTGACGCTCATGAAACGACTCCTTGTGAGGGTGGCATGGGACGGTGAAACACCGCCGGTCGGACGGGGTGGGTCGGACCAGTGAGCGTCGATTACACGCAACCGGCGGCGAACTGTAAAGTCGCGGCTGTACAGGCTCTCGAGGCCTGAGTACCATTTGGCCCCTGGCCCCGGGGCAGGTCCCGGCGCTTCCGGGGCCTGTGGGCCGTGAATGCAGGTGAATCGAGAGGAATCGAGAGGATGATCACTGGTAGTATCGTCGCGCTGGCGACGCCGATGAAGGTCAACGGCGATATCGACTGGGAGGCCCTGCGTCGCCTGGTGCACTTTCACCTCGACAATGGCACCGATGCGATCGTGGCGGCCGGCACCACCGGCGAGCCGACGACCATGTCCTTCGCCGAGCACTTCGATGTCATCCGCACCGTGGTGGAAGAGGTCGACGGACGCATTCCGGTGATCGCCGGCACCGGCTCCAACAACACCACCGAGGCGGTCGAGCTGACCCGCTACGCCAAGGAGGTCGGCGCCGACTACTGCCTGACGGTGGCGCCCTACTACAACAAGCCGACCCAGGAAGGCCTGTTCCAGCACTTCAAGGCCATCGCCGAAGCCAGCGACCTGCCGGTGATCCTCTACAACGTGCCGGGCCGTACCTGCTCCGACATCTACAACGAGACCGTCATGCGCCTCGCCGAGGTCGACGGGATCATCGGCTTGAAGGATGCCACCGGCAACCTGGAGCGCGCCGAGGACCTGATCGCGCGTCTCAAGGGCAGCGACTTCATGCTCTATTCCGGCGACGACGCCACCGCCTGCGACTTCATGCTGATGGGCGGCCACGGCGACATCTCGGTGACCGCCAACGTCGCCCCGCGGACCATGCACGAGCTGTGCAGCGCCGCCGTGGCCGGCGACGCCGACAAGGCTCACCAGATCAATACCCGCCTGATACCGCTGCATACCAACCTGGGCGTCGAGTCCAACCCGATTCCGGTCAAGTGGGCGCTGTATCGCATGGGCTACATGGAGCCGGGCATCCGCCTGCCGCTGACCTGGCTCTCCGAGAAGTACCACTCCACCGTCAGCGAGGCCCTGCAGCTGGCGGGGATGATCGACGACTGAGCGGTGCCCGGCATCGCACTCCGCACAACACGAGGCAAGGTGGACGCATGAACTCTGCGCTGAAAGGGATGCTGGTGGCGACGATCGCGCTGGCCACGGTCGGTTGCGCCCGTGATGGCTACTATCACGATCGCAACCTCGACTACGCCGAGGCCGAGGAGACGGCGCCCCTGGTGCTGCCGGAGGCCCACAACCCGGCGCGTTTCCGGGACGCCATGCCGGTGCCCGAGGTGAGCGGCGCGCGTCCCGCCACGGACGGCGTGGTGGAAGCGCCGCTGCCCCAGGCCCTGTCCCCCGGGCGGGCCCGGGAGCGCGGCTACGTGGAGCGGCGCGAGATCGGCAGCGACGCCTGGCTGGTGGTGGGCGCCGAGCCGGCCTCGGTGTGGCCGGAGCTCGAGCGCTTCGCGCGGGGACGCGGGCTGGACGTCGTCGCCCGTGATCCGAGCCGCGGCGTGCTGGAGACCGAGCAGACCCGTCTGAGCGTCCGCCAGGGGCTGCGCCGCGGCGACAGCGAGCTGCACTGCGAGCGCGGTGGCGTCGTCGACGCGGGCTGCCTGCGGGCCCTGGAGCGCCACTTCCAGTCGCTCAGCGCCTCGGCCAGCGCGGCGTCGCTGACCGCCCAGCGGCCCGAGGTGCAGGACCGCGCCCGGTTCGAGCAGCGCGGCGATGACTGGCAGGTGATCCTGCCCTTCGACATCGATCGCCTGTGGGCCGAGCTCAGCCACCAGCTGGAGAACGATTTCGTCGTCGAGAGTCGCCGCGAGCTGCGCGAGCGCGATCCGAGCGCGCACACCTTCCTGGTCGGCTATTTGACCCGCGAAGGGCGCGAGCAGGGCCTGCTGAGCTCGCTGGCCTCGCTCGAGCTTGGCGCCGAGGCACAGCCGGTGCGGCTGACCCTCGAGGCGCGTGGCCCCGAGGAGACCGTGCTGCGCGCGGTGGGCGTCGGCGAGGACGGTTCTCTGCCCGAGGAGGACCAGCGCGAGCTGCTCGAGCGGGTGGCAGGCCTGCTGCGCTGATGAGCGACACGGCGTCGGGCGGCCTGACCTTCGCCTCCCTGGGCAGCGGCAGCAAGGGCAACGCCACCCTGGTCAGCGACGGCGAGACGCATCTGCTGGTCGACTGCGGCTTCGGCCTGAAGGAGACCGAGCGCCGCCTGGCCCGACTGGGCCTGCACCCCCGCCAGCTCGACGCCGTGCTGGTGACCCACGAGCATGGTGATCACATCCGCGGCGTCGGGCCCCTGGCGCGGCGTCACAAGGTGCCGGTCTACCTGACGCCGGGCACCTGGCTGTCGGGGCGCCTCGGCGAGCTGCCGCACCGCCACTGGATCACCCCCCAGGCGAGGTTCGCCGTCAAGGGGCTTTCCATCGACCCGATCACCGTGCCCCACGACGCCCGCGAGCCGGTGCAGTTCGGCATTGCCGGCGGCGGTCGCCGGCTCGGCCTGCTCACCGACCTGGGGCATCCCAGCGCCCATGTGGTCGAGGCCTTCGCCGGCTGCGACGGCCTGGTGCTGGAGTGCAATCACGACCGCCGGATGCTCGCCGAGGGGCCCTATCCCGCCAGCCTGAAGCGCCGGGTGGGCGGCGACTGGGGGCACCTGGCCAACGTCCAGGCGGCCTGGCTGCTGCAGCGGCTGGGGCTCGACCGCCTGCAGCGCATCGTCTGCTCGCACCTCTCCGAACACAATAACCGCCCCGAGCTGGCCCTGGAGGCCCTGGTGCCCCTGCTCGACGGCGACGACTCCCGGCTGATGATCGCCGCCCAGGATGATGGCCTGGCGTGGCAGACCCTCGGCTGACCGACCATCCTTACCCGTATCCTCGCCTCTGGAGGCTCCCATGGAAAAGCGCCAAGAACTCTTTGCCGGCAAGGCCAAGTCGGTCTATGCCACCGATGATCCGGACCGCCTGATCCTGCACTTCCGCAACGACACCAGCGCCTTCGACGGCCGTCGCGTGGAGGCGCTCGAGCGCAAGGGGCAGGTCAACAACCGCTTCAATGCCTTCATCATGGGTAAGCTGCAGGAAGCGGGGATCCCTACCCACTTCGAGAGCCAGCTCTCCGCCGACGAGTGCGTGGTCAAGAACCTCGAGATGATCCCGGTGGAGTGCGTGGTGCGCAACATCGCCGCCGGCAGCCTGGTCAAGACCCTCGGCGTCGAGGAGGGCCAAACCCTCACTCCGCCGACTTTCCAGCTGTTCCTGAAGAACGATGAGCTCCACGACCCGATGATCAACGAGTCGCTGGCCGAGACCTTCGGCTGGGCGACCCCCGAGCAGCTGGCCGAGATGAAGGCGCTGACCTTCCGGGTCAACGAGGTGCTCAAGGCGCTGTTCGAAGAGGGCGGCATGCTGCTGGTGGACTACAAGCTCGAGTTCGGGCTCTTCCACGGCAAGATCGTGCTGGGCGATGAGTTCTCGCCGGACGGCTGCCGCCTGTGGGACGCGAAGACCCGCGAGAAGCTCGACAAGGACCGCTTCCGCCAGGGGCTCGGCAACGTGATCGAGTCCTACGAGGAAGTCGGCCGGCGCATTGGCATCGACTTCGACTGAGTCCGGGCGTCGCACCGGAGATCGTCATGACGAAGGGCCCCGCGGGGCCCTTCGTCGTTTCCGGGCCTCAGGCCGGCGCGATCTCGACGACCTCCAGCAGCGTCTCGCCCGTGGCGCAGGCGCGCGCCTGAAAGCGGACGTCCACGTCGCGTAGGCGTAGCCCGTAAACACGTTCCTCGGCGCCGCGGCGATAGGCCGGGCGCGGGTCCTGGGCGAGCACCTGGAGGATCAGCGCGCGCAGGCTGTCGCCGTCGTCCCGGCGCTCAAGCACCGCCTCGGCGGCGGGGGAAAGATCTACCGCCAGGGTCGGCGGCGCCTCGGGGGCGAAGCCGGCGCGAGCCTCGGGGCGCGACTCCGCCCAGGGCAGGTAGGGCTTGAGGTCGAGCACCGGCGTGCCGCTGACCAGGTCGGCGCCGCGCAGGGCGAGGCGCACGCCGTCGGCGGTGTCGATGTCGACGAGCTCCACCAGCGAGAGCCCCAGGCGGTTGGGGCGATGGGTGCTGCGGCTGGCGAAGACGCCCACCCGGGCGTTGCCGCCCAGGCGCGGCGGGCGCACCAGCGGCGTCCAGCGCTCGGGGCTCTGGTGAAAGACGAAGGTCAGCCAGAGGTGGCTGAAGGCTTCCAGGCCCCGCACCGTCAGCGGATCATCGAAGGGCGGCAGCAGCACCAGGCTCGCCCGGGCCGCGTCGGCGAGCCCCGGCTGGCGGGGAATGCCGAACTTGTCCGGGAAGTCGCTCTCGATGAGGCCGACGGGCGCCATGTCGAAGGCGTCGGGCAGGGCGGGGCGGTCGTGCATGGCGGATCCTTGCGCTTTTCCGTCGCGGGGATTGGCCCCGAGGCAGGGCTTGGGTAGTCTGCTGGCCTGACCATCATCGCAGGAAGCCCACGCATGCGTCATGCCGATCACCCCACCGCCGGCGCCGAGCCGCCCCCTGAGGCACTCCCCGGGGCGCGCCGCGGCCCGCGCATCGTCTACCGCACGGCTCGCGCCCGCGACGCCGCCGACCAGGCCGAGGTCTTTCATCACGCCGTGATGCAGGGCGCCGCGGGGCACTACACGCTGGCCGAGCGTGAGGCCTGGGCGATGGCCCTGCCACGCGATGCCAGCGCCTGGTCGGCGCGTCAGGCGCTCTTCACCACCCTGGTGGCCGACTGCGAGGGGCGCTGCGTGGGCTTTCTCGAGCTGGACCCGGCCGAGGGCCGGATCGAGACGCTCTACGTCTGGCCGTCACTGGGGCGGCGCGGCATAGGCTCGACGCTGCTGGTGCATGCCGAGCGGATGCTGCTGGAGCAGGGGGTGAGCCGCGCCCGCATCGAGGCCAGCGCCGTGTTGGCCGATGGCCTGGTGCACCGCGGCTGGCAGCGGCGGGGCGACGACTGGGTCGAGCGCGGCGGCGAGCGGCTCTATCGCCAGCGCCTGGAGAAGCACCTGGTCGCCGTCGAGACCTGAAGCCGCCTCTCGGCTGCCCCTCGTCGCCTATGGCGTGCCTCAGCCCGGCTGGTCGATGACGCGCATCGACAGATCGATGGCCTTCAGGTCCTTGGTCAGCGCGCCGCTGGAGATGCAGTTCACGCCGGTCTCGGCGATGGCGCGCAGGGTGGTCTCGTCGACGTTGCCCGAGGCCTCCAGGGTGGCGCGTCCCGCGTTGCGTGAGACCGCCTCGCGCATGTCGTCGAGGCTGAAGTTGTCGAGCATGATCACGTCGGCACCGGCGGCAAGCGCCAGGTCGAGCTCCTCGAAGGTCTCCACCTCGACCTCCACCGGCAGGTCCCTGGCGATGTCGCGGGCCTCCTTCACCGCCGCCTCGATCCCCCCGCAGGCGGCGATATGGTTCTCCTTGATCAAAAAGGCGTCGTAGAGGCCGATGCGGTGGTTGTGCCCGCCGCCGCAGGTCACCGCGTACTTCTGCGCCAGGCGCAGGCCGGGCAGGGTCTTGCGGGTGTCGAGCAGGCGCACCCCGGTGCCCTCGAGCAGGTCCACGTAGTGGCGGGTACGGGTCGCCGTGGCCGAGAGGGTCTGCAGCAGGTTGAGCGCGGCGCGCTCGCCGGTGAGCAGGCTGCGGGCCGGTCCCTCCAGCTCCAGGAAGCCCTGGCCGGCCGCGAGGCGGTCGCCGTCGGCGGCCTGCCAGTGGAGACTGACTCGGGGGTCGAGACGCCGAAAGAGCTCGTCGACCCAGGCCACCCCGCAGAGGATCGTCGCCTCGCGGGTGATCACCCGCGCACGGGCCATCTGCTTCTCGGGAATCAGCTGGGCGGTGATGTCGCCGGGGCCGACGTCCTCGGCCAGCAGCCGAGCGGCACTGTCACGGATCTCTTCGGCAATGGCGTCCTGATAATGCATGGCGGGTCCATCTCTGTGCGGGGAAGCTTGAGCGGGTCATTATAGGGGAAACCCATGCATCGACGTCAGGGAAAAACCATGCGCATCGACGACGGCTGGCTGGCGCCCGCCCGGCGGCTCGCCTCGCCCAACCAGGACGCTCGCCCGGCGGGGGAGGTCTCGCTGCTGGTGCTGCACTCGATCAGCCTGCCGCCGGGGGAGTTCGGCGGCGAGCATATCGAGCGGCTCTTCACCAACCGGCTCGATCCCGCGGCGCACCCCTACTTCGCCGCGATCGCCGGCCTGCGCGTCTCGGCCCATCTGCTGATCCGCCGCGACGGGGAGTGCGTGCAGTTCGTGCCCTTCGCCGCGCGCGCCTGGCACGCCGGGCGCTCGTGCTGGCAGGATGGCACCCATGAGCGACGCGCCTTGAACGATTTCGCCGTGGGCATCGAGCTGGAAGGCGACGAGGTGACGCCCTACACCGGCGCCCAGTACCGGGCCCTGGCGAGCGCCACGGCGGCGCTTCTGGCGCACTATCCGGCGCTCACGGCGCGTCGCATCACCAGCCACGCCCGGGTGGCACCGCTGCGCAAGACCGACCCCGGTCCCGCCTTCGACTGGGCCTACTTTCGCCAGGAGCTTGGAAAAATACGTACTTAGGCACCAAACGCGTCGGAAAGGCGCGGCGAAATCGGCATTCCATGCGCCTCGCGGGGTCATCGACGGGTAGTCGTCTTACAACGCCCGGATCCGCACCCTCTGGAGGGGCTCAAGGGAGCTAATTCCCTGCGCTGCGGTGCAATATGTTGTATTTGAAAAATATTTCCACTCTATCTTGAATTGGCAGAAGCCAGCGTTTACGGTATCTTCGCGCCATCAGCAGCGGCACCCTAAGCACTGTCTTGTAAAACAACTACAGGTCTGACGCGTTGGGGCGCCGATCCCGATTATGAGTGCCATTTCGCCCCTCTGCGGGGCCGCAGTTCCCCACCGTCATTCGGAGAGACGTCTATGAGTCTGGAAACAAGAGAAGATCTCGATCCGGTCGAAACCACGGAATGGCTGGATTCCCTGGAATCGGTCCTGGATTGCGAGGGCGAGGATCGTGCCCGGTACCTGATGACTCGCCTGGCCGACCGGGTGCGGCGCGATGGCATGCAGGTGCCCTTCTCGGTGACTACCCCGCATCGCAACACCATTCCGGTGCACCGCGAGGCGCCGATGCCGGGCGACCTGTTCATGGAGCGTCGAATCCGCTCGCTGATCCGCTGGAATGCGGCGGCCATGGTCACCCGGGCCAACAAGGCCAACAAGGGCATCGGCGGCCACATCGCCAGCTACATGTCCTCGGCGACCCTCTATGAAGTGGGCTTCAACCACTTCTTCCGCGCGCCGAATGGCGACTTTCAGGGCGATCTGGTGTTCATCCAGGGTCACAGCTCGCCGGGCATCTACGCCCGCTCTTACCTTGAGGGCCGCCTCACCCAAGACCAGATGGACAAGTATCGCCAGGAAGTGGACGGTGACGGCCTCTCGTCCTATCCGCACCCCTGGCTGATGCCGGATTACTGGCAACTGCCCACTGTCTCCATGGGCCTGGGCCCGATCATGGCCATCTACCAGGCCCACGTCATGAAGTACCTGGATCAGCGTGGCCTGCAGCCGATGCAGGACCGCAAGGTCTGGGCCTTCCTGGGCGACGGCGAGTGTGACGAGCCGGAGACGCTGGGTGCCATCCACCTGGCCAGCCGCGAGAAACTCGACAACCTCAACTTCGTCATCAACTGCAACCTGCAGCGCCTCGACGGCCCGGTGCGCGGCAACTCGCGGATCATGGACGAGCTCGAAGGTGTATTCCGCGGCGCCGGCTGGAACGTCATCAAGGTGGTCTGGGGCCGCATGTGGGATCCGCTCTTCGAGAAGGACACCAAGGGCGTCCTGCAGAAACTCATGGACGAGACCGTCGATGGCGAGTATCAGAACTGCAAGTCTAACGGCGGCGCCTACACCAAGGAGCACTTCTTCGGGAAGTACCCGGAGACCGCCGAGATGGTCAAGGACATGTCCGACGAGGACGTCTGGAAGCTCAACCGCGGCGGCCACGACCCGTTCAAGGTCTACGCGGCGTACCATGAGGCGGTAAATAACGCCAACGGCCGACCCACCGTGATCCTGGCGCACACCGTCAAGGGCTACGGCCTGGGCGCCGCCGGCGGCGAAGCCGACAACGAGGCGCACCAGGTCAAGTCCATCGATGATCCGGACGTGCTCAAGAAGTTCCGTGACCGCTTCGGCATCCCGGTGTCCGACCAGGCGATCGAGAACGAGATGCCGTACTACAAGCCGGCGGACGACACGCCGGAGATGAAGTACATGCACCTGCAGCGCGAGCGCCTGGGCGGCTACCTACCGAGCCGTCGCACCGACTTCGAGGCGCTGGACATCCCCGGACTCGACGACAAGATCTTCGCCTCCCAGACCGGCGGCTCCAAGGGTCGCGAGATCTCTACCACCATGGCCTTCGTGCGCATCCTCAATGGCCTGGTCAAGCATAAGGGCTTCGGCAAGCAGGTGGTGCCGATCGTGCCCGACGAGGCGCGCACCTTCGGCATGGAGGGCATGTTCCGCCAGCTCGGCATCTACACCTCCGAGGGGCAGAAATACGAGCCGATGGACAAGGGCCAGCTGATGTTCTATCGCGAGGACAAGGCCGGCCAGGTCCTCGAGGAGGGCATCACCGAAGCGGGAGCCATGTCGACCTGGATCGCCGCCGCGACCTCCTACGCCAACCACAGCCTGCCGCTGCTGCCGTTCTACGTCTACTACTCGATGTTCGGCTTCCAGCGCATCGGCGACCTGGCCTGGGCCGCCGGCGACATGCAGGCGCGCGGCTTCATGGTCGGCGGCACCGCCGGTCGCACCACCTTGAACGGCGAGGGGCTGCAGCACCAGGACGGCCATAGCCACCTGCAGGCGTCGATGATCCCGAACTGCCGCAGCTACGATCCGACCTATGCCCATGAGGTGGCGGTGATCGTCCAGGACGGCCTGAAGCGCATGTTCACCGACAAGGAGAACTGCTTCTACTACCTGACGGTGATGAACGAGAACTACGAGCAGCCGGTCATGGAGGAAGTGCCCGCCGCCGACATCATCAAGGGCATGTACCTGCTGCGCGAGACAAAGGGCAAGAAGGGCCGCGTGCAGCTGATGGGCTGTGGCACCATCCTGCGCGAGGTCGAGGCGGCCGCCGAGATGCTCGCCGAGGAGTGGGGCGTGGGCGCCGACATCTGGAGCGTCACCAGCTTCAACGAGCTGCGTCGCGAGGCCCTGGAGATCGACCGTCAGGCCTTCATCGACCCCGAGGCCGAGGCGGGCAAGCCCCACGTCACCGCCTGCCTGGAGGGTCGTGAGGGTCCGGCGATCGTCTCCACCGACTACATGAAACTGTTCGCCGACCAGGTCCGCGCCTGGGTGCCGACCGACTACCATGTACTCGGGACCGACGGTTACGGCCGCTCCGACACCCGCGAGAAGCTGCGTCACTTCTTCGAGGTCGACCGTCGCTTCGTCACCGTGGCCGCGCTCAAGGCGCTGGCCGACCGTGGCGAGCTGGATCGCAAGGTCGTCGGCGAGGCGCTCAAGAAGTATGGCATCGATCCGGCCAAGCCCAACCCGCTTGCGGTGTGAGGCGTCGCCCGAGCGATTCGGTGGCATGGCGGGCCCGCGGGCCCGCCCCCGTCAAGAGTTTGAAGGAGCGCGACCTTGAGTAGCGAAATCATCAAAGTTCCGGACATCGGTGGCGATACCGATGTCGAGATCATCGAGATCGCGGTGGCCGAGGGCGACGTCATCGCCCCCGAGGACACCCTGATCACGCTGGAGTCCGACAAGGCCAGCATGGACGTGCCGGCGCCCAAGGGCGGCAAGGTGCTGAAGGTTCTGGTCAAGGAGGGCGATACCGTCTCCGAGGGTGACGACATCGTCGAGATCGAGGCCGAGGGTGGCGGCGACGCCGACGCCGGTGGCAAGGAAGAGGCCGAGAAGGCCCCCGAGCCCGAGAAGGCGGCCGAGCCCGCGCCGGAGAAGCCCGCGGCCAAGAGCGGCGGCGGCAAGCAGACCGTCGAGATCAAGGTGCCCGACCTCGGCGGCTCCGCCGACGTGGAGATCATCGAGGTGGCGGTAGCCGCAGGCGACCAGGTCGACGCGGAAGACACCCTGATCACCCTGGAGTCCGACAAGGCCTCCATGGACGTGCCGAGCCCCCAGGCCGGCAAGCTGGTCACGCTCACCGTCAAGGAGGGCGATACCGTCTCCGAGGGTGACGTCATCGGTACCATGGAAGTCGAAGGCGAGGACGGCGGTGACGCCGAGCCCGCCGAGTCGGCGCCCGAGCCGGCCGAGAGTGCCCCGCAGGAGGACGCCCCGGCCGAGCAGGAAGAGAGCGGCGGCGAGCCGGAGCGCAAGGAAGTCCGCGTGCCGGACCTCTCCGGTGCCGCCGACGTGCCGATCATCGAGATCGCCGCCAGCGCCGGCGACGAGGTCGACGAGGAAGATCCGCTGATCACCCTGGAGTCCGACAAGGCCTCCATGGACGTGCCCAGCCCCTACAAGGGCAAGCTCATCGAGCTGACCGTCAAGGAGGGCGATACCGTCTCCGAGGGCGACCTGATCGGCTATATCGAGGTCGCGGGTAGCAAGCCCGCCGCCAAGCCGGCGGCGAAGGTGCCCGAGCAGAAGGCGGACAAGAAGCCCGAGCAGAAGGCGCAGGCGCCGGCGGCGAAGTCCTCCGGTACCTCCGTCGGCTCGCCGAGCCCCGAGGCGCAGATGGCCGCCCACAAGCCGCGCGACGGCAAGCTGGTGCACGCCGGTCCGGCGGTGCGCATGCTGGCTCGCGAGCTGGGCGTCGACCTGGGGCTGGTCAAGCCCAGCGGCCCGAAGGAGCGCGTGCTCAAGGAGGACGTCCACGCCTACGTCAAGCAGGTCATGGACGGCAAGGCCCAGACGCCCGCCGCGGCACCGGCTGCCGCCGGCAGCGGCATTCCGCCGATCCCGGATCAGGACTTCAGCCAGTTCGGTGAGGTGGAAGAGAAGCCGATGGGTCGCCTGATGAAGATGGGCGCCACCAACCTGCATCGCAGCTGGGTCAACCTGCCCCACGTCACGCAGTTCGACGAGGCGGACATCAGCGAGCTCGAGGCCTTCCGCAAGTCGATGAAGGCCGAGGCCGAGGCGCAGGGCGCCAAGCTCACGCCGCTGCCCTTCCTGATCAAGGCATGTGCCTTCGCGCTGAAGAAATACCCGCAGTTCAACGTCAGCCTGAAGAGTGACGGCGAGACGATCGTGCACAAGAAGTACGTGCACATCGGCATCGCCGTGGACACTCCGGACGGCCTGATGGTGCCAGTGATCCGCAACGCCGACCAGAAGTCGCTGATCGAACTGGCCAAGGAGTCGGTGGAGCTGGCCGGCAAGGCGCAGTCGAAGAAGCTCAAGCGCGACGAGATGACCGGTGGCTGCTTCACCATCTCGAGCCTGGGCTCCATCGGCGGCACCGCCTTCACGCCGATCGTCAACGCCCCGGAGGTCGCCATCCTCGGCATCTCCAAGGCGTCGATGAAGCCGGTGTGGGACGGCGCTGCCTTCCAGCCGCGGCTGATGATGCCGCTGTGCCTCTCCTACGACCACCGGGCGGTCAACGGCGCCGATGCCGCGCGCTTCACCGCCTTCCTGGGTCAGGTGCTGACGGACATCCGTCGACTGCTGCTGTAAGCCGCACCCTGCCACCGACAACGGCGCCGCGAGGCGCCGTTGTCGTTTGTGGGCCCCGCTCGTGCGGGGCAGACCAAAGTGCAACTTGGTCGCAGAGGCTTGATGCCACACCCTTTTTTCCCTCTTTAGCGACGTGAATCCGGGCCCTTCGCTTGTCTGCGCCCGGCGGCGCGGTTATCGTTCGCTTCTTACCTTTCTTCCTCTATCCGCAATACACACTTCTAAGGAGCAGTCAGATGCGTTTGATCCTTTTGGGCGCCCCGGGTGCCGGCAAGGGTACCCAGGCCCAGTTCATCTGCGAACGTTTCAACATTCCGCAGATCTCCACCGGCGACATGCTGCGCGCCGCGGTGAAGGAGGGCAGCGATCTGGGGCTCAAGGTCAAGGAGATCATGAACAGCGGCGGCCTGGTGTCCGACGACATCATCATCGCCCTGGTCAAGGAGCGCATCAGCCAGCCCGACTGCGCCAACGGCTTCCTGTTCGACGGCTTCCCGCGCACCATCCCGCAGGCCCAGGCCATGCGCGATGCCGAGGTGAAGATCGATCACGTGCTGGAGATCGCCGTCGATGACGAGGAGATCGTCAAGCGCCTGGCCGGTCGTCGCGTCCACCCGGGCTCCGGTCGCGTCTACCACCTCGAGTACCAGCCGCCGAAGGAAGAGGGCAAGGACGACGTCACCGGCGAGGCCCTGATCCAGCGCGACGACGATCGCGAGTCCACGGTGCGCAACCGCCTGGCGGTCTACCACGAGCAGACCGCGCCGCTGGTCGACTACTACCAGCAGTGGGCCAAGGAGGCCCCCGAGGCGGCCCCGGCCTACCATCGCGTCGAGGGCGTGGGCAGCATCGATGACATCACCGCTCAGGTGATCGAGGCCCTCGAGGGCTGAGCCTCGCGCCACGCATCATCCCGTGCATCGCACGTCGCCGAAGGCCCGCTCTCGCGGGCCTTCGTCGTTGGCGGCGGCACGCGTATAATGCTCCGACATTTCCCGCCACGACGTGATGTCCCATGCCGATCCTGCTGGCCCTGGACGCTTCCTCGAGCGCCTGTTCCGCCGCCCTGCTGAGCCGCCGCGACGGCCACGCCGACGAACTGATCTCACGCTTCGCCCTGACCCCACGGGAGCACACTCGCCGCCTGCTGCCGATGGTCGACGAAGTGCTCGCCGAGGCGGGCCTGCCGGCCTCGGCGCTCGACGCCGTGGCCTACGGCCGGGGGCCGGGCTCCTTCACCGGGCTGCGCATCGCCGCCGGTGTCGCCCAGGGGCTCGCCTTCGGCCTCGACCGCCCGATGGTCGGCGTCTCGACGCTCGAGGCGCTGGCCCTGGGCGGGCATCGCCGCCATCACTATCGCCAGCTGATCACCGCCCTGGACGCCCGCATGGGCGAGATCTACGTGGCCGCCTGGCAGTGTCGCGACGGTCGCGTGCTGCCGCTCTCACAGGAGGCAGTGATGCCGCCCTCGCGGCTGCGCCTGCCCGATCTCGAGGACAGTGCCCAGGGTGACGCCGACTGGGTCGGCATCGGCTCAGGCTGGAATCTTCGCGAGCAGATGAGCGTCGAGGTGCAGGCGGGGCTCGGTCTGTGCCTGCCCGAGGTCGAGGCCGAGGCCGCCGATATGGCGCTGTTGGCCATGGAGGCCCTGGCGCGGGGCGAGGCCCGCCCGGCCCACGAGGTGCAGCCGGTCTACCTGCGCGATCAGGTCGCCTGGCAGAAGAGCCGATGAGCGGTGTCGCGGTGCGGGATCCTGCCCTGTATCCGCTCGCCCGGCGCCTGGGGCTGCCCACGGTGGCCGAAGCAGGGGTGGCCGAGGCAGGGGTGACCGATGCAACGTCCGCCGACGCAGCGCACGCCGACATCGCGGGTGACGACGACGGGGCCGAACTGACCCTCGCCCGCCAGGACGACCGCCTGGTGCTGGCCGGCGATCCGCGCCGCTACGGCCACCCCCTGGCGGTGGACTTCGTCACCGGGCGCGCCGCCCACCGTCGGCGTTTCGGCGGCGGGCGCGGCCAGCTCATCGCCCGCGCCTGCGGCCTGGCCAAGGGCGTCACGCCCTCGGTGGTGGATGCCACCGCGGGGCTCGGCCGCGACGCCTTCGTGCTGGCGAGCCTCGGGGCCGAGGTGCTGCTGGTGGAGCGGGTCGCGGCGATCTTCGCGCTGCTCGAGGACGGCCTGGCCCGGGCGCTGGCCGATCCCGAGATCCGCGAGATCGCGGCGCGCATGCACCTGGCGCACGGCGATGCCGGCCGCGAGCTGGCGACCCTGGTGGAAAACGGCGGGGTGGCCCCCGAGGTGATCCACCTCGATCCGATGTTTCCCCACCGTGACAAGTCCGCGCTGGTCAAGAAGGAGATGCGCCTCTTCCGCGCGCTGGCCGGCGATGATCCCGACGCCCCGCGCCTGCTCGAGGCGGCGCTGGACGTGGCGACCCACCGGGTGGTGGTCAAGCGACCGCGCAAGGCGCCGCCCCTGGCGGGACCGCCGCCGCGCCACGTCATCGAGGACAAGACCAGCCGCTACGATCTCTACGTGCATCGCCGCCTGGGGGCCTGAGCTCGGCCCTCGCTTCTCATCACCCTTCACTTTCATTCTTCACCATGGCGGCTGACCAGCTGCAGCCGATGGCGTAGCGCCGGGTCGAACAGCGCCCGGCTTTGCCGGGCCGCCTCGCGCAGCGCCTCACCAAAGGTCAGGCGGCCGTCGTCGGCGACGAGCCATCCGCAGGCCGTCAGGCTCTCCACCAGCCCGGCGAACAGCCGCGCATCGAAGAATTCCGGGGCGTCGCGTCCCGAGAGCAGGGCCAGCCGTTCGGCCAAGAGCCGGCTGCGCTCGGTGAGCGCCTCGGCGGTGAAGTGCCCCGAGGGCTCGCTCAAGAGCACCGAGAGCAGCAGGTAGCCGCGCTCCAGCGAGGGCTGCATCAGCGCGCCGAGCATGTCCAGCTGCTCCCCGGCTGCAAGCGATCCCTCGGGGCGCCGCCAGGCGTCACCCTGGCGCTCTAAAAGGCCCTCGTCATCAAGCGCCTCGAGCATCGCGGCCAGATCCTCGCGCAGCGCCGGTGCGGGCTCGATGGCAAGCTCCCGGGCGAGTATCGGCCAGCCGGGGCCGAGCAGGGCGGCGAGATCGTCCAGGCGATGGCAGGCCTGATGGCGAAAGGCGAAGGCGGTGAGGCCGGCCAGGGCGAAGAGGTGCAGCACGTTGTTGCGGTACCAGCCCAAGAGCCCGGCCTGGCGCTCGTCGGCGACGATGATGTCGCCCAGCGGGTGAGGGTGGCGGCCGATCATGCCGAGCACGGCCACCTGATCGATCCACGCCTCGGGCGTGCCTGCCGGCAGGCTCGCGTCGCGACCGCCCGGCAGGCGCCGCTGCAGGGCTACCAGCAGCGCCAGCTGTTGCTTCAGCAGCCCGACCTCGATGGCGCGATGGGGGGTGGCCAGCAGCACCAGGGCCACCAGGTTGACCGGGTTGAGCGCGGCGGTGGCGTTGATGCGCCGCGAGAGGGTCTCACCGAGCTCGGGCACGACCCGCGTGAGCCAGGTCGGACGGGGCGCGTCGAGCCGCTGTCGCCAGCCCGGCACCTGGGCGTCGAGGAAGGCGGAGAGCGACAGCGGCTCGCCGATGTTGACGTCCACCCGCCCATGGGGCTGGCGCAGCCGTCGCGTCACGCCGAGCAGTGCCAGCGGCGACTCCTTGCGCTTGCCGGCCCCGCGCAGCTCGCGCTGGTAGCTGGCGCTCTCGAGGATGCGCTCGTAGCCGAGGTAGACGGGCACGAAGAGGATATCCCGGCCGCCTTCCCGTCGGCTGCGCAGGAAGGAGCGCAGGGTCATGGCGAGCATCCCCGGCCGGGCCGGCAGCAGGCGGCCGCTGCGCGAGCGCCCCCCCTCCATGAAGTACTCCAGGGGGTGGCCCCGCGACAGCAGGCGATGCAGGTACTCGTTGAAGACCGCCGCATAGAGGCGGTTGTCGCGGAAGCTGCGGCGCATGAAGAAGGCGCCGCCGCGGCGCAGCAGCGGGCCGATCAGCGGCATGTCGAGATTGCGCCCGGCGGCGATGTGCGGCGGCATCAGCCCCTCGCGGTAGAGTGCGTAGGAGAGCAGCAGGTAGTCGATGTGGCTACGGTGGCAGGGCACGTAGACCAGGGTGTGATCGCCGGCCACGGCCTTGACCCGCTCCAGTCCACGCACCTCGACACCATCGTAGAGGCGGTTCCACAGGCGCCGCAGGGCGCCGGCCATGAAGCGCATCACCGGATAGGTCATGTCGGAGGCGATCTCGCGCCCGTAGCGGCGGGCGCGTCGTTCGAGGCGGGCAGGCGGCAGGCGCTGGGCCCTGGCGACCTCGCCGATGGCGCGCTGCACCTCGGCGCTGGCCACCACGCCGTCGATCAGCGTGCGCCGATGAGAGAGGTCCGGGCCCAGCACCCGGGTGCGGGTGCGTCGAAAATGCCCCCGCAAGAGCCTCGCCACCTTGCGATTGGTGAGCGCCGGGTCGCGGTCGTCATCGAGCTCGGAGAGGCGCAGCGGTGCGCCGAACTGCACCTCCACGTCGCGCCCGTTGACCACCACCGAGAGCAGGCGGCGCAGCCGCCCGGTGAGTCGCCAGCTGTCGGCGGCCAGCAGCTGCCAGACGCCGAAGCGCTTGCCCGGGGCGCGTCCCCAGAAGACGCTCACCGGCACCAGCTGCGCGTCGCGCGCGGGATCGCGGCGGTACTGCTCGATCAGCGGCTGGAAGGGCGCCGCCGATCGCCGACCGCGGCGCCACAGGCGACGCCCCGGGGCGGGCAGCGCCAGGCAGGCAGGCAGAGTGAGGCTTCCCAGGCGGCGTTGGCCACTGGCCGTCGGCAGGCCGTGGGCGCGAGCCAGCGTTTCCAGCAGCAGGGTGTCGGAGAGCGCCGGGCGCGACAGCACGTAGAGCACCGGCAACGTCGGTTCCAGCGGCAGCGCATCGGGCGCGGGCTCGATCAGTCGGATCTGGGTCCCGCGGGACATCAGCTGCGTGAGCGGTGCGCGCAGCGCGCCGGCGAGCATGCGTGCAAGGCCCATCCGTTTGCCTCGGCCGGAAATGAACCCTCAGTATAACGCTACCCGATGCGGCGGGCAGCGGGCGGCCTTTTCCCCAGGCGGTAAACATGCGTCAATGCCGTAACTTACGGCGACAGGGGCGATGCCATGCACGGCATGTGGCGAGACGGCAATCACTTCGCACTGCTGCCCGAGGCGTCGCGCTTCCTGCCGGCGATGTTCGAGGCCGTCGATCGGGCGCGCCACTTCGTGCTGATCGAGCTCTATCTGATGGAGACAGGCCGGCTGGCCACGGCCCTCACCGAGGCGCTGCTGCGGGCCGCCGAGCGCGGCGTGTCGGTGATGCTGCTGCTCGATGGCTACGGCGCGATGGGCCTCGACGAGACCGATCGCCGTCGCCTGAAGGCCGGCGGAGTGGCGCTGCGCTTCTTCAATCCCCTGGGGTTCGAGTCGCCGGTGCGCAACCTCACCCGGGATCACCGCAAGCTGGTGGTGGTCGATGGCGCCGAGGCCTTCACCGGCGGCTTCGGTGCCGTGGATGAGTTCCTGGATGCCTGGTACGAGGTCGCGGTGCACATCGAGGGGCCGGTGGTCGCCGACTGGGTGCGGCTGTTCTGTCGGGTCTGGGACTCGCCGCTGAGCCGTGGCCCCGGTGCGCCCTCGCTGGTGCGGGGGATCGAGCTTTCGCCGCGCCGCGACGAGGGCTATCACGGCATGCGCGGACGCGTGGTATGGGGGCAGGGCTATCGCTACCAGGCGATCCGCCACTCCCTGCATCAGCGGGTCGCGGCGTCAGAGCGGCGGCTGTGGATCTGCACGCCCTACTTCGTGCCCACGCTCACCCTGCGTAACCGCCTGGCGAGGGCGGCCCGTCGCGGGGTCGACGTGCGGCTGCTGCTGCCCGGCAAGACACACGACCATCCCGGCGTGCGCTATGCCGGCCAGCGCTTCTACGGCCGGCTGCTGCGTGCCGGGGTGCGCATCTTCGAGTTCCAGCCCACCTTCATCCATGCCAAGTTCTCGCTGGTCGACCACTGGGTCAGCCTCGGCTCCTGCAACTTCGACCACTGGAGCCTGCAGTGGAACCTGGAGGCCAACCAGGAGGTGGACGATGCCCGCTTCGCCGCCGAGGTCGCCGAGCTCTTCGAGCGCAACTTCGCGACCAGCGAGGAGATCGTTCCCGAGGCCTGGTCCCGACGCCCGCGCTGGCAGCGTTTCAAGGAGTGGCTGTTCGGCCTGGTGGACGGCCTGTTGACCAGATTACAGTAGCGCCAAGCCGCCAAGCCGCCAAGCCGCCAAGCCGCCAGGCCGCTTTCGATAACTCGAGACTCAGTATCCTCTGAGCCTCGGCGCTTAACGCTTACCCTTGCCGCGACCGGCGGGCGCCTTGCGCCGCGGCTTGGGCTTGGGTGTCTCCGGCGGCACGCGATAGTGCAGATAGAGATCCAGCAGCAGCTCCGGCAGCTGGCCCACCAGGCTCTCCAGCCGCGCCTTGTCGCCGGCCAGCTCGGCCATGTCGGGCTCGTCCTCGAACAGCCCCGAGAGCAGCATGAAGGGCAGCAGCAGGGTGGCGGCGGCCTCCTCGTCGTCGTCGAACCAGGCGGACTCGTCGAGGAACACTCCCTCCATGAAGCCGGCGCACCAGTCGCCGATCGGCGTCTCCTCGGGCGGCACCTCGCCCAGTTCGAGCTCGAAGGGCAGCTCGGGCAGCCCGCCGCCCTCCAGCACCTCGATGGCGTTGGCGCGCAGGCGCTCCAGCAGCCCGAGGATCGCCTCGCGCTCGGCGTCGTCGGCGAAGGTCGGCTCGCCGTGGAAGAGCTCGGCGACCCAGGTCGCCGCCGGCACGTCGCGCGGGGCCACCGCCAGCGCCACCAGGAAGCCGTGGGCGCCGATCAGGTCCAGGGCGTCGGCATCGACGCGCTCGGAGTCGAGGAAGTCGTCCAGCAGGTCGAGCTCCTGATCCTCGAGCAGCGGCTGGGGGAGGGGCGTTTCGGCATCGGACATGACGGCTCTCGCAGGGAAACGGTGCAGGGTGGACGGGTGGCGCCGTGGGCGCGGTGTCCCGGGCTTTACGCGTCGAGACAGAGCGGCCATTCTAGCATCCCATGATGGCTCCCGCGCTTCCCGACCCCGACACCGCCCGGCTCGACGCCCTCGAGGGCGAGGCTCTGCACCGCGCCCTGCTCGACCGGGTCGAGGCGGCCTGGCAGCTGTGCCGCGAGGTGCATCCGGTCCTGCCGCGCCCGGCGGTCTGGCTGGACCTGCGCGGGAAGTCGGCCGGACAGGCCCACTTCGGGCGCGGCGGGCTGCGCTTCAATCCGGTGCTCTTCGGCGAGAATCGCCGGGCCTTCCTGGTCGAGGTGGTGCCCCACGAGATGGCGCACTGGCTGGTGCATCACCTCGAGGATGGCGGTCGGGCGCGGCCCCACGGTCGCGAGTGGCAGACCGTGATGCGCTCGCTCTTCGGGATTGTCCCCAGCACCACCCACCGCTTCGATACCGGGCGGGCGAGCCCCGCCCCCTTTCGCTACCGCTGCGCCTGTCGCGAACACGGCTTCACGGCGCGTCGCCACGCCCTGGCCCGTCGCGGAAGCCGCTATCGCTGCCGCCACTGCGCTCAGACCTTGGTCTATTGCGGGCGGTAGGTGTTTGAAAAGACCGTTTAAGTCATTGTTATAAAAAAGAAATTTGATCATACCAATGTCTAAAGGGAAGGCCGCGCCGGGACGTATATGCTGGTGGCAGTTCTATGGAACCGGCACGTCCAACAACCACGCGGCCGGCGACATCCACCTGGAGGGCGCATCCTCCCGGACAGAGGCATATCCATGACCGAGCATCAGAACGTCTACCCGGTAAGCGACGACTTCGCCGCCAAGGCCAACGCCGACAAGGCCACCTACGAGGCCATGTACCGGCAGTCGGTCGACGACCCACAGGGGTTCTGGGGCGAGCAGGCCAAGAGCCTGGAGTGGTTCAAGGCGCCCACCAAGATCAAGCACGCCTCCTTCGACGCGCATAACGTGGATATCCGCTGGTTCGAGGACGGTACACTCAACGCCAGCGTCAACTGCCTCGATCGTCACCTCGAGGCCCGCGGCGACCAGCCGGCGATCATCTGGGAAGGCGACGATCCCAAGGACGACAAGACCCTCACCTATCGTGAGCTCTATGAGCAGACCTGCCAGCTGGCCAACGGCCTCAAGGAGCTGGGGGTCGGCAAGGGTGACGTGGTCACGCTCTACATGCCGATGATTCCCGAGGCCGCCATGGCGATGCTGGCCTGTGCCCGCATCGGCGCGGTGCACTCGGTGGTCTTCGGTGGCTTCTCGCCGGACGCCGTCGCCCAGCGCGTGGTCGGCGCCCAGTCCAAGCTGATCATCACCGCCGACGAGTCCGTGCGCGGCGGCAAGCAGGTGCCGCTCAAGGACAACGTCGATGCCGCCCTGACCCGCGACGGCACCGAGGTCTGCGAGAAGGTGCTGGTGGTCAAGCGCACCGGCGGTGAGATCGACTGGAAGGACGGTCGCGACGTCTGGTACGACGACGTCGTCTCCAAGCAGTCCACCGACTGTCCGGCCGAGGAGATGAGCGCCGAGGATCCGCTGTTCATCCTCTACACCTCGGGCTCCACCGGCGCGCCCAAGGGCCTCAAGCACACCACCGGCGGCTACCTGCTGCAAGCCGCCCTGACCCATCGCTACGTCTTCGACTACCAGGACGGCGAGGTCTACTGGTGCACCGCCGACGTGGGCTGGGTCACCGGCCACAGCTACATCGTCTACGGGCCGCTGGCCAACGGCGGCACTACCCTGATGTTCGAGGGCGTGCCGAGCTATCCGACCCATGGCCGCATGGGCGAGATCGTCGACAAGCACAACGTCAACATCCTCTACACCGCCCCCACCGCGGTGCGGGCGCTGATGGCCCATGGCGACGACGTTATGGCCTCCAGCCAGCGCGACAGCCTGCGCCTGCTCGGCTCGGTGGGCGAGCCGATCAACCCCGAGGCCTGGGAGTGGTTCCATCGGGTGATCGGCAATTCGCAGTGCCCCATCGTCGATACCTGGTGGCAGACCGAGACCGGCGGCATCATGATCGCCCCGCTGCCCGGCGCCACGGATCTCAAGCCGGGCTCCGCGACCCTGCCGTTCTTCGGCGTGATGCCGGCGCTGGTCGACAACGAGGGCAACGAGCTCCAGGGCGCCGCCGAGGGCAACCTGGTGATCCTCGACTCCTGGCCGGGGCAGGCGCGCTCCATCTGGGGCGATCACGATCGCTTCGTGCAGACCTACTTCTCGACCTACAAGGGCATGTACTTCACCGGTGACGGCTGTCGCCGCGACGAGGACGGCTACTACTGGATCACCGGCCGCGTCGACGACGTGCTCAACGTCTCAGGTCACCGCATGGGCACCGCCGAGATCGAGTCCTCGCTGGTGGCTCACGAGGCGGTGGCCGAGGCGGCCGTGGTCGGCTTCCCCCACGACATCAAGGGCCAGGGCATCTACATCTACGTGACCCTGGGCGACGGCTTCGAGGAGAGCGACGAGCTCAAGAAGGAGCTGACCAAGTGGGTGCGCAAGGACATCGGGCCGATCGCCTCGCCGGACATCATCCAGTGGGCTCCGGGGCTGCCCAAGACCCGCTCGGGCAAGATCATGCGCCGCATCCTGCGCAAGATCGCCGCCAACGAGTGCGACGGCCTGGGCGACACCAGCACCCTGGCGGACCCCTCGGTGGTCGACGAGCTGATCGAGCATCGCGCCAACCGCTGAGGGCAGCGCTCCAGCCGTGACGGCAGAGACCGAGCCGGCCCCACGGGGCCGGCTTCTTCATGTTCGGTCGATGGAGGGTGAAGGGCCGGCGACCCGATAAGCGCCTCATTGTTTCTCGCCTCTTGGGAATCGACTAGGCCATGGGGTAACATGCGATAACAAATCGAGAGCCCAGCGTGGCGGTCGTCGGTCCGCCGCCCGAGGAACCGGAGGAAGATCCATGGCCTTTGCCCAGAAATTCATCGTTGCCGATGACCATCCGCTGTTCCGCGCGGCCCTGACCCAGGCCCTGCGCCAGCTGGCGCCCCAGGCCGAGATCGTCGAATCCGATACCATGGAGGCCACGACCGACGTGGTCACCCGGCATCCCGATGCCGACCTGATCCTGCTGGACCTGCACATGCCGGGCGCCCATGGCTTCTCCGGCCTGATTCAGCTGCGCGGCCAGACGCCGGACATCCCGGTGGCGGTGGTCTCGGGCAGCGACGAGGTCTACGTGGTGCGCCGCGCCATCGACTACGGCGCCTCGGGCTTCATTCCCAAGTCCTCGTCGCTGCAGCTGATCGCCGAGGCGGTAGGCGAGATCCTCGATGGCGAGGTGTGGCTGCCGGCCGAGATGGCCGACGCCCTGGGCGAGGCCAACGAGGACGAGACCAAGTTCGCCGAGGCGATCGCCTCGCTGACGCCGCAGCAGTTCCGGGTGCTCAACATGCTCACCGAGGGGCTGCTCAACAAGCAGATCGCCTATGAGTTGAGCGTCTCCGAGGCCACCATCAAGGCGCACGTCACCGCCATCCTCAGAAAGCTCGGCGTGCACTCCCGCACCCAGGCGGTGATCGCCGCCCAGAAGCTCGAGGTCGAGCCGCCCAAGGTCGAGTCCTGACCCGGGGCATTCGCCCGCCACGCGCCGCCCGCACGACAACGCCCCGCCGGATTGCATCCGGCGGGGCGTTTCGTTTCGGGGTGTGTCGTTGAGCCGGGCCTTTCATCGGCGGGATGTGTCATGGACGCGGCTCGCCGCCGCGTCGCTCGCGGGCCGTCGCGGCGCTAACGGTACTAGGAGTGTCGCTCCGCCCGGCTGGCCTGCAGGGTGCGGGTGAGCAGGGCGCGCAGGGCGGCGGGGCGCACCGGCTTCAACAGTAGCTGATAGCCCGCCCGCTTGACCTCCTCGGCGACCTCCTCGGTGCGATCGGCGGTGATCACGATGCCCGGAACGGCCTCCTCCAGCCGGTCGCCGAGGGCCTCCAGGGCCATCAGGCCGGTGACCTCGTTGTCCAGGTGGTAGTCGGCGAGTATCGCGTCCGGGGCGCCGTCCAGGTGGCGTAGCACCGACTTGGCGCCGCCGATGGTGGTGGCCGTGAAGACCTCGCAGCCCCAGCCCGAGAGCATCGCCTTCATGCCCTCGAGGATCAGCGACTCGTTGTCGATGCACAGGATGCGCGTGCCGTCGAGCTTGTTGCCTGCGCGCTTCGGGGCGGCGTCCTCGGCCTGCTGGGTCGCGGTGCGCGGTGCCACGGTCGGCACGCTGACCGAGAACATGGTGCCCACCCCCTCCCAGGAGCGCACCCGGATGGGGTGGTCGAGCACCCGGGCCATGCGATCGGCGATGGAGAGCCCGAGCCCCAGGCCCTTCTCGCTCTCCTTGTGCCGAGTGGCCTGATCGAGGCGCCGGAACTCCTGGAAGATCTCGGTCTGCTTGGCCTCGGGAATCCCCGGGCCCGAGTCCCAGACCTCGATGGTGAGCCGTTCGCCGTGGCGGCGACAGCCCAGCAGGACGCGGCCCGCCTGGGTGTGGCGGATGGCGTTGGAGAGGAAGTTCTGGACGATCCGGCGCAGCATCTGGGCATCGCTGTCGACCCACTGGCCGGTCGGCACCACCACCAGGTCCAGCCCGCGTTCCTCGGCCATCACCGCGAACTCGGCGCGCAGCGGCCGGATGATGTCGGCCAGGGCGAAGTGGCTGCGCCTGGGGGTCAGCGCGCCGGCATCGAGCTTGGAGATGTCGAGCAGGGTGCCGAGCAGCTCCTCGGCGGCCTGCAGGGAGTTGTCGATATGGCCGATGGTGCGCTTCGTGTCGTCGGCGTCCATCTGCTGGGCCAGCGCCGAGGTGAACAGCCGCGCGGCGTTGAGCGGCTGCAGCAGGTCGTGGCTGGCGGCGGCCAAAAAGCGCGTCTTGGAGGCGTTGGCGTCCTCGGCGAGCTGCTTGGCCTGGCGCAGGGCCAGCTCGGCCTCGGCGCGCACCCGGTTCTCCTGGCGCAGCGCGGCGTTGGCCTCGGAGAGCGCCTGGGTGCGCTCGCGCACGCGCTCCTCGAGGGTCTCGTTGGTCTCCTTGAGGGCGATCTCGGCTCGGCGCCGCTCGGTGATGTCCTGATAGAGGGCGAAGAAGCCGAGTATCGCCCCGCTGTCGCCGAAGTGCGGCGTGTAGGTGACCAGCATGTAGCGCCGCGCCTCGCCGATGGGCAGCGAGACCTCGAAGCTGACCCGCTCGCCGGCCAGCGCGCGTTCGATCCAGGGGGCTCGCTCGTGGGCCATGTCGGGGGCGATGGCCTCGTCGATGCGCTTGCCGATCACCGCGTTGCGGTCGATGCCGAAGGCCTGCTCATAGGCGCGGTTGGTGAAGAGGTAGCGACACTCCTTGTCGAAGTAGGCGATCAGCGCCGGCACGTTGTCCGTGTAGATGCGGATGTTGTTCTCCGAGCGGATCAGCGCCTCCTCGATGCGCTTCTGCTGGGTGATGTCCTGATAGGTGTAGACGAAGCCGCCGCCCGGCATGGGGTTGCCCTGGACCTCCAGCACGCTGCCGTCCTGGCGGTAGCGCACGTAGCGGTGGGGCTGGCCCTCGCGGATGTTGTCGATCAGCAGTCGCACGTGCTCCTCGGGGTCGCCGGGGCCGTACTCGCCGTTGTGGGCGTTGTAGCGAAAGATCTTGTCCATCGGCGCGCCGACCCGGATCAGGTGGTCGGGGAAGCGGAACAGCTCCAGGTAGCGCTGGTTCCACACCACCAGGCGCAGGTTCTGGTCGACCACGCTGATGCCCTGATTGATGTTCTCGATGGTGGCCTGCAGCAGGGCGCGGTTGAACTCCAGCACCTGGGAGGCCTCGTCGACGATCGAGATCACATCCGAGATGCCGATGCCGCGGCCCTGCAGGGCCGAGTTCACGACGATGCGCGCCGAGGAGGCGCCGAGCACCGAGGCCAGGAAGCGCTCGGTGAACTGGATGACGTCGATGGAGGCGCGGGTATTGTCCTCCAGCGGCTTGCCGGTGCGCCGGGCGTAGTCGTCGAAGGCGCGGCTCACCTGGCCGGCGCCCAGGAAGCGCTCGCACAGCACCTTCAGGTCGCCCACCGTGGTGGCCCCGGTCCAGGGACGGTTCACCGAGGTCTGGCGGGTCTCGACGCTGTCGACGAACAGCGAGGCCTGGATGCGCTCGACCACCCGCTGCGGGGTCATCTGGGAGACGAAGATGTAGCAGAAGAGGTTCACGCCCAGCGAGAGCATCACGCCGTGGGTGAAGCTGTCGCCGACGTTGAGGCCGAACAGCGAGGTGGGGGCGAGCCAGGCGATGTCCAGGGGGCCGCCGTGGGCCCAGTCGACCGGCAGCACGCCGGTGGTGATCATGGTCGGCATCAGCAGGCTGTAGGCCCAGATGGCGAAGCCGGCGTTCATGCCGACGATCACCCCGAGCCGGTTGCCGCGCTTCCAGTAGAGGCCGCCGATCAGCGCCGGGGCGAACTGCGCCGCGGCGGCAAACGACAGCATGCCGATGTTGGCCAGCGAGCTGAACTCGCCGATCAGGTGATAGACGCCGTAGGCCATCGCCAGGATCACCACGATGGTGATGCGCCGGGCGCGCAGCACCAGGCGGCCGTAGTCCCGCGGCTTGGTGTCGAACCAGCGCAGGCGGAACAGCGCCGGGATGACGATCTCGTTGGAGATCATGATCGAGACCGCCACGGCGGCGACGATCACCATGCCGGTGGCCGCCGAGAAGCCGCCGATGAAGGTTAAAAGCGTCAGCCAGGCGTTGTCGGCCGCCATCGGCAGGGCCAGCACATAGGTGTCGGGCTCGATGCGGCTCTCGGAGAAGACGGTCAGGCCGGCCGCGGCGATCGGGATGACGAAGAAGGCGAAGGCCAGCAGGTAGAGCGGGAAGAGCCAGCGCGCCTTGGTGGCGTCGTCGCGGTGGATGTTCTCGACCACCGCGACATGGAACTGGCGGGGCAGACAGAGGATCGCCAGCATCGCCAGCAGGGTCTGGGCCCAGAAGCTCTGCCCGAAGTCCTGATCGGCGAGCTGGCGCTGCAGCGCCAGCTGCTCCTCGGCGCGGCCCAGAAGGTCGCCCAGGCCGTCGAACATGCCCCAGGTGACGTAGGCGCCGAGCGCCAGGAAGGCCACCAGCTTGACCAGCGACTCGAAGGCCACGGCGTGGATCAGCCCCTCGTGGTGCTCGGTGGCATCGGTGTGGCGGGTGCCGAAGAGGATGGCGAAGGCCGCCATCACCATCGCCACGTAGAAGGCGGTGTCGCCGAACAGCGGGGCCCGGGTGATGTCCGAGGCGGCGGTGATCACGCTGAAGGAGGTCGAGACCGCCTTCAGCTGCAGGGCGATGTAGGGCAGGGTGCCGATCAGTGCCACCAGGCTCGCGAAGGCCGCCAGCGACTGGGTCTTGCCGTAGCGCGAGGCGATGAAGTCGGCGATGGAGGTGACGTTCTGGTGCTTGGCGACGCGGATCATCTTGGCCAGCACCGGCCAGAACAGCAGTAGGGTGAGGATCGGGCCGACGAAGATGCTGGCGAACGACCAGCCTGACGTGGCCGCCTGGCCCACGGCGCCGTGGAAGGTCCAGGAGGTGCAGTAGATGGCCAGCGCCAGGCTGTAGATCACCGGCCGGCGTCGGCTCGCCCCGTGCTGGCGAGCGTGGCGATCGCCGCGCCAGGCGATGGCGAACAGCACCGTGATGTACAGCAGTGAAACGACGATCAGCAGCCAGCCGGCGAACATGCACTCAACTCCCTTCCGAAGGCGCCCATTCTAGGGCAAGGCCGGTGCGTGGGGCAGCCGCCTAGGGCTCAGGCCCGTGGGCAGAGCACCCCGTAGAGTGGGGCGGACGCCTCGAGGCGGCGCATCGCCTCGGTGCCGGGCGTGCGCGCCTCGCCCTCGAGGGGCAACATTTCCCGGGTCGCGCAGTTCATCAGCCAGGCCTGGTGGCTGACCTGATCCACGTACTCCTTCTCGAAGCGATAGAGGAGGAACTCGACCAGCCGCTCGCCGTTCGCCCGGCTCACCGCCAGCTTGTCTTGCTCGACGATGGTGAAGGCCGTGGTCATCGGGAAGAGGAAGGTCCAGGGGCGCCAGAAGACCTGGCTCTGCTTCACATCGACCACCTCGGCCGAGTCGGGCAGCTGTTCCTGCTTGTGCTCGAACCAGGAGTACTCGTGGTTGATCTGGTAGGCCAGCATGCCGAGGCCGGCGCAGACCGGGACGATCCAGCGCGGCAGGCGCTTGCCGCTGGCCAGGCGCAGGATCAACCCGACTCCCGCGGCGCCTAGGCCGGCGAAGACCGCCGCAATCAAGTGCCATATCATAAATCATCAGTCCTTAAAGCAATCGGGCTTCCCTGAGGAAGCCCGATCGGGTGAGGTTCCGCGGCCCGGACTGGCCGGGCCAGGGGGGCCATTATGGCCCAGAAGGTCCTGAGACGTCAGTGCCCGGTGGCGATACCCGCGCCCTTGGGATAGCGAACGCTCTCCACCAGGTCCTGGATCTCCTGCGGAGGCTCCTCGGTGGCGTTGGAGACGGTGAAGGCGACTGCGAAGTTGAAGATCGCGCCGACCGCACCGAAGGAGAGCGGTGAGATGCCCAGGATCCAGTTATCCGGGGTGTTGGGCAGCATGTTGGTCTCCGGAATGAAGAACCAGCCCAGGTAGGTGAAGATGTAGAGCAGGGTCGTGCCCAGGCCGGTCAGCATGCCCGCGACGGCGCCCTTGTTGTTCACCCGCTTGGAGAAGATGCCCATCATCAGCACCGGGAACAGCGAGGCACCGGCGATCCCGAAGGCCAGGGCCACCGTCTGCGCCGCGAAGCCGGGGGGGTTGAGGCCCAGGTAGGTCGCCAGCAGGATGGCACCGCCCATGGAGATGCGTGCCGCCAGCATCTCGCCCTTCTCGGTGATCTTCGGGTTGATCATGGTCTTGATCAGGTCGTGACTGATGGCCGAGGAGATGGCAAGCAGCAGGCCGGCGGCCGTGGACAGCGCCGCGGCGATACCACCGGCGGCGATCAGGCCGATGACCCAGCTCGGCAGGTTGGCGATCTCGGGGTTTGCGAGCACCAGGATGTCGTTGTTGACGTTGAGCTCGCTGCCGTTCCAGCCGCGCTGTTCGGCGGTGTCGGCGAACTCCTCGCTGCTGTCGTTGTAGACCTGGATGCGGCCGTCGTTGTTCTTGTCTTCGAACTGGATCAGGCCGGTCTCTTCCCAGGTCCGCACCCACTCGGGACGCTCCTCGTAGCGGATCGGGTTGTTCGCGGCGTCCTCATAGCTCTCGACCTGGCCGGCCATGTCCGGATAGACGGTGGTCATCAGGTTCAGGCGCGCCATGGAACCCACGGCGGGCGCGGTCAGGTAGAGCAGGGCGATGAAGACCAGGGCCCAGCCGGCGGACCAGCGTGCATCGGCCACCTTCGGCACGGTGAAGAAGCGGATGATGACGTGGGGCAGGCCCGCGGTACCGACCATCAGCGACAGGGTGAACAGCACCATGTTCAGCTTGTTGTCGACGTCGGCCGTGTAGTCGCGGAAGCCGAGCGCGTTGACCACGTCATCCAGCTTCTCGAGCAGCGGCACGCCGGATTCGGTGTGGGTGCTGAACATGCCCAGCCCCGGGATCGGGTTGCCGGTCAGCTCCAGGGCGATGAACACCGCCGGGATGGTGTAGGCGATGATCAGTACCACGTACTGGGCGACCTGGGTGTAGGTGATGCCCTTCATGCCGCCGAAGACCGCATACAGGAAGACGATGAAGGCGGCGATCCAGATGCCCCAGGTGTTGCTGACCTCGAGGAAGCGCGAGAAGGCCACGCCGGCACCGGTCATCTGGCCGATGACGTAGGTGATCGAGGCCACGATCAGGCAGATGACCGCAACCAGGCGGGCGGTGTTGCTGTAGAAACGATCGCCGATGAAGTCCGGCACCGTGAACTTGCCGAACTTGCGCAGGTAGGGCGCGAGCAGCATGGCCAGGATGACGTAGCCGCCGGTCCAGCCCATCAGGAAGGTGGAGTTGGCATAGCCGCCGGAGGCCAGCAGGCCGGCCATGGAGATGAAGGACGCCGCCGACATCCAGTCGGCGGCGGTGGCCATGCCGTTGGTGATCGGGTGAACGCCGCCGCCGGCGACGTAGAAGTCCTTGGTCGACCCGGCGCGGGCCCAGATCGCGATGCCGATGTAGAGGGCGAACGAGGCCCCTACGAACAGCAGATTGATGGCAAACTGACTCATGCTGGCTTACTCCCCGAGTCCGAACTGTTTGTCGAGACGGTTCATCTTCCACGCGTAGAAGAAGATGATCGCGATGAAGGTCAGGATCGATCCCTGCTGGGCGAACCAGAAGCCCAGGTCCGTTCCTCCTACTGGAATGCCAGCCAGTAGCGGGCGAAACAGGATGGCGCAGCCGTACGACACGAAGGCCCAGACGATCAGGCACCCCGTGATCAGGCGTACGTTCGCCTTCCAGTAAGCAGCGGCATTAGACTTGTCGTCTGCCATAGTGTTGCTCTCCACTTGTTGTTGAGATTGGAAAGTTGCCCGGAGCGTTTGCATCACTCATCAGGACAGTCGTGCCGACGGAACAGCCTCGATGGCGGAGTCTGAGCCGGCCTGTCATCGGGTGGCCCGCGGCCGGTCGTCGTGAAGTGTCGACGCGGGAATGCCCTGTATGGCTCATGCCCAATACTGGGCAGCAAACGCCGAAAATAAATCCCAGACTTTCGTATCATGATGAAAAACCGGCACAGGGTGTTTTTGCTAATTATTTTATAATCAATCGGTTACGACATTATTTAGAAAGCGTTTTTATTATCTTCGGGGCGCGCATAGGACGATGGTATAGCCTTGAAATGTCACCGGGTCGAGGGGCGTCGGAGGGCAGTGTTTGACGATGGTCTAAGGCGGCCAGGTTAGGACGATTGTCTAGGTCTTTATACCGCACCGACTTTGCTATCTTGAAGGCTTGCTGGACGCCGAGTGCGCCGAGGTCAGCGGGGTGGTGAACGCCGCGCAACGAGGACAGCCCATGGTCGATGTAGAACTCTCCCATCCCCCCTTCACCTTCCTCGACGAGGAAGGCCGCGAGCGCGTTCGCCGCAGCATCGATCTGGCCTATTTCGACCGCGAGGAGATCATCCTCGATGCCGGCCAGGCCGGGGAGTATCTCTTCCTGATCCACAAGGGCGAGGTCGCCGAGCTGGACCCGACCCTGCCCGGCGCCCAGTCGCATATCGGTCAATACACCGCCGGCGACCTGTTTGGCGCCATCAGCATCCTCAACGGCAAGAGCCGCTATCGCTTCCGGGCCGAACAGGAGAGCCTCTGCTATCTGCTGCCCAAGGGCGTGTTCAAGCAGCTCTGCACGGCCTATCCGGCCTTCGCCGAGTTCTTCCGCCAGCGCCTGGCCCAGAAGACGCGCCTGCTCACCGAGCGCCGCGCCGAGGGCGGCGTCACCATGGCGGGCTTCATGCTGGCCCGCGTCAGCGAGTGCATGCGCTCCCCCCTGCTGGTGGCGGCCAGCACCAGCCTGGCCGAGGCGGTGCATACCCTGAACGACAGCCATGCCGACAGCCTGCTGGTCGAGGGCGAGCAGGGGCCGGGCATGGTCACCAAGACCGACCTGCTCAATGCCCTGGTGCTCGAGGGCCTGACCCAGGAGAGCCCGGTGCAGGACGTGGCGCACTTCGCGCTGATCACGGCGACGCCCGAGCAGTACCTGTTCGAGGTGCTGGTCCAGATGACCCGCTGCAAGGTGGAGCGGGTCGTGGTCATGGAAGGCGACCGGCCCTGCGGCGTGGTCGAGCTGACCGACGTGCTCAGCTACTTCTCCAGCCGCAGCTACGTGGTGAGCCTGCAGGTGGAGCAGGCGGACAGCCTCGAGGCGCTGTCCGCCGCCAGCCGTCGCACGCCGGAGCTGGTCAAGGCGCTGATGGCCCAGGGCGTCAAGCTGCGCTTCGCCATGGGGCTTTTGGCGGCGCTCAACGGGCGCATCATGAACAAGGCCTGGGGATTTCTGATCGACGAGCAGTATCACTCGGAGAGCTGCCTGATCGTGATGGGCAGCGAGGGGCGTGGCGAACAGATCCTCAAGACCGACCAGGACAACGGCCTGATACTGGCCGACGATCTCGACTGGCCCGACTGCCAGGCGCAGATGCAGCGCCTCACCGAGACGCTGATCGAGCTGGGCTACCCGCCGTGCCCCGGCGACATCATGGTCTCCAACCCCGAGTGGGTGGGCACCGAGACCCAGTGGCGCGAGCGCATCGCGCAGTGGGCGGCGAAGCGCGACGGCGAGAGCCTCATGCGCCTGGCGATCATGCTCGACGCCCATGCGGTGGCCGGCAACGCCTCGCTGCTCGAGCGGCTGCGCGAGGAGCTCTTCGAGCGCTGCAGCCGCGACGAGATCCTGCTCTCCTACTTCGCCCGCACCGCGCTGCGTTTCTCCACACCGCTGACGCTGTTCGGGTCGCTGAAGAAGCCTCAGCACGGGGTGGACATCAAGAAGGGCGGCATCTTTCCCATCGTCCACGGGGTGCGCACCCTGGCACTCGAGCGGCGCATCACCGCGACCTCCACCCTGGAGCGGCTGGACGCGCTGGTCGCCGACGGCCGGCTGGTGGAGCGTTTCGCCGAGGACCTGGGCGAGGCCCTGTCGCTGTTCACCGAGCTGAGGCTTCGCCAGCAGCTCGAGCGCCTAGATGACCCTGAAGGCAAGGGCGAGGAGCCCGACCGGGTGGTGGTGCAGGAGCTCTCCTCCCTGGAGCGGGACCTGCTCCGCGAGGCTCTGCACATCGTCAAGGAATTCAAGCAGCGGCTGTCGCACCGTTTCCACCTCGAGTACTCCTGACGCGCCACGCGCCTCGACGCTGCTCGATCCACTCAACAACAGGAGGTGGCCTGATGCTCAGGGCCCTGCGCCGCGCCGCGGATCGACGCCGTCAGGTCGACGGCGATCACGGCTGGCTCTTCGCGCCCTATACCGGCGAAGAGCTGGTCGCCATCGACTGCGTGACCACCGGCCCCGACCCGCGTCGGGCCGAGCTTTTGTCGCTGGCGGCGGTGCGCCTGCGCGGGGATCGCGTCCTGACCAGCGACTCCCTCGACCTGCGGCTGGCGCCTCCCGCCAGCCTGTGTGGCGATTCGATCCGCCGGCACGGCCTGCGCGGCATCGACCTGGCGGAGGGGGCCGGCATCGACGAGGCGCTGGCACAGTTCCTGGACTTCGTCGGCAATCGCCCGCTGATCGGCTGGCGCCTGGACGACGACCTGACGCTGCTCAACCGCTACCTGCGGCCGCGCTTCGGCTTCGACCTGCCCAACGCCTGCATCGACGTGGCTCAGGCCTACTATCGCCGGCTGCGCCGCATCCATCCCGAACTCGTTACCCGGCCGCGCTTCGAGCAGGTGGCCGAGCGCCTGGGGGTGCCGGTGATGGGGCGGCACACGGCGCTCGGTGACGCCGTGACCACGGCGCTGATCCACCTGCGCCTGACCCGCAGCCCGCCCGAGATCGAACGTTCCTGCTGATCCCCGCGGCACATGCGGCCCCGCGTCGCCTGTCGGCGGCGAGAATGGTAGGATAGCGCCCGCCATTTTCCAGCCGCCCAGGCAGCGCCGATACCATGCCAGACGCCCTGATGTTCGATCCCCGCGACACCGCCCCGCGGCCCGTCGCCGACCCCGCGACGCCTCCCGACGAGCTCGACGCCTCGGAAAAGCGCGCCTTCAACAAGCTGCAGAAGCGGCTGCGTCGCCAGGTGGGCAACGCCATCATCGATTACGGGATGATTCATGAGGGGGACCGGGTGATGGTCTGCCTCTCCGGGGGCAAGGACAGCTACACCCTGCTGGAGATCCTGCGCAACCTGCAGCGCAACGCGCCGGTGAACTTCTCCCTGGTGGCGGTCAACCTGGACCAGAAGCAGCCCGGCTTCCCCGAGCACGTGTTGCCCGAGTACCTGGACAAGCTCGACGTCGAGTACCACATCCTCGAGCGCGACACCTACTCGGTGGTCAAGGAGAAGACGCCCGAGGGCAAGACCACCTGCGCGCTCTGCTCGCGGCTGCGGCGCGGTTCCCTGTACGGCTTCGCCGAGGAGATCGGTGCCACCAAGGTGGCGCTGGGCCACCATCGCGAGGATATCCTCGAGACGCTGTTTCTCAACATGTTCTTCGGCGGCAGCCTCAAGGCGATGCCGCCCAAGCTGCTCTCTGACGACGGCCGCAACATGGTCATTCGTCCGCTCGCCTACTGTCGGGAGGCCGACATCGCCGAGTTCGCCCGGCGCATGGAATTCCCGATCATTCCCTGCAACCTCTGCGGCTCCCAGCCGAACCTGCAGCGCCAGGTGGTCAAGGAGATGCTGGCCGAGTGGGAGACGTCGCATCCGGGGCGGCTCGAGAGCATGTTCAAGGCGGTCACCAACGTGGCGCCCTCCCAGCTGGCCGACCGCGAGCTCTTCGATTTCGCAGGCCTCGAGGAGAAGCAGGCGCGCCTCAATGCCGACCGCATCGCCCTGCATAACGAGCCCTGATAAGCCGCGTTAGCAGCGCGCGTTGGTATGAAGCGATAGCAACGCGCGATAGCCGGTCAGGCGAGCATGAAAAACCCCAGCGACCTCATCGGGTGCTGGGGTTTTCTGTGTCGGGGCGGGAGAGCGCGATCGGCGCGCGGCCTCAGCGGCAGCCCTCCTGTGCGGCCACTTCGATCAGCGATTCCAGGTCGAGGATGTTCACTTCGCGGCCGGACACGGCCACCAGCTCTTGGGACTGGAAGCGACTCAGGATGCGGCTGACGGTCTCCACCGCGAGCCCCAGGTAGTTGCCGATGTCGGCCCGCGACATGGACAGCCGGAAGCTGTAGGGCGAGTAGCCTCGCCGACGGAAGCGGTCGGAGAGGCTGGTGAAGAAGGTCGCCAGGCGCTGGTCGGCGGTCTTGCGCGACAGCAGGCGCATCATGCGGCGGTCGTCACGCATCTCCTTGCTCATGCTGCGGTAGAGCTGGCCGCGCAGCTCCGGCAGGGATTCGGAGAGGGCATCGAGGCGATCGAAGGGGATCTCGCAGACCGTGGTGGTCTCAAGGGCTACTACCGTGCCCGGATAGCGCTCCTCGTCGATGCCATCGAGCCCGACCAGTTCACTGGGCAGGTAGAAGTTGGTCAGCTGGTCCTCGCCGCTGCCCTCGGTGGTCACCTGCTTGAGGCTGCCCGAGCGCACCGCGAAGACGCTGGTGAAGTGAGTGCCCTGGCGGAACAGTGCCTCGCCCTTCTTCAACGGCGGTCGGCGGCGGATGATGGCCTCAAACTGATCCATGTCCTGCACTTCGAGCGCCAGCGGCAGGCAGAGTGAGCTCAGGCTGCAGGTCTGGCAGCGAGTCTCGTTCAGCAGTGCGCGGCGCCTGCCGGTTGCGGGGTCGGGCATGCTCTCCTCCATGGATGATGGCTTAGTGCTCATTATGGGGGATAGTCGCCCACCGGCAAAGCACCGCTTAACACCTCGTCGCTGGCCTTGGCGTTCAGGGCGCGGCGGGGTAGGCGTCGAAGGCCGCCGCCAGCTGACGGATCAGCAGGCGACCGGTGGGCGTCACGCGCCACCCTGGGCCCTGGCGCACGATCAGGCCTTGCGACTCGGCGCGGGCCAGACGCGCCAGCGGTGCAGCGAGATGGGCCTCGGCGTCCAGGCCGAAGGCCTCGCCGAGCTCCGCCAGGTCGAGATGGAGATCGCACATCAGCCTCTCGATGGCGGCGCTGCGCAGCCGGTCGTCCAGGCTCAGCCGATGGCCGACGGCGGTGGGCAGCTCCCCTCGATCCAGGGCCGCCTCGTAGTCCTCGAGCCTCAGCGGGTTGCGAACGTGCAGGTCCTCCAGGCGGGAGACCGCCATGACGCCCAGGCCCACCAGGTCGTGGCGCTCCCGCCCGGCCTCGAGGGCCTTGGCCAGGCGGTCGTCGCCGCGCACGAAGCGGTCGTGGCCGATATGCACGTAGCCGGCGGCGTCGAGCATCGCGATGGCCGCCTGCAGTATCCCCTGGATCTCCTGTGGGGCGGGCAGATCCTCGCTGCGGATCTGGCGCTGCCGGGGGAAGCGCTCGGGGTGGTGCTGGTAGTGAAACAGCGACAGCCGCGACGGTGCCATGGCGATGACCTGCTCGAGCGTCGCGGCGACGCTATCGCGGGTCTGGCGGGGCAGGCCGAGGATCAGGTTCAGGTTCACGGAGTTGAAACCCAGCCGGTCCGCCTCGTCGAGCAGCTGCTCGGTCAGGCCGCGGCCCTGCTGGCGATTGATCGCCCGCTGGACCTCGGGGTCCAGGTCGAGCACCTCGAGGCTCAGCCGGTTGAAGCCCAGGGCCTCGAGATGGCGCAGGGTGAAGACATCGGCCTCCCGGGGGTCGATCTCGATGAGGTACTCCCGGTCGCGATCGCCGGCCAGCCGGAAGCGGGCATCCAGCCGATCGATCAGGTCGCCCATCTGGTTCAGGGTCAGGAAGGTCGGCGTGCCGCCGCCCCACTGCAGGGAGCGGACCTCCCGGCGAGCGTCCAGATGGCGACTGGTCAGCACCATCTCGCGGTCGAGGCGGGTGAGATAGGCCTCGGTCAGCCGGGTATCCGAGGTGGTGACCGGCCGACGGGTGCAGTGATAACAGGCCTGCTGGCAGAAGGGCAGGTGCACGTAGAGCGACAGCGGGCGTGCCGGGGCGTTGCTGTGCTCGAGTGCTCGGCGGTAATCCTCGGCGCCGATGCCGTCGTCCATCGCCTGGGGCGTGGGGTAGAAGGCATAGGCGGGGGCCGGCGAGGCCGCCGCGAAGGGGGCGTCGCTACCGGGTGCGGTTGACGCGCGAGGGGGCATGGTTGGCCCTCCGGAGGGAAACATGCCTTCATGCTAGCGACGCGCCTACGGCGCCGCGTTGAGCTGCGTCAATCGAAGTCGTATTCGGCTATCGGGCCAGGGCTATCTGGACCTGGCCAGGGCTATCTCGACGGCGCGATCGTCGCGGCCGTCAGTGCATCGTCGCCCCGGGCAGCAGCGTCCACAGCTGCCAGAGGGCGAAGGCGATGATCGACAGCGCGGACAGCGTGCGGGTAGCCGGGTGGCGGATCAGGGCGCCGAGCTGGCGCGCGGCGAGGCCGGTGGCCAGCAGGGCCGGCAGGGTGCCGAGGCCGAAGGCGCCCATCAGGGTCGCGCCCCGCCAGGGGTCGGCGATGGCCAGGCTCCAGGCGAGCATCGAGTAGACCAGGCCGCACGGCAGCCAGCCCCAGACGGCGCCCAGGGCGAATGCCTGGGGCACCCGGACCACCGGCATCAGCCGCCGCCCCAGCGGCTCGAGGTGGCGCCACAGGCGCCTGCCGACCGCTTCGACCTTGAGTAGCCCCTTCCACCAGTCGGCGATGTAGAGCGCCATCAGGATCAGCATCACCGCGGCCACGCCCTGCAGCACCAGGCGCGCCTGGGGGCTCAGGGCGATCAGCGTACCGAGCCCCGCGGCCAGGGCTCCGGCCATCATGTAGCTCGTGATGCGTCCCAGGTTGTAGCCGAGCAGCAGCCCCGAGAGGCGGGCCGGGCTTCTCATGCTGGGCGGCACGGCGAAGGTCAGGGCGCTCATGATGCCGCCGCACATGCCGATGCAGTGGGCACCGCCGAGTAGGCCGAAGACGAAGGCCGCCGCCAGCGGGGGAAGGTCGAGGCCGGTGGGGTCCATCAGTCGCGGCGGTCCTCGTCACGGGGTGGTGCGTCGGCATCGGCATCCGCGGCGGACGGCGCGCGCGGGCGATCGTTCTCGTCCTCGTCGAAGAGGATGCGGTAGGCGGGCCCCTCGAGGTCCTCGAACTGGTCGTGCTTGACGGCCCAGAAGAAGGCCCAGACCGCCAGTCCCAGCAGGATCAGCGAGAGGGGGATCAACAGGTAGAGAATGCTCATGCGTTTACCAGCCTGGGGGAGTCGGTGCCGGTGGGCCGTTCGGGCCCGGCGCGGGTCAGGCGCAGGGCGTTGCCGACGACGACCAGCGAGCTCGCGGACATGCCGATGGCCGCGAGCCAGGGAGGCACGAAGCCCATTGCCGCCAGGGGCAGCGCCGAGACGTTGTAGATCAGCGACCAGGCCAGATTCTGGCGGATGATGCGCCGGGTGGCACGGCTGGTCGCGATGGCCTCGACGATACGCCCCAGCCGAGGGCCCAGCAAGACGGCGTCGGCGCGGGTGCGGGCGAGGTCGGTGGCGCCGTTCATGGCGATGGCCACGTCGGCCCCGGCCAGCACCGGCACATCGTTGATGCCGTCGCCCACCATGGCCACCCGCTCACCGGCGGCCTGCAGCGACTGGATGCGTGCCAGCTTGTCCTCCGGCGAGGCCGCCGCCTGCCAGGTCTCGATACCCAGGCGCCCGGCCATGGCCGCCACCGCCGATTCGGTATCGCCGGAGAGCAGCTCCACCGCGAGGCCGCGCGCCTTGAGGGCCTCGACGGTCTCTCGAGCATCTTCGCGAAGCTGGTCGTGAAGGGCGAACCAGGCTCTTGGTGCGCCGTCCTCGGCCAGCAGCAGCCACTGGCCCTCACCGGGGGCCTCGGGCGTCGCCTCGGGCGCGGCGAAGGCGGGGGTGCCGAGGCGCCAACGGCGCCCGTCGATGCGGCCCTCCAGGCCCCGGCCGGGGCGGCTGAGCACCTCGTCGGCGCTGATGCCGGCCTCGCGGAAGGGGCGGAAGGCGCGGGCGATGGGGTGCTCGGACTGGGCCTCCAGGGCGGCCGCCAGGGCGCGCGCGCGCGCCTCATCGAGGGTGTCGCCGACCGGGCGCGTCTCCACCAGGCTCATCTCGCCGCTGGTCAGGGTGCCGGTCTTGTCGAAGATCACCCGGTCCAGCTGCGACAGCGCCTCCAGGGCGTCGGCGCGGGTGATCAGCACGCCGCGGCGGTGTAGCCGGCCGTGGCCGGCGGTCAGGGCCGTGGGCGTGGCCAGCGCCAGGGCGCAGGGGCAGGTCACCACCAGCACCGACAGGGTGACCCAGAGCATGCGGTCGGCATCGATGAACCACCAGGCGACGGCCACGCCGACGGAGATCAGCAGCACCTGCAGCACGAAGTGGTGGGCCATGCGCGCCGCCAGCTGGGCGATGCGCGGTCGGCTGGCGAAGGCGCGATCGGTGAGGTCGACGATGCCGGCGACCCGCGCATCGCGGCCGGCATGGGTGACGCGCACCGTCAGCGGGCTCTCGATGTTCTGGCTGCCGCCGGTGACGCGATCGCCGATCCGCCGAGTCACCGGCAGGTACTCGCCGGTGAGCATCGACTCGTCGAGGCTCGACTCGCCGCTCTCGATCACGCCGTCGGCCGGCACGCCGTGGCCGGGCTTGATCAGCACCCGGTCGCCCGCGGCGAGCTCGCTGGAGGGCAGGATGCGCTCCTCGCCGGCCTCGGTGAGGCGGATCGCCGAGAGGGGCAGCGCGCCGGAGAGGGCGTTGCCGCTGTGGCCGCTGCGGCGCCGGGCGCGCACCTCGACGTAGCGGCCGAACAGCAGGAAGAAGGTGAACATCGCCACCGAATCGAAATAGACGTCGCCATGCCCGACCACCACCGCATAGCCGCTGGCCAGGTAGGCGCCGCCGATGGCCAGCGATACCGGCACGTCCATGCCCAGGGTGCGGGTCTTCAGGTCGCGCAGGGCATTGGTGAAGAAGGGCTGCGCCGAGAAGAGCACCACCGGGGTGGCCAGCGCGAAGGAGAGCCAGTGGAAGAGGGCGTCGAAGTCGGCGCTGAGATCGCCGGGGTCGGCCACGTAGATCGGGATCGAGAACATCAGCACCTGCATCATCGCCACCGCGGCGACGATCAGCCGGCGCACGTTCATGCGCTCCTCGTGCTTCAGCCGGCTCTGGGCCGCATCGGGCTCGTAGGGCTGGGCCGGATAGCCGATGGCGGCCATCTCGGCGAGGATCCGCGACAGGGCCACCCGCTCGGGGTCCCAGCTGACGCGCAGGCGATGGTGGGAGAGGTTGACGGCGCTGGCCTCGATGCCGTCGAGGGTGTTGAGGCGGTGCTCGATCAGCCAGGCGCAGGCCGCGCAGGTGATGCCGTCCACGGCCAGGGTGGCGTGCACCCCGCCGCCCTCGCCGTCGGGGTGCACGAAGCGCGCCTGCAGGCCGGGGTCATCGAACACCGCCCAGGTCTCGGCCTTGACCGCCTGACGATCGTCCGGCCGCTCGGGCAGCTCGGTGCGAAAGCGGTAGTAGCTCGCCAGGCCCCCGTCGACGATGGCGTGGGCCACGGCCTCGCAGCCGGGACAGCACAGAGGCCGGCGTTCGTCGTCCAGGGTGATCGACCAGGGCGCACCCGCGGGCACCCGGTTGCCGCAGTGGTAGCAGCCGGGGGCCTCGGTCGTCGCGGAGGGTGTGGCGGTCGCGGTCATCTAGATGCCGGGGGAGAGCGAGATCTCGCCTTCCGTCGGGAAGTGCGCCTCGCCGGTCAGGCGCCACTCGGCGTCCCGGCCCTCGGCCGGCTGCAGGTGCAGGTACCAGCGATATTCAAGCGTCTGGTCGATCGACGTCACGTAGCGCCCGTCGCGCACGTGCTCCAGCACCATCGAGCGGTCGCGGCTGCTCTCGGTGGGGAAGATCAGGTCGAGGTAGAGCCGTTCCGGCTGGCGCTCGCCCGCCAGGTCGATGACGATGTCGCCGGTGCGCGGGTCGGCGCGCATGACCGCCTCGAGGCCCAGCTGGCGGGCGTGCTCCTGCTTGGCCAGCTGCTCGTTGATGGCCAGCCCCTGCTTGTAGTAGTCCTGCTCCACCGTGCCGTCGTAGAAGTGAATCGACAGCACCAGGTAGGTGATGCTGAAGGTCACCGACGAGGCCAGCAGGCCGATCAAAAACCACGGCCAGAACTGCTTGTACCAGGGGGGGATGCTTTCGGGTTCCGCGCTCATCAGCGGGTCTCTCCTAGGAAACGGCTGTCACGTTCGATGGCGATGTCGGCATCCGTCGCCTCGAGGCGCAGGATGATCTCGGCGCTGGGCCGGTCGATGGATTCGGGCGGCACGCTGGCCTGGATCACCAGCTGGCGCGATTCGCTGGCCGGCACGCTGACCTCGTGGGTATCCAGGGTCAGGCCGGGCAGGCCGGAGGCCTCCAGGCGGTAGCTGTGCGGACGGTCGTCGAGGTTGCGTACGATCAGGGTGTAGACGTTGCTGATGTGGCCGTCCTGGGTCGTCTGGAACAGCTGGTTGCGCTCGCGCTCGACGTCGAAGTCCAGCGGCGTGCGATCGGCCACCGCCCAGGCGAAGACGCCGATCATCACCAGCAGGGCGGCAAGATAGCCCATCAGGCGGGGGCGCAGGATATGCGTCGGCTTGCCCTCCAGGGCGTTCTCCGTGGTGTAGCGGATCAGTCCGCGGGGATAGCCCATCTTGTCCATCACGCTGTCGCAGGCGTCGATGCAGGCCGCGCAGGTGATGCACTCGTATTGCAGGCCGTCGCGGATGTCGATGCCGGTGGGACAGACCTGCACGCAGAGATCGCAGTCGATGCAGTCGCCGTGGCCGGCAGCAAGGGCCTGCTCGTGGCTCAGCGTCTTCTTGCGCGGGCCGCGCGGCTCGCCGCGGTCGCTGTCGTAGGAGACGATCAGGGTGTCGCGGTCGAACATCACCGACTGGAAGCGGGCGTAGGGGCACATGTAGATGCACACCTGCTCGCGCAGCCAGCCGGCGTTGAGGTAGGTGAAGACCAGGAAGAAGCCCACCCAGAAGTAGGACCAGCCGTGTGCCTCGAGGGTCGGCAGTTCCACGACCAGGTCGCGGATCGGCGTGAAGTAGCCGACGAAGGTGAGGCCCGTGGCCAGGGCGATCGCGAGCCAGATGGCGTGTTTGGCGGCCTTTCGCCACAGCTTGTCGGTGGTCATCGGCTGCTTGTCGAGCTTGATGCGGCGGTTGCGCGAGCCCTCCAGGCGATGCTCGACCCAGATGAACAGGAAGGTCCAGACGCTCTGCGGGCAGGTGTAGCCGCACCAGACGCGCCCGGCGAACACCGTGATGAAGAACAGGCCGAAGGCGCAGATGATCAAGAGCCAGGAGAGCAGCACGAACTCCTGAGGATAGAAGGTCGCCGAGAAGATGTGAAACTCTCGACCGGGGAGGTCGAACCAGATGGCCGGGCGGTCGCCCCAGGGCACCCAGGGCAGCAGGAAGAAGGCCAGCATCAGGGCCCAGTTGGAGGCGCGGCGCAGGCGCTGAAAGACGCCCTTGATCTCGCGGACGTAGATATGCCGCCGGCTTTGGTACATGTGCTGGGTGACCGCCTCGTTCGGCGCGTGCTGCTGCACCGGATCCGGGGTGACGTCGTGGGTCGGGATCTTCTCGCTCATGGCAGGCTCGTGGCTGGCAAGGAGGGGAGGGCCGTCGGGGGTAACCCGCTGCGGATAGTCGACATTGTATCGGCGCGGCCGCATAACGAGAAAGGGTGCGACCGGAGGCCGCACCCTTTGCATGCCGTCATCGGTCGCAGGCTCAGTCCTCGCGGCTCAGGCCGTAGACGTAGGCGGCGACGAGGTGGACCTTGTCCTCACCGATGTAGGCGGCCTGTGCCGGCATATGGCCGTTGCGGCCGTTACGCAGGGTCTGGCGTACCGAGTCGGCGAGCGACTGCCCCGGCGCCTGGTAGAGCCAGGCATCGTCGGTCAGGTTGGGCGCGCCCAGCGCCTGGTTGCCGGTGCCGTCGGGCATGTGGCAGGCGGCGCACACCGAGGCGAACACGCTGGCGCCCTGCTCGGCCCGCTCGGCATCCTCGGCGTTGCCGGAGAGCGAGAGCACGTGCTGGGCCACGTTCTCGATGTTCTCACTGCCCAGCTGCTGCCAGGAAGGCATCAGGCCGTTACGTCCATTGTTTAGAGTATGGACGATGTTCTCCGGCGCGCCGCCATACAGCCAGGCATCGTCGGTCAGGTTGGGGAAGCCGTAGCCACCCTTGGCGTTGGAGCCGTGGCAGATCGCGCAGTTGTTGAGGTAGATGCGCTCGGCGACCTGCATGGCCTCGCCGTCCTGGGACAGCTCCGGGATCGGCACTTCCTGGTACTGGGCGAAGATCGGCGCGAAGCGCTCCTCGGCGCGGGCGACCTCTTCCTCCCACTGGCTCTCCTGGCTCCAGCCCAGCAGGCCGGAAAAGTTGCCGAGGCCCGGGTAGAGCACCAGATAGCCCAGCGAGAAGATCACGGTGCCGACGTAGAGCTGGAACCACCAGCGCGGCAGCGGGTTGTCGTACTCCTCGATCCCGTCGGCGGCGTGGCCCGTGGTGTCGACGTTGCCCTCGGCATCCGGGGTCTTGTCGGTCTTGCGGTTGGCGAAGAGCAGCCAGGCACTGATGCCGATGGTGCCCAGCGTGATGACGATGATCCAGACGCTCCAGAAGCTGGAAAGGGAGTCACCCCAAAAATTGTTCATGTGTTCCTCTCTCCCTTGTCGTGTCGGGAATCGGCCTCTCGGGAGGCGTTCTGGTCACGGTGCGGCGGTTCATCCTCATCGGCGAAGGGCAGGTTGGCCGCCTCGTCGAAGTCCGGCTTGCGTCGCTTCGAGTAGGCCCACATGGTGAGCCCCGCGAAGGCGATGATCAGCAGGATGATGATCACCCCGTTGACGATCCCGTTATCCATGATCAGCGCGAATCCTTGAGCACGGTGCCGAGCTGCTGCAGGTAGGCGACCAGGGCGGTGATCTCCCGCTCGCCGCGAACCTCCTCGCTGGCGTTGGCAATCTGCTCGTCGGTGTAGGGGACGCCCAGCGTCTGCATGACGCGCATCTCGTCGTCGATGCGCTCGCCGCTCAGCGTGTTCTCGAACAGCCACGGGTAGGCCGGCATGATCGACTCCGGCACCACGTCACGCGGGTTGTAGAGGTGGGCACGGTGCCAGTCGTCGCTGTAGCGGCCGCCGACGCGGGCCAGGTCCGGCCCGGTGCGCTTGGAGCCCCACAGGAAGTTGTGCTCGTAGACCTGTTCGCCGGCGACGCTGTAGGGGCCGTAACGCTCGGTCTCGGCGCGGAAGGGGCGGACCATCTGCGAGTGGCAGCCGACGCAGCCCTCGCGACGATAGACGCCGCGACCCGCGAGCTCGAGGGGGGAGAGAGGCTCGAGGCCCTCGACCGGCTCGGTGGTCTGCTTCTGGAAGAACAGCGGCACGATCTCCGCCAGGCCCCCGAAACTGATCACTACCAGGATCAGCACGGCGAGCAGACCGACGTTCTTTTCGACTATCTCGTGTCTCATTGGTGTCTCGTTCCCTGGTTGGCTCAGGCGGTCTGCGGAATCGGCTGACGGGCGCCTTCACCGCGCCGCACGGTCATGTACACGTTGAAGGCCATGATCAGCATGCCGGCCACCCAGCACAGGCCACCGATCAGTCGCACGATGTAGCCCGGGCCGCTGGCTTCCACCGACTCGACGAAGGTGTACATCAGGGTGCCGTCGGGGTTCACGGCGCGCCACATCAGGCCCTGCAGGATGCCGTTGACCCACATGGCGGCGATGTAGAGCACGGTGCCGATGGTCGCCAGCCAGAAGTGCACGGCGATCAGGTTCACCGAGTGCATCTCGGTGCGGCCGAACAGGCGCGGGATCAGGTGGTACATGGAGCCGATGGTGATCATCGCCACCCAGCCCAGGGCGCCGGCGTGGACGTGACCGATGGTCCAGTCGGTGTAGTGGGAGAGCGCGTTGACGGTCTTCACCGCCATCATCGGGCCCTCGAAGGTGGACATGCCGTAGAAGGACAGGGCCACCACCAGAAAGCGCAGGGTCGGGTCGGTGCGCAGCTTATGCCAGGCGCCGGAGAGGGTCATCATGCCGTTGATCATGCCGCCCCAGGAGGGTGCCAGCAGGATGATCGACAGCACCATGCCGAGCGACTGGGTCCAGTTGGGCAGCGCCGTGTAGTGCAGGTGGTGCGGGCCGGCCCACATGTAGACCATGATCAGCGCCCAGAAGTGGACGATGGAGAGGCGATAGGAGTAGACCGGACGCTCCGCCTGCTTGGGCACGAAGTAGTACATCATCCCCAGGAAGCCCGCGGTCAGGAAGAAGCCCACCGCGTTATGGCCGTACCACCACTGGGTCATCGCGTCGATGGCGCCCGCGTAGAGCGAGACCGAATAGGTCGAGGTCACCGGGATCGAGGCACTGTTGACGATGTGCAGCACGGCCACGGTGATGATGAAGGCCGCGAAGAACCAGTTCGCCACGTAGATGTGGGAGGTCTTGCGCAGCTTGATGGTCCCCAGGAAGACGATGGCATAGCTGATCCAGACCACGGCCAGCAGGATGTCGATCGGCCACTCGAGCTCGGCGTACTCCTTGGTGCTGGTGAGGCCCAGCGGCAGGGTGACCACCGCGGACAGGATCACCGCCTGCCAGCCCCAGAAGGTAAAGGCGGCCAGCTTGTCCGAGAACAGTCGTACCTGGCAGGTTCGCTGCACGACGTAGTAGGAGGTGGCAAACAGCGCCGAGCCGCCGAAGGCGAAGATCACGGCGTTGGTGTGCAGGGGGCGCAGGCGGCCGAAGCTCGTCCACGGCAGTCCCAGGTTCAGTTCCGGCCATACCAGCTGCGAGGCGAGGACGACACCGAGGGCCATGCCCACGATGCCCCACACCACCGTCATGATCGCGAACTGCCGAACTACCTTGTAGTTGTAGGTCGGGTGTTCAAATGCTGTGCTCATGTCAGGTTCCCATCGAACGCGGTTTGGGGGTGTCCCGCGGCATTCTGCCTCGGGGTGACCTCCGCAGGATGATGCAGGTCTTTAACCAAGGGTGATTCTAGCGCAGGCGTGCGGCAAGCTGAACATGTCAATGTGTTGATTTATGAACTCGAGGAGGCCTAAATTGTCGGACCGTTTTTGTCGGGTTTTGCCGTCGATCGACCGCTCGACTCTGTCCCAGCGGCTGCTCGATGGCGACCAGGGATGCTGGAATATTGCCGGGCTCGGTCCGCTGGAAGTCCACGGCGAAGGCCGTGTGGGGCGTCTGCTTATCGCCCACGGGGCCGGAGCGGGCCAGGATTCAACCTTTATGCAACGGTTGCGCGAATCCCTCGCCACCGTCGGCGTCCAGACTCTGGCCTTCGAGTTCGATTACCTGCAGACGATGCGCCGCGAAGGGCGCCGTCGTCCTCCGCCGAGGGTCGATCGTCTGGTCGACGAACTGTCCCTATGGTGCGACAGCGTGTCGCACCGTGACCTTCCGCCACCCTGGCTGGGGGGCAAGTCCATGGGCGGTCGCGTGGCCAGCATGCTGGCGGCGCAGGCCCCCCACCGAGCGTCCTCTCGGGGCCTGGTGCTATGCGGTTACCCCTTTCATCCCCCTGGTAAGCCGGAGCGACTGCGCCTCGCTCACTGGCCGTCGCTCGCCTGCCCCACCCTGGTGGTGCAGGGCAGTCGCGATCCCTTCGGCACCCGCGAGCAGGTCGCCGGCTATGCGCTGCCCGAGGTGGCACGTCTGCACTGGCTCGAGGACGGCGATCACGACTGGAAACCCAGGCGCGCCTCGGGTCGCGATCAGGCGGCGCTGATCGTCGAGGCGTCGGAGGCGATCGCCGCGTTTATGCGCGACCATTCATGAGCAAAAATGCTGAAGGCCGCGTGGCGCGGGCGGTGTGGCCAAGTGGATGAAAGGGTGGCGATTCTTCTTCACGAAAAGGTTCACGATGGCAGCCCAAAAAGCGTTGACATTGATCGGGCCCCCTGTAGAATGCAGCGCCACGTGACCGGGGGTGGTTAGCTCAGCTGGGAGAGCACCAGCCTTACAAGCTGGGGGTCACAGGTTCGAACCCTGTACCACCCACCATTGCCACGGCAATGACCCGATTACGTAGTAGAAGATAGCAGCGGACCGGTAGTTCAGTTGGTTAGAATGCCGGCCTGTCACGCCGGAGGTCGCGGGTTCGAGTCCCGTCCGGTCCGCCAATATCTTCTTTGTCGCAAGTCGTCTTGCGGACCGGTAGTTCAGTTGGTTAGAATGCCGGCCTGTCACGCCGGAGGTCGCGGGTTCGAGTCCCGTCCGGTCCGCCACGATGGCATGAGACAGCAGTAGCAAAAGTTGCAGTAACGCGTGGGTGATTAGCTCAGTTGGTTAGAGCACCAGCCTCACATGCTGGGGGTCACTGGTTCGAGTCCGGTATCACCCACCACGCGGACCGGTAGTTCAGTTGGTTAGAATGCCGGCCTGTCACGCCGGAGGTCGCGGGTTCGAGTCCCGTCCGGTCCGCCATCTGCACACGAATTCTTCAGCCCCGAGGCCTCATGGTCTCGGGGCTGTTTCGTTTTACGTCCTCCTGAGCCTGCTTTTCTCTCGGCCGTTCGCCTACTTTCCGAACGTATGTGCGATGAATCTTTGCGTCCTGCGCCGCGACTATCATACAGTTGTTTGAAATCGTCGCCGTTTCGACCATGAGGATCCTGCCGTGAGTGCTTACCCCCAGCTGTTCCGCCCCCTGCGGGTCGGCCACCTGACGCTTCCCAATCGGGTGCTGATGGGCTCGATGCACACCAACCTCGAGGAGGCCCCCGGGGGCTTCGAGCGGCTGGCGGCCTTCTATGCCGAGCGGGCTCGGGAGGGAGTGGGGCTGATCGTCACCGGCGGCATCGCACCGCTCGCCGAGGGCGCCGTCTTCCAGGGCGCCGCGACCCTCGAGCGGTCGGATCAGCTGGCGGATCACCGTCGCGTGGTCGAGGGCGTGCACGAGGCCGGCGGGCGCATCTGTCTGCAGATCCTGCATGCCGGCCGCTATGCCTATACCCCGGAGCTGGTGGCGCCGTCGCCGATCCAGTCGCCGATCACCCCCTTCGCGCCGCGTGAGCTCACGAGCGACGAGGTGGAGGCGCGCATCGAGGCCTACGTGCGCTGCGCCACGCTGGCCCGCCAGGCCGGCTATGACGGGGTCGAGGTGATGGGCTCCGAGGGCTATCTCATCAACCAGTTCATCTGTCCACGCACCAACCATCGCGACGACGCCTGGGGCGGCAGCTTCGAGCGCCGCATCCGTTTCGCCGTCGAGATCGTGCGGCGCATCCGCGACGCGGTGGGCGACGACTTCCTGCTGATCTTTCGCCTGTCGATGATCGATCTGGTGGAGGAGGGCAGCAGCCGCGAGGAGGTCCTGGCACTCGGACGCGCGATCGAGGCCGCCGGCGCCGACCTGATCAATACCGGCATCGGCTGGCACGAGGCGCGGGTGCCGACCATCGTCACCAGCGTGCCGCGCGCCGCCTTCACCGAGGTGACGCGGCGCATGCGCGAAGAACTCGGCGTGCCGCTGATCACCACCAACCGCATCAACATGCCCGAGGTGGCCGAGCGGGTGCTGGCCGAGGGGCATGCCGACATGGTCTCCATGGCGCGCCCCTTCCTGGCCGATCCGGCCTGGGTGAGCAAGGCCGCTGCCGGGCGCGACGACGAGATCAATACCTGTATCGCCTGCAACCAGGCCTGCCTGGACCAGGTCTTCCTGGGTCGGCTCACCTCCTGCCTGGTCAATCCACGCGCCTGCCATGAGACCGAACTGGTCGTCACGCCGACCGAGCGCTCGAAGTGCGTCGCCGTGGTGGGCGGCGGCCCGGCGGGGCTCGCCGCGGCCGTGACCGCCGCCGAGCGGGGGCATGCGGTGACTCTTTTCGAGCGCGCCAGCGAACTGGGCGGCCAGTTCAATCATGCGCGGCGGATTCCCGGCAAGGAGGAGTTCGACGAGACCCTGCGCTATTACCGGGTGATGCTCGACAAGCACGGCGTCGAGGTGCGGCTGGGCGTAGCGGCGGACGTGGAGGACCTGCGCACCTACGACGCGGTGGTCCTGGCCACCGGCGTGCGCCCTCGCCGGCTCGCGCTGCCGGGTATCGACCACGCCATGGTGATGAGCTATCCCCAGGCCATCACCCATCCCGAGCGGGTCGGCGCGCGGGTCGCGATCATCGGCGCCGGGGGCATCGGCTTCGACGTGGCGGAGCTGCTGACCCATGCCGGCCACGCCCCTCAGGGTGTCCAGGCCTGGTGTGACGAATGGGGCGTGGATCTCGACCTGGCCCAGCGCGGCGGACTCAAGGCGGCGCGCCCGACCTCGAGCCCGCGGCGGGTCTTCCTGCTGCAGCGCCGGGCCTCGCGGCCCGGCAAGGGGCTCGGCAAGACCACCGGCTGGGTGCATCGCGCCTCGCTGGCCCATCGCGGGGTCGAGATGATCGCCGACTGCGAGTACGTCGGCATCGATGATGAGGGCCTGGCGCTGCGCGTCGGGGGCGAGCCGCGTCGGCTCGAGGTCGATACCGTGGTGGTGTGTGCCGGTCAGGAGCCGGTGCGGGAGCTGCTCCAGCCGCTGCGCGCCGCCGGGGTGGCCGTGCACGTGATCGGCGGGGCCGACGAGGCCGCCGAGCTCGACGCGCAGCGGGCCATCGCCCAGGGCACTCGTCTGGCCGCGGGACTCTGAGGCGACGCGCGGCGTCTGCGATGGCGAACCTCTTGCCGTCATTCTCGCCGTGGTTTTCGCCACAATTCTTGCCGCAATTCTCGGCGTACTTTTCGTTGTACTTCTTGCCGACGCGCCGGTAATCGGATCCGACGCCGGCCCCTGATCGGCGCCTCCGCGCCGATCCCTGCCCTTGGCTGTCGCTGTCTGTGGCGGCCAGCGTCGTTGCAGCGTTTAATCTCTCGACAATCTTCATGAACCGACGGACGTTCCCGGGCTCTCAGGGATGAGGGCTCGGGAGCGTTGATTGGTGGGCTAAACCGTTATCCGCTGATGCTGACTACGCTGATGAGACCCCACCCGGCTTTTTATCACCACGTCGTCGTGGCCGGGGAATCGGGCTTTAAGGAGGCATCGATGAGCATCTTCGACCATGTGCAGAACCGCTTCTCTCGCGTCCAGCAGGAAGAGATGAGCCTGCAGGAGTACCTGGAACTCTGTCGCCGAGAACCGGTGGCCTACGCCACTGCCGCCGAGCGGATGCTGGAGGCCATCGGCGCACCGGAGGTGATCGACACCGCCAAGGATTCGCGACTGTCGCGCATCTTCTCCAACAAGGTGATTCGCCGCTATCCGGCCTTCGCCGAATTCTACGGTATGGAGGAGGCCATCGAGCAGATCGTCGCCTACTTCCGCCACGCCGCCCAGGGGCTCGAGGAGCGTAAGCAGATCCTCTATCTGCTGGGGCCGGTGGGCGGCGGCAAGTCGTCGCTGGCGGAGCGCCTCAAGCTGCTGATGGAGAGGGTGCCCTTCTATGCCATCAAGGATTCCCCGGTCTATGAATCGCCGCTGGGGCTGTTCTCCCCCGAGGAGGATGGCGAGCTGCTGGAGAAGGAATACGGCATTCCCCAGCGCTACCTGAGGAGCGTGATGTCGCCCTGGGCCGCCAAGCGACTCAAGGAGCGCGGCGGCGATATCTCGGAGTTCCGGGTGGTACGCCTCTACCCCTCGCGGCTCAACCAGATCGCCATCTCCAAGACCGAGCCCGGCGACGAGAACAACCAGGACATCTCCTCGCTGGTCGGCAAGGTGGATATCCGCCAGCTCGAGCTGTATTCCCAGGATGACCCAGACGCCTACAGCTTCTCCGGCGGCCTGTGTCGCGCCAACCAGGGGCTGATGGAGTTCGTCGAGATGTTCAAGGCGCCGATCAAGGTGCTGCATCCGCTGCTGACGGCCACCCAGGAGGGCAATTACAACCCCACCGAGGGCATGGGCGCGATCCCCTTCGACGGGGTGGTGCTCGCTCACTCCAACGAGAGCGAGTGGCAGACCTTCCGCAACAACCGCAACAACGAGGCCTTCCTCGACCGGGTCTACATGGTCAAGGTGCCCTACTGCCTGCGGGTCACCGAAGAGATCAACATCTACAAGAAGCTGCTCGAGCACTCGTCGCTCAACGAAGCGCCCTGTGCCCCGGATACCCTGCGCATGCTGGCCCAGTTCACGGTGCTCTCGCGACTCAAGGAGCCTGAGAACTCCAGCATCTACTCCAAGATGCGGGTCTACGACGGTGAGAACCTCAAGGACACCGACCCCAAGGCCAAATCGATCCAGGAGTATCGCGACAGTGCCGGCGTCGACGAGGGTATGGAGGGGCTGTCTACCCGCTTCGCCTTCAAGATCCTCTCCAAGGTGTTCAACTTCGACAATCACGAGGTGGCGGCCAACCCGGTGCACCTGCTCTACGTGCTCGAGCAGCGCCTGGAACAGGAGCAGCTGCCCCGCGAGACCTTCGAGCGCTACCTGCGCTTCATCAAGGAGTTCCTGGCCCCGCGCTACGTCGACTTCATCGGCAAGGAGATCCAGACTGCCTACCTCGAGTCCTACTCCGAGTACGGCCAGAATATCTTCGATCGCTACGTCACCTATGCCGACTTCTGGATCCAGGATCAGGAGTATCGCGATCCCGAGACCGGTGAGTTCCTCGATCGTCAGGCCCTCAACGAGGAGCTGGAGAAGATCGAGAAGCCGGCCGGTATCTCCAACCCCAAGGACTTCCGTCACGAGGTGGTCAACTTCGTGCTGCGGGCCCGGGCCCAGAACAACGGCATGAACCCCAGCTGGCAGTCCTACGAGAAGCTCAGGGGGGTGATCGAGCACAAGATGTTCGCCAACACCGAGGAGCTCCTGCCGGTGATCTCCTTCAATGCCAAGGCCTCGACCTCGGACCAGAAGAAGCACGAGGATTTCGTGGCGCGGATGGTCGACCGTGGCTACACCGAGAAGCAGGTGCGGCTGCTCTCCGAGTGGTACCTGCGGGTGCGCAAGTCGCAGTAGGGCGAGGAGGTCGCCATGACCTATTTCATCGATCGACGAGCCAATGCCAAGCACAAGAGCGCGGTCAATCGACAGCGCTTCCTCGACCGCTATCGTACCCGCATCAAGCGGTCGGTCGAGGAGGCGGTAAACCGCCGCTCGATCACCGACATGGAGCGGGGCGAGAAGGTCTCGATCCCGGCGCGGGACATCTCCGAGCCGGTCTTCCAGCACGGTCCGGGGGGGGAACGCGCCATCGTCGCCCCCGGCAACAAGGAGTTCGTCGAAGGGGATCGGCTGCGTCGCCCCGGCGGCGGAGGCGGCGGCGACGGTTCGGGGGAGGGGAGTGCCTCCAACCAGGGCGAGGGGGTGGACGAGTTCGCCTTCACCCTGTCGCGGGAGGAGTTTCTCGACTTCGTCTTCGACGGCCTCGAGCTGCCCCACCTGGAGCGCAAGAACCTGGTGGACCTCGACGAGGTGCGCCAGGTGCGAGCGGGGGTCTCCCGGGACGGTACGCCGGCGCGCATCAACATCGTGCGCTCCATGCGCGAGGCCCAGGCGCGGCGCATCGCCATGCGCGCGCCGATTCGTCGGGCCCTGCGCGAAGCCGTGGAGGCGCTGGCCGAGGAGGAGCGCAAGGATCCGGTGCTGCGCAATCCGGCCCGTATCAGTGAGCTCAAAGAGGAGATCGAGCGGCTGGAGAAGCGCCTCGAGGCGGTGCCCTTCATCGATACCTACGACCTGCGCTACAACAACCTGATCGATCAGCCCCAGCCGTCGAGCAAGGCGGTGATGTTCTGCGTGATGGACGTTTCGGGCTCGATGACTCAGGCCCACAAGGACATCGCCAAGCGCTTCTATCTGTTGCTCTACCTGTTCCTGGAACGCAACTACGAGAAGGTCGAGCTGGTCTTCGTGCGCCATCACACCGCGGCCAAGGAGGTCGACGAGGAGGAGTTCTTCTACTCGCGGGAGACCGGCGGCACCATCGTCTCCAGCGCCCTGACCCTGGTCGATGAGATCATCGAGGCGCGCTATCCCGCCGGGCAGTGGAACCTCTATGTGGCGCAGGCCTCCGACGGGGACAACTGGGACGACGACTCCGTGGCCTGTCGCAAGCTGCTGGTCGAGCGCCTGATGCCCAGGCTGCAGTACTTCACCTACGTGGAGATTACGCCCCATGCCCATCAGGCGCTGTGGGAGGAGTATGAGCGCGTGGAGGCCGAGTACGACAAGCGCTTCGCCATGCGCCAGATCGTCGAGGCCGGCGATATCTATCCGGTCTTCCGCGAGCTGTTCAAGCGCCGAGTCGCCCCCTGAGGCGGCCTGAGGAGGCAGCATGACCCGACGTCAGCCCATCGCCACCGGCTCCGACTGGAACTTCGAGATCCTCGACGCCTTCGAGCACGAAATTGCTCGCCTGGCCGACGAGTATCGCCTGGACACCTACCCCAACCAGATCGAGGTCATCACCACCGAGCAGATGATGGATGCCTACGCCAGCGTGGGTATGCCGGTGGGTTACCACCACTGGTCCTTCGGCAAGCAGTTCCTGGCCGTGGAGCAGGCCTATCGCCGCGGCCAGATGGGCCTGGCCTACGAGCTGGTCATCAATTCCGATCCCTGCATCGCCTACCTGATGGAGGAGAACACCCTGATGATGCAGGTGCTGGTCATGGCCCATGCCTGCTATGGCCACAACTCCTTCTTCAAGGGTAACTATCTGTTTCGCACCTGGACGGACGCCCCCTCCATCGTCGACTACCTGGTGTTTGCCCGGAAGTACATCAGCGAATGCGAGGAGCGCCACGGCGTTGAGGCGGTCGAGCAGCTGCTGGATGCCTGCCACGCCCTGCAGAACTACGGGGTCGATCGCTACAAGCGGCCCTCGCCGGTCTCCGCGGAGGAGGAGTCGCGCCGCCAGACGGAGCGCGAGGAGCACCTCCAGGCTCAGGTCAACATGCTGTGGCGCACCATTCCCGGGAGGCCGCGCGGCGATGCCCTGGCCGGCATGGTCGACGAGGAGGACCCGCTGGGCCTGCACGGTGGTGGACGCTATCCGCCCGAGCCCCAGGAGAACCTGCTCTACTTCATCGAGAAGAACGCGCCGCTGCTGGCCCCCTGGCAGCGCGAGGTGGTGCGCATCGTGCGCAAGCTGGCTCAGTACTTCTATCCCCAGCGTCAGACTCAAGTGATGAACGAAGGCTGGGCCTGCTTCTGGCACTACACCCTGATGAATCGTCTCTACGAAGAAGGCCTGGTGGACGAGGGGCTGATGCTGGAGTTCCTGCAGTCCCACACCTCGGTGGTCCAGCAGCCGGCCTTCGACAGCCCCTACTTCAGCGGCATCAACCCTTACGCGCTGGGCTTCGCCATCTTCACCGACCTCAAGCGCATCTGCGAGGCCCCGACCCAGGAGGATCGCGAATGGTTCCCCGATACCGCCGGCAGTGACTGGCGCGAGACCCTGGAATTCGCGATGCGCAACTTCAAGGACGAGTCCTTCATCCAGCAGTTTCTCTCACCCAAGGTGATGCGCGACCTCAAGCTGTTCATGGTGGTCGACGACGATCAGGAGGAGATGCTCGAGGTCGCGGCGATCCACGACGAGCGCGGCTATCGGCGCCTCCGCGACTCCCTGTCCGTCCAGTATGCACTGGCGGTGCGCGAGCCCAACATCCAGGTCTACGCGGCGGATATCCGTGGCGACCGCTCACTGACCCTTCGCCACGTTCAGGACGGTCGTCGGCCGCTGGCGCGCAGCGTCTACCCGGTCATCCGTCACCTCCACCAGCTATGGGGCTTCCCGGTGCGGCTGGAATCGGTGGAAGATGACGAGGTGGTGCGCCGCTATCACTGGCCCCTGGCCGAGGAGGAGCGGCGCGAGTGACGGCGTTCGGGCAGTGCTCCAGGGTGAGCGGCTTTAAAGTGAGCGGTTTTAAAGCGAGCGGCTGTCCGGGAGCGCGCGGCCCTTGAAACATCGCCTCTTGAAACATCGCATGAAACGAGCGGCCTTGTGACAGGCCCTGAAACGAAAAGACCCGCGCCGTGGCGCGGGTCTCGTGTGTCGGCGTTCGGCTCGGCGTCGACTCAGGCCTGGGCTGTCCAGGACTGGCACCAGCCACCGGGCTCGACGCTGTTCTGGGGGAACAGCTGGCAGCCCTGGCTATCCGCCTGGTAGAACATGCAGTTTTCGCACACTTCGCCTTCTTCGTAGGCGGGGTGGTCGCTGGCCTCACTGGCGACCTTGACGTAGTTCAGGGCCTTGGCCTGTTCGGCGCTGGGGTCCAGGGCGGGCAGCTCCTGAGCGAAGGCGCTCTTGGACAGGATGCCGGCACCCAGGGGCAGGGCAGCGAGGCCCAGCAGGCTGTTACGCATGAAATCACGACGATTGCGATCGGCCATGGTCTCTCCTTGTCATCACGGTAGGGGTGAATCGTGGCGGGGCATGCTTGGTGCCCGCGCTTCTTGATCGCTCCTGGTTTCGAGCGATGGCTATTCTGTGTCTTGTCTGTGTCTTGCTTCCCGACTCTGGCGGTTCGGGCCTTGCATGTCGCGCCAATCGCGACGGTGGCGTGACGCGCCACCCATGATCCGACAGGCATTTGCCGGCGGAGTTCGCCAGACCCATGATAGTCAACTGAATGAGGCATCGCGAATCGCGCACTGTCAGTGCGGCAATCCGCCACGTGGTCAGGCACTTGCGCGCCGCTAGCCGGCGGTCGCCCAGCTGCCGGTGCAGCGCCCGCGACGGCGCTGCTATACTCGCGCCAGCGGCGGTGGCCTGCCGTCCGACCGGAACATGACGTGCGCGATAGCGCCTTTGACAAGGAGAAGTGCGATGCAGAATGCCGTGATTCTGATCAATGCCGACAAGGGCCAGGTCAAGGCCGTGGCCGAGCGGCTGGCCGAGGTCGAGGGTGTAAGCGAGGTCTACTCCACCTGTGGGCGCTACGACCTGGTGGCCATCGCGCGGACTCGCGACTTCGAGAGCCTGGCGGAGCTGGTCACCGGGCGGCTCAATGCCGTCGAGGGCATCCGCGACACCGAAACCCTCAACGCCATGCAGGTTCACTCCCGCCACGACCTGGAGACCATGTTCTCGCTGGGCTGGTGATGAGCCGGCGGGTCACACGGCCACGGAGTGGGCGAAAAGAGGGGTGGTTCGGATATGGCAGCACGTCGGGGGCGTATCGCCCATCGCTGGCGGCATCGGGTGCGTCGCTTCGCTATCACGGCCCTCTTCCTGGCGGTTGCCACGGGGCTCTGGCATTTCCAGGAACGTGAGCTTCGCGATGGCCTGAGCTGGCAGGGGGTGACGACCTGGGAGGATCTGACGCCGCTGACCTTCCACCGCGTGCTACGTAACGACGGCTTCCTGGTGGGCTGGTCCGATGTGCGCGTCAATCCGCTGTGGGTCAGCTACCTGCTGCAGCGGGTCGACGATCCCTCCACCGGGCCTCGCCCCGGCTTTCGCCGCGACTGGCGCGCGCTCTGGCCGATCTCCACGGAGAGCTACTTCGGCAGCGGTTACGATCGCGGGCATCTCGCGCCCAACTACGCCATCGCGGCGGTGCATGGCCGCGGGGCCCAGCACGATACCTTCCTGATGAGCAACATGTCGCCCCAGCGGCCCGAGCTCAATCGACGCCTCTGGCAGCGGCTCGAGGAGGTGGTGATGGATCACTTCGTACCGCGCTTCGCCGCCCTGCAGGTGATTACCGGGCCGATCTTCCCCGCGCGTTTCCAGGATAACGTGCTCAATCGCGTCGGCCTGGTGGAGGTGCCCCAGGCCTTCTACAAGATCCTGGTGGTGCCGGGCGATGAGCCCCGTGCGCTGGCCTTCATCATGCCGCAGCGTGTCTCGGGCGACGAGCCGCTGGACGACTTCCTGGTGAGCATCGACGAGGTGGAGGCGCGCACCGGCCTGGACTTCCTGCCGCAACTCGCGCCGGCGTCGGCCGAGGCGTTAGAGGCGCGGGTCGATACCGCCGGCTGGGGGCTCGAGGCGGTGGCCAGGCTGCCCGGGCGCTTCTGAGCGGCCGACGATCCCGATGGTCATCATCCAGGGGACGGGCGTCAGGGTGGTGCCGGATGAGGTGGCACCAAAGACAGGCACGGGAAAGACAGTTACGGAAAAGGCAGACACAAAAAAACCGCGATCTATTGTCGCGGTTTCCTGTAGAGCATCGATGTAAGGCTCGTCTGCATGACGCGAGAAGTGGTGCCCAGGAGAGGACTTGAACCTCCACATCCGTAAGGATACTAGCACCTGAAGCTAGCGCGTCTACCAATTCCGCCACCTGGGCGCATCATGCTGTCGTCGTGTTCGGGCGCATCGCATGGAGCGATGGTGCCCAGGAGAGGACTTGAACCTCCACATCCGTAAGGATACTAGCACCTGAAGCTAGCGCGTCTACCAATTCCGCCACCTGGGCGAACACGAATGACTCGAGCTGACAAAGAGCGTGGGAGTGAACTCCCTGATATCCGATCGAAGATCGACTGGATATCGATGGTGCCCAGAAGAGGACTTGAACCTCCACGTCCGTTAGGACACTAGCACCTGAAGCTAGCGCGTCTACCAATTCCGCCATCTGGGCAGGCGAGGCGTATGGTACCGGATTCATTCGGTGATGCAAGCGGGTGAACGATGGAAAAGCCGGTTTTTTTGTAGCCGGCCGGGAGTTCGTGGCGCCACCATGGTTGGGTGATGGGGGCGCCAGCGCTATACTGCGCGCATGACAAACTACACGAAACGCCAGATGCCACGCGCCGGACGCCGTCCCGGCGCTCTTTTGATCACGCTGCCCATGATGCCGCCAAGGATGCCCTCCGCATGACCCACTGGACGCTCAGCGACGATCCGCACGCGAAACGCGAAGCTCACAAGTACGACAAGCCTGCACCCAGCCGAGAATACCTGTTGGCGCGTCTCGAAGAGGCCGGCAAGCCGCTGACCCACGAGGCGATGAGTCAGCAGCTGGGTCTCGAGGACGAGGACCTCCAGGAGGCGGTGCGGCGTCGCCTGGCGGCGATGGAGCGCGATGGGCAGGTGTTGCGCAACCGGCGCAACGCCTATGCGCTGATCGACAAGCTCGATCTGATCAAGGGCAAGGTGCTTGGGCATCGTGACGGCTTCGGCTTCCTGCTGCGCGACGACGGCAAGAAACCGGATCTGGTCATGCCGCCCCGCCAGATGCGTCGCGTCTTCCACGGTGACCACTTGCTGGTGCGCGTCAGTGGCCGCGATCGCCGCGGGCGCGACGAGGCGACCATCGTCGAGGTGCTGGCGCGCAACACTCAGGAGATCGTCGGCGTCTATCGGGCCAACACGCCGGAATTCGGGGTGCTGATTCCCGAGAACCCGCGCATCACCCAGGAGATCATCATCCCCCACAGCGCCTGCGGTGGCGCGCAGGATGGCCAGGTGATCTCCGCGAAGATCACCCAGCAGCCCGAGACCCGGGTGCAGCCGGTGGGCGAGGTGATCGAGGTGCTCGGCGAGCGTATGGATCCCGGCATGGAGATCGACATCGCCATCCGCAGCTACGAGATCCCCGCCGAGTTCCCGCCCGAGGTCAACGATCAGATCGCCGGCATGTCGGCCGAGGTGGACGAGGCAGACAAGGGGAACCGCATCGACCTGCGTCACGTGCCGCTGGTGACCATCGATGACGAGAGCGCCAAGGACTTCGACGACGCCGTCTGCGCCTGGAAGACCAAGTCGGGCAGCTGGAAGCTGCTGGTGGCCATCGCCGACGTCTCTCACTACGTGCGTCCGGGCAGCGCCCTGGATCAGGAGGCCATCACCCGCGGCAACTCGGTCTACTTCCCGGGGCAGGTGGTGCCGATGCTGCCGGAGCTGCTCTCCAACGGGCTCTGCTCGCTGAACCCGGCCGTCGATCGCCTGGCGCTGGTCTGCGAGATGAACATCTCCCAGAGCGGGGCGATCAGCCGCTACCGCTTCTACGAGGCGGTCTTCCAGTCCCACGCGCGCCTGACCTATAACAAGGTCGCCTCCATCCTCGACGACGAGGGCGAGCAGGGCGATGCCCTGCGCGAGGAGTACAGCGAGCTGGTGCCGTCACTGAAGAACCTGCACTCGCTCTACCAGCTGCTGCGCGAGGCCCGCGTGGAGCGCGGTGCCCTCGACTTCGAGACCACCGAGACGGCGATCGTCTTCAACGACGAGCGCAAGATCGAGAAGATCGTGCCGCGCAGCCGTAACGACGCCCACAAGATCATCGAGGAGTGCATGCTGGCGGCCAACGTCGCCACGGCGCGCTTCCTCGACAAGCACGACCTGCCGGCGCTCTACCGCATACACGAGAAGCCCTCGCCGGAGCGGCTCGACAAGCTGCGCCTGTTCCTCAACGAGCTGGGCCTGTCACTGCCGGGCGGCGACGACCCGAGCCCGCAGGACTATCGCGACCTGGCCGAGGCCATCAAGGGCCGCGACGACGCCGACGTGATTCAGACCGTGATGCTGCGCTCGATGAGCCGGGCGGTCTATTCGCCGCAGAACGACGGCCACTTCGGCCTGGCCTATCCGGCCTATGCGCACTTCACCTCGCCGATCCGCCGCTATCCGGACCTGCTGGTCCACCGCGCCATCCGCTCGGTGATTCGCGGGCCGCGCCAGACCAATACCGTGATGCGCGCCGAGGGCGCCGCGGTCGAGCCGCCGAGCAAGTGGGCACCCTACACCTTCGAGCAGATGCTCGAACTCGGTGAGCACTGCTCGATGACCGAGCGCCGTGCCGACGACGCCACCCGCGACGTGGAAGACTGGCTCAAGTGCGAGTTCATGTCCGACAAGCTCGGCGAGGTCTACGACGGCAGCATCGCCTCGGTAACCCAGTTCGGCATCTTCGTGCGCCTCGACGAGGTGTACGTCGAGGGGCTGGTGCACGTCACCTCGCTACCCTCCGACTACTACCACTACGAGCCCGAGAAGCACCGCCTCAAGGGCGAGCGCAGTGGTATCAGCTATCGTCTCGGCGATGGGGTCTCCGTGCAGGTAGCCCGCGTCGACCTGGACGATCGCAAGATCGATTTCGAGCTGGCCGACGAGAAGCCGCGTCCCAAGCGCCAGCCGCGCAAGCCTCGCGGCGGCGGCGGCGACAAGGGCGGCTCCGACAAGGGCGGCGATGACAAGGCGGGCAAGGGCGGCAAGCGTCGCCGTGGCCCCCGGCGGTCGAAGGGCCGCGGCTGATGGCGGCAGGGCACAGGAAACCCCGCGCCTCTCGCGGCGCCCCGCGTCGGGCGCCGTCGACGCCCGGCGGGCTCGAGGCCGTGTTCGGCGTGCACGCGGTGCGGGCGCTGCTCGATCGCGGCGAGACGCCCCGTGAGGTCTGGGTGCAGGAGGGCAGCGCCGGGGCCCGCCTGGCCGAGCTGGTCGAGGCCGCGCGCCAGGGCGGCGCACGCCTGCAGTCACGGCCCCGCGACGAGCTCGACCAGCTCGCCCAGGGGGCTTCTCACCAGGGCATCATCGCCTTTGCCACCCCGCTCGCCTTCGAGGGTGAGGCCTCGCTGTGGCTCAGGCTCGAGGGCTGGCCGCATGCGGCGCCGCCGCTGCTGCTGGTGCTCGACGGCGTCACCGACGTGCACAACTTCGGCGCCTGCCTGCGCAGCGCCGATGCCGCCGGGGTCCACGGCGTCATCGTGCCCAAGGACAAGGCGGCGCCGCTCAATGCCGCGGTGCGCAAGGTGGCCTGCGGGGCCGCCGAGAGCATGCCGGTCTACCAGGTCACCAACCTGGCGCGGACCCTGGCCAAGATGAAGGACCTGGGGGTGTGGATCACCGGCACCGCCGGCGAGGCCGAGGCGAGCCTCTATGAGGCCGACTTCACCGGCCCCGCGGCCCTGGTGATGGGCGCCGAGGGCAAGGGCATGCGACGACTGACCCGCGAGGGCTGCGATACCCTGGTCAAGTTGCCCATGGCCGGCAGCGTCTCCAGCCTCAACGTCTCGGTGGCCACCGGCATCTGCCTGTTCGAGGCGGTGCGCCAGCGGCAGGGCAAGAGCGGCTGAGCGCTCGCGCCTTGCCAGTCGGGCCGCAGATCATTAGAATACCTGCGCCCGCTCGCCTTGCGAGCGGGCATTCCTGTCTTCTGACAACCCGTCTTTTGACAATCACTCCTTGCTTCCCCTGAGCGACCCGAGGTCGCCACTGTGGAAGCTGCCAAACCGCAAGGAGATCCCATGCGTCACTACGAGATCGTCTTCATGGTCCACCCGGACCAGAGCGAACAGGTCCCGGCCATGGTCGAGCGCTATACCGGCCTCGTCACCGAGAACGGCGGCACCGTGCATCGCCTCGAAGATTGGGGCCGTCGCCACATGGCCTACCCGATCAACAAGATCCACAAGGCTCACTACGTGCTGATGAACGTCGAGTGCAGCGGCGAGACTCTCGACGAAATCGAGAACATCTTCCGCTTCAACGATGCCATCATCCGCAGCCTGGTGGTTCGCGCCAAGGAAGCCGTCACCGAGGCCTCTCCGATGATGAAGCCGGTGGAAGAGAAGCGTGTCCGTCGCGACGAGAAGCCGCGCAGCACCGAATCCGCCTGAGCACACCCATCGCACCTCTGAAGGAGTCTTCCCATGGCACGCTTTTTCCGTCGCCGTAAGTTCTGCCGCTTTACCGCTGAAGGCGTGAAGCAGATCGACTACAAGGATCTGGACACGCTCAAGGCCTACATCACCGAGACCGGCAAGATCGTTCCCAGCCGTATCACCGGGACCAAGGCCCGTTACCAGCGCCAGCTGTCCACCGCCATCAAGCGGGCACGCTACCTGGCACTGCTGCCCTACACCGACAGCCACCAGTAAGCACTGCGCGTGATGTTGCCCGTCGCCCGCTGGATGATGCGCGGCACGCCCTACGCGGCTCTCGGAGCCGCCGCGGGCACCGCCATTCCCTGGCTGTTCTGGCTGGGGGCCGCCGTGGTGGCTCTGGTCACGCTGCGCCAGGGCATGGCCGCCTCGCTGCCGGTGATTCTCGCCGCGGCGATACCCGCCGGCCTCTGGTGGACCCAGGGAGACGTCATTCCGCTCGCCAGCGTGCTGCTGGTGACGCTGATGGCAGTGGTGCTGCGTGCCCGTCTGAGCTGGAGTGAGGCGATCATCGCCGGCACCCTGGCCGGGTCGGGCATGATCCAGCTGGGCATTTTCCTGCCGCCGGGCGGCGCCGCCTTCGTGCTGGAGCAGCTGCGCCAGGGCTCGCCGGACATCGCGGCGATGCTCAGCGAGCTCTCGGCTCAGGGTATGGACACCGAGCAACTGGCCGGCCTGATGATCAGCGGCGTGACCGCGCTGATCGTGCTGCTCGCCGCCGTGGCCTGCCTGGCCCTGGCGCGCGGCTGGCAGGCCGGGCTCTACAACCCGGGCGGGTTTCGCGAGGAGTTCCACGCGCTGCGCCTGCTGCCCCGCGAGCTCGCCATGCTGGTGATGCTTGGGGTGCTCGGCGGCGTGCTGGGGCTTCCGGCCCTGGGCATGCTGGCCTGGGTGCCGCTGCTGGTGGCCGGCATCGCGCTGGTGCATGGTTTTATCGGATTGAAGGGAATGAACGGGCTGTGGCTGGTCGCCTTTTATGTGCTGCTGATCACCACCTGGCCCATGATTCTCATTGTGCTGCTTACGGCCTTCATCGACACGTTCGCGGACTTCCGTGGACGACTGGCCCGCAGCCACTGACAAGAGGTTTACGAGAATGGACGTCATTCTGCTCGACAAGATTGGCAAGCTGGGCGGTCTGGGTGACCAGGTCACCGTCAAGCCCGGTTACGGCCGCAACTACCTGGTGCCTTACGGTCTCGCCGTGCCGGCCACCAAGGACAACATCGAGGCCTTCCAGGCGCAGCGTGCCGAGCTCGAGGCCGAGGCCGCCGAGCGCAAGGCCGTCGCCGAGGCGCGTGCCGAACAGCTCAACGACATCGAACTCTCTCTGGTCTCCAAGGCCGGCGACGAGGGCAAGCTGTTCGGTTCCATCGGTCCGCGCGATCTGGCCGATGCCATCTCCAGCGCCGGGATCGAAGTGGCCAAGAGCGAAGTGCGCATGCCGCAAGGCCCGATCCGCCAGACCGGCGAGTACGACATCGACCTGCGCCTGCATGCCGAAGTCGACGCCACCGTGCGCGTGGTGGTGGTGGCCGAGTAAGGCCATTGCCAGCGGCACGCGCTTCGGGGCGTGCCGTGACAAAGGGGGCGAGGAGCGAATCCTCGCCCTTTTTTTCGGTTCATCGCAGATCAGCGTGAAATGGGCAAGGCGCGTGAGGACAAGCAGGATAGAGAAACGGCGGTAAATCCGAGTAAGCTGATATTCGCCAAAACGTCAGCCTACGGACACCGCCGTTGCCATGG
>Ga0208138_100056_pt1 | contig 90713 bp, 80 predicted proteins | sample AntRauMetaRauer3_FD_184786 | JGI IMG/M metagenome (GOLD analysis project Ga0208138, IMG submission 184786) | Saline lake microbial communities from Rauer Lake, Antarctica, in enrichment culture - Antartic Rauer Lake 3 Metagenome Rauer3 (SPAdes)... ... | reverse complement strand
CGCCTACACCGGCGGCCCGTACCCGCTCGGCTACCACGGGCTCGGCGACCTGTTCGTGTTCGTCTTCTTCGGAATTATCGCCGTCACCGGCACGTACTACGTGCAGGCGGCCGCGCTCGTCGACGGTGTCTTCCCGCTCTGGCTCCCGCCCGGGACGGTCACCTCGGCGGCTGTCGTCGCCAGCCTCCCGATCGCCGCGCTCTCGACGAACATCCTCGTCGTCAACAACGTCCGGGACTTGAAGGAAGACGCCCAGACGGGCAAGCGCACCCTCGCGGTCCGATTCGGGTACCAGTTCTCTCACGCGCAGTACCTCGGGCTGCTCGCGCTCGCGTACCTGACTCCGTTCTGGTTCGTCGCCCGCGGCTACGGGCTCGCCGCCCTCCTCCCGCTCGTCACGCTCCCGCTCGCGGTTGCGGTCGCTCGGACCGTCCTCACCGAGACCGCCGGCGACGCCCTCAACCCGGCGCTCGAATCGACCGGGAAGCTCCTCGCGGCGTACGCGGTTGCGTTCGCCGTCGGACTCGCGCTCTGATTCCGATGCGGGTCCTCCCGTTCGCGCTCGATCTGCGCGCCCCGCTCGGCACCGCCAACGGCGAGATCGATCGACGAGAGGGGTTTCTCGTCGCCGTCGATCCGTCGGACGGCGACGACGTGCCCGTACCGGGCGTCGGCGAGGCGACCCCGCTTCCCGGCTGGACCGAGTCGCTGTCGGCCTGCGAATCGGCGCTACGCGCTGCCCGGCGGAAGATCAACGAGGAGACTGGAGCGAGTGCCGCCCTCAACGTCCTCGACCCGACCGAGGTCCCCGCGGCGCGACACGGCCTCGCGCTCGCGCTCGGGGACGCCGCGGCCCGCGACGACGAGCGATCGCTCGCGACGTGGCTCGCCGCCGAGCACGACCTGCCCCCGCCTGCCGATTCCGTCCCGGTCAACGCGACTATCGGTGACGGCTCTCCGGCGACGACAGCGAGCGCGGCCGAGCGAGCCGTCGCGGCGGGGTTCGACTGTGTAAAGGTGAAAGTCGGCGTCCGCGACCTCGACGAGGACGTCGACCGGCTGCGCGCTGTCCGCCGAACCGTCGGTCCCGCTGTCGGCCTCCGGGCCGACGCGAACGGCGCGTGGGACCGCCAAACCGCCGAGATAGCGGTCGAACGACTGGCGACGCTGAATATCGCGTACCTCGAACAGCCCCTTCCCGCGGCGGATCTGGCCGGCGCTGCGGCGCTCCGGGAGAGCGCCGACGGCGAGGTTCCGATCGCGTTGGACGAGTCGGTCGCGGAATGCGGTCTCGAGCCGATCCTCGCGGCCGGCGCCGCCGATGCGGCGGTGTTGAAGCCGATGGCGCTCGGCGGACCCGACCGCGCGCTGGCGGCTGCGATACAGGCCCGAGAGGCCGGCGTCGACCCCGTCGTCACGACGACGATCGACGCGGTCGTCGCGCGGACCGCCGCGGTCCACGTCGCGGCCGCGATACCGGATATCGCTCCGTGTGGACTCGCGACCGGGTCGCTGTTCGCCGGGGACCTCGCCACCGACCCCTGTCCGGTCGACGCGGGCTCGATAGCGGTCCCGACGGCCGACGGGATCGCCGGCGAGACGTTCGACTCGCTGTCGCCGTGACCGGCTCCGCTACTCGACGACCTCGACGCTTCCGACCATTCCCTGCGTCTGGTGTGGCGTACAGACGTATTCGAAGGTGCCCGACTCGTCGAAGGTGTGCTCGAAGGTGAATCCAGCCTCGTTGGTGAGTTCGGACTCGAACCGCTCGTTGACTTCGTAGACGTTGTGGCCGCCGCCCTCGCCCGTCCACTCCCAGACGACGGTCGTTCCGAGGTCAACCGAGACGTGCGCGGGCGCGAACGAGAACCCGCCGTCGGCGCCGACGGTCACGTCCACGGTCTCCTCGCCCGTTCGATCGACGCGTTCTTCCTCGGAATCGCCGCCCGGCAGTCCAGCGCTTGCGCACCCGGCGAGCGCGACGGCGGTCGCGGCGCCGACGGACGCGAGCACGTCCCGGCGCGTTCGGTCGCTCATACCGGACGGAGGTGACGGGTGGTATAAATCCCCTCGCGAATCCCACGGCGGTGGGAACGGCTTTTACCCGCCACCGCCGAACCGGAGCGTATGAGCGAGTGGACAGACGCGATCGTCGGCGAGCGGATGACCGTCGACAACCAGTTCAACGACCGCGTGGCGGCCTCACGCTTCTCCAGTCAGGAGTGGGGGCTCGTCATGACGGCGACCGAGTTCGAGATCGAGCACGCCGACGACCCGGCCGACGCCCGGATCGTCGCGGACACGTCCAGTCTCCCGGCGATCATGCCGGAACTGGAGAACGTCCGATCGCAGGTCGCCGCGATGGGTGGCGCCCCGACACAGCGAAACGGCGGCGATGCGGGTGGTTCCGGCGGTATTCTCGGGTCGATCAAGAGCGCGCTCGGTCTCGGTGGCGGAAGTGGTGGCGGCGGAGACGGCGTCGACCCCGAAGAACTGGAGGCCGCCGAACGGCTCGTGCAAGCGTACGCCGACGAACTCCAAGCGCACTTGGAGGACGTGGGCAAGTGGGAGCAGGTCCGGATCGCGTATCAAGAGTGAGCGACGGTTGGCAACGAAAATCACCGCTCGTTCGGCGAAGGTACAGATGTGAGATTATCAGTCGAGCGGCTGGCGCTTAGACTGGCCCACAAGTTCGTCCGCCGACTCCACCGCGAGCGCACGACAAGCCGACTCGCGGATCTGTTCTTTGGTGAGGTCGCTGCCGGGGAAGACAACGTCGCCGTTGAGCTGGAGTACCACGTCCGGCTCCGCAAAGAGGTACAACAGATCTTCGGAATCAACGGTTATTGTCTCTGTTTCAAAAACGCCGATGAGTTCGGTCTGGTTGGAAAAATTCTCGTCCATCATATGCTGTTCAGACCCGATTCGATATGTCATCGTGAGCTCCGTCGTTCGGGACGCTCGGTGGGCCTGCGGGCCAGTGGAACGGACAGAAATGACTTTACTCGGAAGGCCCTGGTCGGCGGTCAGTGACGTGCTCGGCTCCCCAACCATTCGTACATTCGGTATTTCGTCTTTGGACAGTAGCCAAATGGCGGCCGAAACGGAGAGATCATGCGAGAGCGACCCGAACAGCGTTCGGATCGACGATAATGACAACTTCGTCGTACTCCAGATCGCTGAGATGGCGCCGTTCTGAACCGCTTCGGCAGCGAGTGTCGGCTTATTTGTCCCCGCGAACACGACCATCGCTGGCGCATCGTCGAGATCGCCGATAGCGACGGAGCCGTCGGCGGCGACGACGCGTCCCTCCTCGATCGGAAGCTCGCAGTACGCGATGTCGACGTCGGGATCGGACAGCACAGAGTCGACGGTCCCGCGGTCCGGACGCTCGAAGACCTCCCACGAACCGACGCCGTCGGGGACCGCCGGTTGGGAGAGCGCGCGACGGAGGGCCGCGGCTCGCTCGGCGGTGTTGACCATGACGACCGCGCGCACCTCGCCGCGGGACGTGGTGGCGCGGCGGAGTCGGTTCTCGTAGGTCGCCGGCGTCAGTACTGACGTGCCGGACGGTAGCGGGTCGGCGTCGGGATTCGGGACCTCGCCTTCTGAGGCGAGCCACGGAGATGTCGCCAGCGCGGTCGGCGCATCGGCGGCCGGCTCGGCGCTCCCTCGGACGCGGGCCGGCGCAAGCACGTGCGCGAGGTGGGGAAGCAGCTCCGCAGCCTCCGAGACCGGCCGTAAGACCGCTTCCGTCGGCCAGTCGGGTGCGTGCGGTGCGACCGTCTCGGGGTCCACTTCGAGGTACTCCATCAGCCGCTCGCTCATCGGCCGATCCGCGAGGTTAGGCGGGTAGAAGGGAAGCTCGGGGCCGACCTGCTCGTACTCGTACCGGTCGGACGGGACGTACCCCTCGGTCCGGGCGAGGGTGTCGAGGAAGAACCACGTCCGCAACAGCGCCTCGGCTCGCTCCTCCAAGGCGACGTCGTCGGTCGGGAGCGGCTCGACGTAACCGGTGTCGAGCCGGATCGCGGGCGCGTCGCCGATCACCATCCGTGCGCCGAGGTAGTACGCGAGCGTCGAGAGCCGGTACACGTCGGCGTACGTGGGTCTGACGACCATCTCGACGCCGGTGTCGGGCTCGACGAGGGGGCTCGGAATGTCCAGCGAGTCGCCGCGCTCGATCCGGGGCGGGTAGCCGCGGAGCGTCGGCCACGAGCGCTCCGGCGAGAACTCCTTGAGCGACGAACCGAGCACCGAGACGGCCGAAGCGAGCGCGACGGGGTCGTCGGGAACGGTGATCGTCGCCTCGGGGCGGCTGTGTAACGATCGTGCACCGACGGTCACCGTCCGCGGCCGGTCGAACTGCAGCTCAACGGGGCCGGACCCGGCCACCCCCGTCGTCTCAATTTCGACGTCGGTGACCCGGATAAGCACCTTCGTCACCCCGCTGATGTCGACGCAGTACGACCCGCGCGGAAGCTCCATGGGATCGTCGAGTTGAGCGACGAACTCCCCGCTCTCCTCACGCACGGAAACGGAGGCATACGCGGGGATCGACAGCGACTCGGCGTCGAAGCTGACGGCCCGGTCCACGGGGAACGGGAACAGCTCCGGGAGGGCCGGCCGGGGGTCGGGCTCGCGATCGGCATAAAGCAGGAGCTCCTCGCCCTCCAGGGCGTCGCGGACGCGAAGCGCCGTTCCGTCCACCGCGAACCCGATACGGTCACCGAGTGAGTCGTCTTGCAACGTGAACTGATACATCTACTACAGGTATGAGCGTGTCGGTGTTTTTCGACGTTCGACAGCTCTCAACCGTAGGAACGAAATATTATAGCTGTAGGAACGCGATATTATCTACGCGTGTTAACAGCAAGGACAACAGTCTTAACATCCAGTGGGTGCGGACGATGGACATGGACGACGCGTTGGCGGCGGCCCTCAGTGACGCGTTTCCCGACCGGTCGGTCGAGCGACTGACCAGCGTCGGACCGTCGTGGAACGGAGCCAACGAGACGGTCGGCGTCGTCTTTTCCGACGGCGCGCGCGCCTTCTGTAAGGTCGCCGTCGACGGCGACGGAAGGCGAATCGCCCGCGAGCGAGCGGTGCTGCGGTACGTGAGCGAAGAGCGGCCGCTCGTCGCTCCCGAGGTCCTCGCCGCCGATCCCGACGCGGCGGTGCCGTACCTGATCACGGCGCCGGCACCGGGGCAAGAACTCTCGGAGGTGTGGGAGGCGGTCGGCGACGAGTCGCTCGGCGCCGAGCCGGTGAGTGACAGTATCGCCGGCGAGGTGATCAGAGGTACATCCGGAGACGCGGCCCGAACGGCACTCCTTCGTCGCGTGGGGGCGACGCTCGCGACGCTCCACGCCGAGCGCTTCGAGACCGCCGGGGAGATCGTCGATCTCGACGCGACGGCGGACGGTCGAGTCGCGCTCGCGATCGAGGCGGCCCCGTGGCCGGACGTGCTCCTCGCGACGATCGATCGCACCCGAGAGATCGGCACCAGCGAGCGGCTCGCGTCCCACTACGACGCCGTGATCGACTGCGTCGAGGCGAACCGCGACCGCCTTCGCGACGCCCCGGCCGCGCTGCTCCACGGCGACATCGCCATGCCGAACCTGTTCGTCACCCAGGGGGGCGTAGATGGCCCCGAGGGAGACGCGGGTCCCGACGGCGTCGTCCCGATCGACTGGGAGCTAGCGCACGTCGGCGACCCCGTTCGCGACCTCGTTCGAGCGGAAGATCAACTCCTCAACGGGTTCGACACCGTCGGTCCCGAGCGGTTCTCCGAGGCGCTGTACGCGGGGTACCGCGAGCGTGCCGGGGGACTCCCGCTCGGATTCGACGACCGCCGTTCGATCTACTGGGTCGTGCGGATGCTCGGTCGGTCGGGATTCGTCGACCAGTGGTCGACGTACCTCGACGAGCCGACGGCATCGCTCGTCGAGCGGGCCGACGCGGAGCTTGAAGCGCGGCTCGGTGCAGTGTGAGCGGTGTGGTGCGAGTAGTGTGCACGTGGTTGTGGGCGGGACGACGAAAGCGACGGCGCCGCGCGCGCCTTACCGGTTCCACGCGGCGTCGTCGGGGTCGATCTGCCGCTCGCCGGGATCGAGCGCGTCGATCCGATCGAGATCCGACGCGGGCAGGTCCAACTCGCGCGCTTTGAGGTTCTCCGTCACGTGGTCGCCGGTCGCCTTCGGGATGGGGACCACGTCGCGGGCGAGCGCCCACGCGAGCGCGACGACGGCGGGGGTGGTATCGTTGCGCTCCGCGATGTCGACGAGCGCGGGGTCGTCGAGGAGCGTCCCGCGACCCAGCGGCGAGTACCCGACAAGGCGGTGATCGAAGTCGGCCGCGAGCGCGCGCAACTCGGGCTGTTGGAACCGGGGGTGACACTCGACCTGATGGGCGGCGATCGGCGCGTCGAGTATCTCGCGGGCCTCTCGGAGTAACTCCGGGGTGAAGTTCGAAACGCCGACGTGGTCAGTGAGCCCCGCGTCGCGTAGCTCGTCGAAGACCGGGAGGGTCTCGGCGGCGTCGTACGTTCGGATCGGCCAGTGGACGTACAGCAGGTCGACGCGGTCGAGCCCTAGCCGATCGAGGCTTTCGCGGGCCGTCTCGCGGACGTCGTCGGGTGCGAGGTTATCGGGGTGGACCTTGGTGGCGACGACCACGTCCTCGCGAGCGACGTCGAGGGCGGGGTCCGAGAAGACGCGATCGAGCCCCTCGCCGACGGCGGACTCGTTGTCGTACATCTGGGCGGTGTCGACGTGGCGGTAGCCCGCCTTCAGCGCGGCGGCGACGGTGTCGGCGCACGCCGCGTGATCGTCGAGGCCGGACGTGCCGAGACCGAGCGAGAGGTGCAGCGGTGGCATACCGAACGGTTTCGACCGTGAGGTGAAAACCCCCCGCGAGCCGGAAGGAATCGGGGGAAACGGGCGCAGATGAGGACCGTGCCGACCCCAATTGCCGTTTTCAGGAACGGGGAATCCCCGTGTCGGTATTTGAACCGGGTGGCGCGTACGGACACCCATGAGCAACGGTATTCACGTGGAACTGACCGTGTCGGCCTGCGACGGCTGTCCCGTGGCCGCGCTCTCGTCGAGCACCCCGGTCGAAGAGCTCCGGGTCGACTCGGACGACGACCGCGTCGAGTTCGTCGCCGCCGACCCGCCGTCCGACCCGCCCGACGGGCTGGACCTCGTCGAGTTCGCGGGCCGGGCGCACGGACGCTACGACGTCGCCTGCGAACGCCCCGCGACCGACGGCGGGCTGGCCGTGAACGCGTCGGCAGGTCCGGTGTCGGACGCGCCCGACGCCGCAGCGCCGGGGACCGCTGGGGTCGGGGCTGGGACCGCCGGCGCCGAAGCGTCGACGGCGGACGACGCGCGGGGCGTCTGTCGCGGCTGCTCGTGCGGCGGGCTCCCGGCGGCGTTCGCGAACTTCCCGGTCTCGCCGCGCCGGACCGAGATGGAAGACGGCGAGATCCGCGTCTCGTTCGTGCTGACGGGCCACGAGGAGCTCTCGGCGATCGTCGACGAGTGCGAGGCGGCCGGGCTCGACGTCGGGCTCCGCCGCCTCTGTGTCGATCGCGGCGACGAGAGCGACGACGGCGGCCGTCCCGACGTCGTCCCGGTCGATCTGTCGGGGGTGACCGACCGACAGGCGGAGGTCGCGATGGTCGCCGCGCAGAAGGGGTATTTCAACGCGGACGGCGCCCCCGCGGCGGAGATCGCCGCGGAACTCGACCTCGCAAAGTCCACGGTCTCCGAGCACCTCCGAATCGTGACCGACACGCTCTTTTCTCAGCTGTTCGGCGACGGGGACCGCCTTTAAACCCCCGAACAGTTCGCCGGAAGGTATCCAGGCGGTTCGACCGTCGTGATCAGTAGCGGGGTCGAACCGATCTGTTCGACTCCGAGACCATGACCCAGTGGACACAGCTCGGACCGCGAGAACGCGAACTCCTCGCCGTCCTGCGTCGCGCCGACGGCCCCCTCACGGCCCGGGGCCTGCTCGACGCCGTCGCCGGCGAGGACGGTGCCGGAATCGCGTACACGACGGTCAAACGGACCGCGGATCGACTCGTCGAGAAGGGGCTCGTCGAACGAGAGTGCGAGCCCCATCGCGGCGCGACGCGTCACCGTTACCGGTTCGACGTCGAGGCCGCACGGCGGCGGCTGATCCCGGAGTTCGCGGACGAGCTCCGAGCGGTTCTCGGCGACCAGGCTATCGAGCGGCTCACGGTCCGAACAGCGTGTGACAACGACGAACTCGGCTACCGCCAATGACACGACACACACAGCGGCCGACGAACGACGAGGAACCAGACGAACAGCGGAGCGAGTCGGACGACGGGTTCGATTCGCTGCTTCCCGGACTCCGTCGGCGGGACTTCATGAAGGCCGGGGCCGCGGTCGGCGGACTCAGCGGACTCGCCGGCTGTACCAGCCTGCTCAGCGAAGACGGCGACGGAACCGTCTCGGCCGCCCCCGACCACTCGATCCCGCCGGGCGAGATGGACGAGTACTACGCGTTCCTCGGCGGCGGCCAGTCGGGGGACGTCCGCGTCGTCGGGCTCCCGTCCATGCGTGAACTCATCCGCATCCCGGTGTTCCAACGGGACAGCGGGCGCGGATACGGTCACGACGACGAGAGCCGAGAGATGCTCGAGGAGGCCGGCGGCTACACGTGGGGCGACACGCATCACCCGCGGATCAGTCAGACCGACGGCGACTACGACGGCCGGTTCGCGTACGTCAACGACAAGGCGAACGGCCGGATGGCCCGGATCGACCTGAAGTACTTCGAGACCGACGCGATCGTCGACATCCCGAATCAGCAGGGGACGCACGGGTCCTGTGCGCAACTGCCCGACACGGACCTCATCTTCGGTGTCGGCGAGTTCCGCACGCCGATCCCCAACGACGGGACGGGCGACTTACACGACCCCGACGAGTACGGCGCCGTCCTCGCCGCGATCGACCCCGAGTCGATGAACGTCGAGTGGGAGGTCCTTGTCGACGGCAACATGGACAACGGGGACGGGAGCAAGCAGGGACGGTACTTCTTCACCACGGGCTACAACAGCGAGGGCGCCGTCACCGAAAAGGGGATGACGCGGTCAGACCGCGACAACGTCAAAGCGTTCGACATCCCGCGGATCGAGGCGGCCGTCGAGGCGGGCGACTACGAGATGATAAACGAGGTACCCGTCGTGGACGGGCGACAGGACAGCCAGCTCAACCAGGGCGACGACCCGGTCGTCCACTACATTCCGACGCCGAAGAGCCCGCACGGGATCAGCGTCACGCCGGACAACAAGTACGCGATCGCGAGCGGGAAGCTCGACCCGACCGCGTCGGTCATCCAGATAGACATGATCGACGAGGTCGACGATCCGACCGACGCCATCGTCGGTCAGCCGAAACTCGGGCTCGGCCCGCTTCACACCGCGTACGACGGCCGCGGGCACGCGTACACCACGCTGTTCATCGACTCGCAGGTCGTCAAATGGGACATCGAGGCGGCGGTCGAGGCCGAGGCGGGGTCCGAGAGCCCCGTCATCGAGAAGATCGACGTCCACTACAACCCCGGTCACCTGATCGCCGCGGAGTCGTACACGGAGGACCCGGCCGGCGACTGGCTCATCTCGCTCAACAAGCTGTCGAAAGACCGGTTCCTGCCGGTCGGCCCACAGCACCCGGAGAACGACCAGCTGATCTACATCGGTGACGACGAGGCCGGGATGCAACACGTGAAGGACTCGCCCGCCCACGCCGAACCGCACGACGCGTCGATCTGTCACCGCTCGAAGCTCGATCCCGCGAAGACGTACGACCCCGACGACCTCGACCTCGACTACACCGACGAGGGCGAGGAGACGATGGAACGGGTCGGTGACGACCGTGTCGAGATCGAGATGTACTCGACGCGGAACCACTACGGGTTCCAGGAGATGACGGTTCAGGAGGGCGACACCGTCGAGATGCAGGTGACGAACATCGAGACCACGAGCGACATGCTCCACTCGGTGGCGATCCCCGGACACGACGTCCACATGCGCGTCGCCCCGCAGGAGACGCGGAAGGTGACGTTCACCGCCGACGAGCCGGGCGTCTACTGGATCTACTGCGCGCACTTCTGCAGCGCGCTTCACTTGGAGATGCGCTCGCGGCTCATCGTCGAGCCGGAGGAATAAGCCCATGCCATCGTCGCTCGCGCGGTTGACCGAGATCCGACGCGCGCTCCCGCTGGCGGCCGCGGTGCTGCTCGTCGGCGCGCTGTTGGTCCCGATGTGGCGGATCACGCTCACGGCGCCGCAGTACCCCGGTCAGGAGCTGCTCATCGAGCTGTACGCGTACCCGCGCCTGGGCGGCGACTTCGCCGAGGTACAGGGGCTCAACAAGTACGCCGGGTTCCATTTCCCCGATCCGGTGTACGTCGACCCGAACTACGAGGTCAGCGAGGCGGCGATAGACGTTCCCGAGTGGCTGCTCGGCCCGGTCGTCTTCGTTGGCCTCGCGCTCACCGGCGCCTTCGTCGCGCTCGCGCCGACGGTCCGCAAGCTCAAAGTCGGGCTCACCGCGCAGTTCGTCGGAACGATCGCCGTCTTCGTCGGCATGTTCGCGTTCATCCAGTACCGGCTCCACCAGGCCGGTCACTCGCTGGACCCGAACGCGCCGCTCCGCGGCATCGACCCGTTCACGCCGCCGCTTTTGGGCCCCTACGAGGTGGCCAACATCAGCGGCTTCGCGTGGTTCGGTCCCGGCGGCTACATGACCCTCGTCGCGGTCGCGCTGCTCGCGGTCGCGTACCTCTCGCGCGACATCGACGCGACCGTGGACGAGCTTCCAGAACTGGCCCGCGCGTTTCCCGGGGCGCTCCGCGAGCGAATTGCCCACCGCGACGACGACAGTGACCCGGACCCGAATCGAGGTGCTGATCGGGATCCGGAGATCGGCGGGGGAGACCATGCCAGGTGACCGGGAAACCGCGTCGGACGCCCAGATTGAGATCGGCTTCCTCGCGGCCGCTTGCGTCGTCGCCGCGCTCGCGCTCGCGCTCGTCGTCGGTGCGGGCGTCGGTGCAGGTGGGTCGCCCGGCGGCGCGGCGACCGCCGACAGCGGAGCCGCGGGCACGGACGGGGCCGGACTCCCGGAGAACGGCACCGGTGCGCTCGGCCTCGACGTCGCGACCGACATCGCGGCAACCGAGGTGACCGCGCCCGAGCGCGAGGGAACTGCCACCGTCGACGGCGAGTCGTTCGCGTCAGCGCAGGCGGCGGTCGACGCCGCCGACCCCGGTGACACGGTCGTCCTCGACGGCCGGTTCGACGAGCGCGTGAACGCGAGCGTCGACGGCCTCCGACTGGTCGCGAGCGAGGACGGCGCCGTTATCGACGGCGGCGGCGAGGGACGGGTGCTCACGGTGAGCGGCGAGAACGTCACCGTCTCCGGCGTCTGGATCCGCGGCTCGGGAAGCGACCTCGGCACCGAAGACGCCGGGGTGTTCGTCGCCGGTGCGGCCGCCCGGATCGAGACGGTCCGGATCACCGACACCGCGTACGGGATCTGGGTCGACGGGGTCGACGACGCCGTCATCGAGGACGTGCGTATCGACGGCCGCGAAGACGTGTACCCGGTGACCGACCGCGGGAACGGGATCCACCTGTTCGAGACGAGCGGAACCGTCGTCCGCGACAGCGAGATCACGGACGCCCGCGACGGGATCTACTTCTCCTGGGCGACGGACGTGCTCGCCGAGAACAACACGATCCGACACACCCGATACGGTATCCACTACATGTACTCGGACGACAACCGCCTCGTCCACAACGTCGCCGCGGATAACGGCGTCGGCTACGCCCTCATGGTGAGCGAGGGACTGACGGTCCGGAACAACACCGCCCTGCGGAGCGACGACACCAGCGGTCACGGTATCCTCGCGAAGGACATCGAGGAGTCGACGATCGCCGGGAACCACCTCGTCGCGAACCGCGACGGGCTGTACATCTACAACGCGCAGGACAACCGGGTCCTCGACAACCTGTTGTACCGCAACGCGGTCGGGATTCACAGCGCCGCCGGCAGCGAGAGCGAGGTCGTCGCGGGCAACAGCTTCGTTCGCAACGACCGCGCGGTCCGGACGCCGCGGACCACGCTCGTCGAGTGGAACGACACCGACCGCGGCAACTACTGGTCGGGCGCCCGGGTCGTTGACCGCGACGGCGACGGGATAAGCGAGATCCGGCACCGTCCCGTCGGCCTCGTCGAGAACATCGTCGCCGAGCGGCCGCAAGCAGCGGTGTTCGCGAACAGTCCGGCGTTCGAGGCGGTGCGGCTCGCCGAGAGCTCCTTCCCCGTCATCGAGGCGCCCGGCGTCGTCGACCGCCGCCCGCTCACCGGGCCGAATCACGACTGGCGCGCTTACGAACCGAACGAGACGGCAGAGACGGAGACTGACCGAAACCGCGCAACCGACATCGAGGCCACATCATGAGAATCGACGCGAGCGACGTTCGGAAGACGTACGGAGACGTGACCGCCCTCGACGGGCTATCGCTCTCGATCCCGAGCGGTTCGACGTTCGGGATTCTGGGCACGAACGGGGCCGGGAAATCGACCCTGTTCCGACTGCTCGTCGGTCACGACCGCCCGGACGCGGGAACCGTCGCCGTCGGCGGGGCCGACGTGACCGAGAACGGCCGGCGGATCCGCGAACGGGTCGGCTACCTCCCCGAGCACGTCGGGTTTCCCGACGGACTCACCGGCCGAGAGGTGCTCGCCGTCCACTCGGCGATCCGCGGACTTCCGAGAGACGGACGGATCGCTCGCGCCGTCGAGCGAGTCGGGCTGACGCCAGACGAGGCCGACCGCCGCGTCTCGGGGTACTCGAACGGGATGCAACGGCGGCTCGGACTGGCGACGGTGCTCCTGCCGGACCCCGACGTCCTGATCTTGGACGAGCCGACGGCGGGGCTCGACCCTCGCGGCGTCGACGAGTTCCACGCCATCGTCGAGGAGATCACCGCCGAGACGGACGCGACGGTGGTCTTCTGCTCGCACGTCCTCCCCGAGGTCGAGCGACTCTGTGACCGCGCGGCCGTGCTCCACGAGGGCCGCGTGCGCGTGGCCGGCTCCATCGAGGAGCTCGCGGCCGACGTCGCGGGACCGGCTGACGAGGCGGCGCGCGACACCGGAAATAGGACCGAGGAGGGCCGCGGTCACGGCGGTCTCCGAGCGGTGTTCCGAGAGGCAGTCGCCGACGAACCGGCGAGGGGATCGCGGAGCGACCGCGAGGAGGTGGCGTCATGAACGGTCGGGATCCCACCGAGGCGCGACCGGACGGGGGCCATCCGGACGCGGCGGTGCCTGCCCCCGGAGACGCGTGTTCAGACAGCGGCGGCGAGACGCCGACGTCCGCGGTGACCTCGACGGCGACCGAGGCCGAGGCCGCGGCCGGCGGGGGTGCTCGGGATGCGCTCCGTCACGTGTTCGTCGTCGCCGCGACCGAGTACCGACTCGCCGTCCGGAGCCGCTGGGCGCTCGCGCTGACCGGCCTGTTCGTCGTCTTCGGCGCGGTGATGATGACGTTCAGCGGCTCCGCGGTCGGACCGGAAGGCGCCGAACGCGTCGTGGCGTCGCTGACGAGTCTCGCCGCCTACCTCGTCCCGCTCGCGGCGCTCGCGATCGGGTACGACGCGGTCGTCGGCCGCGAGGACGAGGGCTGGCTCGCGGTCGTGTTCTCGCTACCCGTCCGCCGGAGCGAGGTCGTCGTCGGCACGTACCTCGGTCGACTGGCGGTGCTCGCGGGTGCGACGGTGCTCGGGTTCGGATTCAGCGGCGCGCTGCTCGTTCGCGAGTTCGGGACCGGCGAGTGGACGCCGTTCTTCGGGTTCCTTGTCGGCGCCGTCGGCGTCGGGGCCATGTTCCTCGCGATCGCGGTGCTGTTGTCGACCGTCGCTCGCGAGAAGACCCACGCGCTCGGCGCGACGCTGCTCGTGTGGGTCTGGTTCGTTCTGATCCACGACCTGCTCGCGCTCGGCGTCGTCGCCGCGTTCGAACTCCCCGACGCCGTCCTCTCGGCGCTCGTGCTCTCGAATCCGGTGGGCGCGTTCCGGGTGCTCGTGTTGAGCGGGCTCGGAACCACCGCCGGCGGCGGGTTCACCGCCGTGCTCGCCGGTAGTAGCCTCTCGACGACGTCCCTCGCGGCCGCACTGACCGCGTGGTGTCTCGTCCCGGTCGCCGCCGCGACGCGACTCATTCGCCGTCGGCGGCTCTGACCGAGTCCGCGATTCGACCGGTCAGCCGGCGCTCACCGCTCTGCCGGGCCCAACGCCTCGGGAGGGACGCTCGCTCCGAGCGACACGACGACGGGGGTCCGAACGCGGCTGACCCGTCCACCGTTTATATACACCGACCCGAACAGTTCGGTTCACCGCCCCGCAGTCCGGGAATTCTCGCCGAAGGTATTCCTTCCACGTACCTACGTCGAATCGTATGACACGACGCACTCTCGACCGGCGAACGTTCGTCCGAACGACCGCGGCGCTCGGCGCGACAACCGCGCTCGCCGGCTGTGGGGGAAGCGGCGGCGAGACCGACGACGGCGGCTCCGGCGGCTCAGACGGCGACGACGGATCGGACGGGTCTGACGGGGGATCCGAGGGCGACGGCGACTCCGAAGGCGACGACCAGGAATTCCTCTCGGAGGAACCCGAGTACGACGGCTGGTTCGACGACGTCGGCAACTACGAGGGGACGGTCGACCGGACCGGCGCCGACGAGGTGACCGTCTCCGTCGGCGCGGCCGACGGCCTCTCGTTCGGACCGGCGGCGGTGGCCGTCTCCCCCGGGACGACGGTCGTTTGGGAATGGACCGGCGAAGGCGGTGACCACAACGTCTCTTCGTCGGCGGGTGACTTCGAGAGCGAGACCGTCGGCGAGGAGGGTCACACCTTCGAGCACACTTTCGAGGAGTCCGGCGTCCACACGTATGTGTGCACTCCCCACGAGGCGGTCGGCATGAAAGGTGCCGTCTACGTGGAGTGATCGACCGATGCCATCGACCGCTGCACCGTCCGCGAACGCGAACCGGCCCCGCCCGGTCACCGAGCGAACCCGCCCGGTAGCCGGACGGACCGAAACCGACTGACACCCATGCCACAGGCACGCCTCCTCGTCGATATGCCCGAGGGACCGTGGATCGCCGACGTCTCGCGAGCGTTCCCCGACGCCGGGTTCCGGGTTCTCACGGCCGTTCCCGGCGAAAGCGCCGGGTTCGCACTCGTGCAGGTCACCGCGCGCGAGGTCGACACCGTCCTCGCCGCGATGGACGAGCACGACGCGCTCGCGTCGGTGTCGGTGCTGGCGCGCCGCGACGGCGTCGCGACCGTCCGCATTGAGACCGACGCACCGCTGCTACTGCTCGCTGCGAAGCGCTCGGGACTTCCCATCGAGATGCCGCTCGACGTCGAAAACGGCGTGGCACACGTCGAAGTCACCGGGGAGCACGAGCGCGTCGCGGCGCTCGGTCGACAGCTCGGCGAACTCGGGCTGACGTTCGACGTCGAGTGCGTCCGCCAGCGCGTCGACCCCGAGCGCCTGTTGACCGACCGCCAGCGGGAAATCCTGCGCACGGCGACCGAACTCGGCTACTACGACGTGCCGCGCCGCGCCACGCTGACGGAGGTCGCCGATCACGCCGGTATCGCGAAATCGACGTGCAGCGAACTGCTTCAGCGCGTCGAGCGCGCGGTCGTCCACGAGTTCGTCGACCGCCTCCCGCGGCCGCTCGACGCGGGCCGCGCGAGCGGGGACAGGTCTCCGTCAGAGGCCGACGGCGCTGCGTCGGAGACGGGCGACTCGCCCCCGCTCGGCGAGGGCGCGACCGCAAGCACTGACGGGGGCACGCCGACCGACTCGTAGGCGGCAGAAATTGGCCGCTCACTCACCCACTACTCATCCCTACACAGCCACCCATCCATCATGAGCACGACCGACGACCACGACGACACGGCCGAACCGATCACCGACGAGGTCCACGACACCTCCTGGTCGGCGAACCTCGAAACGCCCCGACACGCCGGCGACCGCGCGCTCACGGTCCGAGACGCGCTCGTGGCGATCGACCACACGACGTCCGGGAACCACGTCAACCTCGTCACCCACGGGAGCCTCGGCCACCCGGAGACGTTCCTGTACGAGGCGATCGAGGCGGCGTACGACGGAATCGAACCCGAATACGTCGAGCAGTGCGGCTGCGGCGGTCACGTGACGCGCGTGCAGATGTGATCCCAGCACCGGATACGGAGACCATCCGCACCCGATCCGCGACCAGCCCGCGCCCGTCACGCTTACCTCCTCAGCGTCGCAGGGTCCGAGCATGCCGACCGATCCGGCGCTGCCGCTCGTGGACGGATCGATGTCGCTCCGCGAGTTCGACGACCCCCTGCTCGTCGATCCGACCCCCGCGCTGTTGACGGCCGTCGTCGAGGCGTACCGGACCGTGGCGCCGGGGCTCGTCGATCCCGATCTCGCTGCGTTGCGAGCGGCGATCGTCGGGAGTGCGGACGGTGGTGCCGATACCGCCGGCGGCGCCGACACCGTCGACGGTGACGAGAACTCCGACCGCGCCACCGATCCGGGTCCGGTCGCGTCGCCGTCCGGCCTGCCGACGCTCACGGTCCTCGCGAGCGACGACGCCGTCGACGCGGTCACCGCACGATTCCACGCGGCGAGCCGACTGGCGGCGCTCACCGAGGCTGGCGTCTGTCGGCTCCTGACCGGCGTCGAGCCGCAGCCGAACACGGTTCTCGCCGGGCGATCGACGGGTTGCGTGCTCGTCGAGCGCGAGTGTGAGGAGTGTGAGGAACGTGAGGACGACGACCGAGCGTGGGTCCGTCTCGGAGCCGAACCGTCGCTCCGCCAGCGATACGCCCGGAGCGTCACCGAGGCCGACGAGCGCCGGCTACGAACCCCGAGTCGCCGTCGGGTGTACGGCGCGTTCCGAGAGCGGTGCGACGAGGCCGTCGCCGCGGACGTGATACGGGCGCTCGACGACGGCCCAGATCCGTCCGGGGACGACGCCGTCGACTCGCGAGTTCGGGCGTACGCCGTCGGCGCCCGCCGCGGTGCGCTCGATCACACGCTGCGACGGGCCTGCGAGGACGCGGGGCTGGGGAGCCGAGCGACGTTCACGCGGATAAAAAGGGATCTCCGAGACCGTGGGCTGCTCGCGACCGAGTCGGTGCCGCAGCCGGTGGGGCGTCCCCGAGAGCGGCTCGTCGCCCGCGGCGCGCTCGCCACCGCCGAGGGACCAAAAGCGGTCGTCGCGGCGGTTCGGGACGGTCGCGAGTGAACGCGGCCGGTCCGGAGGAGTTCCGGTTCGCGCTGCGTCGCGCCGTTACTCGTCGGTCGTCTTAATGTCGGCCGAGAGCCCCTGCGCCATTTCGATCTCCTTGGAGTTGTTCAGCGTCCACGCGGAGCGGTCGGTGACCGCCTCGATGGCCTCCCGCGCGGAGGGGTAGCCGTTGCCGGACTTCTTGACGCCGCCGAACGGAAGCTGAACCTCCGCGCCGATGCAGGGGAGGTTGCCGTACGCCAGCCCGACCTCCGCGCGGTCGCGGTAGTAGTTGATCTGCCGGTAGTTCTCCGAGATGACGGCGCCGGCGAGCCCGTAGGCCGTGCCGTTCTGGATCTCGACCGCGCGCTCGATGTCGCCGTCGTACTCCAGGAGGGCGACGTGCGGACCGAACACCTCCTTGTGGATACATCGGAGGTCGGCGTCGGGGTCGGCCTCGTAGACGAACGGACCGATCCAGTTGCCGTCCTCGTGGCCGTCCGGGATCTCCTCGTCGTCGAGTTCGGTCCGGTCGACGAGCACGTTCACGCCCTCGTCGCGAGCGAGCTGGTTGTACTCCGAGACCTTCTCGAAGTGCTCCGGCTCGATGAGCGGCCCCATGAACGTGTCTTCGTCGAGGGGGTCACCGACGGACACGTCCGCAGCGATATCGACGAAACGGTTTTTAAACTCGTCGTACACGTCAGTGTGGACGATGAGGCGCTCGGAGGAGACGCAGCGCTGGCCGGTCGTTTTAAAGGAGGACATCACGGCCGAGTGGACTGCAATGTCGAGGTCCGCGTGCTCGGTCACGACGATGGCGTTTTTGCCGCCCATCTCGCAGGCGACGCGCTTGCCGGCGACGCCGCCGAGTTTGTCCTGAATCAGGTGGCCGACCTCGGCGGAGCCGGTGAAGAGGATGGTTTCGACGTCGTCGCTCTCGACGATCGCGTTGCCGGCGTCACCGAAGCCCTGAACCATGTTGAAGACGCCGTCGGGGAGCCCGGCGTCGTCGAATATCTCCGCGACGATCTGCGCGCACCACGGCGTCTGCTCGGCGGGCTTGAACACGACGGTGTTGCCCTCGACCAGCGCGATGGCCATGTGCCAGTACGGGATGGCGACCGGGAAGTTCCACGGGGTGATACACCCGATGACGCCGCGCGGGTTCCGCCGCATATACGCGTCCTTCGCCGGGATCTCTGAAGGGACGATGTCTCCTTTCGGGTGACGGGCGTCGCCGGCGGCCCACTCGACCATGTGGGCGGCCTCGACCACGTCCGCTTTCCCCTCGCTTATCTCCTTGCCGCACTCCTCGGAGACGATCGCGCCCAGTTCGTCGGTGCGCTCGCGAAGCTCATGGTACACGTCCCAGAGGTACTCGGCGCGCTGGATACGGGAGAGTTCGCGCCACTCCTCGAACGCTTCGTCCGCGGCGGCGACCGCGCGGTCGACATCTGACGGCGTCCCCTGTTCGAACTCGCCGAGCGTCTCGCCCGTCGCGGGACTGACGCTTTCGAAAGTGTCCTCGCCGTCGCCGGAGACCCACTCTCCGTCGATGTAGTGTGTGTAGGCGTCTGCCATATCTCGGTGTTTTCGCCCATGCGGCCAAATATCCCACCCGACCATGGTCGGAAGAGTCTTTGTGATGCGGTGGCACAAAAGAAGACATAATGGCTACGTCCGACGCGAGCGGGGGGGAACGTTGGTCCGGCACTCGACTGACGCTGGACCTGTGGCATCCGGACTGCTGGGCGATCGAAGCGACCAACCGAACCGGCGGCGGCGTGCTCGCACACGCCATCTACAACACGCCGAAGGCGGAAGGGAGCGCGCCGAACTCGGTGAACGGTCTCTTCACCGCGTTCGCGGACACGAACGAGGAGGTCGAGGCGCTGTTGGACACGATCCGGGAGTCCGACCGCGCGGGAGAGCTTCTCGAACTGCAGGAGCGGTTCGGCCGCGCCCGCGACGCCCCCGGAAACGTCGTCCGCGAGTTCTTCTTGGAGTACGACCCCGGGGACATGGTGTGTCCGACGCTGTTGGAACACGGGTTCGTTCACAGCGCGCCCGTCCGGATCGAGGACGGTCGAGAGGAGTGGCAGGTGTGTTTCGTCGGCGAGCGCACGGAGATCCGCGACTCGCTCGACGCGGTGCAGGCGACCGCTGGCGCCGAGGTGAGCGTCGAGTCGATGTCCGCGACCGGGTACGCGGGACAGACCGCCCGCGAGCAGCGACTCGACACGCTCACCACGACCCAGCGGGAGGTGTACGAGCACGCCCGCGAAGCCGGCTACTACGAGTGGCCCCGCGAGGCGTCGACCCGCGAACTCGCCGCCGATCTGGACGTCTCAAAGACGACGCTCCTCGAACATCTCCGGAAGGCCGAGTCGAAGCTGTTGGACCCGTAGTTCGAGATCGCTTTTCGGCTGCCCCGTGGAGACCCTCGATACCCGAGCTGTTTCGAATCCCACCTGTGATCGAGTGCGGAAGTAAGTGTTGCAGACCGCCGCCAGCAACGTAGTATATAAATAAACGCGAGCGGCGGCGACCGCTATTTATAAGTGAACGACTGCGGTGGCGCGCTCCGGTGAGCGCCTTATAAAGGCGCGAACCCGAGCGCGAGGGAGTCGGACCGACGCAGCTGCGTCGGTCCGACGAGGCTGGGGAGGCGTGAGGTGCGGTGCTGTGTGGTAGGGTTAGAGCGTTGGCACCGTTAGGCCGGGCTCAACGACTGATAAGTTGCCGACAGCAACACCGCTGTTCCAGTTATAAATGACCGCGCCACCAGATCGAGTCATTCACTCCCGGGGCCGATCGCGTGTGGGATTCGACAGATCTCAACGATCAACGCCTGAACGCCGATTCCCGGGCGAAACCCCTCAGCGCCCGACGACCGCCCGCAACGCGAACAGCGCGTTCGACTTCCGCTCGCGGATCCGCCGGTAGAAGTACGAGAACCACTTGGAGCCGTAGGGGATGTACTGGTACACCTCGGCGTCGACGTTCGGATCGCTCGCGAGGTCGAACTGTGCCGATTCCCGGACGCCGGTTAGCATCTGGACCTCGTAGGGGGTCCCGTGCTCGGCGTGCAGCTCCGCCGCGTACTCGATCATGGCGGGGTCGTGGCTCCCGACGGCGATCCCGTCGTCGAACGCCTCGAACATATACGCGAGACAGTCGCGGTACGACTCGTCGACGCGAGCCTTTTTCGTGTACGCGATCGACGCCGGCTCGTCGTAGGCGCCTTTCACCAGCCGAACCTTCCCCGGAAGCGCCGCGAGCCGTTCGAGGTCCTCGCGCGTGCGCTTGAGGTTCGCTTGCACGCAGACGCCGACGTTGCCGTCGGTCGCGACGGCGTGGCGCTCGAAGGCGTCGAGCGTCACGTCGGTGGTCTCGTGGTCCTCCATGTCGATCCAGACGAAGGTGCCCGTCCCCTCCGGACCGGCCGCCGCGGGTCCGTTCGCTGCCTCGACGATCCGCGCGAGGTTCTCCTCGAAGACGTCGTCGCCGATGTCGAGGCCTATCTGGCTCGACTTCACCGAGACGCAGGCGTCGACGCCGCGAGCGGCGACAGCCTCGACGAGGTCGACGTACGCGTCCGCGTCGGCGTCGGCTGGCGGGCGCTCAGCGTAGTGCTCGCCGAGGAGATTTAGGATGCCGGCGACGCCACGGTCGTTCAGGGCCTCGACGTGCGCGAGAGCGGCCTCCGGTGTCTCGCCGGCGACGAAGTTGCTCGCGATGGGCGGTAGCATACGAACACCGCGGATCCGTACCGGGATATAAGGACACCCGACCATATAATTCAATCAAGTAGAAATAAAATAAACTCTGGATCGTAAATATTGCAACACCGATGGAGGATATACGGCCGAACCGACCATGGACGGGCAGGGTTTGAGATACTCATATACCCACAGAGATTACAGGTCATATATGTCACGAGATACCATGGATGTGGCGGACCGGCGAACGTTGCTCAAACTGACGGGCGGTGCGGGGGTCCTCGCGCTGTCGGGCTGTCTCAGCACGACCGACGACGGCGACGGCAGCGGGGACGGTGGAAACGGCGACGACGGCAGTGGAGACGGGTCGGGCGACGACGGTAGCGGAGACGGGTCGAGCGACGACGACAACGGCGACGACTCGACCGACGCCTACGAGATCGGCATGGTCGACTCGCTGACCGGGTCGCTGTCGGCGTTCGGCGAGCGGAACCAGCGCGGCGTCGAACTCGCCTTACAGCGCGTCAACGAGGTCGGGATCGACGGTCGCGACCTCGAACTGATCGTCGAAGACTCCGAGAGCGAGAACCAGGGCGGGATCGCCGCCGCCCAGAAGCTCGTCAACCAGGACGGGGTCCCGTTCCTCATCGGGGCGGTCGGCTCCGGCGTCTCGCTGGCGATCTACGAGAGCGTCGTCCAAGACACCGACGTGGTCCAGCTGAGTCAGAACTCTACGGGGCTGAACCTCACCGACTTCCCGGGGCTGCTTCGGATGTCGCCGTCCGGTCGGACCCAGTCGCTCGCGCTCGCCAACCTCATCGACGACGACGGCTACGACGAAGTCGCGATCACCTACGTCAACAACGACTACGGGCAGAGCCTCACCGACGCGTTCGTCGAGGCGTGGGACGGCGAGGTCGCGTACAACAACCCGCACGACCAAGAACAACAGTCCTACTCGGGGGTCATCTCCGAGATGAACGGGTCCGGGGCGGACGCGTGGCTGTTCGTCACCTACCAGGCGGAGTTCGCGACGATGGTCAACGAGGTCTTCTCGGCGGGCTACGAGGCGCAGTTCTACGGCGCCGACTCCGTCTCCGGCGACAACGTGTTGGAGAACACCCCCGAGGGGAGCATGGACGGGATGAAGATCGTCGTCCCCTCGGCACCGGTCGAAGAGGAGAACTACCAGACGTTCGCCTCCGAGTTCGAGGCCGAGTACGGCCAGCAACCGACCTCGTGGTCGGCGTACGCGTACGACTGCGTGATGAACGCCGCGCTCTCGATCCAGGCGGCCGACGAGTTCACCGGGGCGGCGTTACAGGACACCGTCCGTCGGGTCTCCGGCCCCGAGGGCGAGGAGGCGACGACGTTCGAGGCCGCCAGTCAGATCCTCTCCGACGGCGGCGGTCCCGACGACGTCGACTATCAGGGCGTCAGCGGCCCGATCGACTTCGACGAGAACGGGGACCCGGTCGGCTTCCTGCAGATCCTGGAGGTGCAGGACCACGACTACGAGGGTATCGGCTTCATCGAAGGCTAACTTCGATCGATGACCGTCCTCGGATATCTGGCTAACGGGCTCGTATTCAGCAGTATCATCGTTCTCGGCAGCATCGGCCTGTCGCTTGTGTACAGTATCGCGGACTTCGCTAACTTTGCGCACGGCGATACGATGACTATCGGCGCGTACTCGGCGCTTGTGACGTTCGGCGCCGTTGGCGGGCTCGGCGGGGCGGTGTTGGGGCTCCCGTACGGGTTCTTCCTCGCGCTGGTCGTCGGGATCGCGGTCGCCGCCGTGGTCGCGGTCGGCACCGAGAAGCTCATCTACGAGCCGCTCGACATCGACTCGATCGGTCTGTTGATCACGTCGATCGGGATCGCGTTCATCTACCGCGCGGTGATCCAGATCCGCTTTGGCGCCGACTTCACGCGCTTCGACGTGGAGCCGCTCCGCCCGATCGAGTGGCTCGTCCCGTACGGTATCCGGGTGACGCTCCACGACGTCGCGATCGTCGCGTCGGCGGCGGTTCTCGTCATCGGGCTGCACGTGCTGTTGCAGTACACCGACCTCGGGCGCAAGATGCGCGCGATGGCCGACAACCCCGATCTCGCGCGGGTGAGCGGGATCCGAACGAAGCGGATTAAGCTGTGGACGTGGGTCATCGGCGCCGGGCTTGCGGGCGCCGGCGGCGTGTTCCTCGGCCTGTTCAATCAACTCTCGCCGCGGATGGGGTTCAACCTCCTCTTGGTGATCTTCGCCGCGGTGATCCTCGGCGGAATCGGCTCCGTCTACGGCGCGATGGCTGGCGGCTTCCTCATCGGCATGATAAACCAACTGACGCCGCTGCTCTCCCGTCTGGGTGAGGTATTGCCGCTCGTCCCCGACGGGTTCGGGATCCCCATCGGTATCGAGTACGCGAACGCGATCGCGTTCGTGATCATGGTCGCCGTCCTGCTCGTCCGGCCCAACGGAATCGCCGGGGAGGCGGCGACATGAGCGCCCTTGGCGACCCGCGGGGAGCGCTGGCAGACCTGACCCGTCCCGAGGCGTGGGTGCTCGGCGTCAGCGTCGCCTTCCTGCTGCTCCTCTTCGTTGCGCTGCTTTCCGGCGCGCTCGGCGCGACGTACTTCCTGTTCCTCGTCGGACTGGCGGGGATGTACGCGCTGTTGTCGTTCGGGCTGAACTCCCAGTGGGGGTTCACCGGACTGATCAACTTCAGCGTCGCCGCCTTCTTCGGTGTCGGCGCGTACGGCGCGGCGCTGATGACCGCCGACAGCTCGCCGATCGCGGGCGGTTTTAACCCGATCGTCGGGCTGATCGTCGGGCTCTCCGTCGCGTTCGTGTTGGCGGTTCTGATCGGCATCCCCACGCTGCGCCTGCGCGCCGACTACCTCGCGATCGCCTCGCTGGGGCTCGCCGAGGTCGTGCGACTGGTCGTCCTCAACGAGCGCTGGCTGACGAACGGGAGCGCGGGACTGCGGGGCATTCCCAGCTTCTTCGCGGGGTGGCCGGTGCTCTCGACGTTCCCGCAGACGATGCCGGGGCTCCGGCTCGAAGTGATCCCCGGTTCGCCGGTCTTCCTCGAAGAGCCGTTCTGGCGCGCGAGTCTGAACGTCCTCCTGGTGCTCGCGTTCGCCGGGGCGACGTACCTGACCCTGCGGCGTGCACACCGGTCGCCGTGGGGGCGAGTGCTGCGGACGATCCGCTCGGACGAGGACCTCGCGCGGGCGCTGGGAAAGAACACGTACTCGTTCAAGATGCAGTCGTTCGTCCTCGGGAGCCTGATCATGGCGCTGGCGGGCGTGTTCTACACGCACCTCAATCTGTACGTCGGTCCCGGCGACCTCGACCCGATCACGACGTTCTACGTGTGGGTCGCGGTCATCCTCGGCGGGAGCGGCTCGAACCGGGGGGCGCTGTTCGGCGGGATCGTCATCGTCACGATCCGCGAGGGAACCCGATTCCTGAACGACTTCGCGGTGCCGATCGACCCGGCACCGCTTCGACTGCTGTTGATCGGCGTCCTGATCGTCGTCGTGATGCGGTACCGGCCGCAGGGGATCCTCCCGCCGCAGCGGGAACTCATCTGGCCGAGCGCCGTCGACGACTCGGGAACTCCCGATCGCCCGACGAGCGGCGTGCGCGAACAGAAGCACAGCGACGACCGCGACGGAAACGGACCGAACGGAGGCGACGACGATGAGTGATTCAGCGAACGCAACGACGAACGCAACGACAGGCCGGACGGGATCGGACGAACCGGACGAACCGGACGAATCGGACGCGGCGGGAAGCCCGCAGATCGGCGCGGTCGCGGGCAAAGACGACGCCGTCCTCCGCGTCGACGACCTTCAGAAATCGTTCGGGGGGCTCACCGCGACGGACCACGCGACCTTCGAGGTCGAGCGGGGGACGATCACGGGGCTCATCGGCCCGAACGGTGCCGGGAAGTCGACGCTGTTCAACCTGATCTCGGGGTTCTACGACCCCGACGGCGGGACCGTCACGGTGAACGGGACCGACGTGACCGGCATGGAGCCGTACGAGGTCGCCGAGCACGGGCTCATCCGGACGTTCCAGACTCCCCGGAAGCTGGAGGGGATGACCGTCCGCGAGGCGATGCTGGTCGGGCCGCGAAATCAGCCCGGCGAGTCGTTCTTAAGCCTGTTCACGTCTCCGGGGACCGTCGCGGACAGCGAGTCAGCGAATCTCGCCGACGCCGAGCGCATACTGGCGGAGTTCGAGATCGACCACCTCGCGACCCAGCCCGCCACCGACATCTCCGGCGGGCAGATGAAGCTCGTCGAACTGGCGCGCGCGATGCTCGCCGAGCCCGAGGTGCTGCTGCTCGACGAGCCGGTGGCGGGGGTGAACCCGACGCTCGCGAAGAAGCTGAAGACGCAGATTCGCCGGCTCAACGAACAGGGCACGACGTTCGTGCTGATCGAACACGACATGGAGTTCGTGATGGATCTGGCCGATCCGATCATCGTCTTAGACCAGGGAAGCGTCCTCACCGAGGGGACGCCCGAGGGGGTTCGCAGCGACGACCGCGTCATCGAGGCGTACCTCGGAGGTGGGGCATGAGCCACGACGCGACCACCCCGACCGATACCGTACGGGACGGCGACACCACTCCGGCCGACGCCGGCGACACCGGCGACGCGGTCCTCTCGCTGTCGGGCGTCGACAGCGGGTACGGCGAAGTGCAGGTGCTCGACGACCTCACACTCCACCTCGATCCGGGCGAGATCGTCTGTCTCGTCGGTCCGAACGGCGCCGGCAAGTCGACCGTCCTCAAGACGGCGTTCGGCATGCTGACGCCGTGGACCGGGTCCGTCGAGTACCACGGCCGCGACATCGGCGGAATGGCTCCCGAAGAGATCGTTCGCGAGGGGATCGGTTACGTCCCGCAGACCGACAACGTGTTCGGATCGCTGACGATAGAGGAGAACCTGCGGATGGGCGGAGTCGCTCGCGACGGCGGCCTCGACGAGGTGATCGAGACGCTGTACGACCGCTTCCCGATCATCGACGAGAAGCGGGCCGCGAAGGCGCGGACGCTCTCTGGCGGCCAGCGACAGGTGTTGGCGTTCGCCCGGGCGCTCGTGATGGAGCCCGACGTGCTCCTCATCGACGAGCCGTCCGCGGGGCTCGCGCCCAACACCGCGGATGACGTGTTCGCGGACGTGCAGGAGGTCAACGACATGGACACGGCCATTCTCATGGTCGAGCAGAACGTGACGAAGGGGCTCGGCATCTCCGATCGCGGATACGTCCTCGATCAGGGCACCGTCAGGTTCGAGGGGCCCCCCGAGGCGCTATTGAACGACGAAGAGGTCTCACAGCTGTACCTCGGCGGGTGAGCGTATCGCGATCGCGCCGCGACGGCGCGATCGATCGCCTACGTCGCTCGTTTTTCCAATTCGCCTTTCAGCCCGGCGGCGTCGAACTCGTGGTCCGGTCGGATCGCGACGAAGTCGAGAAAGCGGCGCGCGGCTAACAGCTCGTCGGTCGAATAGCTCGCCAGCGCGGCGTCGATCGTAACGCCGGCGCCGACGAGTGGTTCGAGGGCCGCGAGCGCGCACGCAAGATCGTACGATCGCGCTGAGGCGCGGCCGTCCTCGTTCACGTTCGTCGCGTCGATGACGTACAGGTCGCCGTCGCGCACGAGGACGTTCTCCGCGCGGAGGTCACCGTGGGCGAGCCCGGCGTCGTGGATCGTTCGGAGGGTAGCGAAGAGCGTCGGGGCGAGCGTCTTGACGTCTTCAGGGGGAAGCTCGTCGAGCGTCCGGAACTCGGGGAGGTACTCCAACACGACGACGCCGAGGTCGCCCACGTTCAGTGCCTCGATCGGCTCGGGCGCGTTGACGCCGAGTTCGCGAACCTTCTCGGTCGCCTCCATCTCGTGGCGAGCCATCTCGTAGGGGGTCTCGTAGCGCTCGAAAAAGCCCTCGGTGCCGGCCGAGAGAGCACCGAGATTTCGGCCGGTGGTGAACAGCGTGTGGACCAGCGTGTTCTGACGGGTGATCACTTTCACGAACAGGTCGTCGTCGATCACCATCGGCGTCGACAGCCAGTTGTCAGCGTCGAGGAAGCGGACTCGCATCGTCTCTCGATCGTAGCGGTCAGCCAACTCCCGGACGACCCGCTCGATGTCGGGCCAATCCACCCGACCGCGGACGAGTCGGCGGAGTTCCATACCCGGACCGAACGCGACGGCGCCTGATAAGTGGTCTCCTCGCGGGAGGAGCCTTCCGCCGACCGTCGCGATCCATAACGGTCGTTCGCATCGTTTATGCCCGGGGGTCGCAATTCTTGCCCATGGACTTCGAGCTACCCACTGAACACCGGATGATACGCGACACCGTCCGAGGCTTTTGCGAGTCGGAGATCCGGCCGATCGCCCAGGAGATCGAGGACGAACACCGGTTCCCTGAGGAGATCTTCGCCGAACTGCACAACCTCGACATGATGGGCGTCCCGCTCGCCGCGGAGTACGGCGGGCTCGGCGGCGATCAGCTCATGTACGCGCTCGTTACCGAGGAATTAGGTCGCGTCTCCGGCGGTATCGGCCTCTCGTACGCCGCCCACACGTCTCTCGGCGCCAAGCCGATCGAGCTGTTCGGCACCCCCGAGCAGAAAGACGAATGGCTCCGCCCGCTCGCCTCGGGCGGCGAGATCGGCGCGTGGGCGCTCACGGAACCGGGGAGCGGCTCCGACGCCTCCGACATGGACACGACCGCCGAGTTCGACGCCGACGCCGGCGAGTACGTGCTGAACGGCACCAAGCAGTTCATCACGAACGCGAACGTCGCCAACTCGGTGCTGGTGAAGGCCGTCACGGACCCCGGAGAGGGATACGACGGGATCTCGACGTTCATCGTCGACCCCGAGAACGACGACGGGTTCGAGATCACCACCGTCTGGGACAAGATGGGGCTCAACAGCTCACCGACCTGCGAGATCCAACTCGACGACGTGCGCCTTCCGGCGGACCGCCTGCTCGGAGACGAGGGCGACGGGTGGACACAAACAATGAAGACGCTCGACGGCGGGCGAATCTCCATCGCGGCGCTTTCGGTCGGGCTCGCGCAGGGCGCCTACGAGGTCGCCAAAGAGTACGCCGGAGAGCGGGAGCAGTTCGGGAAACCGATCGCGAAGTTCGACGCGATCCGCGACAAGATCGTCCACATGCACCGACAGACGGAACGCGCCCGCCTGCTCACGCACAAGGCCGCGACGACCTACGACGCCGGCGAACCGGTCACCCGGGAATCCGCACTGGCGAAGCTCGACGCCAGCGAGGCGGCCCGGAAGGTCGCCGAAGAAGCCGTCCAGACGCTCGGCGGCTACGGCTACACCACCGACTTCGCGCCCCAGCGATTCTACCGCGACGCGAAGCTGATGGAGATCGGCGAGGGGACGAGCGAGATCCAACACGTCGTGCTCGGCCGCGAACTCGGTTTATAAGTGCACGCGTCGTCTCGGTTCGAAAGCACGTGCGGCGTCGCCGTCGCCGTTCGGGAACCGGTCACCGCTGTGACGCGCTCGGGAGATGACGATTTTTGCGGCGTGGATCGAAGCCGACGAACTAATCACCCATCTGTTAACTGAGTGGGATCGATCGGCGGTGAGCGATGTGCTGTCGGAATATGATACGGAAACAAATAATATACTGAAATATGATAATTTAAGCCTATTTGGAGGCTGTGCTCATGACGGCGTGCCCGCGACCGCGGGTCGCAACCGAGAGGGAGGGCGAGGGAACGACCACGGCGGAGAGGACCACGACCAGGGCGGCAGGGATCGGGATGCGAACACGGCGAACACGGCGGACGCGGTTCGCAATTCCCGGCCCGATCCCGTCGTTCTCGTCGCTCCGGTTACCGGTCTCTCCTGCGATCGTTCCCGCCCTCACCGTCTCCATCATCACCACTTTCTGCACTCGTCGCCGTGGGCCGCAGGTTGCGTCGGCACCGAGCTGTCGTCGGCGACCTGGAGCGGCTTCTCAACGGGCCGATATAAACATAAGAAAAAATATAATAGTGTACTACTACCAGAATTTATATATTTCAGTTACACTGTAATACGCGGCCCGTCGATGTGTCGGCTGAAGACGGTCCCGTTACACCGCTAACTTTGTAACGGTGGAACACGTCGTTCCGAGTATGACTACCACGTCGTCGCGGCCGAACAGCAAGGTCGCACGGGTGATCGAGGCGTACGATCTCACGGGCATGGGCGACCGACTGGAGCGCCGGTGGACCGGCGTCGACGGGGAGCGGACGAGCCTCCGCGACCTCGCCGACGCGTTCAACCGACGCGTGCTGGAGGCGGCGATCGAATCGGCCGGACAGTCGACCGTCGAGAGCGACGTGGAAAGCGCGTACGCGACGCTGACCGGCGAAGAGGCCGGGAGCGCGGACCGGGTCCGGAAGCGGCGCGAGCTGGAGCAGGCGGGCGTCGACATCGACGCGCTGCTCGACGATTTCGTCACCCACCAGGCGATCCACACGTATCTCACGAGCTATCGCGAGGCGGAACTGCCTGACCGCTCGGCGGACCGCGTCGAACGGAAGATAGAGACGCTCGAACGACTGCAGGGCCGCACCGCCGCGGTCACGGAGTCCACCGTCGAGACACTCGTTGACGCGGGCGAACTCACCGCACACGACTACGAGCTGCTGGTCGACGTGCGCGCGATCTGCGCCGACTGCGGCGCCGACTACGCGGTCGGGGATCTGCTCCGGACGGGCGGCTGCGACTGCGACGCCGAGTAGCGACCTCGGTCGGGATCGGTGCTGGGATCTGCGAGAAGCGATACAGTTATTATTTTACTCGCATGTTACACGTGTATCATGGAAACGACGAGTCTTTCGGCGTCAACCGTCACGGTGCGTGCGAGTAACATCGGTGGGATCGACGAAACCGAAGTCGACATCCCCCCAGGTGTAACCGTTCTCAGCGGCCGCAACGCGACCAACCGGACGTCATTTCTGCAGGCGATCATGGCCGGGCTCGGGAGCACGCGCCCGTCGCTGAAAGGCAACGCAGAGGAGGGACACGTGGAGCTAACACTCGGCGACGAGACGTACACGCGCACCCTGACGCGCCGTGGAGGGAGCGTCTCCTTCGGCGGCGATCCGTACCTCGCGGACCCGGAGATCGCCGACCTGTTCGCGTTCCTGCTGGAGGACAACGAGGCGCGCCTCGCCGTCGCGCGAGGCGACGACCTCCGAGAGATCATCATGCGGCCGGTGGACACGGAACAGATTGAAGCGGATATTCGGGAGCTGGAAGCCGAGAAAGACGAGATCGACAATCGAATCGCGTCGCTCGACACCCTGGAGTCGACGCTTCCGGAGCTGGAGGCGGAGCGGACGGAGATAGAGTCGAACCTCGAAGCCGCTCGCGAGGACCTCGCAGACGCGCAGGCGGCCATCGACGACCTCGACGCGGACCTTGAGGAGAGCCGATCTCGCAAGGAGGAACTCGAAGCGGCGTTTCAAGCCGTCAGAGAGGCGCGAACCGAGGTCGAGGATCTGACCTTCGAACTCGAAACCGAGGAGTCGACGCTGGCCGAACTCCGAACGGAGCGTGACGAACTGGCGGCGGCGATAGACGAGTTCGAACCCCTCGACGAGGACCCGGACCGGATCGCCGGTCGCATCGAGGAGCTCCGCCAGCGGAAGCGGTCGGTCGACGAGACGCTGAACGAACTCGGGAGCGTCATCAGTTTCAACGAGGAGATGTTGGCGGGCGACGGCCTCGACGTGACGTTCGGGGACGAGGCGAGCGAGTCCGAGGCTGCTCCCGACGCAGGCTCCGACGCCGTCACCGACAAGCTACTCAGCGACGACCAGACCGTCTGTTGGACCTGCGGCTCGGAGGTCGATCGAAGCCGGATCGACGACACCGTCGCGAAGCTCCGAGACCTCCGCGCCGACACGCTCGAAGAGCGAAACGAGATTCGCGAGCAGATAGACGAACTCACCGCCCGGCGGTCGACGCTCCAACAACGGCAGCGGGAGCGCGAGCGTACCGAACACCGTCTCGACAGCGTGGAATCGGACATCGATACGGTCGAAACCCGGATCGAGACGCTCGAAGCCGACCTCGACACCGCGGAGGACCGCGTCGCCGAACGCGAGGCGGCGACGGAGGACGTCGGCGCCGGCGAGTACGACGATGTGATCGAACGCCACCGCGAGGCGAACGAACTGGAGCTGAAGGTGGACCGACTGGAGTCGGACCTGGCGGACGTCGAGACCGAAATCACCGAGACGGAGTCGAAACTCGACGAGCGCGAGACGCTCCGCGCACGGCGCGAAACGATCGCTGACGACCTGACCGACCTCCGGACTCGTGTGGACCAGATCGAGGCCGACGCGGTGGAGGCGTTCAACGAACACATGGCGGCGGTGTTGGACGTGCTTGGATACGACAACATCGATCGGATCTGGATCGAGCGCCGCGAGACTGAGGTCCGCGAGGGGCGCCGGAAGGTCTCGCAGACGCGCTTCGATCTGCACGTCGTCCGGTCGGGCGCCGACGGGAGCGCGTACCGCGACACGGTCGACCACCTGTCGGAGAGCGAACGTGAGGTGACCGGCCTCGTGTTCGCGCTCGCCGGCTATCTCGTCCACGAGGTGCACGAAACGCTCCCGTTCATTCTCTTGGACTCGCTCGAAGCGATCGATTCCGATCGCATCGCCGCGTTGGTCGAGTACCTCCAAGAGTACGCGGGATACCTCGTCGTCGCGCTGCTGCCCGAGGACGCGGCCGCGCTCGCCGAGGACCACGCCACCGTCGAGTCCATCTAAGCCGAGCGCGGAGCGTGGAGGCGCGTTCCGATCGACACGCGGGACAGAGCCGGAACCGCGTCCGTTCGTGAATACTGCCCGTTCGGTATCGGTAGCGGTCACCGATCCGGCGGCCGGACCGGTAGTGTGATAAGTAGTACGAAAACTAGTAGTTCGAAGATATTATTCATTAATTTATATTTATTTAGTCCCGAGCACGGGTGCCTGTCGATCACAGCGGAATCGGTAGGTCGCGACACGAGTTGACGGTGTCTCCGTGTACTATCTCGAGATATCCGCTTTAGTTGGCTTCTACGGCGGATTTCGAGCACTATCGTCAATCGCGACAGTCGATCTCGATCGAACACCGCGTCGCACAGCACGTCGATAGTGTTCTGTGCAATATAACTGATCATGATCGTTATCTGCTGCAGAAATATTCAATATATGGGTGAATATTCTCTTTTAGTATATGTTCGTGCGCTACTCTGCTGTAATAATACCAACGCGTACATAATCGGTCCGACCGCTCGCACACAACAATATATAAAGTATGATCTATAGAATTTTATCTGATATGAACTGATTCCGGATAGATAGAGGCGTGGTGTCTGAGCTCTGCTTATATATACTCGGTTGGCTCTGTTGAAATCCTTCAAGGCTGATATATCTCAAACCACGTGCTGAATGTAGAGGATAAGTCGGTCACGAGCCAGTATTCAATATCGGCAGAATAGATCGTTCGATTTAGAAGAGAGAGTGACCGCTCCGAGATGTGTTCTCCCTGCACTCTGTCAGAAGCGGCGTGCGAGATACAGAGGATACGTTCAGCACCAGTTGCTGGTTGAATTCCTGTCCCGAGGGCTGTTCCAACTGGTATTGTGTGGCGGTGCGGAGACTGGAGTTCGAATTCGACTCACCGTTTCGTTCCCAATCATGGGGTCTCCCCGTTGTTCTCCCCGCAATCGATTGCTACGAGCCGCGGCTCACTTCTTTTTGCCGACCTCGCGGATGATTCGCCGGTCGTGGACCAGCGGTGCGTCCATCGGCACGATGAACAGTCCCGCCCAGCCGTGGTCGACGCCGCCACCGTCGGATCCACGCGCGGCCATCGCCGCTTCGAGTACAGCCCCGTCGGGGCCGAAGCCGTCGTCGGGGCTGGCCATAAACGCCCCTTCCCTACTCGGGTGCACCTGCCCCATCTGGCTGGTGTACTCCCTGACGTCCGTCCGACCCGAGGCAGTCAACACCGTCGCCGCATTGGTGTACAGTCGCGCGTCGTCGACGACCCAGCCAGCGACGAACAGGGTGTCGCCCCCGTGGACGAGGCGCTGGGCCCACACCAGCACCGGGAGCTTCACGCCACCGTCCAGCGTGGCGACGGCGCGACCAGCGACCGGCTCGCTCTGATCGGTCGCGCTCGTCTCGCCACGGAGGCTCGTCTCCTGCCACTCTCCAGCCAGTGGACTGTCGTCGTCCTCCGGGGTGCTCAATTGCATACGTCCAGGGTAGAGGATCGGGGTGCTTGCGTCGCAGCACCGGCGCAGCATCGTCGGCGTCGTCAACTCCCGGAGCACGGTCTCCTCGTTCGTCGGTGCCCCCGCCAGGCCCTCGCTGACAGCGTTCTTCACCTCCTCTAGGTCCTCGCCGTTGATCGACGAGCCCTTGACGCCCGGGATGTCCACGGCGGGCACCGAAAGCACAAACGTCTCGGCCACGACGACCCCGTCGCCATCGTCGTCATCGTCGAGGTAGTCGAACGCCTGTTCCATGTCGATGGCCTCGTCGCTGCCGTCGCCCTCGCCTCTGACCGGATTATCGCGGTTGCTGCGGGTGGTGTTGTGGTTGTTAGCTCGCGTCTCGTCGTCGCCGTCGTCCACCCCGTCGCCGTCCGAGTCAGGATCTTGGCCCCTCGACGGCTTGTTGCTCCGCGAAGAATTGTAGTCCTGGGCTCGAAGTTGCGTTCCCCCGAGCCAGCCCCGTATCTGGACCGTTCCAAGCATCGGATTGCCCGAGTCGATTTCTTCGTCGATCGCTCGGACGATGTGTGGTCGCACGCAAACGTCGCCGTCGTTGCAATCCTCGTCGCTCCACTGGGCGATTGCGGGGGCGGCCTCGGTACGGGCCACTCGACTCCCCACGGCGTCGAGACAGCCGGCTAGCCCCACGACACCCGACCCAGCGCATGCTCCCAGATACGTTCGTCGATTCATGAGACACTATGGGTCTCTGAGGATATAAATAAATCTCAAATAAATTACCACATTTGCCATTACTTTGATCTACTCGGACATTTTCGGAAATGATCGGTATCGTCACATCTGCCGAGTAGAAACTGTGTCCACCCACCGATGACCGATACGCGCCTTGCATTCAGCACGCCGTTTGTGTCAGTTTAGGAGGATTTCAACAGAGCCACTCGGTTGAGAATAACCGTCAAACAGCGCCGCAGTCATCTCACGTCGGCACCGGCGACACGAGAACGGCGCGAGAGCGGCACGGGAACGACGCGAAGCCGTGCGAGGCGTGTGGGTCGTTCGATCAGAACTCCACGAGGTCGTCGTCGACGCGGCGGAGGCTCTCGGCCAGCCGCGACTCCGCCGGAACTGCATTTAAAAAGGCCGTCGACCCGAACGGCGCGTCGGTGTTGACCGAGACCATACCGAGGTCGGCCGGGTCACCGTCGAGTCCCGTGAGGAACGCGACCGTCCGAATCGCCGGCACGTCGTCGACTCGTCCCGTGGCATCTACGGAGCCGTACAGCGACCGGTGAGTCGCAACGTGGTACACGCACGTCGGCGTCGGGGCGAAACACAGCAGGAAGCTCACGCCCGGCTCTGTCCGGCCGAGCTTCGGTCGGATTGCGTGCGTCTGGTCAGCGTGGAAGTACCGCTCCATGCGCCGGTACTGCCGGAGGATCTCGTTGGCTCCCGTCGCGCCGCGAACGGCAGCATCGCCTTTGAGTTCGATGACGTGGTCGACCCGGTAGGGAGTTCGCAGCCGGACGTACACGTCGACGACGCCGCGGCGCCCTTCGGCGTCGTACGGCTCCTCCAACCGGATATCGGCGTCGTCGTGGGCGACGGCGTAGTGGTCGACGACGCGCGTCGCTAGCTCGTCTTCCCGCATACGACGGACCACGGTTGCGGCAGCGAATAAAGTCGCCGGACTGCGGGGCGACAGTCCGGGTGACCGCGACAATGTTGGCGCCCGGCCGTTCTCACGACGTGCCACTCGTCAAGGGGTTTGTAAGGCTCGGGACCCTACAGTACAGTGATGTCTCACAGACTGTCCAGACGGCGGTATGTCGCCGGAACCGGTGCCGCACTGACGCTCGGAACGCTCGCCGGGTGCGCCGGCGGCAACGGCGGCGACGGTTCGAGCGACGACGGCGGCTCGGACGGAGACGGCGGCAGCGAACCCGGCCAGCCCGCTGACGACGTGCCGGGGGAGATCGACGACTACCTGGCTGACGCCAGCGGGTACGACGGCACGATCGCGGATTACACGGGCGAGGACGAGGTCACCGTCGCTGTCGGTGCGGGTGATGTCGGGTTCGCGTTCGACCCGGCCGCGGTCCGCATCGACGCCGGGACGACCGTCGTCTGGGAGTGGACGGGCGAGGGCGGCGCGCACAACGTCGAGTCCGCGGAGGGTTCCGCGTCGGAGTTCTCCAGCGGCGACCCCGTCGACAGCGACTCGGAGACGTTCGAGCAGACGTTCGATGCGGCCGGGGTCGAGCTGTATCTCTGTTCGCCCCACGAGGCGAACGGGATGCTCGGCGGGATAGAGATCGTCGAGTAACACCGTCGTCAGTCGGTTTCATCGGTGTACGCCCGGATCCCCGGGAGAGTCCTCTTCGAGTTCGCCACGGCGGGGCCCAGCTACGACGTCGATGAGCCGCACTCCTCGCTCGGCGAGTCACAGGGGTTACCGGAGTGGCTGGAAGGCCGACGAGAGGAGATCGAAGCCGGACTCCCCGACTTCGACACGGCGACGCCGATCGCGGAGTAGGCGAGCGGACAGCGATCCGAACCGGGATCGCCCTCCCGTCACCGCAGCTCGGACCACCGCACGTCGACGAGTTGGTCCCGCGCGCCGCTTATTGTCGGGCGGTCGAGGTGGTCGTTCGCGTCGACGCCGTGTTCCGCGAGGTGAGCGAGCGCCGCGTCCAGCGATCGGTCGGAGCGCTCGGCGGTCGCCTCTCGGACGTACGGAATATCTCGGGGGGTATCGACGGTGTTCGTGATCTCGATCGCGTCAGTGAGTTCCCTCCCGAAGGCGTACGGCGGCTGGTGGAACTTCCAGCTATCGACGGTGACGAGCAGCCACGTATCACCGTGTACGGTGTGGTATTCACCGGTGACGCTCGATGGGTCGCCGGCGACGATCCGGCTCAAAACCGTCGTTTTCGTCCGATACAGGGCGTCCTTGCGTGCGGCGTTGACGTTGCTCTCGGTGACGTCGCCGCGCTCGTAGGCGGCCGTCGCCTCGTCGGCGAGCCGTTTGGCGGCCTTGTTGACGACGTAGAGCGATTCGAGCAGATCGTCCGTCGGTTCAAGCGGGTCCACAGTTTGGTCCGGTCAGAGATGCAACCGTCGTGAAGTCGGCCGCTGGCGCTGATAGGCGTTTCGGGGCGCAAGCGTCGATCCCGACACGACTCCGCGACGACACGACTCCGCCGCGACACCGCACTAACAGGGAGATCACACCGACAGCGCCGGCGCGGCGGGTAATCCGGTTCCACGGATGGTTAATTCTTTAAGCACGCGGACGAAGGTCCACTCAGCAATGTCGTCCGACTCCGTGAAACTGTACTCGGCGATTTACATCGGACTCCTGCTTGCGGCGGCTCTGAACTTCGTTCTCTTCGAAGTCGAAGTGTTCGGCTTCACATACCGCCAGGCGTTCGCCGGAACGATGGTTATCTCCGTCGTCAAGACCGTGCTCATCGTCGCGTACTTCCAGCACCTCCGGTGGGAGAACCGCTCGCTGACCTACGTGATGGCGCTCGCGCTCGCGCTGACCATGCTGCTGATGGCCGCAGCGACCTACTCCATCTCGTAACCGAACCCGTCCGCGCTTCGGCTGTTTCGCGGGCATCCCCCTTCGCCGTCTTCTCGTCTCTCGTCTTTCTTCCCCCTTCTCCCCGTACGCTCAGAGTATATCTCGCTCGCGTTAGTAGCAACTGAAAGAATATTTGACAGTTTCAGTCGTGTTTTTTGTAGCCGCGGGTGAACGTCGGGACATGGAACTTCGTTCTGCAACTGTTGACGACATCGACGCGATCCGATCGGTCGCGCGCGAGTCGCTGATCGCCTCCTACGGACACGCCGTCGACGAGACGCTGCTTGAGGGGGCGGTCGACGAGTGGTACGACCCCGTCGACCTCGATGCGGACATCGAGGAGGAGGACACGGTCTGTCCCGTCGCCGTCGTCGACGGGGCCGTGATCGGGTTCGCCGAGAGCTACGTCGTCGGTCGCCGTGAGCGGATCGGCGAGATAGACTGGCTCCACGTCCACCCGGACCACCGCGGGTCGGGGATCGGTTCTGCGCTCTTAGCACACGTCGAAGCGGAGCTTCGCGCGGCCGACGTCGATCGGATCGAGGCGCGCGTCTTGGTCGCCAACGAGGCCGGCACCGCCTTCTACGAGGCCGAGGGGTACGAGCTGGTCGGGGAGCGTCCCGTCGAGATCGGCGAGGAGACGTTCGATGAACTGGCGTACCGGAAGCAGATCAGTCGCCTGACCGGCATCTCCGACGGGACCGTCGAGACCGACGCCGGCGACACCGTCTACGTCGCCTTCGACGAGGCCGAGCGCGGATCGGACGCCCCGTTTTACGTCGCGTACAGCGACCGAGACCGCGAGCAGCGCTACGGCTACTTCTGTGGGAACTGTGAGGGAACGAACGTCGCCATCGACACGATGGACCGAATGGTGTGTGGCGACTGCGGGAATCGGCGGCGGCCCTCGCGCTGGGACGCGGCCTACTGAGGCTCGCGAGCGATCTCGTACCCACCTACAGCGTCTCTTTTACGCCTAAGACGCGTTCTTCCGCCTCGCGTCCCGGGTCCCACTCGCTCCCGTCACGCTCCGAATCGCGGTGGTCCGCCACCGTTCGCTCCATCGCCTCGTCGACGGGCGTCGACTTCCACCCGAGGTCGGCGAGCGCGCAGGTATCGAGGAGGTGCGGATACTCCCGGTAGAGGACGAACTCGTCGGGCGTCAGATCGCCGGCCGCGAGTGCGTCGGCGCTCGCCGGGACGACCTCGCAGTCGGTGTCGGCCGCGTCGGCGATGGTTTCCACGGTCTCCGCCAGCGTGAGCGCCCGCCGGTCGCCCACGTTGTACGCGGCGCCGGGCTCGCCGCGCTCGGCCGCGATCCGGAGCGCGCTCGCGACGTCTTCGACGTACGCGCGCTGCCAGACGTTCTGTCCGTCTCCGGGAACGACGACGCGGTCGTACGAGAGCACGCGGTCGATCCAGTAATCGAGTCGCTCCGTGTAGTCGTGCGGGCCGTACACGATACACGGGCGAACCGCCACCGCGTTGACGCCCGCCTCGGCCGCCGCGAACACGACGCGGTCGCCCTCGGCCTTCCGATTCCCGTAGGTGTCCTGGCTGTCGTCGGTCGCCTGCTCGGGCGTACACCCACACAGGGGCGTCTCGCTTTCGCGTTTCGGAATCTCTTCGGCGCCGTAGCTCGACCCCGACGAGATGTACACGTAGCCGTCGACGTCCGCGAACACATCTGTCGCCGTCTCTACGTCAGCCGGATAATACGCCACGCAGTCGATCACGATGTCCGGATCGGCCGATTGCTTCGCCGAACGGAGGGTCTGCCGGTCCGTCCTGTCGCCCGCAACGTGAGTGACGCGGTCGTTCGCCGCGAAGGGATTCTCGTGGTTCCCGCGGTTCACCATCGTCACCTCATAGCCGTTCGCGAGCAGCTCAGAAACGGTGTGTCGGCCGATGAACCGCGTGCCGCCGATGACGAGTGCCGTGTCGGTCATACCTGATCTCGGCACAGCACGGGCAAAAGCGTGACCGAATCGAAAGGGGAAGCCGTCTTCGGACGGTCGCCGGTCACTCGTCGCTTCGGGGGCCATCGCCGCGCCAGCGCTTGTACAGCAGGTACGCGACGAGGAACCCACCGCCCCAGTACGCGACGGCGAGAAGCGCGATCCGGAGTCCGGTGAGGAGTTCCGTCGTCGGGACAGGGAGCATACCCGTTCTCGGCGTTTCGGAGACATAAACGCTGCGAGCGAGGGGCAGTTACTCGGTGTCGGAGCCCATAGCCCGCGACATGAGCAATCGCAGCCGACGCCGACCGTGGCTCGCCGCTCTGTTGGCGCTCGTGGTGTCCGGACTCGGCCACGCGTATCTCAGACGATGGGCGCGCGCGTTCGGATGGTACGTGGCGATCACCGCGACAGTCGTCTTCGTCGTCCCGGACGCAGCGGTCGACCAGCTCTTCGCTGGCGAGCGGCCGCCACTTGCTGACATCGCCCCGGTACTGTTCATCGTCGCGGCGAGCGTCGTCGACGCGTACGCCGTCGCCGTCCGGACCAATCGCGAGTACGATCGACAGGCGGCGGGAACGGGGCGAACGTCGCCGCCGTCGGACGGCGACCCGGATCGGACCGCCACGAGCGACGGCAAGGAGAGCGCACCCACGTGTCCCGACTGCGGCCGCGACGTCGACCCCGGACTCGACTTCTGTCAGTGGTGTGCAGCGCCGCTCGACGGCGACCGGTCGAACGACTGATCGGGTAGCGACTGTGAACGCCGTGAAACTGGCGTACGACGATTCAGAAAAGATTCGGGCCGCCGTTCTGCCTCAGAAGAGGTAGAAGAGCGGGAAGATGAACACCCAGACGATGTCGACGAAGTGCCAGTAGAGACCGAAGTACTCGATCGGCCGCTCGTCGTCCAAGTAGTGTCCCTGGTACGCCCGGTAGAACAGGAACATGGCGATCAGGAGGCCGCCGACCACGTGGACCCCGTGAAGGCCAGTCGTCACGTAGTAAACTGACGCCTGAATCGGGTCACCGTGCGCGTTCTGTGACAGTGTGACTCCCCTGTCGAACACCTCGTGGTGCCACTCCCACATCTTGACTGCGAGGAACGTGAACCCGAGGAGGATTGTCGCACCGAGCGACGCGAGCACCCCCTGTCGGCTCTTCCGGTGAGCCGCCACGAGCGCGAGGATCACGGTGAACGAGGACGTGATCAGCACGAACGTGTTGATGAGGCCGGGCAGCGACTCCGTCAGCGGCTCCCACGTCATCCATCCGGCGTTATACCGGATGAACACCGCCGCCGAGATGAACGCCCCGAAGACGATCACGTCGGACGCGAGGAAGAACCACATCCCCAGCTTCACCTTTTCGACGCCCTCAAAGGGCCATCGTTCGCCGAACTCGCTGGGCGGCGCGTAGAAGTCTTCGAGACCCCACTTCACGCCGGACCCGATAAGTCCAAGGAGCCCGAGCACGACGAGAACCGGGTACACCGGGTTGGCGAGCGTAATGCTCGTCGTCGCGAGCGTGTCGCCGATCGTGAACTCAAGCGCGTCGTTGAATCCGGACAGTCCGAGCAGCATGATCCCGGTCGCCAGCGAGAGCGCGAACGGCCAGATGCTCGCGTGGCTCGGGTGTTTGTCCCAGTACGGGTACGAGCGAATGTGTTCGGCGTGACTGTCGCCGCCGTCGGTGGCGGCGTTCCCGTTCTCGTCGGCCTTGACCGCCGGGCCGCCGTCCGGGACGTAGTCTTTCACGAACTCGAGCTTACCGGAGGCGTACGAGGGGCGGTTCGGCCAGTTCTCCAGCGGCGGCGGCGACGAGACCGCCCACTCCGCGGTCCGCGAGTAATCCCACGGATTGTCGCCGGCATCGGGACCGGAGACGTACGACTTCGCGAAGTTGTAGAACATGATGAAGAAGGAGAACCCGAGGACGAACGCCCCCACGGTTCCCACCTGGTGCATGCTCTGGAACGCGGGATCGTACTCGAAGACGCGGCGCGGGGTCTCCCACGCGAGGAACATCGAGAAGTACACCGCGTTGAATCCGAGGAAGAATAACACGAAGTGCACCTTCCCCAAGAACTCGTCGTACATCTTCCCGGTCATCTTCGGGAACCAGTAGTACGCGCCGCCGAACAGCGCAGTCGCACCCCCGAACATCACGTAGTGGAAGTGCGCGACCACCCAGTAGGTGCCACGGAACTCGTAGTCAAGGACGATGGCGCCGAGGAACACGCCGGTGATACCACCGACGATGAACAGCAGTAGCGCGCCGAACGCGAAGAGGAACGGCGTCGTGAACTGGATGCGCCCCTTGATCAGCGTGTAGATCAGCGAGAACACCAGCAGGTCGAACGGCAACGAGATTCCGATGGTGGTCGCCATCATCAGCGTTTTAATCTCCAGGTTGATCGTCGTTAGGAACATGTGGTGCATCCACACGAGGAACGACTGAACGGAGATCAGACAGATGGAGATGATGACCCACTTCCGGCCGACGAGGCGCCGACCGGAGAACGTCTGGAACAGCTCCAACATGACGCCGAGCGCCGGGAAGAACACGATGTACACCTCGGGGTGACCGAAGAACCAGAACAGGTGGCCCCACAGCAGCGAGCCGCCCTCGGTTGCCGAGAAGTACACGCTCCCGAGTACGCGGTCAGCGGCGAGGATGAGTCCGACCGCGAGCAGCGCCGCGAACGCGAACAGCATCATCCACACGGTCGCGAGCATGGACCACGTGAACATCGGCATGTCCATGATCCCCATACCTTCCGCACGCGAGTGGTGGATCGAGGTGAGGAAGTTCACCGTCGACGCCGTGACGCCGACGACGAACATGAACAGCGCGAGCACCGCGCCGGTCGACCCGATACTCGGGGTGTACATCGGGACGTTGAGCGGCGCGTACATCGTCCACCCGGCGCTCAGAGTGCCGCCTTGGAAGAAGCTGATCCCCAGCAGGACGCCGGAGAACAGGTACATCCAGTACGAGAGGGCGTTCAGGCGGGGGAACGCGAGGTCATCCGCACCGATCTGGAGCGGGACGAAGTAGTTCGCAAACCCGAATCCCAGCGGTGAGAGGAACCAGAACACCATGATGAGCCCGTGGGCGGTGACGGCCTCGTTGTACGCCAGCCCGGAGAGCACCTGACTCGTCGGGTCCCACAGCTGCATGCGAATGAGCAGTGCGAGCACGCCGCCGAAAAGCAGGAAGAACAGCGCGGTGATCGTGTATAAGATCCCGATGTCCTTGTGGTTCGTCGTGACGAGCCATCGCTTGACGGAAGTCGTCGGCGGAAGCTCACTCATGCGGAGACACCTCCGACGGCGGGAGCGTCAATGCGAGAGGAGTTGGAGTCGCTCTCGGTGTCCTCGTTGGATTCACCCTCGGTGCTCTCGTACCACTCCTCCCACTCGTCTTCAGGGATGACCGTGATCTGACCCTTCATCGCCGAATGACCGGAGCCGCAGAGTTCGAAGCACTCCACGAGGAACGTCGCTTCGCCGCCCTGTGCTTCGACTTCCTCGGAACTCACGGAGAACCAGTTGGAGCTGGTGTCTCCGGGGATGGCGTCCGACTTTATCCGTAACTCTGATGAGCCGAAGTTATGCCACACGTCCCGTGAAGTCACCTCGATGTCGATGCGCTGGTCGGCCGGGACGATCATTTCGCCCGTTTCGGTGTGGCCGTTCGGGTACTCGTACTCCCAGCCGAACTGGTACCCCTCAACGAGGATTTCGATGTCGCCCTCGTCGTCGGTTTCCGGTCCTTCCTCGACGTAGAGGAGAAGCCCGTACGCGTACACGACGAGACTGATGACGACGATCGCGCTCAACCCAAACGAGAGGAAGAGCTTCTTTGCTTTCGGACCGCCCTGTCCCGTGGGGAGCTCGCCGACGACCGGCGCGTCGAAACTGTCTTTCGGCTCGCTGCCGTCGTCGCGGTACTTGTACACGTTCCACAACGTGTACGACACGACGATGGTTCCGACGAGCGTTCCCAGCGCGAGAAAGACGAAGAAAATCTCGTCGAAGACCTCCGCCTGCGCGCGCCAGTCGCTCCCCTGTTGCAGGATAAGTGAATCTATCATGTTCGTCACTCTGCTCTTGTATCCTCCTTAGCGAAGGTGCACTTAGCTCTTGTGCAGCGGACCGAGAAGCGACCCACGCGACGGCTGGCGGTCGGCGCCGTCGGCGGCGACAAGGAGCCCGACGACGGCGCTCTCGGACCACGTTCACCCGCGGTGACGGCAGGACGAGCGGAGGCGTATACGAAGGCTATTTGTATACGCGAACGGACGGCCTAACAACGAACCAATCATGGTCTCACTCACGCTTTTGAGCACGGCACTCATGGGGCTGCTCGTCGTGGCCACCTTCGTCGCCGTCGCACAGATCGGCGCGCAACGCACCGCACCCGGGCAGGAGTCAACCGACACGTACGCGGCAGTCACTGACAGCCTGCGCGACATCTCCCAGCAGCCAATCGTTTGGGCCGTCGCGTTCATCGTGATCACGCTCGGCGTCGTCGGCACTGCCGTGCTTGCCGTCGGAAGCTTCGGGCTTTCAGAGGGACTTTCCGGGACGCTACTCACGCTCTCGTACGCCGCAGTCGCGCTGCTCATCGCCGGATTCGTCTTCCTCGGTGCGTACTTTGCTACCCGCGAGCGCGGGCTCGGAAACGCCCACGGCGTCATGGCCGGGTCGTTCGCGACGGGACTGTTGTTCCTGTTGCTCATCGCCGTGCAGCTGCTCGTCGGCGTCATCGGATAGGCGCGTAATCGACGGATAATCGCTTTTCAAACTGATTGGTCGTCATCGCAAGCCAGCCGCCGCTTCGGACCGACGGCTCATAAGACCGCAAGGCGGAAACCCGCGTCTTCAGGCGCGGGAGAAAGCCGACAATCCACTACACAACCACCTCAATAGCAGGCCGACTCCCCAACGCCAATCCAAATCAATATAAGTACAACTTACTACATATGAAATACAGATAGTGGAAGACTCACGCACTCGAACAGTCCCCGTCAAACTCGATGTGGACGAGAGTGCCGCCGAACTTCTCCACCAAACAACTGACCACTTCCTTGACGCAGCCAACTACGTCGTAGACGTGGCGTGGGAACCCGACTGGAAAATCACCAGCAAAACCAAACTCCACGACCTCACCTACTACGACGTTCGAGACGACTCACCACTCCCGGCCAACCTCGTGCAAGCCGCGAGAAATCGCGCCGCAGAAGCTGTCAAAGGCTGTGTCGAACGCTGGAAACAAGGCAAGAAAGCCTCCAAACCTCACTTCACGTCGCGGTTCGCCAGCTACGACGCGAGAACCGTCACCGTCAACGATGACCACGCTACTCTCTCCACCATCGACGGACGAGTAACCGCGAAGTTTGTTCTACCCGACGAACAACGAGATACGCCACACGCAGCGTATTTGTTCAACGACGAGTACGAGACGAAAGGCGCAACTCTCCATTATGAGGGGGTTGAGGACTGTTTCTATCTTCACGTGCGGACAAAGCCCGCCATGGAGAACGATGATACCGAACACGGCGATACCAAGCACGTCTCCGTCCTTGGTGTTGACCTCGGAATCACAACCATCGCAACCACCTCAACCGGACGCTTCTGGAGTGGCGACGAACTCAACCACTGGCACCGAGAATACGAAAAGCGCCGAAGCGACCTCCAACAAACTGGGACGCGCTGGGCGCACAAGAACGTTCAGCAAGTAGGTCGAAAACAAACTGGGCGTTTCGAACAGATGCTTCACACGATCTCGAACGAACTCGTAGAGGAAGCCCTTGAGAATGGTTGTACGCACCTCGTGTTCGAGCAATTGAAAGGGATCCGCGAACGCTTACCGCACGCGAAGGCGGTTCACAAGTGGGCGTTTCATCGCTTGCTCGAGTACGTCACGTACAAGGCCGAGTCTGAAGGGCTTGTAGTGAGCCAGATTAACCCGGCATACACGAGTCAGCGTTGCTCGAAGTGTGGGTTTACTCACGAGGATAATCGCCCGCACAACAATGGGCACGATGAGTTTGAGTGTTTGAAGTGTGGGTACGAGGTTCACGCGGATTACAATGCGGCGAAGAATATCGGTCTGAAGTATCTCCGCGACCAGCAAAAGTCTGGACGTGGAGGCGCACCCGTAGGCGTGCGCTTGAACAGCGGGACGTTGAACGTGAATGGCGAGTATTCGCCTACTGCCTTGAGCAGTTAGAACGGGAGTCCATGCTGAATGCCACGTCCTTCAGGGCGTGGTAGCTTACTGTATCGAGAGCAGTATTCCACCTCGTCGGTCAAGCGACCGGAGAAATAAACGGTAAATACGTCGTGGGCGTGTCACGCGACGGCGACGCCGTTCCGGGCTAAATAGTTACTCGCGGCCTTGATCTCGACCGGACTGCCGATGATGCGGCAGTACCCGTCCGTCTCGACGACGGTAATCGTGAATCGGTTGTCGAGGCGGTCTCTAAGCTCCTCAAGCGCGTGACGTGGGAGGACGATCTGCGTGCTGTCACGGAGGCTCGATGGATTTGGCATTTATTGTTTGAATCGATCACACGCCTTGAATATAAACGTGTTGAAGTGTCAACAGGACCCCTCGTGCGAAAGTCGGAGCGATCCGATCGACGGTGTGTATCCCTAAATAGCCGCCCGTACACATCCGGAACGCGGCGACCAGAGTCGGTCGGAAAGAACACCTTTAACGAGCCGAGCGGCCGATTGTACGCCAATGGGACTGGAGGAAGAGATAGACGACCTCCGCGAGGAGATCGCCAACACGCCCTACAACAAGGCCACCGAGGCCCACATCGGGCGCCTGAAGGCGAAGCTCGCCGAGAAAAAAGAGAAACTGGAGAACCAGTCCTCCGCGGGCGGCGGGCACGGATACGCCGTCGAGAAGCACGGCGACGCCACCGTCGCGCTCGTTGGGTTTCCCAGCGTCGGGAAATCGACGCTCATCAACGCCCTCACCAACGCCGACAGCGAGGTCGGTTCGTACGAGTTCACGACGCTCGACGTCAACCCGGGGATGCTGATGTACCGGGGTGCGAACATCCAGATCCTCGATGTCCCGGGGCTGATCGAGGGTGCCGCGGGCGGGCGCGGAGGTGGGAAAGAGGTGCTTTCCGTCGTTCGGACGGCTGACCTCGTCGTGTACGTGCTGTCGGTGTTCGAGATCGAGCAGTACGACCGGCTGAGCGAGGAGCTGTACAACACGAACATCCGGCTCGACACCGACCCGCCGAACATCAACATCCGGAAGACGCACAAAGACGGCATCGGAGTGACGATGAGCGACGACGTGAGCCTCGCCGAGGACACCGTCAAGCAGGTGCTCCGCGAGTACGGGTACGTCAACGCGAAGGTGACGATCCCCCACGACCTCACGATCGACGAGCTGGTCGACGCCGTGATGGACAACCGCGAGTACCTCCCGTCGATGGTCACCGTCAACAAGGCGGACCTCATCGACAAGGACTACCTCCCGACCGTGCAGGCGGAACTGCGCGAGCGCGGCCTCGATCCCGACGACGTCATCTTTATCTCCGCCGAGGAGGAGCTCGGGATGGAAGGGCTCAAAGAGCGGCTCTGGGAGGAGCTCGGACTCATTCGCATTTATATGGACAAGCCCGGTCGCGGCGTCGACTACGAGGAGCCGCTGGTCCTCTTCGAGGGCGACACCGTCGGCGATGCCTGCAAAAAGATCGGCGGCGAGTTCGAGGACCGGTTCAAGTTCGCGCGCGTCTCCGGCCCGAGCGCGAAACACGACGACCAGCAGGTCGGCAAAGGTCACGAACTCGCCGACGAAGACGTGCTCCGGATCGTCGCGCGGAAATAGGCTTATAAATCGCTGCTGGCGCGCTGAATGCGTCCAACCCTCCACCCCGACCGCAACCGCACCGCACCTCACGCCTCCCCAGCCTCGTCGCTGGCGCTTATGCGCCAGCGACTCCCTCGCACGCGCTACTCGCGCCCGAGGGGCGCTCGCAGGCGCGCGCCGACCGTAATTGTGTCGCTGAGTCCCTTTTGATCGACGATCTCCCGTTTCGTTATTTATATACTGAGTGCGTCGTCGGGACCGACCGAAAGGCGCTTTTCGCGCGGCCGCGACCCACGACCATGATCACGGTCGCGCTGGCGGGGAAGCCGAACGCCGGGAAGTCCACCTTTTATACTGCCGCGACGATGGCCGACGTCGACGTGGCGAACTACCCGTTCACGACCATCGACGCCAACCGAGGCGTGACGCACGTCCGGACGGAATGCCCGTGCCTCGACCGCGAGGAGCGCTGCGGCAACGAGAACTGCCACGGCGGGAAGCGTTACGTCCCGGTCGAACTTCTCGACGTGGCCGGGTTAGTTCCCGGTGCCCACGAGGGGAAGGGGCTCGGGAATCAGTTCCTCGACGAGCTGACGAACGCCGATGTCGTACTCAACGTCGTCGACGCCTCGGGCGCGACGAACGCCGAGGGCGAGCCCGTGGAGGTCGGCGCCCACGACCCCCTTGACGACGTGGACTTCATCGAAGAGGAGATGGACCTGTGGCTCGCGGGAATCGTCGATCGCAACTGGGAGAGCGTCGAGCGCAAGTCTCGGTCGCCCGATTTCGATCTGGACGAGTCGATCACGGACCTGTTGACCGGGTTCGGTGCGACCGAACACGACGTGGCGACCGTCCTCCGCGAGCTGGAGTACCCCGACGACCCGAAGGCGTGGACCGACGACGATCGAGAGGCGCTCGCGCGGGCGATCCGCCGGCGAACCAAGCCGATCGTCGTCGTCGCCAACAAGGCCGACGCCGCGCCCGAGGGCGCCGTCGACCGACTCCGTGAGGGGACCGACAAGCCCGTGATCCCGGCGACGGCCGACGGGGAACTGGCCCTGCGCCGCGCGGCGGAGGCGGGCGTCCTCGACTACGATCCCGGAGACGACGGCTTCGAGATCGTCGGCGAGGTCTCGGACGGCCAACGCGCCGGACTCGATGCCATCCGCGGCGTGATGAACGGCTACGGCGGCACGGGCGTCCAGACCGCGCTGAACGCGGCCGTCTACGGCCTGCTCGATCGGGTCACGGTGTTCCCGGTCCAGGACGCCTCGAAGTGGACCGACGGGACCGGAAACGTCCTGCCGGACGCGTTCCTCCTCCCCTCCGGGTCGACGCCGCCGGATCTGGCGTACGCGGTCCACACCGACATCGGAGAGGGGTACCTCCACGCGGTCGACGCGCGCTCATCCCGACGAATCGGGGAGAGCCACGAGCTGAGCGAGGGCGACGTGATCAAGATCGTCTCGACCGCGGGGCCGTGAGGATCGAGTTCAGCCCGAACGGCGATCCCGTGGCGGGTGACTTCCTTACAGTGGACGGCCGCTCCAGTCCACGCGTGAGACCGACAGGCACATGCGGATCGCCCGAGACCGGTCGGTAGATGCTGGGGCTCGAACACGACTTTCGGATCGTCGACACCCGCGCCACCCTCGATCCCGACGAGTCCTCCGTCGCCACCCACGGCCGGGACATCTCCCCCGAGCGGCTGGAACGCGAGATGCTCCAGGCGGGCGTCGTCCGCGCGGTCGCGAGCCCCGGTCCTCGCGCGCCGGGACAGAGCTACCTCCGGGCGAACAACGCGGTCGCGCGCCTCTCCATCGATCGCCCGTTCGTCGCGTTCGCCCGGCTCAACGGCCCCCGCGATCCGGGCACCGGTCCCCTCTCCGCCGTTCGGAACCTCCACGCCGAGCGCGAGGACCACCACGCACGACCCGACGACGTCGAGCAGTACTCCTACGACGACCGGTTTCACGGCTTCACGCTCGCTCCGCACGCCGACGGGCTCCCGAACGAGGACGTGCTCGCCAGACTGGAGGACGCCGATCTGCCGCTCATCGTCCACGCCGGCAGGGAGTTCCCGCCCGAGGCGGTCGAGTGCGAACTGCTCGACTACGACCTCCCTATCGTGCTCGCCAGCTTCGGCGGGTACCCGCTTGACGCCGAACTGATGCGGCGAACGCTCGACCTCCTCGGCGAGTACGACCGGCTGTACGTCGACACGAGCGCGGTTCGGTACCGAGAGGTGCTCGAACGCGGCGTCTTGGAACACCCCGATCGCGTCCTCTTCGGGTCCGGCGCGCCGGACGTCCACCCGAACGTCGGCGTGATGGAGGTACTCACTCTCGACGTCTCCGAGGACCTGATGCGCCGGGTGTTCGCGAAGAACCCCGCGCGGCTGATCCCAGCACTCGCCGAGGGCGCGGACGTCTGAACCGACGCGCACTTGGCTCGCCGTCGCCGACCGGACGAGCATGAGCGACGCCGAGATCGATGGCGGAGACACCGACGGGGGCACCGACGGCGATGGCGACGCCGACATCGACTCCCGTTCCGGAGCCGACGACACCCTCGTTGAGGTCGTCCGCGCGACCGGTCACGAGCACGTCACCGCCGAACACGCGAGCACGTTCGAGTTCACGACCGACGACTGGCTCACGCCCGCGGGCGACTGCATCGTCGGCGTCGAAGCCGATCGGACGCCCCACGACTTCTCCTCGGAGTTCCGGGAGGCGTGTCGGGACGCGGACGCGACGATCACGGCGACGATCGCGGTCGGAGAGCCGGACGCGGCCGACGCGTCCCTCGACGATCCCGCCCACGTCGACGTGATCGTCGGCCGCGGCGATCCCGGCCTCGCGCTCGTCGACGACCGCTCCATGGTCGGGCGGACCAGCGACTACACCGACGACGAGCGGACGATCCTCGTCGAGGGCGACGGCGCCGCCGCCGACCTCGACCGCGACCTTGTGGATGCGCTCGCCGAGGGCGCGCCGGTGGCGCTGCGGCTGGCGGTCGATCCCGCGGAGTGACGGGGGCGAGGCTGTTGGCCATGCGCCCGATCGGCCGCTAGATGGGCAGTTCCGCGTCCGGCCCGACGACCCTATCGACCTCCTCGGGCGCGCGCCAGTCGGTCGTGCGCTCCAGTAACTGCACGACCATCCGGCCTGTCACTCCCCAGACGGTGTAGCCGTCGACGTGGAAGAAGTGGACCCGGTGGTCGCCGTACTCTGGGTGGCCGACGCGACGCTCCGACTCGTAGTTCGCAGGGTCAGTTAGTCCACTCACCGGGAGGATCGCGACCTCCGCGACCTCCGACTCGTCAGGGACGTACTCGCGGTCGGGTGCGACTCCCACGAACGGCCGAATGCGGTAGGCTGAGGAGGTCCGCGTGTCGTCGATCCGGCCAACGACATCGACCTCTTCGGGCCGCATCCCGACCTCCTCGTCGGCCTCGCGGAGCGCCGTGTCAGTCAGGGTCCGGTCGATCGGCTCGCGACCGCCGCCGGGGAAACTCATCTGGCCGGGGTGCTCGCCGAGGTGGGCGGCCCGCTTCGTGAACAGCAAGTGAGCCTCGCCGCCACGGGCAATGACGGGCGCTAGCACGGCCGCCTCGCGGCGCGCCCGAGTCACCCCTTCGGGCGTGTACCGACGTAGCCCCGACAGATCCATACCGGCTGTAGGCGCCCGGGCCGGGTTAACGTTTCTCCGCGTTCTGGTGATCTGAAACGACCTCCCGCTGATCGATCGGGATGTGGGGTGCTGTCGGCGGCAACCGGTCGACTCGCACGGCTTCGGACGTTTTAAGCCCGCGACCCACGCTCTCACAGACAATGACCGACGACGACCAAGAGCTCGGTATCACCGAGTCGAAGTCGCACAACACCGGCGAGTGGTACGCCGAGGTCGTACAGAAGGCGGGGCTGGCCGACTACGGCCCCGAGGGCATGAGCGGGTTCATCGTCACTCGGCCGCGCGCGTACGCCGTCTGGGAGCGCCTTCAGGGGTTCCTCGACGCGAAGTTCAAAAACACCGGCGTCCAGAACGCCTACTTCCCCCTCTTCATCCCCGAATCGTACCTCGAACGCGAGAAGGACATCGTCGAGGGGTTCGACCCCGAGGTCGCGTGGGTGACCGAGGCCGGCACGAAGGAGCTCGAAGAGCGGCTCGCCGTCCGCCCCACCTCCGAGTCGATCATCACGCCGTACATCAGCCAGTGGGTCCGGAGCCACCGCGACCTCCCGCTGCGCGTGAACCAGTGGTGCTCCGTCGTGCGCTGGGAAGCGACGGAGACGAAGCCGTTCTTCCGCACGAAGGAGTTCCTCTGGCAGGAGGGCCACACGGCCCACGCCACCCACGAGGGCGCCTGGGAGGAGACGCTCACCCGCCTCGACCAGTATGAGTCCGTCTACGAGGACCTGCTGGCGATCCCCGTGCTGAAGGGACAGAAACCCGATCACGACAAGTTCCCCGGCGCGGACACCACGACGACCGTCGAGGCGCTGATGCCCGACGGCAAGTCGGTGCAGGCCGGTACCTCTCACCACCTCGGGCAGTCGTTCGCGGAGGCGTTCGACATCACGTACTCGGACGAAGACGAGGAGGACCGCGTCGCCCACACGACCTCGTGGGGGCTCTCCTGGCGCGCGCTCGGCGCGCTGATCATGACCCACTCCGACGAGCAGGGGCTCGTGCTCCCGCCCGGCGTCGCCCCCGAGCAGGTCGTCATCGTCCCGATCTGGCAGGAGGACACGAAAGACGACGTGCTGGCGTACGCCGAGGGAGTCGCCGACGACCTCGACGACGCCGGCGTCCGCGTCGAACTCGACGACCGCGACGAGCGCAATCCCGGCTTCAAGTTCAACGAACACGAGCTCAACGGCGTCCCGCTCCGGATCGAGATCGGCCCCCACGAGGTCGAGGATGACGAGCTCACTCTCGTTCATCGCCCCGACGGCGAGAGCGTCGTCGAGGACCGCGAGGGCGTCGCCGACACGGTCCGCGATCACTTCGACGAGATCTACGCGAAGCTGTACGCGGCCGCCGAGGAGACCCGCGACGGCGCGGTGCGCGAGGCCGACGACCGCGCCGGGATCCTCGGCACCCTCGGCCAGCACGGCGGCTACGTGAAGACCCCGTGGTGCGGCGACGAGGCGTGCGAGGAGCCGATCAAAGAGCCGATGGCCGCCGAGATCGTGATGGTCCCCTTCGAGAGCGACGACCCCCTCGTCGACGGCGACCACGACGAGACCTGCGCGATCTGCGGTGAAGACGCCGAGCGGACGGCGTACTTCGCCAAGTCGTACTGACCGCTGAACGACCGACTGCAGTCACCCTCCGGAACGCGGCGCAGTCTCCCGTTTTAATCCGCGTTGATCCGGCTTAACGGAGATCCGGATATATACGGATCCGTCGCGTATCGTCGTCGTGATGACCAAGGGGATCGCGCTGCTCGTCACCGTCGTCGTGCTCGTGGGGGTGGCCGGAATCGCTGCGGCCGGCCCCGTCGGCACGGCCGTCGCTCAGGACGATGCCGGGGCGGCGACCGACGCTGACGAGCGCAACGAAACGCGAGAGGGTAACGAGACGACGGACCTCAGTCCGGGCGAGCGGTTATCCGGCGTGGTCGGGGTCCAGAACGCCGAGATCGCGGGCGAGGTCGACTCGCGGGCGTTCGAGGTCGGACTGAACCGAACGGAGACCGACGAGGAACGGGCCGCGTTCGTCGCCGAACGGCTCAACCGAAGCGAACAGCGCCTCGCCGAGATCGAACAGCGCCAACGAGAGCTTCGCGAGCGGCGCGACGCCGGCGAGCTGAGCCAGGGGGCCTTCGCCGCTCGGATGGCTGAGACGAGCGCCCGAGCCGAGAGCGTCGAACGCGAGTCGAACCGGAGCGCCGAGGTCGCGCGCGACCTCCCCGAGCAGGCCAGAGCCGAGCGCGGTCTCGATGACGACCGCCTCAGCGCTGTGGGGCAGCGGGCCAGCGAGGCGAGCGGCCCCGAGGTCGCCGCCATCGCCCGCGGCGTCACCGGCGACGACGTGGGGGGACCGCTCGCGTCCGACCGCCGGGGGCCACCGAACGGAACCTCGGGTAACGGACCCGATCGGCGCGGCGCCGGCGGTCCGCCGACGAACGCGAGCGGCGACGAGAACCGAACCGGGACCGGCGCGGTCGATCCCGACAACGCGACGATCGGCGTCGGGAACGCGGTCGGCGACGGACCCGACCGTTCGGAGCCGACAAATCGGTCCGGTCGGGACGACCGGAACGCGGCTAACGCTCGGAACGGTACCGACCGCGGTGCGAACGGAGCAGGCGGCGGCTCCGGCGGTGATGCCGACATAGACGATTCCGATCCGACGACTGCCACCGAGTCCACAGCCGGCAACGGCACGACGACCGCCGGCGAGTCGAGAGGTCCCGATACCGCCTCCGAAGCCGGTGGTCCGTCGTCGCGCGACGGTCCCGGTGCCACCGCCGGCACCCGCGGCGGCGCCGACCGGGCGACCGACGCGCTCCGTCGCCTCACGTTCGACCGAGCGACGACCGGCTGGTCGACGGTCGCGGACGCGTTCGACGGTGCGACGGGACAGCTCCAACGGGAACTCTCCGAAGCCACCGATCGGTGACCCGGTGGATGGATACCCGAGACGAGTTAGCGATCGCTGTGGCTCTTGACGGACCTTGCAGTCAAACGGATTCAGACACTGCGAATCGATCGAACCGGTCGATTCTCTGCTGAGATGGGAAGGGATTTATTCAGCCGTCATGAGTCTCCGTCCGTGCAGCGAACGGTCTTCGTTTTTGTCGTCGCCGCAGCCCTCATCGTCGCGGGCGTCGGAGCGGCTGCGACGGGCGTGACCGCCTCCGGTCCCGCCGGCGTCCCGGACGGTGGCTTCGAACAGATGGACGTCGCCCCCGACGACGTCCTGATCGAGGTGTCCGTCGAGCCGGACGGGGACGCCGTCTGGGAGATGCAGTACCGGGTTCGTCTCGCGACCGACGACGAAGAGCAGGCGTTCACGGAGCTTCGGACCGACGTCGAAAACGACCCGGAGGCGTATACGGACCGATTCCGCCAGCGAATGGTCTCCACCGCCGACGTTGCCGAGAACGCGACCGGGCGGGAGATGGAGATCTCGAACACCACGATCACCGCCGAGCGGCGCGAGCTACCGCAGTCGTACGGTGTTCTCACCTACCGGTTCCGATGGGAGGGGTTCGCGGCCGTCGACGACGACCGCCTCGTCGTCGGCGACGCCATCGACGGGATGTTCCTCGACGAGGCGTCGTCGCTCATCCTGTCGTGGCCCGACGGCTACGAAATCGCCGATGTCTCGCCATCGCCGACTGAGACGCGCGAACGGTCCGTCGTCTGGGACGGCCCGGTAGAGTTCACGGACGGGCAGCCACGGGTGACGGTCGGGCCCGAAGGACTCGGCGCCGGATCGCTCGCGCTCGTCGCCTTCGGGCTCCTCGTCGTCGCCGGCGCCGCGATTGTCTACCGTCGTCGCCGGCGGGCGAGGACGGCGTCCGCCGCAACGGGTGAGGAGGCGACCGGCGCGACAGAAGCGGGGGCGGCCGGCGCGACGGCGGCGGGCGCGGCCACGGGGCCGACGGATGATTCGAACGCCGCAGGGGGGGACGCCGAAGCCGAGTCGAAGCCCGATTCCACGGGAGATCCGGACGCCACAGTCGGGTCAGACGCTGCGACGGCACCGACCGACAGCGCGGGCGATGACGCGGACGACAGCGCAGGCGACAACGCGGACGACAGCGCAGACAACGACGCGGGCGACGAACCCCCTACCGCACCGGTCGACGACGAGCTATTGAGCAACGGAGAACAGGTGCTCCGACTCATCACGGCGAACGGTGGACGGATGAAACAAAAGCGGGTCGCTGACGAACTTGACTGGACGGCGGCCAAGACCAGTCAGGTCGTCACGGGACTCCGGGACGACGACGAGCTCGACGGGTTCCGGCTGGGTCGCGAAAACGTGCTCTCGCTTCCCGATTACGACACGAAGGCGGACGGAGCGACGGACGACGAGGAGTAACGATCCCGCGCGTCGATGAACGCGCAGGATCCCCATTACCTATTCGATCAGAGATCCCGCGATCGGCCGATGTTCTGAAGCGCTCCCCCACATCCACAGGTTCCACCAGCCGTAAACAACGCACCACATTTGAAGCATTCGTACAGTTCTAGCTCGTCGTGATCGCATTCTGGTCGCATACCATGGCATACGAGATCGAAAGACATAGCTAGACCCCTAATATTGATAACATAATATAGTTGGATCACGCAGCACGGCTTGACGAATGATCAGTAACAGACAAAAATTGGGTCCGGGTCAGGTAACCAGTCCGTGTAGGCCTGACGGCCGCGTCGGACCGTCAAGCGGTCCCGTAACCCTCCCCGCCCACCCCGCTCGGGGCGTGGGTGGGGTGTGGCTACGGCGGCGGTCGCTACCGGAGCCGGCGCAGGACGAACGCGCCGAGGATGACGACGACGGCACCGATTGCACCCGCCGGGGTAGAGATCACCGCCATCGGGCCCCCGGCGGTTTCCACGAGCTGTCCGGCCGACGCAGAGCCGGCAGACCCGCTCTGGTCGTCTCCACCCGTCGTGTCGTCGTTATCACCGGATTTCTGGTTCGCGCTGCTGTCGGTCGACCCGTCGTCCGTCGATTCCGACGCCGCTTCATCGTCTGTCGACTCCGGCGTCGCTCCCTCGTCCACCGACTCCGATGCCGCTTCGTCGTCCACCGACCCTGACGAGGTTTGGGCATCCGACGAGGATCCGGAGACATCGTTCACCGTGATCGTCGGCCGATCGATGTTTCCGACGGAGTACGCCGCGCCGTCTTCATCTCCGAGCGCCCTCACGTCCAGGTCGACGGAAGTCTGTCCGGGCTGTTCGGCACGGAGAACGACCGTGGCGACGGTGACGCTCCCGACATCGTCGGTATCGGCGAGTGCGGCACTCAGTCCGACGCCGTCGTCGCGTTCGGTGATACGCTCGAGACGTGGATCACCGTGAATCGTCACGTTCTCGACTGACGCGATGTCCGGATTCGAGAGCGTGACCGTGGCGTTAAGCGCGCCGACGCCACCGTCGGCGTCCTCGACGACGACCTCGACGGTCGTGGTTTCCCCCGACGTGAGGGCGTCGCGCTCCGCCGTCACACCGATGTCCGTGGTGCCGGCGGCGGCCGCAACCCCGATGGTCGAAGCGAACAGGGTGGCGAACGCGAGCGCGCACGCCGCAGCTCGTACACCGGACCGAGTACCGATAGCGGTCATCTCGATCAGGCGACCTCCTGGTAGTAGAGCGCCTGTATGTCCAGGATGTCGAACTTGCCATCGCCGTTGAAGTCGAACGCGTCCGGCGAGTTCTGGACGACCGCGCTGTTGCGCTCGGCGAACAGTAGCTGAACGTCGAGCTCGTCGACCTCGCCGTCGCCGTTGACGTCCTCGTAGACGCCGTCGCCGTCGAGGTCCTGAGCCGGCTGCTCGGAACCGCCGATCACGAGTTCGGAGACGGTGAGCGTCGCGCCGTTCGCGGCGGTGACGTTGTACGCGTCACCCGACTCGGTACCGAGGCTCGACACGTCGAGGCCGACCGCTGCCTCGCCGTCCGCCGCACCCGCGACCGTGACGGTCGCGACAGTAACGGAACCGTTTTGCTCGGTGTCGAGGAGCGCAACGTCGACGGTTGCAGAGCTCCCATCCGCGGAGATCTGGACGTCCGAGAGCGCGCTTTCGTCGACCAAAACGTCCTCAATGGTGGCGGTCTCGCCGTCGTCGACGGAGAGAGCGAGGCTGTACGCACCAACGCCGCCGTCGGCGTCCTCGACCACCACGTCAAACGTGGTCGTCCCGTTCACGGCGACGAGGTCCTCGCTGGGCGACAGCGAGACGGCGGTCGACAGGTCGGGCTCGGGTTCGGGATCCGCGGGTTCGCTGACGGAGACCGTCTGCGTGGCCGTGTCGGTCGCGCCGTCGTCGTCGGTGACCGTCAGCGTCACGTCGTAGTCGCCCGCGGTGTCGTACGCGTGGGTGACCGACTCGCCGGAGGCGGTCTCGCCGTCACCGAAGTCCCACTCGTAGCTCGCGACGGAGCCGTCCGCGTCGGTCGACGCCGAGGCGTCAAACGTCACCGTTTCGCCCGTCTCCGGGTCGGACGGCGACGTGTCGAACGCGGCCGAGGGATCCTGGTTCGTCGGCGTCTCCTCAGTCACGGAGAGCGTCGTCGACACGCTGTCGTCGTCGGTCGAGAGCGTCACATCGTGATCGCCCACCGAGAGGTCGGCGGTGTCGATATCGAAGCTCACCTGCTGGCTCGCGTCGCCGTCGAGCGTGACGGACTGGGTGTCGACTTCGCTGTCGTCGACGTCGAGCGCGACCGTCTGCGTGCCTTCCTCGTCGCCGACGTTCTCGACGGTCGCGGTGACCGTAGAGGCGTCACCCTGTGTGACCGGGGATTCGACGCTGAGGTCTGAGAGCTGGAAGCTCGCGGGCGTCGCGGCCTCGCTGACGGAGATCGTCTGCGTGGCCGTGTCGGTCGCGCCGTCGTCGTCAGTGACCGTCAGCGTCACGTCGTAGTCGCCCGCGGCGTCGAAGGCGGTCGTCACCTGCTCGCCGGTGGTGTCGACATCGCCGTCGTCGTCGAAGTCCCATTCGTAGGACTCGATCGTGCCGTCCGCGTCGCTGGACGCCGAGGCGTCGAAGGAGACCGTCTCACCCGCTTCAGGTGCGGACGGGCTCGCGGTGAAGGACGCCGAGGGGCCCTCGTTCTGGTCCGGTTCCTGGACCGTGATGGTCGTCTCTGTCGAGTCAATCTCGTCCTCCTCGTTGGCGACGCTATCGTCGTCAGTCGGGTCGACTCCGGATCCCGTCGCCGATATCGTGTACTCGCCGGGGTCTGTGTCTTCCGGCACCTGTACCTCGGTCGTGACCTCGTAAGTCCCCGAGTTGAGCCACAGGACCGCCGGGGAGTTCGACGGAAGTACGTTACTTTCGTTGTCCTGTGGGCGCACCGTTCCGCCGTCCGAGTCAGTCACCGTGCCTTCCCATCCGTCAGGGAACTGCATCTCGACGAGTGGACCGTTAACGTCCTGTGCGGTCAGCGTCGTCGTCAGCGTCACCGTCTCGCCCGGTTCCACCGTGGTACTGTCGGCTGTCTGTTCTATCGAGACGCTCGGATCCGCCGCCACCGTCCCCACCGGTCCGAAGACCGAAAGGACGAGCGAGAGCGCGATGAGCGCCGTGATCGTCTGTCTGAGATATCCGTGTGCTGTGTCGTTCATCGTTTGCGTGGGTGTTGTTGGGTTCGTTGTCGTCGTTGGGTCAGTCGTCGTTCGATGCGGTTTCCGCGTCCTCTCCGCGAGTTCGCGTCGCGGAGCGTGTCTGTCGGTCGGTCGTCGCTCCGGCCGGCGCGTTACGGTCTCCTACGTGATTACCCCCGAGCGGCGCCGGTCGGGGCGGGATGCCGGCGTCCCGGGTCGGTCCCGGGGTGTCGGTCCACACGCGAGCATCGCCGTCGCTGGCGGCGCCGACCGTGGTGGTCGACGGCGGGCGAACGGCGACGGGACGTGCGGTTGATTCGATCATCTCTCGAGCGTTGCTACTGGGTGCTGTCCTCCGTTTCGACGATTTCGATGGCTCTGACCTCCGGGTTCTCGGCGGCCCCCTGCTCGAAGGCTACCGTGACCGTCCCGTCGCCGTCCTCGGTGACGGTGAAATTCTTCATCGTCCCCGTTTGGTGGCCGACGTCGGCCACGGGGTCGTACTGCGTCAGGACCTGCTGGCCCTCGACGGAGACGTTGAACTGGCGGTCACCCGGCTCGCTCGCTCCGTCGAACGAGTTGCCAAGGTAGAGTCGCACTTCAATCTCCTCGCTGGAATCGACGGAGAACTCCCACGTGGAGTTGCCGTAGCGCTCGTAGTCCCACACCCCGTCAGGGGTACTCGACGGGACGTTCGCGGTCGTCGACGAGATTGTGCCCCCGCCGTAGTTGCCACCGGACGACTCCGAAACCGACACGAGGTACTGCGAACTCGTGTCTGCGACACCGGTCCAATCGGGACCGTCGTCTGTCGCGGAGAGCGTTTCACTCTCGCCCGCGTTCACGCGGTGGAGCGTCTGGGGTTCGACCGAGGGCGCTTCCTCGACCGTAAGCTGGAACGATTCGGTCGTCGTGGTCGTGCCGTCGTCGGCCGTCACGTCGACCGTGTACGTGCCCGCGTCGCCGGACTCGGGAGCGATCGTCAACTCATCGTTCGAGAGGGTGACGAAGTCGGGACCGCTCACCGACAGCGACACGTTGTCGCCGTCGGGATCGTCCGCGTTGACCGGAACGGTCGTCGAATTGCCCTCGATGACCGTCTGGTTCGCGATGGTGTCGATGGTCGGCGCGGTGTTCGAGTCACCGCTACCGCCGTCGTCGACCGGTTCGACCTCGATGGCCGACACCTTCGCGTTGTCCTCGACGGTGCTGAAGGCGACGTTCAGTTCGCCGTCGCTGACCTCGGCGGTGAACGTCTCCTGGGTCGCCGCGTGCGCGCCACCGGCTTCGGCGTAGATGTCGTAGCTCTCGAGGACTTGCTGCCCCTCGATCGAGGCGTTGAACAGGCGGTCGCCTTCGCCACCGTCGTTCGCCACGCCCTGGTAGAGTTCGGCGAAGTGGAGTGTGACCTCGTACTCGCCGTCCTCGAGGGGTACGTCGTAGCTGAAGTCACCGTACCGCTCGGTGTAGTACAGCTCGTCGTCGTCGGTGTTCGAGATCACGGGATCCGAGGGCGTCCCGCCCTCTCCAGTGGTGAACGTCGTGCCGCCGTCGAAGTTGGCGTCAGCCTGGAACTCCGTCCCGTCGCCGGCGGTGTAGGCGTCGCCGCCGGCGTTCACGGCGAAGTTGGTAGCGCTGCCGTCGTCACCACCGTCGCCGGTGCTCTCGTCGTACTGCAGGACGATCACGTTCGAGTCGAGACCGGTGTCGGAACCGGGCTGGCCGTGGGTCGCCACGAAGTGGTTGTAGCCCCCGACGTCGGTCGTGTTGAGCAGCGTGACGGGCACCTCGACCTCGCCGTTCGAGTCGAGCGTGACCGTCTCGTAGTTCACCTGCTCGATCTTGTTGGCCTCGTAGTCCTCGATGTCGTAGCCGGGCGTCCCGTCGTACTCTGGGACGTTGCTCAGTTCGAGTTCGCCCTCGAAGTGCAGCAGCGTGACCGTCTCGCCGGGTTCGCCCGTGACGGTCACGGTCTGGTCGGCCTCGCTCACGGTGGCCGCGCTGTGGTGATCGCGGAGCGCGCCGTCGTCGAGGCTGACGTCCTGCACGTCGATGCTCGGTGCCGGCGCGATCGAGTCGCCGAGTGCCGCCTGTGCGCCGCCCTCGCTGCCGTCGCCGAACAGTTGCGTCTCCTGGACGCTTCCGTCGGCGTACTCGGCGCTCACCGTCGAGCGCGCGAGTTCGAGACCGGAGACCGGTCCGGCCTCCTGTGAGCCGATGGTCGCGTTCTTGATGCTCGTCGGGTCGTTGTCCGCCGAGAACGACACCGACTCGCCGGGTTCGAAGTCAGTGAACTCGATGGTCAACACGTCGTAGCCGTCGTCGCCGTCCACGCCGTTGTGGGGCTGGCTGAATACGTCGCCGTCAGCGGTGCTGACGACGCCGACCCCGTCACCAGACTCGCTGTCGATCACGAGTCCCTTGGCCGCCTGATCGCCGGCGGTACCCTCGGGGTCCCACACCATATCGGGCATCGCGCCCGAGGACAGGTCGAAGGTGACCGACGATATCTGCTGGTCGCCGGTGTTCTCGACCGTGAACGAGCCGCCGCCGTAGGTGGACGCCTCGGTGCCGCTGTTCGGCGTGACGCTCACCGACGCCGAGCCGGGTTGCGCTGCGGGCTCGTCGACCGTGACGGTCTCGGTCGTGCTGTCGGTGGCACCCTCGTCGTCGGTGACGGTGAGGGTGACGTCGTAGTCACCTGCGGCGTCGAAGGCGGTCGTCACCTGCTCGCCGGTGGCGTCGACGACGCCGTCGCCGTCGAAGTCCCACTCGTAGCTCGCGATGGAGCCGTCCGCGTCGCTGGACCCGGAGGCATCGAAGCTCACCTGCTGACCCGCCTCGGGAGCGTCGGGACTGGCGGTGAACAACGCCGTCGGCTGTTCGTTGCCGTCGCCGACGGTGGCGCCCGTCGACCAGTAGTCGATGAGCTGTTGAATCTGGGCGTTGCCGATGGTCTCGCCACCAGTGTTCGGAACCTCACTGCCGGTCGACCACCAGTTGATGGCCTGCTGAATCTCCGCACTCTCGATGAGCGAGTCGTCATCGCCACCCATCGCGACCGCCTCCGCGACGGTCATCGTGTCGTCGGCTGGCGGCTCGCCCTCATCGACGGCGACGATCTCTATTGCCGAGATCTTCGGGTTCTCCTGCTCGTGGAGGAACGTGACGTTGATATCGTCGTCCGAGGGCGTCACCTCGAACGACTCCGTCACGCCGACGTCGTGCCCGTACTGCTGGTAGATGTTGTAATCGTCGAGCTTCAGGTCATCCTCGACGACCACGTCGAAGGTTCGCGGACCCTGAGCGTCGACATTCGACGAATCGAGGAAGATCTCCGCGAAGTAGAGGCGGACCTCGTAGGTCTCGCCCTGCTGGGCGTCGAACGACCACTGCATCTCCGTGTCGTCGGCCGTCGAGCCGTCGGTGTCCACGTCGTACCGTTCCGTCTGGAACAGGGACGCCGGAACGTCCGCGGGGACCGAGCTATCCAGCGTGATCGTGTCGCCCGTGCTGTACGTGCTGAGTCCGTTATCGCCGTCAGCGTTGACGTACGGCGAGGGACTGGTGCCCGTGTCGGTGCTCCACGCGGGACCGCCATCAGCCGCGGCGATCTCGGAGCCGCCGGCGTTCACCCGGTAGACGACCTCACCATCGGTCGGCTGGTCGTCCTCGGACGGCTGTACCGTGATGTTCACGGTGTCGGCGTCGCTGGCCTGGCCGTCGGAGACGCTCACCTCGAAGGTGAGCGTCGTTTCCGAGTCGACATCGGGCGCGGTGAACGTCGTCGTCTCACCGTCGCTCTGGCTCAGGCCGGCGTCCGGACCCGCTGTCTGGGTCCACGTATAGCCGAGCTGATCGCCGTCCGGGTCGTCGGATCCGGACGCGTCGAGCGTGACTGAGTCGCCCTCCTCGACCGTCTGGTCCGCGCCCGCGTCAGCCGTCGGTGGCTGGTTCTCGGGCGCGTCCACGTAGTCGACCGAGATGTCCGTCCACGTCGCCGAGAACGGACTACTCGCGCCGTTCGACGTCGAAATAACGCCGACCGCGGGCGCGACACCGTCCGAGGTGTCGAGCCAGCTCGCCGGCATCGCGACGCTTCCGACCTCGGTCGTCTCGCCGCCGACCTCGTACTCGGCGGTGACGTTGACCTCGTCGACGCCGTTGTTCGGCGCCGGGTCGGTCGTCGGGTCGACCGTCATCCGAAGCGTCGTGGTTCCGCCCGCGACCGCACTCTCGTCGGTCATCTGGCCGTCGAACGAGTCGTCGACCTCCTTCGCGAACTCGACGCCGCCGTCGCCGCCGTTGGCCGCGGCGACCAGTTTGACGTAGTTGGACTGGTCACCGGTCCCGATCTGGATCCCGGCGGACTGGAAGTCCTCCGGGTTCTCCGGGAAGGAGGCGACCGTCGTCTCGACGGTGAACGGCTCGTCCGGCGTGTCGACGCCGAACTGGAAGCCGTACTGCTGGTCGTTCGGAGTCTGGTAAGCGTCACCCTGTGGCACCTCCTCAACCGTGAGGACCTCCGCCGCGCCGCCAACCGTCATCTTCGTCGGATCGTAGAGGTCCTGGTAGTCGTCCTGCCCGTTCGTCATCACGCCCGTCCAGCCCTGGCCGTTCTCGCCGAACAGGCTGAGTTCGGAGAGGTCGTGTTGGACCGGGACGGTCGTGCCGAGGCCGTTGTCCGGGTCGACCGCGAACGGGTCCTCGGTGTCATTGAGCCCGTCGTTGTCGTCGTCGGGGTCGTTCAGGTTCGACTCGCCGTCGCCGTCGAAGTCAGCGGGCGTCGAACTCGACGAGCACGGGTTGGTTCCCGCGTCGATCTCGTCGGCGTTGTCGTAGCCGTCACCGTCCTCGTCGAGGCTCGGGTCGTCGGCGCCGGTACACTGCTCGCCGGAGCCGCCGTCGCCGTCGCTGCCGTAGTCGACGGGTTCGAAGACGGTGATGCCGTTGCTGCCGTGGTTGGCGGTCCAAATGGTACCGGCGAACGCCTCGTCGTCGTCCTGCGCGGTGATGCCGAGCGGGCCGCCGGTGTTGAAGATTGTCTCGACGTTCGTGGCCGTCTCGCCGTCAGCGCTCAGTTCGACGCGCTCGATGTCGCCGCCGAGTTCGACCTGGAGGATGTCGCCCTCCATCGCGCCGCCGAAGTTCGAGGCGGTGTACTCTTCAGTGCCGCCCGTCGGGCCGAAGAGGACGGGATCACCGTTCTCGTCGACCATCGAGTTAGCGCTTCCCGCGGGCGCGCCCGGGTCGGGCGACCCGCTCGTCGGCGGGATGTAGTCGGCCTCGACCGGGTTCACCATGCTCGATGGAACCGGGGAGTTCGACTCGGTGATGTCGAACTCCACGTTCCCGTCCGCGTCGTAGATGTCCGCCTGCGTGGGGTTCGCACGAATCGGCGCCGCGTGCCCGCCGTACTCGCCCTCGTCAGCAGCGATGAGCTGGTCGTTCGTCGAGAAGCTCCCGTCCTCGTTCGGGTGGTTCGTCACCGACGCCGCGTCGGCGGTGATGTCCCCGTTCGCGTCGGCCGGCTGACCGCCCCAGCCGCCGTTCGGACCGTGGTCACTGACGTAGAGCTGACCGCTCTCCGCGAGGACCAAGTCGTAGGGGTTCCGGTAGCCGGGCGAGTAAATCTGGACCGGACCGTCCTCGATCAGCTTCGCCTGGTTGATCCCGTCGTCCCCGCCGAAGGGCAGGTCGCCGCCCTGGATCGTCGGGATCGAGTAGACGTAATCGAGGTCCGGATACTCGGCGTTCTCGTTCTGGAGGCTCTTCGGCTGGTGCTCGTTCTCGATCTGTGCCAGATCGATCTCGAGGACCGCCGCCGACAGCGCGTACTCGGGCGTGTGCCCGAAGTTGTCGCCCGGCGCGCCCTTGTTGGTGTGACCGCCCTGCGCGACGTACAGCGTGTCGCCGTCGGGGGTCAGGTCAAGGCCGTTCGTCGCGTGGTTCTCCTCTGAGCGCGGCAGCCCAAGGACCAATACGTCGTGCTCGACCTCACTCGCCTCGATTGTTCCGTCGTCTCCCGGGTTAATCGTCAGCCGCGAGATCGCGCCGGAGTTGGTGTCCGTGTCGTCGTCGTCCTGCCCGACGTCGATCTCGGGGTCGCTGGAACCGACGTAGACCACGGGCTCGTCGGCGGTGCCACCGACGGTCAGGCCCGTGATCTGGCGAGTGTCCTCGCCGGATTCGATGTTGCCGAAGTCGTCATGATTCGGGATGTCCTTGATCGCGTCGATCTCGACCTCGTTGACGACCTCGTAGCTGTCCTCGCCGGTGCGTTCGGCGTCGAGCGCGTAGACGGTACCACCCTGCGTCGAGACGTAGGCGCGACCGTCCGGGCCGAAGTCGATGGCCGTCGGATTACCGGCGCTGAAGCCCTCGAGCGTGGACTTGCTGAAGCCGGGTTCGACCGAGCTCGTCCCCTCGCCCGAGAGGCTTACCGTCAGCGGGCTGTTCGATCCAGAGTGGCTCACTTCAAGCGTCGCGCTCATCGCGTCGACGCTTGACGGTGAGAACGTCACCGGAATGTCTGCCGACTCACCGGGCGCGAGGGTTGTCTGCGAGGCCGCCTCTGCAGAGAAGGCGTCATCGCCAGAGACGGAGACGTCGTCGATAGTGATGTCGGAGTCACCGTCGTCGCCGAGGTTCGTCACCGTGACCTGTTCGGTGTCGCTGTCGCCGGTGACAACCGTCCCGAAGTCGACCTCGCTCGGTCCTCCGAGCGTGTTCGGTTCGGGTTCGGCCTCGACGATTTCGACCGCCGAGATCTTCGCGTTATCGACCTCGGTCGTGAAGTCGACATCGATCTGGCCGTCCTCGGGCGCGACCGTGTACGACTTCATCACGCCGACGTCGTGGCCGACTTCGGCGTGGATGTCGTAGTCGTTCAGGACTGTCTCTTCCTCGAGCGCGACATCGAAGGCGCGCTCGTTCTCCGACGTCTGGTAGATCTCGGCGAAATACAGCCGAACTTCGTACTGCTGACCGGACGTAACGTCGAAGTCCCATTGTTGATCGCCGTAGCGTTCTGTCTGGAACACCTCGGCGGGTGTACTCGACGGGACCGTACTGTCGAAGGTGATCGAATCACCTGTATCAGACGTCTGTGAGCTCCCACTCACGGCTACGCCGCTCGTGGAGCCCGGCGGCGTCCAGTCCGGAGCGCTGTCGACCGCCCCGACGGTTGCTCCTCCTGCGTTCACTCGATACTGTACGTCTCCGCCCGTCTGGGCCTGCGCAGTGCCGGCTCCCACCGCTATCGAGGTCACGCCCATGGACGTGATCATCAATAGCGAGAACAGCAGTGCGAAGGCCTGCTTCGATCGTGTCGGTGGCATATGTGATTGTCCGTTGGCCGGCGGGTTCGGGTCGCGTCCTACTACTGGGCCGACAATCGGTCAGTAATCTAATACATAAATTGTAACAGTCTGTATAACCTCAGTTTAAAAGACTCCTAAAATACGTAGAGCACACCCTTCAACGCCGTTTTACCGTTCACAGGAGTTGCCGACTCAGTTTGTATCGGTCACATATTCCGCGCAAACAAATGTCTATGATTATATACGTAGTGGGTTGATATATAACCAGGAACCGTCGGATTCGCAATCAGTAGACTCGACACGCGCTGTGTTGGGAGATTCGGCAACTACTGTTCAGGGTAAGGAGACTGCCCGGTTCGGTGTCGGTTGGCTTGACCACGCCACGAAAGACGAGCGTTGAGTAGCCCTGAGTGGTTAACTGCCGATTGGGACACGCGACGGGCACCGACAGTGGAATGTGAACAGAAAGGTGAAAGCCGGAGGAGGGATTTGAACCCTCGACCTATTCCTTACGAAGGAATCGCTCTGCCAGCTGAGCTACCCCGGCACTCATTATACCATTCCCGAAGAGAAAAATAAGGGTTCCGAAACGCCGACGGCGGCGACGTCTCTCGGCGAGACCGGAAGCAAACGAACCGAAGCTCTGCCCAACCGACTGAAGTCGATCTCCGGGAGATCGGTTCGTTCCAAACATCCGCCCAAAACCAATCGATCACCGGAGAATATGGAGAATACTTACAAGTATATAAGGAAAATGCATAAATACGTGTTCACCACTCAATTAGTGTGTGACAGCACCTGTCGTGTGCCGCGATGGCGGGGATCGACTCCCCCGACGGTGTGTGCCCGGTCGGAGCCCGTACCGGGCGTCAGCGATCTCGTCGGTCCCGTCTCCCACCGTGGTCCGACGCGACAGTCACCCCCTTCAGCGATCGCCCACAGCCGATGTCTGATCCACGTCTCCGACGTGCCAAGCGCGAACTCGCCTCTGGTCTCGACGCATCCGCGGCCGTGGACTTCTTGTCATGTGACGGGCCGTAGCCGTCAGACCCGGGCGTTCCGGGTCGGACGGCAGTCAACCGGTCGGCTACCGCTTCTGGAAACGGAGACGCCGCCACCGAATCGCGACGTCACCGATCACCGAAACAGCCGTCTACCGGCGCCTTTCATACTTGCGAGCCCGCTTGCGGCGGCGTCGACTGCACCGACGGTCCGGATCTCTGCGGGCGCGACGCCGAGTCGTCGGGACAGTACCCCGGGGCGTGCGTCGGCACCGATCACGGCGACTGTGCGCCCACGAACGCGAAACTCCGTCGTGAGGTCGGTCGCGGTCAAGAGCGCGGCCGGACCCCGCACGTCGCCGGCGGGCACCCGCCGGAGGGCGCGGATCGCGTCGCGGACGCTGCCGGCCTCGATGAACAGCCGTTCTCCCGTCGAGTGAACGTCGAGTTCGACGCCGTCGACCGTCAGCGTCAGATTGTCGGTCCCGACCGAGAGTGGTGGCTTCCCTTCAGTCCTGTTCACGGGTGGTGACCCGCACGGTCCCGTCGAGCCGCCAGCTGGCGTGCTCGACGTCGTCGCCGGTCCCGCTCGGAACGTCGACGGACATCTCGTCGAACTCGTAGATGATCTCCGCGTTCCGCCCGGTCAATCGGTCGTAAAGGCCGATAGCGAGGTCTGGCCAGGTCGTCGTTTCGTCGATGCGCTCGTCGGAGCTTTCTGCGTCACTCATGGCAGAGATGACGGTCCGGAACACCATAAAAGTGTTACCTGATAGAAATGAATTCGGGTAGCGGTGTGGTCTGATCCGATGCTGGCAGATCGAACGCGAGCTCGCTGCTCCCCTATTCCCGCCGCTACAGGTCGCCAACGACGTGCTCCGAGACCGGTAGAGAACGGGCAGACCCAAGCTATCGTCGAGTCAGCCGCACGTCGAGACAGACGTTGTACTCGTGGGGAGCGTACGATTTGACGACGCGTTCAGTCTCGACGGTGACGTCGTACTCGTCGCCCGCAGCGGCCTCGATGGCGCGCCGCCCGGGGCCGAACGGGTCGTCCTCGTGTTGGATGTCGTAAAAGTGGACGACGCAGTCGTCGCCCGCCAGCGCCACCGCGGTGTCGAGGAACTCGTCGGCAGAGTGCGGGAGGTTCATCACGAGCCGGTCGGCGGTGTCGGCGTACACCTCGGTCGTCTCCCGGACGTCGCCGGCGATCGCGGTCACGCGGTCGGCGACCCCGTTGCGCTCGGCGTTCGCGCGCAGGTACTCGACGGCCGTCTCGTTTAGGTCGCAGGCGACGACATCGGCGCCGCGCGCCGCCATCGGGATCGCGTAGGGACCGACGCCGGCGAACATGTCGATAACGGCCTCCTCGGGGGCGACCTGCTCGATCACGCGGTGCCGCTCGGTGGCGAGCCGCGGTGAGAAGTACACCTCGGCCACGTCGAGGGCGAACTCGTGGCCGTACTCGCGGTGGACCGTCTCGGTGCCGTCGCCCGCCAGCACGTCCCATCGGCGGACGCGCAGTTCGCCCTCGATCGGCGAGGCGCGGTTGAGCACGGTGGTACAGGGCACGTCGGAGGCCATGACGGCGGCGGCGATTTCGCGGGCGCGCTCGTCGTCGTCCTCGTCGACGATCACGATGTCGCCGAGTCGCTCTAAGGAGGGCTCGTAGCCGAGGATCGCCGCGGGGGTCTTCGGGCGCTCGCGCTCGGCGGCCTCGCGCTCGACGATCGTATCGGCGAACTCGGCCGGCACCGCCGCGGGATCGGTCACGGGGATGTAGATCGTGTCGCCGTCGACGGCGATCTGGTGGTCGCCGTCGAGGAGGTCCGCGTCGGCGAGTCGCTCGCGGACGGCCTCGCCGCGCTCGCGCTCGACGGCGACACAGGGGACGCTCATGACCGATCGGACGAGAGGCGAGTCATAAACGCTGACGTTTCGATCTCGCGGCGCCTGATCGGCACAGATTCCCCGAATGCGGCCCACTGCGGCCGCGGACCTCACCGAGGCTGTCCCTCAGCCGACTCGTCAGCGAGCGCGTCTCGCACCGTGACGAGCAGTTCGCGCTCGCTGACGCCGGTGTCGGCCGCGATCGCGTCTCCCGCCGCGTCGACGATGTCCGCCGACGGGCCTTCGACCCCTTCTCCGACGACGACCGCCGCGTCCGCCGCTTGCGCGAGTTCGACGGCGGCCTCTCGGGCTGACGCGTCGACGGGCTCGAACGGCGGCGCGGTGACGACGGTTCCGCCCGCGTCCCTCACGACGCCCGCGAGCGCGTCGCCCGCGGGGACGACGCCGGCCGAGATCTCGTGGCCGGCGGCGGCGAGTCGGGCGGCGACGCGGGCGGCGTCCCGCCCGGAGCCGACGACGTGAAGCCGTCGAGGATCGGCGCTGGAACGGGGAAACGCGGTGACCGACGGCGATCCGGTGGCCGGATTCCGCCCCACGAACGCCTCGGCGTCGAAGGCGGCTCGCACGGCGTCCGCGGTCAGCACCTGTTCGGGCGGGCCGGCGGCGTGGACGCCGCCGTTCGCGAGGACGACGATCTCGTCGCAGTACCGGGCCGCCATGTCGAGGTCGTGGATCGCGGCGAGCGCGGCGCGCCCGCCGTCGACCAGTTCGCGGACGAGTTCGACGGTCCGCACCGCGTGGTTCACGTCGAGGCTCGCGGTCGGTTCGTCGAGCAGCAGCGCGGGCGTCTCCTGTGCCAGCGCCCGCGCGAGCAGGACGCGCTGTCGCTCGCCGCCCGACACCGCGGTGATGGGCCGGTCGGCGAATCGCGCGACGCCTGCGGCGTCCATCGCTTCTCGGACGGCCCGCTCGTCGTCGGGACCGTGGCCGTCGAACCGCCCGAGGTGCGGCGTCCGGCCCATCTCGACGACGTGCCGGACGGGGAAGTCGAACGCGAGACTCGTCTCTTGCGGAACACTTGCGACCCGCCGACTGATCTCGCGGGCGGACAGGTCGGTGGTCGGGTCGCCGTTCAATCGGACCGTCCCCGCGTCCGGCTCGATCGTCCCCTTGATCGCCCGGAGCACGGTCGTCTTGCCGGCGCCGTTCGGCCCGACGAGCCCGACGAGCGACCCGCGCTCGACATCGAGGTCGACACCGGAGACGACCGGCACGTCGCCGAAGGAGACCGAGAGGCCGCGGACCGCGATTCGGGGACTGCCGGCAGATTCGACGGTGGACCCGTCGCCGACGCGGTCGCTCGACTCGACGGGGCCGGTCGGTCGGTCCGCGCTCACAGCTCGTGCACCTCGCGGTTCATCAGCAGGTAGATGAAGAAAGGCGCGCCGACAGCGGCGGTGACGACGCCGACGGGCAGCTCAGCGCTCCCGGATCGGGCGACCGTGTCGGCCGCGACGAGGAACGAGCCGCCGGCGAGCGCGGCCGTCGGCAGCAGTACCCGGTGGTCCGGACCGACCACGAGCCGGAGCATGTGCGGGACGATGAGCCCGACGAAGCCGATGACGCCGGCGAACGCGACCCCCGCGGCCGTGATCAGCGCCGAGGCGCCGAGCAGGATCCGCTTGGTGCGCTCGACGGCGATTCCAAGCCCCTGCGCCTCCTCCTCGCCGAGCAGCATGACGTTCAGGTCGCGGGCGTACGCGAGCAGCAGGACGAAGAGGGGCGGAACGACCGCCGCCGTCACCGCCACGTCGCTCCACGCGGCGCCCGAGAGGTGACCCATCAGCCACGCGACGATCCGGCGGAGCGACTCGCCGGCCTGCAACTGGAGGTACGAGATGGCCGCCCCGAGGAACGTCTGTACGGCGACGCCGGCGAGCAACAGGGTCGACACGGGCGTCCGGCCGTGCCGCGTCGCGATCGCGTACACGCCGAAGGCGGCGGTGAGCGCGCCGACGAACGCGAACAGGCTGACCCCCGCGCCGTACGAGAGCCCCACGTCGACCGCGCCGACGAGCGGGAGCGCCACGGTCGTCGACAGCGCGACGGGGAAGACGATGAACGCGACCGCGCCAGTGGCCGCGCCCGAGGAGACGCCGATGATCGACGGGTCCGCCATCGGGTTCCGGAAGAATCCCTGCATCACGGTGCCGGCGGCCGCGAGCGCGAAGCCGACGAGCGCGGCCAACAGAATCCGCGGGAGCCGGACTCCGACCACGATCCGCTGGTGAACATCATCGACGGGGAACGCGAACGGCGACTGATACGCAAAATTCACTCCGGATGCCGAGACCGGTACGCCACTCGAGGAGACGCTCTCGACGCCGACGGGGACGACGAGGGCGTTCAACACCGACTTCACGACCTCCACGGGAGGGATCCGGACGGGACCGATCGCGGCGCTCACAACGCTCACGAACGCCAGCGCCGCGAGCAGCACCGCAGACCACGCGGCCGATCGAGCCCAAGCACTCATTCACTTCCCAACAAAACTTGTAGTAGGTAAATACTTATTGGACGAGCGTCGTCGTCGATCCGATGCGACAGCACTTCGTCACCGCGATGGCCGTACTCGTGACGACCGCCCTCGTGGGCGGAGTTGCGGGCACAGCCGCGGGCGCACAGCCCGGAATCGAACACGCGAACGCACAGCCGCCGACGCTTCACCAAGCCGACGGTCCGAACCTCCACCAGACGGACGGCGCGACGGCCTGTGAGTTCCCGGTCGAGGTGACTGACGCGACCGGCACAACCATCACCCTCGACGAGCCGCCCGAGCGGATCACGACGACCAACCCCTCCGCCGCCCAAACGCTCTGGGAGTTCGGCGCCCAAGACCGAGTGGTCGGCCTCACGGAGTACGCCCTGTATCTCGACGGCGCCGACGAGAAGACGGACGTCTCCGCCGAGGGACTCGGCGTCAGCATCGAGCGCGTCGTGAACACCGACCCCGACCTCGTGCTCGCGCCGAACGCCTCGGCGGACCAAGTCCAAGACCTCCGCGAGCAGGGACTCACCGTCTACCACTTCCCCGAAGCGACCGATGTCGACGACATCGCCGAGAAGACGGAGACGATAGGCCGAATCGTCGGCGAGTGCGAGGCGGCCGCCGACACGAACGCGGAGATGAACGACGCGGTCGCGGCCGCCGAGGATCGCACGGCCGACGGTGACCGCCCCGCCGCGCTGTACCCGCTCGGCGACGGGTTCGTCGCCGCCGGCGACACGTTCATCGACGAGATCATGATCGTGGGCGGGGTCGACAACGTCGCCGCTGCCGAGCACGAGGGCTACCCGCAGCTCTCGAACGAGGTCATCCTCGAAGCCGACCCCGAGGTGCTCATCGTTACCGACCCCGAGGCACCGATCCTCGACGAGGAGCCGTACGCGAGCACGACGGCCGGTATCGAGGAGAACTACGTCGTGTTGAACGTGAACTACCTCAATCAGCCCGCGCCGCGTAGCGTGATCGAGTCCGTCGAGACGCTCTCGGTCGCGGTCGAGGAGCTACAGACGTCGGAGGAGGGCAACGGTGACGGAGCGGCCGAAGACGGCTCGGAGACCAGCGCGGAGGCGCCCGGATTCGGCGTCGTCGCCGCCGCGCTCGCCCTGTTTGCGGCGGCGCTGCTCGCGCGTCGCGACTAACGAGAAAAACGCGTCGCTGCCGATCGCCTTTTAAATCCCTTGTCCCATCAGGTGGCTGCGGAGCACGTCCGGCGTCTTGAGTCCGGCGTCGCTGTTCACCAGGACGACGGTCTCGTCGCCGTCGAAGAAGCCGTCCTCCGCGAGCGCCCACGCGCCGGCGGGAGCGGCGCCGCCGGTGGTGCCCATCTCCAGCACCTCGTTCTGCGCCACGGCGACCGCGCTCGCGAGGATGTCGTCGTCTTCGACGGCCACCGCGGTCCCGCCGCTCTCCGTGACCGCTTCGATCGCGGCCGCGCCGCCCGCCGGGTCGGGAATTTCGAGTTCGCCGCAGATCGTGTCGGGCGTCGACCACGGCTCCGGCTCGTCGAGCCCGCGCTCGACGGCGGCGGCGATCGGCGCGCACCCCGCGGCCTGCGCCGCGACGATCTCCGGGACCGCGTCGATCGCGCCGACGCGCACCAACTCGGAGAATCCCTTATAAATGCCGGCGACGACCTCGCCGGACCCAGTCGGAACGACGACGGTGTCGGGGGCCGTACCAAGGTCGGCGACCAACTCGAACGCGAGCGTCTTCACCCCGTCGTGGCGGTACGGTGTCGTGAACTCGGCGAGATCGGTGTAGTCGGTCTCTAACTGCTCGTCGACCGCCGCCGCGGCGTCCGGGAACCGCCCGCCGACCACGCGCATGTCGCCGCCGTGGACGTTCGTCATCGCCTTGTTCGAGAACGCACACCGGGAGGGGACGAACGCGTACGAGCGGAGGTCCGCCCGGCCCGCGTACGCCGCCATCGACTGCCCGGCGTTGCCGGGGCTCGCGCAGGCGAGCGGCTCGACGTCCTGTCCGTCGGCCGCCCGAGCCGCGACCGCCGTCAGTGCGACGGAAAGCCCGCGATCGAGGACGGTTCCGGTTGGGTTTCGCCCCTCGTCTTTCACGTACACGGAGTCGACGCCGAGCTCGTCGGCGAGGCGGTCGGTCGGGACGAGCGGCGTGGCGCCCTCGCCCGCCGACATCGCCGTCTCGGCCGGGAACGGGAGCAGCGCGTCGAAGCGCCAGTGGCCGAACCCGACCCCGGCGGGGCCGTCACGCGGCGCCCGCAGCAACGCCTCCGAATCGACCGCGTCGTAGTCGTACGCCGGGTCGAGCCCGCGTGCCTGCTCGTCGGCCGGCACCGCCGTCGGATCGGCCGTCTCGTGTACCCGTCCGGACGCGCGACTCTCCAGCCCGCGGAACGCCGTCGTCGTCTCCGTCGTCTCCATACGCGACCTTGCGGCGGCGGCGACTAATCGCTTCCCTCTCCGGAACGGATCGGCGCCTGCGTCTTGGCGCGCTCCGGTGAGCGCCTTTTAAAGGCGCGAATCCGAGCGCGAGGGACGCGGTGAGCGCTCGGAGAGCGCGAACCGCGAGGCTGGGGAGGCGCGAGGAGCGGGGCGGTGCGGGACTGTATGGGCCGGTGCGGGACTGTATGGGCCGGTTCGAGCGGGCCGGTGCGAGCGGGCCGGTGCGAGCGGGCCGGTGCGAACGGGAGCGATCGCCGCTACGTCGCCACGGACCACTTATAAACGACCACTGACCGGCCCGCAAACCCCGCCGCCGCTTATAAACCTCCGACCCGAACGATCGCGTATGGACGGAGACGCCACCGTCGTCGGCGGCGGGCTCGCTGGGCTCGTCGCGGCGACCCGGATCGCGGAGGCGGGCGCGGACGTGACGCTCTACGAACGCCGCCCCGAGGTCGGCGGGCGCGTGCGGACCGAGACCGTCGACGGGTTCACCCTCGATCGCGGCTTCCAAGTGCTGTTCACGAGCTACCCGGCGGTCCGCCGCGAGTTGGACACCGCCGACCTCGACATCCGGGAGTTCGCGCCGGGCGCGACGATCTGCCGGCCGGGATCGCGGTCGGTGCTCTCGGACCCGTTCCGCGACCCGCGGCGCGCCCTCGCGTCGCTCTGCAACCCGGAAGTCTCGTTTTCGGACAAGGTCCGCACGCTTGCGCTCCGGTACGACCTCTCGAAGCGCCCGGAGAACGACTTCTTCGTCGGCCCCGACGCCTCGATCCGCGAGTATCTCCGCGACTGGGGGTTCGACGACGACTACGTCGACCACTTCGTCGAGCCGTTCTACGGCGGAATCGTCCTCGACCGCTCGCTGTCGACCTCGAAACACGTCTTTGAGTACACGTTCCGGGCGATGAGCCGCGGCGCGATCGGAGTCCCCGCGGACGGGATGCGGGCAATTCCCGAAGCGCTCGCGGCCCGCGCTCGGGCGGCCGGCGTGACGATCGAAACCGGCGAGGACGTGGAGTCGGTCCGGATCGCCGGACAGGGCCGGATCCCGTTCCGAAGGGGGCGAGCGGACGCCGAGGGCGCCACCGTCGAACTCGCCGACGGCTCGACGCGCGAGACGGACGCGGTCGTCGTCGCGACCACGCCGCCCGAGGCGCGCCGACTCACGGGCGTCGAATCGGTCCCGACCGAGGGCGTCCCGAGCGTGACGGGGTGGTACACGCTCCCCGCGGGCGACTCCTTCGAGACGGGCAAGCGGATCCTGCTCAACGCCGCGAACGACTCGCCGAACGCGGTGGTCCCGATGTCGGAGGTCGCCCCCGAGTACGCGCCGGACGGTCGGGCGCTACTCGCGGCGACGTTCCTCGGCGAGCGGCCTCTGGATCGGCCCGCCGACGCCCTGCGCGACGACGTGCACGGCGCCCTCGACGCGTGGTACCCCGGCCGCGACTTCACGGGGCTGGAGACCGTCGACGTCCACCGGGTCCGGTTCGCGCAGTTCGCGCAGCCGCCGGGCGTCCACGCCGGCCTCCCCGACCCCGACGACCCCGAGGGGCCGGTCGTGCTTGCCGGCGACTACACCGAATGGTCGTCGATACAGGGCGCGCTCGAAAGCGGGCGGACGGCAGCGCAAGCGGCGGCTCAGTATTTATAAGAAAGGGACGAGTGGCCGCCGAAGAGAAATGCGGCCGTCTTATTCCCCGCGCAGGAACGCGTCCTCGCCGTGCTCGTCGACCGCCGCGAGCAACTCGTCGCGCTGACGGCGGAGTTCGGGTGGGAGCTCCGCGTACGCGTATTCGAACATGTCCGCCGGGTCGGCCGATAGCGACTCGGCGGCGTCAATGGCGTCGGCGACGACGTCGTCGGCGTGCTCGCGGGCCGCCGCCACGCCCTCGTCGTCGATCCGGCCGGTCTCACGGAGGAACGTCTCCATCCGGTCGATCGGGTCGAGCGCGCGCCACGGATCCACGTCGTCGGGGTCGCGGTAGGCGGTCGGGTCGTCGGCGGTCGTGTGCGCGCCGAACCGGTACTCGACGAACTCGATCAGGACGGGGCGGGGGGCGGGCTCGCCGTCGCCCGGATCCTCCTCGTCCCTATCTCCGTCGCCGCCGTCCCCCCGGGCACGCGCCGCCGCCTCCGCCGTGACCGCGTAGCTCGCTAGCGGGTCCATCCCGTCGACGCGGACTCCGTCGAAGCCGTAGGCGGCCGCCTTCTCGGCGAACGTCGCGCTCGCGGTCTGGTCCGCCTCGGGGATCGAGATGGCCCAGCCGTTGGCGTGACAACAGAAGAGCGTCGGCGTGTCGAAGACGCCGGCGAAGTTCATCGCCTCGTGGAAGTCCCCTTCGCTGGTCGCGCCCCCGCCGAAGTGCGCGGCGACGACGCGGTCCTCATCGCGGTAGTCGAACGCCCAACTGGCGCCGACCGCGTGCGGGAGGTGCGCTGCGATGCCGATGTTGAGCGGGAAGACGTTTCCGGCGGCGATAGCCTCGGTCCCGGACTCGTGGCCCATCCAGTAGGGGAGGTACTCGCTGAGCAGGTCGCGAACGACGACCGCGCCGTGCTCGCGGTACTGGTAGCTGATCAGGTCCCGGTCCGCGAGCGCGTGCGTCGACCCCACCGCCGAGCCCTCTTGACCCGCGCAGGGCGCGTACGTCCCGATACGCCCCTGCCGCTGGAGACTGACCGCGCGCTCGTCGAACCGGCGCGTCGTCACCAGATCGCGATAGATCGCGCGGAACTGCTCGTCGGACAGGTCGGGGACGGTCGCGTCCGGGAGCGGGCGACCCGCGGCGTCGAGCACGCGGTACACGTCCTCGTCGGCCAGTGGATCGGTCGCAGAGTCGGGGGACTCAGAGGAATCGGGAGAGTCGAGAGCGTCGGGGGAGTCGGCGGCGTCGGCGCCGTTCTCGTCCATGTGCGATCGCTGTGCGCTACGGTCACAAGGAGTTAGCGGTCGCGGCGGTCGGGCGGTCGCAGCGCCGTCCGATCGCCACCGGGGCGGGCGTCCGCTCAGGGCGTGATGACGGCGCGGCCGTCGATCTCGCCGTGTTCGAGTTTCTCGGCGACCGCGTTCACGTCGTCGAGGCCGTACCGGCTCGTGTGGAGGTCGACGTCGCCCTGTTCGACGAGCGCGACCAGCTCCTGCAGCTCGGCGTACCGGCCGACGATGTTACCGACGAAGGAGAACTCGCCGTTCACGAGCGCCTGCGCCGGCTCGTGGACGTGGCCGCCGTAGCCGATGATGTGGTGGTCGCCGCCGGCCGACGTGATGTCCGGCGCGTAGCCCGTGGTCACGTCCTCGCCGACGAAGTCGAGCACCTGCGCGGCGCCGTTCCCGTCCGTGATCCCCTCGATCTCGGCGGGAACGTCGACCTCGCTCGGGTTGACGACATGGTCCGCACCGTACCCATCCGCCAGATCGAGGGCTGATTCCTTGAGATCGACGGCGGTGATACGGGCCGCGCTCATCGCGTTGAGACACTGCAGCCCGATGTGCCCGAGACCACCCACACCGATGACGACGGCGTGGTCACCGGGGTTCAACTCGGCGACGGCCTTCTTCGCGGCGTGGTACGCCGTGATGCCGGCGTCGGCGTGCGGAGCGATGTCGATCGGTTGGACGCCGCTCGGCAGCGGGAGCACCGACCGCTCGCTCGTGTGGAGGTACTCGGCGAAGCCGCCGTCGGTGGTGAGCCCGTTGAACGCGCTGTTCTCGCAGTACATCGTCTCGCCGAGCCGGCACGGCCGACAGGTGCCGCAAGTCTGTACCGGGTGACAGATGACCGGATCACCCTCGGAAACGATCGTCACGTCCTCGCCGGTCTCGACGACGGTTCCCGCGTTCTCGTGGCCGAGCGTCATGGGGAGGTCCTGGGGGACGTACTCCGTCCACATCCCCTCGATGATGTGGTTGTCAGTCTGGCACCAGCCCGCGCCCTCTACCTCGACGATCACGTCGCTCGCGCCGGTCGCGTGCGGTCGGTCGACCTCGTCGATGGACAGCCCCTCCGTCATGTCGTCGGTGTACTCGTGAAGCCTGGCTGCTTGCATGTGTTTCACATACTCGCACGCCCACACATAAAAATCCGTTAACAATTTGCCATAACAGCCCTCAAAACTCTCCGCGCGGGGAGTCAAACATGTCCGTTCGCATGTCGTTGACGGCGACGCCGGTCACCGTCCGAAGCCGGTCGGGGGCGGCGAACGCTTGGTCTCGTCGGTCCGGCCGCGCTGCCCGGTCCAGTCCCCACTCTCCCCGGTGTGGTTGCGGGCCGTCGCGTACGCCTCCCGGACGCGTCGGAACGACTCCTCGTCGCCGCCCTGGTCGGGGTGCGTCTCCTTGACGCGCTCGCGGTAGGCCCGCTTCACCGCGTCGGCGTCGGCGTCGCGGGCAACGTTGAGCTCGGCGAACGCGGCGTCGACGGGGTCGGGACCGGACCCGGCGGTCGGCCCGCCACGGCGCGGCCCCCAGTCGGGTTCGTTCACGTCGAAGGGGAGCCGACGCCCGAGGCCGCGTCCGGGCATCTCGTGTTCACAGAGAACGGTGTAGATCCCCTCGCCTTCTAGTCGGAAGTAATCGTGCGCGTCGAACGTGATGGCGACGCCGCGCTCGGGGAGGTAAAATGGGACGGTCACGTCGTCGAACGCGTGGTCCTCGCGGACGCGCTCACCCGTCGCCGCCAAGTACGCGCGGATCTCTCGGCGTCTGCGCTCGTCGCCGGTCGGCCCCCAGTCGGCGTCCGTCCAGCCGTCGCCGGACTCGGCGGCGCCCGGTTCGAGGAGTCGGTCTCCGAGGTAAAAGGCGGCGGCGACGAGCACCGACGCGACCGCTCCGAGGACGACTCCGTAGATGACCCACGGCGGAACGAGCGCGATGAGATCGGCAGCCACGAGCGCAGTAACGGCTCCGGAAGTATCAACCTCTCGGCGGAGGAGACGGCGGCGCGAGCGGGGGAGGTGAGGGCGGCGCGAGCGGGAGAGGTGAGGGTGGGGGGAGTGTGGAGGGTGTTGGGAGCGTCGGGGGTGTTGAAGGGACCGAGAACGGTCAGATCATGTCTTTCGCTTCGAGCCCGTCGAGGATGTCCTCGACGAGCGACTCGGCGTCGTCGTAGGGGAACTCCTGTTCGCTGCCCAGTTTCGCGGCGAGCTCCATCGCCGTGAGGCTCACGTCGCCGGCCTCGAACTTCGTCGCCGGGCCGTCCGGGAGCGCGGGGACCAGATCCATCTGGTTTTTGACGGGATAATCGGCGCCGCCGAACGCGTCCATGAACTGTTCGCGGAGTTCCGCTCTAACGTCACTCATACACCCACGTCCCGCGAGGGGCCGCAAAAGCGTTGCGGAACAACGATAAACTCTATGTGGATTTTCGACGGGCGACGGCCGTGCCGGAACCTGCGGACCTTTGTCGATGGGGCCGCCAGTGTGAGCTATGTCCTTCGACTTCGACTTCGAGTACGACTTGCTGTGCGAACTGACCGAGGCACGGGGCGTCCCCGGCTACGAAGACGACGTTCGCGATATCGTCCGCCGCGAGTTCGAGGCGCGCACCGATCGAGTACGAACCGACGCGATGGGCAACGTCGTGGGGACGATCGAGGGCGACACCGACTACTCTGTCGCCGTCGCCGCCCACATGGACGAGATTGGGTTCATGGTCCGGCACGTCACCGACGAGGGGTTCGTACAAGTCGACCCGCTCGGCGGGTTCGACGCTCGCGTGCTGCGCGCCCAGCGCGTCACCGTCCACGGCGAGGAGGACCTCACGGGCGTCATCGGCTCCGTCCCGCCGCACACGCTCACGGACGAACAGAAAGAGAAAGCCGACGAGGTGAAAGACGTGTACATCGACGTCGGGCGCGACGGCGAGGCGGTCGACGAACTCGTGAGCGTCGGCGACCTGGTCACGCTCGACCAGACGACGACCCGCATGGGCGACCGGATCACGGGGAAGGCGCTCGACGACCGGGTCTGTCTGTTCGCGATGCTCGAAGCCGCCGACCGGATCGAGGACCCCGACGTGACGATCCACTTCGCGGCGACCGTCCAAGAGGAGGTCGGCCTTCGCGGGGCGCGGGCGCTCGGCGTCGACATCGACCCCGACCTCGCCGTCGCTCTCGACGTCACCGTCGCCAACGACGTGCCCCAGATCGGCGAGGCGGCCGACGCCGTCACCGAACTCGGCGCCGGGACCGCGATCAAGCTGAAAGACTCCTCCGTGATCACCAGCCCGAAGGTCCACCGACGGCTGACCGACGTGGCCGAAGCCGAGGGGATCGACCACCAGCACGAGGTGTTGCCCGCGGGCGGCACCGACACCGCCGGGTTCCAGAACACCGCCGGCGCGAAGCCCGTCGGCGCCATCTCCGTCCCGACGCGGTACCTCCACACCGTCACCGAGACCGCCGCCGGCGACGACGTGGCCGCGACGATCGACCTGTTGACGGCCTTCTTGGAGTCCGAAACGGGCGAGCACGACTACACCCTCTAAACGACGCGCGAGCAACGTACGATCGACGACGACCATTTATACGGAACAGTGCGGTTGGCGTCGCCGGCGCGGCGCGCTGGTCCGACGAGGCTGGGGAGGCGTGAGGTGCGGGGCGGTTCGGGGTTGGGTGGGAGATACGTTCACCGTGTCAATCGCTTATAAATGGCTGGCTCTGTTGAAATCCTTAAAAACTGATAGGATCGGCGTACGAGATGCAGAGGTTGTATGCAGCAGAGGGCGGAAGAGATGTTTGAGCTGCTCGACTTCACTCTTCTAAACCAGTGCCGTCAGTTGATGAGATTGCCATTTAACAGACTGGTTGTTTCCGGACTCGTAGCAGTTATTGTCCTAATTTTTCGTTGGATAATTCGTGTGATTTTTTGCTCACCAAGGGATTTTCAATCCCATGTCTTTCCCTCAACATTTCACTTTCACCCGGCGTGCACTGCTTGTCACCGTCGTGGCACTCGTGTTGGTGAGTGGCCCCATGTGGTCAGCGGCGTTTCATATGGGTGATTTTAGCTTTCAGTACGAGAGTACCGAGGTGACTCTCGACAGCGAACACGGATACAGCTACGTAGACGAATCAGGGCTGGAGTCGAATCACCTTCTCAGCGACCAGATCGGCTGTTCCAGTTCACGGACGGAGCGGATTTGCGCCCTCGAACGTGCAGTTTTGAACGAATCAGTCTCAACTGACCGCTATACATCCAACCCCGATTATCGACGGTCAACCAGCGGGATTGAGCGGTACCACTACGTCCTCATCGACGGGCAGACATACGAGACGAGTTATGTAGCGAACCAGTCGGTCACGAAGAACGGGAAGTATCGGATTGACCTCGCACTCGAACCGATTCCCCGGGAGGAGGTGCTCCGAATCGTCTCACTGGATGCGACACGGTCAACGGTATCTCCGGTTGTGCGAACAGCAGCCACAGCAGGCAAGGCATCCACGCATGAACACATCGACGTCCCCGAGACCCCAGTTCGGCTTGCAGATGGCACCTACCACAGAGTGTACTACGTTGGCGCGACGCGACCATCGGGGACAGAACGATTTCTCGGCTGGGCACTGACGTACCTTGCACCGTTTATCGGTGTCGCTCTACTCGTCCGTGTCGCCAGCCGTGTCGAGGTGACCTAGATCGGTCGTTGACGAGGACCCGAGTCGCTTCTTCGCCGAGCGAACGGAGACACCACAGCTTCCGGGATTGGTGTCGTGATGTCGGACACGTTATCGCCACCGGCGAACTCGGTGGTGACGACCACCGGCCGGAGGTACGATGACGGCGCGACGAGTCGAACTGGCCATCTTACACCTGGTTGCCGGATTGAAGTGTACCGGCCTCAGCATGCCACTCTCATGACGAAGAAAGTAGCGTGATTTGTTCAGGAACGAGAGAGCGTGACGACCGACTCGTGCCCTGTATGCAGCACGGTCGCTGAAAACTTACCAAATGCTGTCACTACTGGCGTGCGAGATATAGAGGGTGCAGTCAGCACGGGAACTGTGTTATTTTCTCCAAATATGTTCTGAACTAGCCGATAGAATCCGCCTGCATCTGTAGCGATTTCAACAGAGCCGAATCTCTCTGTTACTCATCAGTTCCGCGATATGTGAGTACTCCAACAACGACCCCTGCGACGACAACGTGTAGAAATAGTAATGACACGACCATGGCTACAGGCGCACCAGGAATCGTGAATGGAGTCACGAAGGACAGTACAAGCACGCCTGAAGCAATGCGGCGGAATTGCTTGATAGGAGACGTAGTTACACGAGTGAGTGCTGCAAAGACGAGACAACCACCAATCGCACTGACTATCGCTGCCCCAATTGCAGCCGAAAGTGTGAGTGGCTGGCTATCAGGGGGAACAGTAACGGTGGGTGGGAACGCACCCACGACATCCAGCACGACAAACAGGAACCCCACCATGATAGCTGCTGTGAACACTGCGATAGGAGCTGTCCAGCGAAGTTTTGCCCATGCCAGCGAGGGCTCTGTCTCAGTTCGTTCGTTGTCATCAGTCGTTTGTTGTTCATTCATTATTATTTTCTTGATAGTGGAATATTTCTTCAATTTGGCAATCGAAATGCGATGCAAGTTTGAAGGCTAGTTCTAACGATGGGTTGTACCGCTCTCGCTCAATCGAATTGATGGTCTGGCGTGTCACACCCACGGCCTCGGCAAGGTCACCTTGGCTCATGTCGTCTGCAGCTCGTAGTGTTGATAGATCGTTTTTCATTTCTCAATATTTATGCGAGAGAACAGCGGTCGTGAGTGCGTAGATTGCGAAACTCCCCGCGGCAATGAATGCACTTGCTGTCGTCCAAGAACCCCAATCAAACAGCCGAGCCCGTAGAGAGCGGTCAAAAGTGGGAATACTATGGCTGAAATGATGGCTAAAACACCAATTGTGTATCCGCTTGCTTGTCTGTGGATTCCAGCGTCCCGTTCGTCGAATAGCGTTCCCGGATAGCGACCCCATAGGGTAACTGCCGTGAGTGCCACGATGGCGTAGATACCTGCACCGATCAGCGGTTGGTCAAATCCTGTCAGCCCACCAAGTGCGATAGCACCAATAAGCCAGAGGCCAACCCAAGCGGTTCTCCGTCGGGGTTCCGAAATTGTAGTAGTTGAGTTCATAGAGAGTGTAAAACTTCTTTTACTGCGAGGGGAACGCTACACCCAGTATTAACGATTTCGGTGAACTACCTCATAACGTTAGATGTGTCACTTGGATTGATAGATTCACAAGCCAGGATTTCAGCGAGAGACCGCTGACCGATTCGCGCCCTGTATCCTTGCACAGCCACTGAATCCCCTCTGTTGCTGTCAGAAGAACCCTGCAACAGACTGAGACTTAATACATCCTTGGCAAGGTCTCGTCTAGCATCTGTATTTAAGAGCAATCATATCCATAGTACCTTGACCACTGGTCGGCGGAACACCTATGATGGACGACTTATTCCTGATTCGAATCTTCGCATACACGCTCTTACCGCTCGTGTTCGCTGTCGCCCATCTACTCATCGACCCAGGAGCACGGACACTCTCGCGGCGTATCGAGGTCTTCGTCATCTACCTGTTGGCTATCAGCGTCGGGGCGAACGGTATCAGTGGTGCCTTCGGTCACCTCTTTCTGTCCGACCTCGTGGCCGAGTCGATCGGCTGGCCGACCGGCAGTCCGTTCCAGCTGGAGATGGGCTTCGCTAATCTGACCCTCGGTGTGCTGGGCTTCCTCGCCGTGGGCCGCCGCGGTGGCTTCCGCACGGCGACAATCATTGCGGTGGCGGTCATCGGCTTCGGCGCGACCACCGTCCACCTCCTCGATATCGCTGCGACCGGAAACCTCGCACCGGGTAACACCATCCAGAATGTGAGCAACGTCACCGACCCGGTGTTGCTCTTCGGGCTGACGTGGCTGGCCACACGGCGAGACGGTCCCGACGCCGACAGCTCCGAATTCGAGCGCTGGCAACGGCGACAGCGACCCATCGCCATGCTCGCGGCGGCTGGCATCGGCATGGGATTCGGTATCGGCTTCGCTGTGGGCGGGCTACTCCTGTGGACCGTTGTCGGGGCAGCCGCCGGCCTCGCCATCGGCGTCAGGATCAGCAGGCAGATTCCCGGCGGAGAATCCCCGGCGTAAGCCGCTGGAAGGGGGGAGGTTCGCCAGAGGTTGCATCGCCTCGCTTATACACCGGTCATAGGGAATCCGATGTGCGTTGGGGAGGAACATTGGTTCTTGAGATGGGTCTACAAGCGGAATCCATGCGGGAGACAGCTCGCTTCAATGAGGCGACGATCGCCAATCGTCTCCAACGCTCGGAAACGAGTGTTCAGACGTGCTGACTATGCGCTCTGTATTCAGCACGGCTCCAAGAACATATCTCCGGTTGAGGATTTCAATAGATCCAGGTGGCTAGATGAGGCGTTGTGGGCGCTCACCGCTGGCAATGACGTATAAACAGCCGATCGGTCGACGTGTAAATAGCCGATGGTTCCCGTTTACAAAACAACTCAGAGTCACCGAGTCACGGCCCACGCACGTCCCAACCGCCCCGACCGCCCCGACCGCCCCGACCGCCCCGACCAACCCGCCCTAATCGTGCCGGAAGCAGCGCGATCCCGTAAAGGCCATCGCCATGTCGTGTTCGTCGGCGGCGGCGATCACGTCTTCGTCGTTGACGGAGCCGCCGGGCTGGATCACGGCCTCGATCCCGGCCTCGGCGGCCTCCTCGATCGCGTCGGGGAACGGGAAGAAGGCGTCCGAGGCCATCACGGCGCCCGCGGCGGACTTCCCCTCGGCGTCCTTCTCGGCTTTCATCGCCGCGAGCGTCACGGCGTCGACGCGGGAGACCTGCCCCATCCCGACACCGACCGTCTCGGTGCCGGTCGCGAAGAGGATTCCGTTCGATTTGACGTGTTTGAGCGTCTTCCACGCGAACACCATCGTCTCCAACTGCTCGTCAGTCGGCTCGCGCTCGGTGACGACCTCCAAGTCCGCGGCCGTCGGCGACTGCATGTCCCGCTCCTGAACGAGCCGCCCGCCGACGATGGGCTTCTCCGTGAACCGCTCGGCGAAGCGGTCGTCGCCCTCTCCGAGCGGGCCGACGTCGAGCACGCGGAGGTTCTTCTTCTCGCGGAGCACGTCGAGCGCGCTGTCGGTGTAGCCGGGCGCGACTACGACCTCCTTGAACGAGTCGACGACCGCGTCGGCGGTGTCGGCGTTGCACTCGCGGTTCAACGCGACGATGCCGCCGAAGGCGGACTTCGCGTCGGTTCGGAGCGCCCGGTCGTACGCGTCCGCGAGCGTGTCGGCGGTCGCGCAGCCGGCCGGATTCGTGTGCTTGATTACGGCGGCGGCGGGCTCGTCGAACTCCTTGACGAGGTTCAACGCGGCGTCCGCGTCGTTGTAGTTGTTGTAGCCCATCCCCTTCGCGCCGGGGTTGCGCTGGTCGGCGGCGACGACGCTCGCCTCCTCGCAGCCGTCGTCGACGTAGAGGGCGGCGTCCTGATGCGGGTTCTCGCCGTAGCGGAGTGTGTTGGCGCGCTCCTCGGAGACAAACCGCCGCTCCGGGAAGTCACCGCCCACGTCGCCGTCGACCGCCACGCCGACGGCGGCTCCGGTTCCGTCGTCCTCGCGCTCGACGGTCACTCGGTCCTCCGCGAACCACCGCACCGCCCGCGGGTACGCCGTGAACTCGGCGTCGTGGAGGACGCGGTCCTTCAGCGAGTCGGCGTCGTCGTCCGCGTAGACCGGCACCGGCTCCTGTGTCACGATCGGGCCGGCGTCGACCGTCTCGGTGACGACGTGGACCGTGCAGCCGGTCGTGCGAACGCCCGCGTCGAGCACCTGTTCGTGGGCGTTCATTCCCGGGAACGAGGGGAGCAGCGACGGGTGGACGTTCAGCGTCGTCGGGGCCGACGCCAGAAACTCGTCGGTCAGCACGCGCATGTACCCGTCCAGACAGACGATGTCGAAGTCGTATCCCGAGAGCCGATCGAGGATCCGGCGCTCGTGGGCCGCGCGCGACTCGTCCTCGTCGCGGGCGACGACCTCGGTCGGGATCCGGCGCTCCGTCGCGGCCTCCAACACGGGCGCGCTCTCCCGGTTCGTCAAGACGACCGACAGCTCCGCGTCGCCCGGCGCGACGTCGGCGATGTGTCTGAGGTTCCGTCCCCGATTGCTCGCGAGTCCGGCGATCTTCATACTCGAACGTCCGACCGATCGGGTATATTGATTGCGGTCCGCCCCGAAGATAGATCCACGTTCGCGGATATAATACGCAGAGTGTCCCCGACTCACCCCCATACCTATCCACGCCCGTGCAATTTCTCATCGACACGCTTTTGCCGGTTCCGGCGGCAGTCGCGACCATGACAGACGACGCCGCGGCGACAGACCCCGCGACGACGGACACCGCGACGACAGACGCCACGATTCCGGGGCTGTCCCGCTCGGACCCCCTCGCGGCCGTGTCGCCGCTTGACGGCCGATACGCCTCGCGAACCGCGCCGCTCTCGCCGTACGCGAGCGAGGCCGCGCTCATGCGCGCCCGGACCCGCGTCGAGGTCGAGTACCTGATCGAACTCGCCGTGCTCGACGCGACCCCGATCGCGCTCGACGACGAGGCGAAAGCGGCGCTGCGGTCGGTGTACGAGACGTTCGACGCCGACGACGCCCGGCTGATCAAGGCACTCGAAGTCGAGGGCGCCGAGGGGTACACGGCGACCAACCACGACGTGAAGGCGGTCGAGTACTTCCTGCGAGTCCGGTTCGAGGAACTGGCGAGCGAGGGCGCCATCGAGGGCGCCGAGTCGCTCTACCCGTGGATCCACTTCGGACTCACGAGTGAGGACGTGAACAACCTCGCACACCGGCTCCTGCTGAAACCCGCCGTGAGCGAGGTGCTGGTCCCCGCGATCCGCGAGGTCCGCGACGCGCTCGTCGACCTCGCTCACGAGCACCGCGACGCGCCGATGCTCGCGCGGACCCACGGCCAGCCGGCGACACCGACGACGTTCGGCAAGGAGATGGCGGTGTACGCCGCGCGGCTCGGTCGCGCGCTCGGCCGGATCGTCGTCGCAAACGGCGACCTCTCCGGGAAACTGGCCGGCGCTTCCGGCACCTACGCCGCCCACGATGCCGCCTACCCCGACGTCGACTGGCGGGCATTCTCCGCGTCGTTCGTACATGGGCTCGATCTGGAGCACACGCCGATCGCGACGCAGGTGAACCCGTGTGACGACCTCGCGGCGCTGTTCGACGCGCTCCGCGGCGTCAACAACGTCCTCCTCGATCTCGATCTGGACGCGTGGCTGTACGTCTCCGACCGCTACCTCGGTCAGGAGACCGTCGCGGGCGAGACCGGCTCCTCGACGATGCCGCACAAAGTGAATCCGATCGACTTCGAGAACAGCGAGGGGAACCTCTCGAAAGCGAACAGCGACCTCACGTTCCTCGGCGACTACGTCACCGCCTCGCGGCTCCAGCGCGACCTCTCGGACTCGACGGTGAAACGCAACGTCGGCGCTGCGTTCGCGCACTGTCTGATCGGCTACTCGAAGGCCGAGGCCGGGCTCGCGAAGGTGGTCCCGAACGAGGCCGTCATGCGCGAGGAACTGGACGCGACTCCCGAAGTGATCGGCGAGGCCGTCCAGACGATCCTCCGGCGCGAGGGCGATACCGACGCCTACGAGCGCGTGAAAGAGCTCACCCGCGGGCGGTCGGTCACCCTCGACGATTTCCGCGCGTTGTTCGACGACCTCGACGTCGACGAAGACGTTCGCGAGGAGCTGAAGGCGCTGACGCCGGCCGGCTACACCGGCGTCGCCGACGAGCTCGTCGACGAGATCGACGAGTAGCCCGCCCCGTCGCAAGACGTTTATTCCTCGCGGGTGCAGTGGCGCCCGATGCCCTCCGACGACGACGAGACCGACTACTCCGCTTTCGGCAACGACGCGGCCAACGAATTGAACCGATCGACGGACGATTCCCGAATCGATCCCGAGGAAGCGGATCCAGAGACAGTCGACCCCGAGGAGTCGGGGCTCGGCGGCGACGAGGACGGCTGCCCCAAGTGCGGCGGCACGGCGACCGAGACCGACGAGATCGCGACGAGCGGCACCGGGTTTTCGAAGCTGTTCGACGTGCAGAACCGCTCGTTCGTCGTCGTTTCCTGTGCCGACTGCGGCTACTCCGAGCTGTACAAAGGACAATCGGCGGGGAACGCGATCGACTTTTTCATCGGGTGAGCGCGACCGGCGGACCGCGACCGCCCCGCGCGAGCGAGCGATTTATGTCTCGCTGACGGAACGTTTCGATCGCCTATGGTCTCCCTTCGACCTCCCTCCAGTCTGCCGGTCGTCGGCGTCCTCGTCGACGGGCGAACGTATCGACACCTGGTGTACCTCCTGCTCGCGATCCCGCTCGGATTCGTCTACTCGACGCTGTTCTCGTTCGGGTTCGTGTTCGGGCTCCTGCTCTCGGTCGTGCTCGTCGGCCTCGTGATCCTGTTGGCGCTGCTTCTCGGCTCGCGGCTCGCCGCGGGCTTCGAGCGCTGGCTCGCCAACCGGCTCTTGGGCACCGACCTCGCCTCGTACGACGACGTGCCCGACGACGCCGGCGGCGGCTTCGCGAGCGTCCGCAAGTACCTCGACGCGGCGTCGACCTGGCGCGGACTCGGCTTCCTCTCGCTGAAGTTCGCGGTCTCGATCGTCGCGTTCGTTCCGTTGTTCGCGCTCGCGAACGGGCTCTCGCTGGTGTTCGCCCCGGTTCGGTATCCCTACGTGGCCGACTTCGGCGAGTCCAACGGCGAGCCGGTGACGTGGGCGATCGAGACGCTGCCGGAGGCGCTCGTCGCCGTCCCGATCGGGGTGGTCGGCGTGCTCGTCGCGCTCCACCTCACGAACCTCGTCGCGTACGTCGCCCGACAGATGGCGATCGCGCTGCTCGGCGTGACGACGGACGCGTCGGCGGGCGGGTCGGCAGACCAGTCGGCGGGCGATTCGCTCGCGACCGAACCGGACGCGTCGTCCGCCGTCGACGCGAATGGGTTCGTGTCGGCGGAACCCGTGGACCCGAAGTCGAGAGATGGTCCGCATCTCGACGACGAGTCGTGAGCGGCTCCTCTCGCTTTCGCGTTGCTTCCCGCTCCCGTGTCACCCCCGGAGCGCTTAATCTCGTGGGCGCGTCAGGGTCAGTATGGCTCCGACGCTGGTCAACGCCGCCGTCGGCGCCCTGCTTGCGGCCGCGCTGTTGGGCGCCGCGTTCGACCGGCGTTCGGTCTCGATCGTCATCGCCGCGGCCGCACTCTCCGACCTCGACGCGGTGGCGAGTCTCGTGATCCCCGGTGCGACGAACGCCCTCCTGCACAACCTCTGGGTTCCCCTCCTCGTCGGTGCGGTGCTGTACTGGGACGGATCGGTGCGCGACGCCTCGTGGCTCCGCGAACGCGCCGGCTGGTACGGAGTGCGGGTCGCGTGGGTCGCGCTCGCGGCGTTCGTCGTCGCGGGCATCGGTCCGGAACTGTTCGGCCGGGAGGGGGCGAACCTGCTGTATCCGGTCCACGACGCGTACTACCACGTCCACGGACGGCTCGTCTTCTCGACGCAGGACGGGATCGTCCAGACGTTCGTGACGCGCGACGCGGCGGGGCCGGGAATCTTGCCGCTACAGAGTCCGGGAACAACCGGCTCGTACGCGATCCCGACGTGGGTGAATCCGGACGGGCGCCCCGGTCTCTCGCTCGACGCCGAACGGAAGTTGTACCTCGTGCGTACGGGCTGGCAGGCGGTCGTCGTCGCCGCCGCGACCGCGACGCTCGCGGTACGATTCGAGTGGCATCAAGCCACCGATGCGGCCGATCCCCACTCCGACGACGAGACGACGGAGGTGAGCCGATAGGTGGTCTCGACGATCGTTCACGCCGGATTCGCGCTGCTGCTCGCGGCCGGGCTGCTCGGCGACCACTACGACCGACGGGCGCTCGCGGTCGTCCTCGCGATCGTCGTGCTCCCTGAGGTCGACAGCTTCCTCGGCCCGTTCATGTCCGGCGCCCACCGGACCGTCGGGCACAACTTCGTGTTTCCCGCCGCCGCCGCGGCGCTGCTCTACTACGACACGCGGCTGCGGGAGCGCTCGGCGCTCCGCGAGCGGCTCAGCGATCGCGTCTCGGACCGGGGCGCCGCCCGGTGGATCGCGGTCGCGTGGGTGGGGCTGTTCGTCCACACCGTCGCGCACGTCTCGCTCGATTGGGTCCACCTCGAGGGCGTGAACGCGTTCTGGCCGCTCCGTGACCGCTTTTACGCCCTTAGCGGCGAGGTCTTCGTGTCGACCGCGGACGGGTTCGTCCAGACGTTCGTCGGTGTCGAGATCGATCCGGAGACGGGAGGACGACGGGTCGACGCCGGCGGAGGCGGCACCTCGCGGACCGTCCACGTGAGCAACCCGGTCGAGCCGCGAGACCCCTCAATGGTCACCGACGAGCCGGTCGACCGGCGGTTCCCGGTCGCGAACGCCGGATGGCGGCTCTACCTGATCGGCCTCGGTCTCTTCGCGCTCGTCGCCCGGCGGCTGCAGGGGGCGGATCGGGGATCGGACCCAGGCGAAAAAAACTGACAGCACGGCCCCCTGCTCCCGCGGTGGGGTCCGGTGTTTTGAGAACTATGCAGGACGTTGATTTACAGGACATTTCGCATAGAAACGAGCCACACAATGGTCGTAGCCGTAGGACGACGGCGAGGTGGCACACCCTCGCGATCGAACCGGTCACCGAACGGATTGCAGAGTGGGAACGCGGGAGCATTCGAGTCCGTGGCACCGAACCCGGAGCGATGCGGCTCCGATATGGGGGGAGCCGGTGACGCTGTCTGCGGGCGCACCGCTCGCGTTGGTCCCGCTCGTCGTCGCCGCGCTGCTGGTGGGGCTGCTCTGGTCGGCGTCGCGTCACTCGGGCGGTCCGCGTCGGACGGTCCCGAATTGACTGGAGCGGACGGAGCCGTACCGGGACGAGTTCGACGCCGAGGTTCAAAAGCCGAAGTCGCGTCTGCGCGGTGAGGCCCGCTCGTCCGCGACGGTCTTGCGTGGAACTGGACGCGTCTTCGTGAGCGACGCGTTGCACTCGACGACGGCTGTCGCTCAGCGGTCGAGGCGTGATAAAGAAAACCGCAGTGAGTCGGCCCGCGTGGGCCGATAGTTAGGTGTCGCGCGAAGTCGCGGTCCGCGTCACGATGTTACTCGTTACGGCGGGTCGCGAGGAGCGCGGCGGCGATGAGCGCGACGAGAGCGACGATGGCACCGAAGCCAGGCGTGTCGTCCTCGGTCGTGCTGTCATCTCCACTGGAGTCATCGTCCGCGGAGGAGTCGTCCGTGGAGTCGTCCGCGGAGGAGTCGTCCGTGGAGTCGTCGTCCGTGGAGTCGTCATCCGTGGAGTCGTCATCCGTGGAGTCGTCGTCCGTGGAGTCGTCGTCCGTGGAGTCGTCGTCCGTGGAGTCGTCAT
>Ga0208138_100053_pt1 | contig 94257 bp, 107 predicted proteins | sample AntRauMetaRauer3_FD_184786 | JGI IMG/M metagenome (GOLD analysis project Ga0208138, IMG submission 184786) | Saline lake microbial communities from Rauer Lake, Antarctica, in enrichment culture - Antartic Rauer Lake 3 Metagenome Rauer3 (SPAdes)... ... | reverse complement strand
CCTGCATCAATTGGTCCGTCTCTACTAATCCGCCTAAGTAGAACCCAGTTGTATAGAACTCTATTAACGAGAGCCATGCTTGAAGAAATTCCCCAAAATCGGGGCTGGCCGTTGTTCGCCCATCTTCGTTTAATCGACGACGCTCTCGTCCCCACTCATAAGCTGGCTCGAATATCTGCTGATAATCTCGGAGCTGAAGATTCCCGGATATTACCTTGAAATCATAGAGTGCGTTGAGAATCCGATTCCGTATCTCGTACCTCTTCACATTCCGGTCATTCTCTGTCAGTTCCTCGCCGAGCTCCCCGGTCAGGAATTGACGGTCTCGTTTGGTCAGTATTCCGGATCCTCGGTCTACCCAATCAAAACCATCTGTCATAGTTTGCTCTAAAGCTAATGTCAACCCGGTTTATCTTAGTTCTAATTCATACTCAGGGTGGGGTTGCATTAGCCCTCACAATAATGGCAGATTAATTATATTATGTTGTCTGCCGTTGAGTCGCTTGCATGTTGAGTGCACCAACAATCGGAGGAGCAACGACATCGGCTCTGGTACTGGTATTAGCAGCAAGGCTTCCAGGGAACCTAATCGCGGAGGCACCACTAATCATCGGGCTCGTAGCCCTACTGGCCGGATTAATGACGTACACCGCTTTCATTCAGGCACTCAATTAAGAGTGCTGAAGAGTCCGATTTCGACAGTTTCCCGTTAGCAGGGGGCCACCCGACCCGATGCACGTCATCCACGGCTACCCGACACACGACACATGAGACAGTTCGCCGCCCTCGGGCACGACGCTCCGCCGACGCCCGATTTCCCGCGCGACGTTCGCGATGGTGACGGCTCCGCTGTCGGGTGTACCAGCGTCTGCGACATCGCCGAGGCCGAAGAAAATGAGAGTCGTCTCGTGGTACGTCAGGCGGCGTTAGCCCTGCGAGGCGTCGGCCTTGATGTTGACGGTGTCCGGGAGATTCTTCCAATTCGCATGGATGCCACGAGTCAGGATCGTGACGTTGACGAAGACCTGCTCCCCGACGTCGAGCTGGTACGCGTTTCCAGGTCCTTCGATCGAGGTGCTGAAGTCGGACTTGTCGTCCGCATCGGTCCCGTACCAGTTCACAGCGTCACCGTTGCCGCTGTCATTCTGGCGACTGTCATCTATCCAGACACCGACAGGCTGGTCCCCCTGGTTTTTGATGCAGAAGACGCCGGTGAAGGAGTAGTCCGATTCCTGATTGATACCCGACCCCATGGCGTCGGAATTCTCGTCGAACGCCAACTGGAGCGTTCCGTTATTTCCACTGCGGGCGTACCCGCTCGTGTCCTTGAGCGCGAGGAACGCGTTCTTGTCGCCAACAACTTGCATGTTGGCGCTGCGTTCCACGTTCGCGAAGTTGAACGCGCCTGTCCCGACTCCGGCTGCCCCGGCGGCAGTGAGCGACCCCACCGCAGCGATGAATTTGCGACGTTGCATGGTTGGTTCTGGTACGCCCCTCGTGGGGGCGCACTCGATTCTCACATCACCCCGTTCCCGGGTAGTATTGAGCAACCTGACAGGTCTGAAGCAGGAGTCTGAAGACTATCAACCGTCGATTGTCCCACCGAAGCGACGACCTAACGCAGCTCGGGCGGCCGCAGAGACCACTGCAGGGCGAGGGGAATTCCGGAGTTCACTCCTCAGTCACCATCGTCGTCGCCCTCGTCGTTCTCGCCGTCGGGCAGCCGCCGAACCGCGTTCCGCCACCGGTCTTTCGCCGCCTGCCCGGGGTCGCCGACGGGGTCGTATGAGATGTCGTAGCCCGACCGGAGGTACGACGCGTCGGTCGTCCGACTCCGCCACATGGCGGCGACGAGGCCGACCAACACCAGCGCGAACAGCGCGAGGAGCGCGACGCCCGTGGCGTCCTCGGGCGGCCAGAGCACGGGACCGACGAACACCACGACAGCGACGAGGGACACTGCCTCGAAGACGAGCAGCAGTACGCGCCCAGACAGTTCCAGCGACCGGCTCATTCCGTGCCCGGAGCGTCGACTGTCGGGCACATAGTCCTTGTCGCGCGCTGCAGCCGCTGCAATCGCCGCCACGCCTGCTCGGTGCGCCGGCTCCGAACCCGATGCACGTAAGCCACCCACACCCGACACACCACGCATGAGACAGTTCGTCGTCCTCGGGCACGACGCCCCGACGACCCCCGACTTCCCGCTCGACGACCTCCCGGGTGCGGCCGGCCGCCTGGACGTCCTCTGTCGCTGCGTGAGTTCGGCGCTGTTCCTCTCGCACGGCATCCGCGACGACGTCGAGGTGTTCCTCGTCCTCGGCGACGAGGTCACGGTCCGCATCGACTCGCGGGAGCTCCAGTACATGAGCCCGGACGAGCGCAACGTCGCGAGCCTCCTCAAGAAGGCCCTGGACGCCACGGACCAGGCCATCGGCCACCGGGAGGCCGAGTCCACGCCCGGCATCCACGTCTCCAAACGCGGCTTCGAGGCCGTGATGGACGCCGTCTCGGGGACGGTCGTGGAACTCCACGAGAACGGCGCGCCGCTCGCGGACGTCGAACCCCCCGAGGACCCCACCTTCGTGCTCTCGGACCACCGGGACTTCACCGAGGCGGAAGCGAGTCTGCTCGCCGAGCGCAGCGACCAGCGCGTGCGCGTCGGCCCCGAGGTGCTGCACGCCGACCACACCGTCACGGTCGCGCACAACTACCTCGACACCGACGGCTTCGAGGTCTACTGATGCGCGTGAGCGTCGTCGGCGGGAGCCGAATCGACGAGGCGACCGCCGAGACCGCGCGCGAACTCGGCCAGATTCTGGGGGCGCGCGACCACACCGTCGTCACCGGCGGCCTCGGCGGCGTCATGGAGGCCGTTTCGGCGGGCGCCCGCGAGCGCGGCGGCCACACCATCGGCATCCTCCCGGGCTACGACCGCGGCGAGGCGAACGAGCACGTCGTCGAAGCCATCGCGACCGGCATCGGGCACGCCCGCAACGGCCTCGTGGTGCTGAACGGCGACGCCGTGGTGGCGGTCGACGGCGCCAGCGGGACGCTCTCCGAGATCGGGTACGCGGGCGTCCACGACCGCCCGACCGCGGGCCTCGGGACGTTCGACGCGCCCCACGTCCACGCCGTCGGGACGCCGACGGAGGCAGTCGACTACGTGGAAGCGCAGACGGACTGACCGCGGGCGTTCCCGGGTAGCCCGGCCGCTGCCGCCGCACGCTGGCCTGCACGCATCCAGCAGATCGCTTGTGCTGGCACCAATCTTCCTTACCGAAGTGGACAACATTATACGCTAAAGCGACAATTACCGCGTGATGACTAGGTCCAACCAGGACTGGTGGCCGAACCAGTTGAACGTGGATATTCTCGACGAGAACGCCCGGGACCTCGGGCCGCACGACGAGGACTTCGACTACGCGGAGGCGTTCCAGAACCTCGACCTCGAGGCGGTCAAGGAGGACATCGCGGACGTGATGACCACCTCGCAGGACTGGTGGCCGGCCGACTACGGCAACTACGGTCCGCTGTTCATCCGGATGGCGTGGCACAGCGCCGGCACGTACCGAACCACCGACGGGCGCGGCGGCGCGTCCGAGGGCGCACAGCGGCTCGCGCCGCTCAACAGCTGGCCGGACAACGCGAACCTCGACAAGGCCCGCCGGCTGCTCGAACCGGTCAAGCAGAAGTACGGCCGGAAGCTGTCGTGGGCGGACCTCATCATCCTGGCGGGGAACGTCGCCATCGAGTCGATGGGCGCGAAGACGTTCGGCTTCGCGGGCGGCCGCGAGGACACCTTCAAGCCCGACCCGTCCGTCGACTGGGGCCCCGAGGACGAGATGGAGGCCTCCGAGCGCTTCGACGAGAACGGCAGCCTCCAGGGCGACCTCGGCGCCACCGTGATGGGGCTCATCTACGTGAACCCCGAGGGGCCGGACGGCAACCCCGACCCCGAGGCGTCCGCGGAGAACATCCGCGAGTCGTTCGACCGGATGGCGATGAACGACGAGGAGACCGTCGCGCTCATCGCCGGCGGTCACACGTTCGGGAAGGTTCACGGCGCCGACGACCCCGACGAGTACGTCGGTCCGGAGCCCGAGGCCGCCCCCATCGAGGCGCAGGGCCTCGGCTGGGCGAGCAGCTACGGTTCCGGTAAGGGCAAGGACACCATCACGAGCGGCATCGAGGGCCCCTGGACGCAGGCGCCGACCGCCTGGGACACGGGCTACCTCGACAACCTCCTCGACTACGAGTGGGCCGCGGAGAAGGGGCCCGGTGGCGGCTGGCGGTGGATCCCGCTCGACGAGGACCTCCGGACGTCCGCACCCGACGTCGAGGGCGACGAGCCGGTGACGCCGATGATGCTCACGACGGACATCGCGCTGAAGCGCGACCCGGACTACCGCGAAATCGTCGAGCGCTTCCAGGACAACCCGATGGAGTTCGGCATCAACTTCGCGAAGGCCTGGTACAAGCTCACGCACCGCGACATGGGCCCGCCCGAGCGCTTCCTCGGCCCGGAGGTCCCGGAGGAGGACATGCTCTGGCAGGACCCGCTGCCGGACGCCGACTACGAGACCATCGGTGACGAGGAAGCCGCCGAACTCAAGGACGAGGTTCTCGCGACCGACCTCTCGGTCCCGCAGCTCGTGAAGACCGCGTGGGCGTCGGCGTCGACGTACCGCGACAGCGACAAGCGCGGCGGCGCGAACGGCGCGCGGCTCCGCCTGGAGCCCCAGAAGAGCTGGGACGTCAACGAGCCCGAGGAGCTGACGACCGCGCTCCGAACCCTCGAGACGGTCCAGGAGGAGTTCAACGCCTCGCGGTCCGACGACGTCCGCGTGTCGCTGGCCGACCTCATCGTGCTGGGCGGCCACGCGGCCGTCGAGCAGGCGGCGGCCGACGCCGGCCACGACGTCGAGGTGCCCTTCGAGCCGGGGCGCGTCGACGCCACCGAGGAGCAGACCGACGCCGAGTCCTTCGAGGCGCTGAAGCCCGAAGCGGACGGCTTCCGGAACTACGTCGGCGACGCCGACGACCCGGTCGAGGCGCTGCTCGTCGACAAGGCGGAACTGCTCGACCTGACGGCCTCCGAGATGACCGTCCTGGTCGGCGGGATGCGCGCCCTGGGCGCGACCCACGGCGACTCGGACCGCGGCGTCTTCACGGACGAGCCGGGGACGCTGACCAACGACTTCTTCGCGACCCTCCTCACCATGGACTACGAGTGGGAGCAGTCCGCGGACGACGAGGACGTCTACGTCGGCCGCGACCGCGAGACGGGCGAGGTCGAGTGGGAGGCCACCCGCTTCGACCTCGTCTTCGGGTCGAACTCCCGGCTGCGCGCCATCGGGGACGTCTACGCCGGCGAGGACGCCGAGGCGAAGTTCGTCGAGGACTTCGTGGACGCCTGGAGCAAGGTCACGAAGCTCGACCGCTTCGACCTGGAGTAGTCGAGATTCCGGCCGCCGACCGCTGACTGCCGGCACCTGGGCGGGGCCCGAACCTCGGTCCCCGCCCCGATTCTTCTCGCCGATTCGGAACCGTTAAACCGCCCACGTCCGTTCGTTGAGGTGCGGGCCGGTGGGGTAGCTTGGTATCCTTCGGCCTTCGGGTGGCCGTAACCGCGATTCGAATTCGCGCCGGCCCACTTCTCCCGCATTCTGCGACAATCAGCAGTGGCGATACGGTGTGTCGGCCGTGGAGTCGCGATGGGCCCACGTCTGCACCCTATCGTTCCCGTCGTCGAGAGCATCCCCGTCGCGGGGAGTTATGGCAGGAGAACTCAATTTCCGGCCGGCGCCCAAGAAAGAAAAATATCTGACAGGACTTGGGTCGGCCAGCATTCATCCCGGTGCAGTCTCGTATTTCGGCCGGTACATTCCCATATCACGTGAACACTAACTAATTTACCTCTTGTCCGCCATTATGGGCCATGGAGAGTTCGGACATGTTGGACGACGACGTCGACGTCGAGGACGAACTGGACGATGACGTGATCGACGACATGGACAAGAACAACACCGACGACGAACTCGTCGAGATCCGCGAATCGCTGGCGGAACTCCACGACGCCTCACTGGAGATCGCCGGCTCGATCGACGAGATTACCGCACTCTCCGACGAGCAAGCCGAGAGCATGGACGAGGTCGAGTCGGAGGTCTCCAACCTGAGCGCGGCCATCGAAGAGGTCGCGGCGTCCGCCGACCAAGTGGCGTCTGCCGGTGAGGAGGCGCGCCAGAACGCGAAAGCGGGCCAGGACTCCGCCGAGGAGGTGATCACCGCGATGGAGGGGATCCAAGACGCCTCCGAGTCCGTCGCCGAGGACGTCCGCACGATCCGCGAGGGCGTCCAGGAGATCGACGAGATCACCGAGGTCATCAACGACATCGCCGACCAGACGAACCTGCTGGCGTTGAACGCCAGCATCGAGGCGGCGCGCGCGGGTGAGGCCGGCAGCGGCTTCGCCGTGGTCGCCGACGAGATCAAGGAGCTCGCCAGCGACTCCCAGGCCCAGGCCGCCGAGATCGAGAACATGGTGGCGGACATCCAGCGAGACGCCGAGAACGCCGTGGAGAACCTCGAGACGAACACCGAGGAGATCGATACCGGACTGAGACGCGTCGAGGAGGCGATGTCGATGCTGGACGAGATCTCGGAGGCGGTCGACGAGGTCGTCCTCGGCATCGAGGAGGTGGCGGGCGCGACCGACGAGCAGGCGGCGAGCGCGGAGGAGGTCTCGGCGATGGTCACCCAGACCTCCGAACACGCCCGGCAGGTGAGCGACGAGACCCGGGACATCGCGGCCGCCATCGAGGAGCAGACCGCGATGGTCAAGGACATCGACGACGCGACGACCGACCTGACGCAGTGAGGAGCGCGTCGCGGACGGGCCACCGCGCCCTGCGGCGATGCGGCGACTGGCCCGGTTCCCGCGTTGCGCGCACCCGGGTGCTGACCCTGATAGCCCAAGCCGAATGAGGTTGTGTGCTTGGGTGCTAGTAATGCGCATGGACGATGCTGCGTTCGTGGCGCTCGCCGACGAGGACCGACGGCAACTACTCTCTCTGCTGGCGACGACGAGAGAGGAGGACCCACCGGTCACGGTTCCCGAGGACCTGACCGCCGGAAGAGGGGACTCGCCGAAGACGGCGACCCGCCTCCACCACGTCCACCTCCCGAAGCTGGCGTCGATGGACTACGTCGAGTGGGACGTCGAAGCGGGAACAGTGCGGCGGGGGCCGGTGTTCGAGGAACTCGAACCGCTGCTGGACGCGCTCCACGAGCACCAGGGACTGGCCGGCGACTGACTACCGGGCGCGGTCACTCGGCTTCGGTGGTGTCGGCCGCCGCGATGGCGAGCGTGTTCTCGGTGAGCGCCATGGTCGCTCGGCGCAGACGCTCGGTGATGGCCTGGTCGGAGACGCCGAACTGGTCGGCGAGCTCTTGAGTCGATATCTCGCGGGGGATGTCGTAGTAGCCCGCGCCGACGGCGTACAGGAGGGTGTCGCGCTGGACCTCGGTCAGCCCGAACCAGGGGGCGTCCCCTGGCTTCGTGGGGTTGTAGATGCGGTGCACCTCCAGACTGACGTGGGCGTTCTCGCAGTACTGCTTGAACGCCGACAGGGCCTCGTGGTCGGGGAACCGCAGTTCGAACTCCCAGTTGTCCGCGTGGCCGGTGGCGGTGAGGAGGTGGGCGCCCGATTCGAGAAATCCTTCGAAGACCAGGTCGCGCTCGTGGCGCCAGTTCAGCGAGTAGAACACGTCGCCGTCCTTGGTGCTGATCTGCTGGAGGGTGTCGACGGAGGGGTGGTCGCGGACGCTCTCCTCGAAGGCGTCGCTGGTCCCAGCGCGGATAGAGAAGAAGGGGACGGCGGTCTCGCCGAGCGGGACCATCTCCTCGAGTTCGATGGTGGTGGCGCCCTTGACGTCGAGAATCCGCCCGAGTTCGAACTCGTGGGCAGGGATAGAGAGCTCCGCGATGACGCTCATTGTGGTGTATCCGTATAGCCGACCGAGACGGTTAAATGCGGGCGGCCTGGCAGGCCAAGCGGCCAGAATTTACTTGGTATACCAAGCCAATCGGTACACTATTCGGCGTGGCGTGTCTGGGCCGATGTGGACACGTCGCCCGATGCGGAGTCGACTGGCGCCCGTGGGTCTGCCACGCGCTTCCCGACTCTCGCCGAATGGAACGCACGTCCGGACATTATGACCGGCGACACCCACTCCGACACCGACGTCTCGACCGCCGAAGGATTCAACGCCGCCCTCGCCGGACTGCTCGTCTCCGCGCACGACGCCGGTGTCGACGTGCGGGGCGCGTGGGCGTGCCGTACCGACGACGGTACCCTCGACTGGGAGGCCGTCGTCGTGGAACTCGACGACGGACACCGACCGCCGCCGCGGGCCCGGTCACCGCGTTTCCACAGTTTCATATTGCAGGCACGTCGTCTCCCAATCGATTACCGTGAGCGGGGAGTCCCTGTCGGAGGTCGGACCGGCGAGGAGCACCGAACCGCGACTCGTCGTCGTCTGCGGACTGCCGGGCGCGGGCAAGACCACCGTCGCCGAGCACGCCGTCGACGCCCTGGACGCCGAGTTACTCCGCACCGACGTGGTCCGCAAGGAGCTGTTCCCGGACCCGGAGTACACGCCTGCGGAGGTGCAGGCCGTCTACGACGAACTGCTGTCGCGCGCGGCCGAGTCGTTGCGCGCCGGCGACCCAGTGGTCCTCGACGGGACGTTCAAGGAGCGCGAGCTCCGCGGGGCGGCCCGCCGCACCGCCGAGGCCGTCGGCGTCCCGCTCACGCTCGTCAAAGTCGAGTGCGACGAGGACGTGGTCCGGGACCGCATCCGGGCGCGCTCCGGCGACGAGAGCGACGCGGACTTCGCCATCCACCAGCAGTTCCGCGAGCAGTTCGAGACCATCGCTGGCGAGCACGCGCTCGTGGACAACTCCGGCACGCTCGACGAGACCATCGGGCGCGTCGACGACCTCCTGTAGGCCGGTCAGCAGTCCGACCGCGGTAGCCTTTTCTCGGGACGACGCGAACCTCCGGGCGTGACCGACGACGCCGACGAAGCGGACCGGACCGACCCGCTCGCGTGGGAGACGACGAGCCGCGAGGTCGCCTACACCTGCCCGGGGTTCGACATCGTTCGGGAGGACGTCCGCCTGCCGGACGGCACCGAGACGGACTACGACCACCTCCACGACGACCCGGCCGTGGTCGTGCTCGGCTTCACGCCAGACGGCGACGTGGTGCTCGTCGAGGAGTGGCGCCAGGCCGTCGGGCGCGTGAACCGCGCGCTCCCCGCCGGCAGCGTCGAACCGGACGAGGACCTCGCGGTCGCCGCCCGCCGCGAGTTCGGCGAGGAGACGGGCTACGAGGCCGACACCATCGAACAGTACGCGACCTACGAGCCGGCCAACGGCATCAGCGACGCCGTCCACCACTACTTCGTCGCGGAGGGCTGCACGCCGACCGGCAGCCAGTCCCTCGACGACGACGAGTCCATCCGGGTCGCCACCGAGTCCTACGACGACCTCGTCGCCGCGGTGCGGGACGGTGGGATTCGCGACGGACGCACCGCGCTCGGCGTGCTCCAGCACGAACTCGCGCGGTAGCCGCCACGAGGCCGAACGCAGCCCCTGGCACCGGCCACAACACTATTAGAGGCTGACACGACAGGTGTCGTATGGACGCTCGCTCTGAATCGCCTGGCGCAGGTAGATACGCGCTGCTCGCGCTCGCTATGCTCGCTCTCGCGTGGCTGCTACTGTCCGCCCTCCGAATCGACCTGGGCGTCCTCGTCGCGGACGTGTTCTCGGTCGAAGGCGCAGCGTGGGCCGGCGTGGCAGTCCTCGCGTTCCTCGGCTACCGATTCGTCTCGCCCGCCGAAGCCTGACCGCTCCGAGCCCCGTGGTTTATCGTCCCGCCGTGCAGACTCGCGGTATGGGCGTCATCGTCTACGAGGACCCGCAGGGCGGCGTCACCGAGTGGCCGACCGACGACGAGCGACTGCGCTACGACGAACCGACGAGCCACTGGCTCGTGAAGACCGGCGACGGCACCGTCCGGCGCATCCCCCGCGAGCGCGTCTTCTACGTCGAACAGGAGTCCTGACGGCCGTCTCCGAAGGCAAGCCTCAAGCGCGCGAGGTGGCTACCCCGGGGCAATGAGAGACGTCTTCGAGGTCGGCGCCCAGGACGGCCTCGCCCGCATCGGCGAACTTGACGTGCCCCGCGCGGGCGTCACCGTCGAGACGCCGACCCTGATGCCGGTCGTCAACCCCAACCTCATCACGGTCGAACCCTCCCGCTTCGAGGACGAGTTCGGCGCCGAGTTGCTCATCACGAACTCCTACATCATCAACAACGACGACGAGCTCCACGAGCAGGCCCTCGACGAGGGCCTCCACGAGATGCTGGGCTTCGACGGCGCCATCATGACCGACTCGGGGAGTTTCCAGCTCGCCGAGTACGGCGAGATCGACACGGACACCGAGGCCATCCTCGAGTTCCAGCGCGACATCGGCAGCGACATCGGCACGCCCGTGGACATCCCGACGCCGCCGGACGTCGACCGCGAGCGCGCCGAGGACGAACTCGCGACCACCCAGGAGCGCCTCGAACTCGCGGAGACCGTCGACGTCGGCGACATGCTCGTCAACGCTCCCGTGCAGGGGTCGACGTACCCCGACCTCCGCGAGCGGGCGGGCGAGCACGCCTACGGGACGAGCCTCGACCTGTTCCCCGTGGGCGCGGTCGTCCCCCTGATGAACCAGTACCGCTACGACGACATGACCGAGGCCGTCCTCGGCGCGAAACGCGGCCTCGGTCGGGACGCCCCCGTCCACCTGTTCGGCGCCGGCCACCCGATGATGTTCGCGCTCGCGGCCGCCCTGGGCTGTGACCTCTTCGACTCCGCCGCCTACGCCATCTACGCCCGCGACGACCGCTACCTCACGGTCTCCGGCACGAAGCACCTCGACGACCTCCACTACCTCCCCTGTGACTGCCCGGTCTGTGCCGACCACTCGCCCCAGGGCCTCCGGGCCGCGGACGACGACACCCGCGAGCGCCTGCTCGCCGAGCACAACCTCCACGTCTCCTTCGGCGAGATTCGGCGCGTCAAGCAGGCAATCAAGTCCGGGAACCTGATGGAACTGGTCGCCGCTCGCGCCCACGCCCACCCGACCGTCCTCGACGGCTACCGCGCGCTCCTCGACCACAGCGACCAGCTGGAGGCCAGCGACCCCGCGAGCAAGGGCGCGTTCTTCTACACGAGCGCGGAGAGCGCCCGCCGCCCGGAGGTGCTCCGGCACCACCAGCGCCTCGCCCGCCTGGACGTCGACGGCGACGAGGTGCTGCTGACTGAGGGCGCGAGCAACCGCCGCTACGACGAGTCCTGGAACGTCCTCCCGCCGTTCGGCCCGTACCCGTCCGCGCTCGCCACGACCTATCCCCTGACGGCGGAGACGCCCGACCGGATGGACCGCGCGGGCTACGAGGCGGCCGCCGAGGGAGTCGCGCGGCTCGTCGACGCCAACCCGGACACCGACTTCACGCTCGCCCACGACGGCTGGCCGGAGAGCGCCATAGAGACGCTCCCGGAGCGCGTCGACCTCTACGACTCCGCGACCGGAGAGTAGCGGCGTCAGTGGAGGGCGACGACGGCGTCGTACGTCGGCACGAACACCCAGCCGTCGGCGACGACCGGCGCGCCGCCGTAGGTCGGTAGCGGCCACGCGGCCGTCTCGCTCCCGTCCGCGAGGTCGAACGCGACGAGTCGCTGCCGCTGCTCGGTCCCGACGCTCGCGTACACCGTGTCGCCGACCGGAGTCGGCTGCGAGACGCTCGCTTCGCCGCCGAACTCGGTTCGCCACAGCCGGTCGCCGGACGCCGCGTCGAACGCGACCAGCTGTTCGGCACGGTCGTCACCGTGCCGCTCGACCGCCAGCAGCGCGTCCCCGGTGGCGGCCCCGACGTCGTAGTACCGGGCGACCTGTGGGTCCTCCGCGTTCGCGAGCGCCTCGTCGAAGAGTTCGTCCCACAGTCGCTCGCCGGTCGCCGCGTCGAAGGCTCCGACGCCCCGCTGGAACCCCGCACGGAAGACGCGGCCGCCGGCGACCACCGGGCCCGAGGTGAACCCGTTGCTGTCGACGGGCTCTCGCCACACCGTGGCGCCGTCGTCGCCGTCGAGCCGAGCGACGCCGCCGCCCATACCGACGAAGAGGCTATCCTCGGACGGGACGTACGCCGCCGCCGGGAAGTGCCCGTTCAGCTCTACCGTCGTCCTCCAGAGCCCGTCGCCGGTGCGCGCGTTCAGGGTCCGGACTCGGACTGTGTGCCCGTCGCGGTAGAGGAGGTGCTGTCGCCCGCTGCCGAGGAACAGCTGACTGGCGTCCCCCGTCGTGGTGGCCCAGAACCGTTCGCCAGTCGCCGCGGCCCAGGACGCGAAGCCGTCTCCTCTCGGTGTCCTCGAAAAGACGCGGTCGCCGGGCGCGGCGACCGGGGTCCCGAGCGAGTTGCCGGCCGCGACGGACCACTGCTCGTCGCCGCTCTGCGCATCGAGGCACTCGACGTGTCCGCTGTCGGCGTAGGGGCTCCCGACGACCACGCGCCCGTTCGACGCGACGACCGCCGGCGGCTCGCCACTGTAGACCTCGTGTCGCCACTGCTCGGTGAGGTCGGCGGCGGGAGCGCTCTCCGCCGGTGGGTTCCGCGTCCGACCGGGGTCGTAGTCCGGATAGGGCCACTCGGTGTCGACCCACGCGAACGGCGCCGGGTCGGGAGCGTCGTCGCTCGTCAGATGGGGGCGCGCGACGTAGCCGCCGGCGAGACCCGCGAACAGGCCGCCGCCGGCCGCGAGCACGTCGCGACGGGAGGGCGAAGGCATCGCCGGCAGTTCTCCCGGTCCCGCCAAGTGCCTTCCGCCGAAAGGCAAGGCAATTGGGCGCGCGCCCCCCAGAGACACGCAATGACCGACTACTTCGAGATCCACGAGCGCGACGCCGCGGCGCGCGTGGGCGAGCTCCGGCTCTCGGAGCCCGTGACGACGCCGGCGCTCGCGGACGACGTCGTGGAGGACGCGGGCAGCCGGTGGACGCAGCCCCAGGAGACGCCCGAGGTCGCCGACTCCGTGCTGACCGTGCTCCCCCACCGTGCGTTCCCGTCGGGGACCGCCGACGAGGTCCAGGAGTCCTTCGCGCCGGAGTACCCGGACGTCGACTACCCGAGCGCGGCCGTGGTGTCACCCGAGACGGCCGAGGACGTCGGCGCCGACGCCTACGTGCTCTCGGGCGCGCCAGGCACCGTCGGACACGGGTCGGCGTTCAAGGACGCCGTCATCGAGACCCGGGAGGCGATTCCGGACGACACCGCGCTCTACCTCTCCGGGGTCGCGACGCCCCGCAACGTCGCCGTGCTCGTGTACGCCGGCGTCGACCTGGTGGACGCCGACCGCGCCGTGATTCGCGGCACCCAGGGCACCTACCTCACGACCGAGGGGGAGTACGACCTCGAGGACCTCGACGAACTCCCGTGCTCGTGTCCCGCCTGCCAGCAGCCGGTCGACTCGTTCGACCGCGAGGACTGCGTCGAGCACAACGTCGACACCCTCCGGGCCGAACTGGCGCGCGTCCGGCGCCGCATCCGCGACGGTCGGCTGCGGGACTACGTCGAGGGCCAGGCCCGCCACGAGGCGTGGCTGACCGCGGCGTTCCGCGAGTTCGACCAGCAGTACGGCTACGTCGAGCAGCGCACGCCCGCCTACCGGGACTCCCTGCTGCTGTCGTCGACCGAGGACGCGCTCCGCCGGGTGGAGATCCAGCGCTTCGCCGACCGCGTCACCAGCCGCTACCGGAAGCGCCTCGACGGCCACCCGCTCCTGCTGGTGCCCTGCTCCGCCCGGAAGCCGTACAGCGACTCCCAGAGCCACCGCCAGTTCCAGGACGCCGCCAGCTACCGCGCGCACATGGTGTCGATGACGTCGCCCATCGGCGTCGTCCCTCAGGAACTCGAACTCACGTACCCCGCCCAGCACTACGACTCAGTGGTGACGGGGCGCTGGAGCGCCGAGGAGAAGGACTTCGTCGCGCGCGTCCTCCGGCGCTACCTCGAACGCACCGACTACTCCCGCGTCATCGCGCACGTGCCGCCGGAGGGCTACCGCGACATCTGCGAGCGCGTCGCCGAGCAGGTCGACGTCCCCTTCGAGTTCACCGTCGAGGACCACCCGACCACCGACGCCAGCCTCGGCGAACTGAACGCCGCGCTCGCCGGCGAGGACAAGATCTGGGTCCAGGAGCGCGAGGAAGCGACGCTGAAGGCGGTCGCCGACTTCTACCTCGGCGACGGCGCCGGCGACCACGTCTTCGACGACATCGAGGTGCAGGGCCGGTACCCCAAGCTGCAGGCGCTCGACGGCGACACGGGCGACCAGCTCGCCGCGCTCGTCCCGCAGTACGGCTCGCTGTCGTTCACGCTCGCCGGCGCCCGCAAGTGGGTCGACAGCGACGCCCCCACCAAGCGCGTCGAAATCGACGGCTTCGTTCCCCAGGGCAGCGTGCTCGCGCCCGGCGTCATAGACGCCAGCGACGACATCCGCGTCGGCGACGAGGTCGTCGTCGAAGGCCCCGCCGCGTTCGCCGTCGGGCGCGCCGAGATGCCCGGCCCCGCGATGGCCGACGCCACCCGCGGGATGGCAGTGCACGTCCGGCACTGCGTGGAGAAGTAACAAGACCCTCGGCGACGTGGGGTCGGCAATGCGCGTCGAGGACGCGATGACGACGGCTGTGGTTTCGGTGCCTGCGGAGGCCTCGCTGCGCGAGGCCGCCGACCGGATGCTCGCCAGGGAAGTCGGCAGCGTCGTGGTCACCCGGGACGGCACCCCCGCAGGCATCCTCACCGAGCACGACTTCGTCGCGGCCGGCCACGAGTACGACCGGGCGTTCGGCCAGATTCCCGTCTACGCCGCAGCCTCCCGGCCGCTGGAGACCGTCCAGCCGTCGGCGTCAGTTGAGCGGGCTGCCCACCAGATGCACGAGGCGGGCGTGAGCCACCTCCCGGTCGCGGACGGCCTCGACCTCGTCGGCGTCGTCACGACGACGGACCTGCTGGGCGTCCGGGACCGCCTCGACGACGACGCCGAGCGAGCGCTCCGGGAGCGCGAGCAGTGGACGACCGGCGAGTAGCCCGGCGACTCGTTCGACCGACCGGATTCGGTGGATTCATTCGCGAGCGCGTCGCAGCCCCGGTGTGGACAGAGAGCGCCTCGCGGCCACGGTCGGCGGCTTCCTCGTCGCGGCAGTCGTCTTCGCCGTCATGTTCTACGTCGTGGACGCCCGCGAGGTACTGGCGGAGGCCCGGAGCGCCGACATCGCGCTACTGGCAGTGGTCGCCGCGCTCATCCTCGCGTGGAACGTCGCCTGGGGCCTCGAACTGTGGACGGTTCTGGAGGCCCTGGGCGTCGACGCGCCCGTCAAGACGGCGCTGCTGGTGAACGCCGCCGGGGCGTTCGCCAACCACGTCACGCCGTTCGGGCAGGCGGGCGGCGAGCCCGTGACGGCGTGGCTGCTCACGCAGTCCGCGGACACCGACTACGAGGTGAGTCTGGCCTCCATCGCGTCCCTGGACGCCATCAACGTCGTGCCGTCGACGACGTTCGCGCTGGTGGGCGCCGCCTACTACGTGTCGACGGTTCCCCGACTGCCCACCGAACTCGACGGGCTGCCGACCGCGCTGGCCGGCGGTGTCGCCGCCGTCGCGGCCGTCGGCGTCGTGCTCTACGTGTTCCGGGCCGGCGTCGGTCGCGTCGTCGCGGACGGGGTCTACCGGGTCGTGCACGCGGTCACCGACCGCGTCCCGAGAGTCTCGCCGCCGAGTCGGGAGGCCCTGATGGACCGCATCCGGACGTTCGTCGCCGCCATCGGCCGGGTCGCGGGCGACCGCCGGCGGCTGGCGGGCGCCGTCGCGCTCTCCGCGCTCGGCTGGGCGTTCCAGGCGCTCGGCCTCTGGGTGACGTTCCTCGCCCTCGACACGACCATCCCGTTCTACGTCCCGTTCTTCGTGCTGCCGCTGGGGACGATGGGGGCGGTGCTCCCGACGCCGGGCGCGCTCGGTGGCACGGAAGCCATCAACGTCACCGCGCTCACCGTCGTCACCTCGGCCGCCGCGCCGACCGTCGCCGCGGCCGTCACCATCCACAGCGTCGGCGGGTACATCCTCACGACGAGCGTCGGCGCCGCCGCTGCGAGCGTGCTCGGCGTGCGGGGACGCGCCCAGGGGTAGGCGTCAGAGGTAGCCGAGGTCTTCGAGGTGGTCGTCGATGTCGAGTTCCTCTACCTGGTCGAGCGGCTGACCGCGCGCTGGCAGCAGGCGCTCCATCCGCGCTTCGACGTCCGGGTCGTCGATTCGCCGGAGCTCTCGGGGGTCGGCGTCGAGGTCGTACAGCTCCGCGTCCCAGTCGCGGTCGGGGTACGTGACGTACTTGTAGCCGTCCGCGCGCACCGCCCGCGCCCAGTTCCGCTCGCGGTGCAGCGACGCGCCGCACGCACGCAGGTACGCCGGGCGGTCGCTGTCCGTGGCTGTTGACACTGGCTCGCCGTCGACCTCGTTGTCCGGGCGTTCGTCGACGCCGAGTGCCGCCAGGAGCGTCGGCAGGACGTCGACCTGCCGGAGCTGGGCGTCGACGGAGCCCGCCTCGACGCCCGGCCCGGAGAGCACGAACGGGACGTTCGTCGTGAAGTCGTAGACGTTCTCGCCGTGCCCGTTCTCCAGGTAGTGGTCGTCGATGTCGGGGCCGCGGCCGTCCCAGCGGCGGTTCAGCTTCGCGACCGGGTCCCGGAGGTCGATGCCGCCGTAGTACTGGACGGCGTCCCTGACGGACTTGAGCGCGAGCCGCAGCGGCGAGTTCCGGAAGGTGACGCTCTCGCCGTGGTCGCCGAGGAACGCGACAACCGTGTTCTCGGGCGCGGCGTCGACGAGGTCGGCGAGGTCGCGGTCGAGCGCGGAGAGCGCGCGGCCGTACGGCGTCTCGCCGTACTCGGGGCTGTCGTACTCGTCGGGGACGTGGACGTCCTCGTGGAGTTCCCAGAGGTGGACGAACGCGCCGAACGGCTCGGGCATCGAATCGAGACGGTCCAGCACGTCGGGCTTCCACCCGCGGAACAGGTCGGCGTCCTCGGCGCGGTGCTCGTACACGTCGAACCCGCGGTCGAGGCCCGTCTCCGGCAGCAGGGGGCCCGTCACCTGGGCTTCGGTGTGGTAGCCGGCGTCCCCGAGCACCTCCCCGAGCGAGTCGACGTCGTCGGAGAGCGTCCCCCGCCGGAGCGACATGACGCCGTTGCGCTCGTTGTACGTCCCCGTGAGGAGGCTCGCCATCGCGGGCGTCGTCGTCGTGGTCGACGAGTAGACGTTCGAGCAGTCCATGCCGTCGGCGCGCAGTGAGTCGAGGAACGGCGTGTCGGTGCGGTCGCTCCGCACGAAGTCGTCCCGCAGGCAGTCGACGCACAGCATCAGGAGGTTCGGGGGCGTGTCCGTAGTCATACTTTGTAGCCGAGGCTCTCCAGGCGGTCGTCGACGGTCTCATCGTCGGTCGCTCTCTCGCCGCCGGGGTCGCCGGGGTCGTGGGTGTCGTCGTCGCTGGCGGTCGTCTCGCACCACGGCACCTCGCGGAGCGCCGGCAGGTCGACGCCGCCGGGGTGGCCGTAGATGTGGTGCTCGCCGAACGCGTTCCCGTGGTCGGCCGTCAGCACGGCCGCCTCCGCGTCCACGTTCGACAGCAGCAGTTCGACGTCCTCCAGGACTGCTTCGAGGTTGCGCTCGTAGTCCGCCCAGACGTCCGCTACTGTCCGGCGGCCGAATCTGAGCTGTTCCCAGACGGACATCGGCTGGTCGCCCCAGTCGTCGAGCGCGATGCCGTCGTCGCCGCCGTCGAAGACGGTCGGGAAGTGGGGCTGCATGTAGTGGACGACCAGCCGGTCGGTGCCGTCGTCCCGGCGGCCCGCCCGGATGGCGGCGTCGGTCAGCGGTCGGGGCGGAATCGTCCCGCGGTCGTCGTCCCACGCGTACCGCCAGACCTCCTCGCAGGCGCCGATGCGGTCGGTGTCGATGGTCCGCGAGGAGTAGGGGTTGCCGGTGACGTAGGAAATCTCGGCCAGGTCGTCGTCGCTGGCGTCGCCGAAGACGGACTCGAGCCACTCCGTCGACGTGCTCGCCGGCGACGTCGCGGTGCCACCGACGCCGAACGAGTAGTCGCCGGCGCCGACGACGTCCGCGAACACGTCGGCGCGGCAGGCGTCGAGGACGACCAGGAGGTCCCAGTCCGCGGCCAGCACGTCGTCCGGGTCGCTGCGGCTCCCGAACGAGTAGTACGTCCGCGAGACGAACTCTCGGACGGCGTCCAGGCCCGCGTGGCGGAGGCTGCGGGCGGCCGCCGCGAGGTCCGAACTCATCGGTGCCACCGCGGCACGGCGTGGCCGTCGTTCACGCCAGCGGGAACGACGGCGACCTACAAGACTGCTACGGAACCGAGATGGGGCGGTTAGTCTCCCGCGAGTGCGCCGTACTCGTGGTCGCCGCCGACGGCGACCGCGCCCCGGCGGACAGTCGTGTCGCCGGCGAGGTGGGCGCGCGCGGCGGCGACGAGCGCCTCGGCTTCGAGGGGCTGGCCGCGCTCTCGGAGGTCCTCGACGGACGCGTTCGGCGGCACGGTGAACGCGCGCTGGGTGAGGACGGGGCCCTGGTCGAGGTCCGTCGTGACGTAGTGAGCGGTGACGCCCGCGACGCGGACGCCGGCCTCGACGGCCTGCCGGTAGGCCTGCGCGCCCGGGAACGCGGGCAGCAGGCTCGGGTGGACGTTCACGATGCGGCCGGCGTACCGGAAGACGACGTCCGGGCTGAGGATGCGCATGTACCGAGCGAGCAACACGAGGTCGACGTCGTACTCGTCGAGCAGACCGAGCAGGCGCTCCTCGTCCGGCGTCCCCGACTCGTCGCCGATGTCGTGGAACGGAACGCCGTGCTCCTCGGCGATGTCTTCGAGGTCGCCGTGGTTGCCGACGACGACCCGGACGGGGGCGTCGAGGTCGGCGTCGAGGACCGCGCGCAGGCAGTGGTCCTCCCTCGTGACGAGGACGGCGACGCCGTCGTCGCGCTCGCCCGGGAACCGGACGGTGACGTCCACGCCGAGGTCCTCGCCGGTCGCCTGGAGGTCCTCCCGGAACGCCGCGCGGTCGGCGACTGCGCTCTCCTCTCGACCGAACCCGCAATCCGCGAGCAGGGTCATCCGGAAGACGCCGTCTCTGACGGTCTGCTCGATGTCCTCGATGTTCGCGCCGTGCTCGAACAGCAGTCCGGTGACCGCGGCGACGATGCCGGTGCGGTCGGCTCCGACGACCGTGACTTCGGTGTGGTCGTCGGACGCTACGCCCGTGGACTGCTGCTCGCTGGGCATACGGGCAGAGACGGCGTCGAGGGGGATACGTGTGACCCCGGCCGCCACACAGTACCAATCCACGAACGTGCAATACGGGCGATTTCCACAAGAGTAATTGGGCACGGACGACCACACTACGGTGATGACCGCGTACACCGCCACGGTGACGGTCCGACTGAAGCGGGGCGTCCTCGACCCCGAGGCCGAGACCACCCAGCGGGCGCTCGAACGCCTCGGGTTCGAACTCGGCGACCTGCGGTCGGCCGACCGCTTCGAGATCGACCTCGACGCCGACGACGAGGCGGCGGCCGCCGAGCGCGCCGACGAGATGGCCGAACGCCTCCTCGCGAACCCCACCATCCACGACTACGACGTCGCCGTCGACCCCCGCGAATGACGGTGGCTGTCGTTCGCTTCGGCGGGTCGAACTGCGACCGCGACGCCGTCCGCGCCCTCGAGTACCTCGGCGTCGACGCCGAAATCGCCTGGCACGAGGACGGCCTCCGCGCGGACACCGACGGCGTCGTCGTCCCCGGCGGTTTCTCCTACGGCGACTACCTCCGGGCCGGCGCGATGGCCGCCCGCTCGCCCATCATGGCCGAGGTTCGAGATCTCGCCGAGAACGGCGTTCCCGTCCTGGGGGTCTGCAACGGCGCCCAGATCGGCTGCGAGGCCGGCCTGACGCCTGGCGCGTTCACGACGAACGCCAGCGCGCGCTTCCAGTGCGAGCGCGTCCACCTCCGCGTCGAGAACGCCGACACGCCCTGGACCGCCGCCTACGAGGAGGGCGACGTCATCGAGGTTCCCATCGCGCACGGCGAGGGTCGCTTCGAGATCGACGGCGACGCCTACGACGACCTGGTCGCCGACGACCGCGTGCTCTTCCGGTACTGCGACGCGGCCGGCGAGGTCACCGAGGCGTCGAACCCGAACGGCTCGACGGGCGCCGTCGCCGGCATCCTCGGCGAGCGCGACACTGTCGCTGTGCTGATGCCCCACCCCGAGCGCGCGACGCTCCCCGAACTCGGCCTGACGGACGGCCAGGGGGTCCTCGACGCGTTCGCCTGACCGTTACGCGTCCTCGCCCCTCTCGACTTTCTGCCCCCAGAAGCCGTCGTACTTGGTGACGGTGACGTCACCGAGCACTTCGGTCTGGCAGGCGAGCCGGAGGCCGCTGTCGGCGTCGTGGGGCGGGAACGAGAGCCGTCGCTCCTCCTGGCTCGTCGGTTCGCTCACGTCGCCCTCGACCGCGACGGCGCACGTCCCGCAGGTCGCCTTCCCGCGGCAGTTCAGGCTGTCCGCGAGGCCGTTGTGGGGCGTCTCGCCGGCGTCTTTCAGCGCGTCACGGAGCACGGTGCCCGGCTCGCAGTCGATGTCTCGGCCGCGGTAGTGGATGGTTGGCATACCTCGTGCTACGAGCGCCACGCCCAACAAGCTTCCCGCGACCGTCAGTCGGCCGTCCGCCCGAGCGGGACGGGCGACCACACGCTTCATTGTCGGTCGCGCCGACAGCTACGACCATGCGCAGCACGGAGCGGTCGTCGCTGGTCAGTCGCCGACGCCGGGAGCGAGTCACCGTCTGGGTCGTCGGCCTGCTCGTCGCCGTCGCGGCTGTCGGCGTCGGCTGGGCAGCGACGCCCTACCACGGCGCCCAGGGGAGCGTCGCCGCCGTCGAGGCCGCGGACGGCGTCACCGTCGAACGCACCGACGCCGGCGGGTACGTCCTCCAGCCGACGGCGGACGCGACCACGGACGTCGGCCTCGTCTTCTACCCCGGCGGGCGCGTCCACCCCGATGCCTACGTCGGGTCGCTCGCGGCGCTCGCTCGGGAGGCCGGCGTCACCGTCGTCGTTCCCCGACTGCCACTGAACCTCGCCGTCGTGGACTACGGCCTGGCGAGTGCGGGCGTCCGACCCCACGCCGCCGAGCGCGCGATGGCCGCCCACGAGGGCGTCGACGAGTGGTACGTCGGCGGGCACTCCCTCGGCGGCGCGATGGCGTGCCGGTACGCCGCCGGGAGCGAGGACGTGTCGGGGCTGGTGCTGTACGGCTCCTACTGCGACGTGGACGTCTCCGGCCGCGCCGACCTCGCCGTGCTGAGTGTCGTCGGGGAGGCTGACGGCGTCCTGAACTGGGCGGCCTACGAGGACTCGCTCGCGAATCTCCCCGGGTCGGCGCGCGTCGCGGTGCTGCCGGGCGTCAACCACACCCAGTTCGGGACGTACACCGGCCAGGACGCCCCCTCGGGGACGACCTACGAGACGGCCCACGAACGGCTGAACGCCGTCGCCGTCCCGTGGTTCCAGAACGAGACGGACACCGTCCGGCTGGCTCGCGGCGGACTGTCGGGCTGACTGCTCGCGTCGCCGCCGAGGCGCGCTACTTCGGGACCCAGACGAGCGGATGGTTCCGCCACATCCACCGCTCCTCGGGCTTGTCGACGACCGCCCAGAAGCTGCGCGGCCACGTCCCGAGCGCGTCGTGGATGGCGCGGTAGGAGAGCGTGCTCTCGCCGTCGACGACGAGGCCGAAGCGCTCGGCGTACCGGTCCGCGTCGACCTCCTCTGGCGGGTCGTCCAGCACGCGGCTGTAGTGCGCGCGACCGAGGTCGTTCGTGTACGTGAGCACGAGGTCGCCGCCCGGCGCCACGGCGTCGTACAGCGACTGGAGCGCGGTCTCGGAGTCGGCGACGTACTCCAGGGTGTGACAGCACGCCACTACGTCGAAGCTCCGACCGGGGTCGAAGTCCGGGAGGACGCCGCGCTCGAACGCGACGTTCTCGACGCCGCGCTCGGCGGCCGCCGTCCGGTTCTCTGCGAGCACCGGCTCGGCGGCATCGTAGCCCACGACCTCGGCGTCGGGGAAGGCGTCGGCGAGCGCGAACGTGAGCGCGCCGCCGCCACAGCCGACGTCCGCAATCGCGTCGGGGCTGCCGCGCTCCGCGGCGAACGCCGGAACCAGGTCGGCGGCGTGGTGGGCGGCGGCGTTCGCGCTCTCCCGGTCCTCGTCGTCGGCGTCCCGCCAGAACGCGCCCCAGTCGATGGTGTCGGGGTGGGTGGGGTCGTCGCCCGTCATCGGAGCGTCTCGAGGGCGTCGAGGGCGGCCGTCCAGGCGTCGCGGTCGGCCTCGGCGGCGCCGGCGGGCGTCCCGCCGTGCACGACCGGTGGGCCGCCATCCTGCGCGGCAGTGGCCCGTTCGGTCGTCGGGTGATAGGGCACGAAGACACCGTGGCCCGCGTCCGGGAAGTGGTGGCGGGTCGCCGTCCCGGCGGCGTCGGCCATCTCGCCAGCGATGGTGTCGGCCATCGGGCCGGCCGGCCAGACGCCGTCGTCGCCGCCAGACACGAGCGCCACGTCGGCGGCGACGTCCTCGACGGGGAGGCGCGCGTCGGCCAGCGCGTCCTCGGGAGCCTGCTCCGCGAAGGCCTCGAACATCGGCCGGAAGCGGACGCCGGTGCCGGTCTCCGCGGGCTCCGCATCGGGGCCCGGGTGCGGCAGCACCGGGAGCGCCTCGCCGCCTACGGCCCACGCCGACGGCGGCGGGCCGTCGCCGTCACCGTCCCCGAACCAGGTGTACGCGCTCGGGGCGTAGGCCACGACGACGCCGACGTCGTCGCGTTCGGCGGCCACGAGCAGCGCGAGTTCGGTGCCGCGGGAGACGCCCACGACGCCAGCGTCGCCGTCGGTCACGTCCTCGCGGGCGTGGAGGTAGTCGAGCGCGTCTCCGGCGTACGACACCGGCACCTCGGCGAACGTCTCGGGGACGGGGCTGGGGCCGCCGACGTACCGGAGCGCGAGCACGACGTACCCCTCGGCGGCGAGCGCCCGGGCCTTCCGTCCCAGCGGCTCACCGCCGGAGCCGTGGAGTGCCAGGACGCTCGGGTGAGGGCCCGATGGCTCGGGGACGTAGAGTTCGCCGGCGACGCCGTCGGTCTCGGGGTCGAGGTCGGTGCGTTCGACGCCCGGCGCGACGCGGCGGGTGACGGTGGTGGACGCGACTGCTTCGCCGTCGACGCGCGCTACCAGGTGGAGGTCGGTGGTGTCGGCGCCGGTGTCGGCGCTCACTGGGTCGTCCGTGGTGCGTTCGGCGAACTGGACGAGCCCCATCGGACAGACGCCGTCGTAGTCGCCCGCGATGGGGGCCTGCTCGGTCAGGTCGACGCGGCCGTCCTCGTCGGCGTCGAAGGTGGCTTCGCTGGCCCACTCGGCACCGAGGTCCGCGAAGTCGGCTTCGAGGGTGACGCGCTGGCCGGGGTCGAGGCCAGCGAGGGTGACGGAGAGCCGGTCGGTGACGTCGGCGGGGTCGGGCGTGACTGTCAGGGTCGGGGCGCTGCCGGAGCCGTCGGCTGGGGGAGTAGCTGTCATGGTGGCGTGGTGACTGCGGAGTGGTCGGCGAACGCTGCGAGCGTTCGCGCCCGTTCTCGGGAGATAGGGGCGCGGAGCAGCAGCTACGAGGAACTGATAGAAGAAGCCAACGATTTAATTACGACGAACTCCTTGCTTAATTATTCACGGCCCGGGGACTTAGTGGTTTTCCCGGACTCGCTGACAAGTCACTCGGCGAGCGGGAGGTTGTACGCCGCCTCGCGCTCCACGACCGCCTCGTGGGTCGCCTCGCACTCGCAGGACACCTCCGAGAACACCGACGGGTCCTGCCGGAGGTCGAAGTCCTTGATGGCCTCCTGGACCAGGTCGTCGCACTCGCCGCAGTTGTGCGGGCCCCGATCGCTCCCGTGGCCGACGGGGTCCGAGACGACGATGGCGTCGACGTCCGCCGTAGACTCCAGCACCTCGGCGACGCTCCAGAGCCACGGCGGCCGGTAGCCGCCCCGGAAGTGCAGTTGGTCGACCATCGTGTACCGCTGGACGTTCGTCGGGTTCATCGAGACGGTGTGGCAGCCCTCGACGTCGGTGCACCGTCGAATCGACGACTCCATGTCCGCGATGGCCTCCGACTCGGAGAGGAACGGCGGCTTCATCAGGAGGTACGCCTTCACGCCCGCGTCGGCCTCGCGGGCCTCCGCGCAGGCGGCCTCGAAGTCCTCGAAGTCGAAGTACTTGTTCACGCAGTCGTGGCGCACCCGGTCGGTCGCCGTCTCCAGGCCCACGGCCACGTCCGTCTCCAGGCCGACGTCGGTGAAGTCCGCGAGCTTCTCGCGCTCCACGAAGTCCGGCAGGCTCTCCACGACGATGCGCTCGCGGTCGGCGAACGTCTCCGCGATGGCCTGCCGGGTCTCCGCGGGCACCTCGCGCTCGTCGAGGAACGACCCGCTCGTGTAGATCTTGATGAGGCCCGCCTGCGCTTCGGCCTCCTCGCGCTCGTGGGCGAGACACTCGTCGATCTGCGCCATCAGGTCCTCGTGGGCGACCGACCCGCCCTCGACGCTCTCGGCGACGTAGCCGCACATCGTGCAGCCGCCGGCCCGCGCCCACCGACAGCCGCCCGTGTTCAGGATGATGGTGAGACTGTCGTAGACGCCGTCCGGCGTGTTGTCCTCGTCCAGCCAGACCCGGGTCGGCTCCCGCGGGTCGTAGTCCTTCGACCCCTTCTCGTCCCGCAGCTCCCGCATCACCTGGTTGTGGGCGTCCATCCCCCGCCCACGCTCGTAGACCTCCGCGCTCGGCTCGCTCATTGCCCGCGAACAGGACTCGCGGGCGTAAAGCGGCTTCGTCTGTCTGCTCGCTCCCCCGTCGGTGGTCGCGACCCGGCCAGGTGACCTGAAGAACTTTACCAGTTCAGTGTGAGGTGCCGACCATGAGCAAGGCGACCTTCGAAGTGTACGAAGACAAGGGCGGAGAGTACCGCTGGCGGCTCGAACACGACAACGGCAACATCATCGCGGACTCCGGCGAGGGGTACGCGTCCAGACAGAAGGCCAAGGAGGGCATCGAGTCGGTGAAGGCCAACGCCGCGGACGCCGAGGTCGAGGACCTCGACTGACGGCCGTCCTGCCTGCTACTCTTGTGGTGTGAGCACGAACCACTAGCCATGGGCATCCGGGGCGCACTCCGGCGAGCGGTCGACTGGCTGGAGCCCCGGCCACGGGTCGTCGACTGGTCGCTGTTCGCGCTCGTCGCCGTCGAAGCCCTCACGGGCTTCGTCTCGTTCACTGTCGGGACGCCCGCCGGCTGGCCGGTGTTCTGGCTCCACCGCGCGCTCGGCGTCGCAATCGTCGGCCTCCTGGCGTTCAAGCTCGCGCGCGTCCGCCGGAATCTCACCGACCCCGGCCGCTGGCGGCGCTCCACTGCGCTCTCGGTGCTCGCCGCCGTGGCCGCGCTCGGCGCGCTCGCGACGGGCGCCGCGTGGGTGTTTGGCCTCGACGTCCGCGTCTCGCTGTGGACGCTCCTGAGCGTCCACGTCGCGTTCGGCTTGCTGCTGCTGGTCGTCGTCCCACTGCACGCAGCCAGCCGGTTCCGGCTGCCGCGTCGCGAGGACGTCGAGGGCCGACGCACCGCCCTCCAGTACACCGCGCTGTTCGTCGCCGGCGCCGTCACGTACCGCGCCCAGCAGGCCGTCAACGCCTTCCTCGACACGGCGGGCGCCGACCGGCGGTTCACGGGCTCCCAGCCCCGCGAGGGCGACGGCAACGGCGCGTTCCCGCCGACCTCGTGGGTGGCAGACGACCCCGAGCCGGTGGACCGCGCGAGCTACCGGCTCGCCGTCACCGGCCGCGTCGCCGACCCGCTCGCCCTCCCGCTCGCAGACGTCGCGAGGGGCGAGACGGAGCGCGCGCTGCTGGACTGCACGAGCGGCTGGTACACCGTTCAGGACTGGCGCGGGGTCCGGGTCGGCGACCTGCTCGACGCGGCTGGCGGCGCGACGGCGGACGCGAGCCACGTGCGGTTCGTCTCCGTGACCGGCTACCGCTGGACGCTCCCGGTCGAGGAGGCTAGGGACGCGCTGCTCGCCACGCACGTCGGCGACGAGCGGCTGAGCCACGGTCACGGCGCGCCGGTCCGCCTCGTCGCGCCCGGCCGCCGGGGGTTCCAGTGGGTGAAGTGGGTCACGCGCGTCGAAGCCCGCGCCGGCCCCGACCCCGCGCAGTGGGTCGTGACGCTGGTCAGCGGCTTCGACTGACTCGGGTCGCCAGCACTCCGAGCGCGGCGCCCGCCGCGTTCGCGAGCGCGTCCAACACGCTCGCCGTCCGGCCCACCGTCGGCTGCACGACTTCGACGCCGGCGCCGAACGCCGTGACCGCGAGCGCGACGCCGACGAGCGCGCGGTCGGTGTCGTCGTCCAGCGCCATCGCAGCGGCGAACGCGACTGCCGCGTACCCGGCGAGGTGGAGGAGTTTGTCGGCGTTCGGCGGGAGCGAGCCGCCGCCGGACGCCGGCACGAGCGACGCCGCGAGCACGACCACGGCGAGTCCCACCGCCCGCCGCGCCCACGGCCGCCGCATCACTCGAAGGCGTCGAGCGCGTCGCCCAGCGGCGGCGCGTCGAACCAGTCGTGGCCCGTGTAGCGGTTCGCGCCCGCGGCGTACAGGTCGGCCGCTGCCCCCAGAATCTCGTCGGGCAGCGGGTCCGGGGACTCGTCGCAGAGCGCCTTCCAGTCCGCGACGCCGCGCTCGTCGGCCTCCTGCTTCGCGGTCTTCACGGCCTCGACCCACTCGGGGTCGGTCTCCTTGTAGAACTGCCGGACGGCCTCCTTCGAGACCTCCCGGTCCTCGAACCGGAAGCGGTTCTCGTCGAACGTTCCGGCGACGTCCGCCACCCGGACCTCGCCGTCGACGTAGAGGCACTCGATCTTGCCGTCCTCGTGGACGAATCCGGTCTCGGCCGCGCGCTCGGTGACGACCTCGTTCACGCGCCGGGCGAGTGCGTCCAGTTCGGCGACGTCCGCCGCTCCGGCGATGCGGTCGGCCTCGGGCTTCGAGAGGTAGCGGTCCTGCTCCTCGTACTTCGTGGAGAACTCGACGACTGTGTCCGGGAGGTCGACCGGCTCGTCGGGCCACTCGCTCGCTTCGAGGCCGATGTCGACGGGGTCACACCGCGACCGCAGACTGGAGCCGACGGGGACGCTGTTCCGGAAGACGACCTCCAGCGGGACGAGGTAGTTCTCGCCAGCCGCCTCGTGGTAGGCACCGTAGTCGTACTGGCCGTCCTGGAACGGGAGGTCGGGGACCTGCGTGAGGCCGACGACCATCTCCGTCGGCGCCTCGGGCGCGTCCGCGAGGGCGACGGTCTCCCCGTCCGGCGTCCGTACGCCCCGATAGTGCGTCGGCACGCCCTCGGCTTCGAGGAGTTCGAAGTTGAACGCGCCCATGGTGCAGAGGCTCGCGCCCTTCCCCGGGATGGAGTCGGGCATCTCGCCCCAGTCGAAGACGGAGTACCGGTCGCTGAACTCGAAGACGCCCCGGCCGAGCGCGTCCCGGGTGGGGTCTGACTCGACGCGGAGGTCCTTGACGCTCGCCATACGCGTACGACCGGGACCACACCCCATCAATCTTTCACTCTCGTGCCCACAACCCCCTCGCTTCGACTGGAGATGTACACGTTTGTGCGGCTCGCGGGGTACCGGTGTGGCAGGACTTTTGTCCGAGCGAGGACACTCACCGGCAATGACAGACGCCGGCGACCTCGACTTCGACGTGGTCCCCGACACCGACCAGTCGTTCGAGAACGCGCTGGCGGCCGCCCGGGACGGCGACCGACTCACCGTCGACGACGGCATCGAACTCATCACGACCGGCACCGACGTCGACGGCATCGACGCCCGGCGGAAGGAACTCGTCCTGGAGGCCGCCGACCGCCGCCGCGCCGAGGTGGTCGGCGACGAGGTGACGTTCGTCGCGAACCTCAACAACAACGTCACCACGGCCTGCAACACGGGCTGCCTGTTCTGCAACTTCAAGGACACCGCCCACCGCTTCGAGGCCGACAACGACGAGGCCCACGCCGGCTTCACGAAGACGCCGGCCGAGTCGAAGGCCGCGGTCGCGGACGCCGTCGAGCGCGGCGTCTCGGAGGTCACCTCGGTCTCCGGCCTCCACCCCGCGTTCGGCCTGAACGAGGCCCACCGCGACGCGCTCGACCCAGACGACCCCGAGCACAACTACAAGCCGCCCGAGGTGTACGAGACCGACCCCACGACGTACGTCGAGCAGATTGCGGCGATGAGCGAGGCCGGCGCGCACGTCCACTCCATCACGCCGGAGGAAGCCCACCACGCCCAGCGCGGGGTCGAGTGGGGCTACGACGAGGTCTACCAGACGCTCGCCGACGCCGGCCTCGACACCGTTCCGGGCACCGCCGCCGAGATTCTCGTCGACGAGGTCCGGGACGTCATCTGCCCGGGGAAGATGACCACGGACGAGTGGGTCGCCGCGATGGAGGCCGCCGCGGACGCCGGCCTCCCGATGACCTCGACCATCATGTACGGCCACGTCGACAACGCCGCCCACCGCGTCCAGCACCTCGACGTGGTCCGTGACCTCCAGGACCGCACCGGCAACATCACGGAGTTCGTGCCCCTCTCGTTCGTCCACGAGCAGACGCCGCTGTACGAGCGCGGCGTCGTCGACTCGGGCGCCAGCGACGCCGAGGACGAACTGATGATCGCCGTCTCGCGCCTGTTCCTCGACAACGTCGACCACATCCAGTCCTCCTGGGTGAAGTTCGGGGACGCGAAGGGCCTGAAGCTCCTGAACTGCGGCGCCGACGACTTCATGGGCACCATCCTCAGCGAGGAGATCACCAAGCGCGCGGGCGGTCAGCACGGCGAGTTCCGCTCGGTCGCCGACTACGCCGACATGATATCGGCCATCGGCCGCACGCCCGTCGAGCGCTCCACGGACTACACCGAGCGCCGCGTCGTCGACCCGGACGCCGACACCCTCGGCCCCCGACTCGGCCCGGAGGCCGACGGCACCCCGCTCGTCCCAGAGCGCGCCGACCGCCACCGGGACGCCGCGAGCGCCGACGACTAGCATGATGAGCACTACCCACGCCGCGATGGGGGTCTGCTTCGCCGCACTCGCGCTCCCCGTCGCACCCGAGTTCGCCGTCCCCGCCGCCCTGGGCGCCATCGCGGGCGGCATCTTCCCCGACCTCGACGTCGCCGTCGTCGCCCACCGGAAGACCCTGCACTTCCCGGAACACTACTGGCTCGTCGTCCTCGCCGCGTTCCCCGTCGCCGCCGCCCGACCGAGCGCGCTCACCGTCGGCGCCGCGTTCTTCGCGCTCTCCGCCGCCGTCCACTCCGTCAGCGACGCGTTCGGTGGCGGCCTCGGCGCCCGACCCTGGGCCAACGACGACCAGCGCGGCGTCTACTCCCACCACCGCGGCGAGTGGATCGCTCCCCGCCGCTGGATTCCCTACGACGGCTCACCGCGGGACCTGCTCGCCGCCGCCGTGCTCTCGCTGCCCGGCCTCCTGCTGTACGACGGTCTCGTCCGCGACCTCTCGGCGCTGATGCTCGCCGTCTCCGCGGTCTACGTCCTCGTCAGGAAGCCCATCGGGAACTTCGCCGAGCGCCACGACCTCTGAGCGAGCGGGCCGACGTCGGCCAGACTCAGTCCGCGAGCACCGACCGGTACCGCTCGCCCTCCCGGATGGCCTCGCCGATGCACTCGCTCACCCACTCGTTCTCGACGCCCTCGTCGGGCAGGAAGTGCTCGTAGACGGGGAGGCGCTCGCGCAGCGGCACGCCGCCGTGGTCCGCGATGGCCTCCAGTTCCTTGACCGCGGGCCACGCGTAGTCGGGGTTGATGTAGTCCTCGGTGACCGGGGAGACGCCGCCGAGGTCCTCGACGCCGCAGTCGAGCAGCGCGCGGGCGTCGGCGAGGTTCGGCGGCACCTGGACGGCCACCTCGTCGGGGAGGACGCCGCGAGCCATCGCGACGGCCCGCCGCATCGTCGCCTCGCTCGGCGGGTCGCCGTCCCAGCGCTCGTTCGGACTCACGGGCTGGACGATGACCTCCTGGACGTGGCCGTAGCGCTCGTGGAGTGCCCGGATGGCGAGCAGGCTCTCCGCGCGGTCCCGCCAGTCCTCGCCGACACCGACCAGGACGCCGGTCGTGAACGGGACGCCGAGTTCGCCCGCCGTCCGGATGGTGTGGAGGCGCTGGCCGGGGTTCTTCGCCCGACTCCCCGAGTGCGCCCGGACGTCCGCCGTCGTCTCCAGCATCACGCCCATCGAGGCGTTCACGTCCGCGACCAGTTCCATCTGCTCGCGGGTCTGGTCGCCGGGATTCGCGTGCGGCAACAGCCCTTCCTCCAGTGCGATTTCGCAGGCCTCCCGGAGGTACTCGTGGATGGAGCCGTGGCCCCACTCGGCGAGCTGGTCGTGGACGGCGGTGTAGCGGTCGTCGGGGTCGTCGCCGAACGTGAACAGCGCCTCCGTGCAGCCCGCCTCCGCGCCCGTCCGGCAGGCCTCCCGGACCGCCTCGGGGCTCATCAACTCGGCCTCCCCGGGAACGTCGTAGTACGTGCAGTACGTGCAGGTGTACCTGCAGGCCGTCGTCAGCGGCAGGAAGACGTTCCGCGCGAACGTCAGCTCCTCGGCGGGCTCGACGTCTTCGGGCTCGAGGGCGAGCGCGCTCTCGACCGCACGCTCCGGAATGTCGACGTCGACGCCGTACTCGTCGGCGCCGGGAATCTCGGTCACGGCTCGACCTCGGGGTCCTCGACAGCCGCCACCGGTCCGTCCGGCCGGTAGACGTCGTAGTTCCGCGCGACGAACGTCCCGTATCCGACGGCGATGGCGGCGCCCAGCACGGCCGTCCGCGCCAGCCCACCGACGTCGGGTCCGAGCAGGGCGACCGCTCCCACGGCCGCGAGCACGCCGCCGGCGGCGCCCGTCAGTGCGAAGTCGGCCGCGAGCGCACCCGGCGGCTTCTCCTGCAACTGCTCCGTCCGGGCGTTGCTCCCCAGCGGCGTGTAGGCGTCCGCCAGCCCGAGCACCGCGGGCACCACCGCCCCCGCCGCGGCCGTCGTCGCCACCCACCGCGGCACCCCGACCGCGCCCAGCACCGTCACGAGCGCGACGAACAGCACCACGGCGAGCGCGCCGACGCCCGCCAGCGCGCCGAGCGCCCGCGCGAGCGCACTCCAGTTCATACCCACCCGTCGGGTGTTCGACCGCTTAGGCGTTGGGTTCGACCACCGGCTCGCCGTCCCGGACTGCGAGCACGTAGCCCGCGTCCGCGAGCCACTCGCTCGTCCGGCCGCCGCCGTGCACGAGCACGTCCACGAGGTCGTCCTCGTCGTCCACGTCGACGGCCAGCCGGAACGAGTCGACGACGGCGACGTCGAGGTCGGCGCGCTCGGCGGCCGCTCTGTGGTCCTGGAACGACGCCCCGTGGTAGTTCACCGAGAAGCCCGGCTCGCGCACCACGAGGGCGTTCGTCCCGCCGGACGTCCCCGGCGCGAGCGCCACGTCGCCGCCCGCGTCGAACAGCCGGCCGACAGCCTCCGGCGTGGCGAGCGCGAGGTCCGCCATCACCACCGCCACCGGCAGGTCGCCGTCTATCTCGTCCTGGACGACGGCCGAGAGCGAGCGGTCGTCGACCGAGACGGGCGCGCCGACGTCTGCGTCAACGGGAGCGGTCGCGAGAATCTCGGGCTCCCCGCCGGCGCTCCGGACGGCGTCCAGAACGTCCGCGAGCATCGCGGCAGCGAACTCGCGTCGCTCCTCGACGTCGAGAACGGGAGAGAGACGAGAGTTCGGATTCCGAGGGTCGAACGGCACGACCGTCCGCATCAGCCCAGCTTGTCGTAGGTGTCCCGCTGCTGGAGGTACCAGTAGACGCCCCCAGCGACGACCAGCACAAGCACCAGACCCACACCGCCGTACAGCAGCAGCTGGGTCTGCTCGGCGGAGCTCGCCGCGCTGTTCGCGGTCGACTCCGCTTCCTCGGCGTTACCGACCGCCTGCTCGAAGTTCCCGGTGTTGTAGAACTCCACGGCGTCCTCGAGGTCGCCCTCGGCGCCGCTCACGCTCGCCCCGCCGGACTGCGCGCTGTCGATGGCGTCACCGGCGGCGTCGATGGCCGTCCGGGCCTCCTGGCTCTCGGACGTGTACGGCCGGAACTCGAACGACTCGCCGATGGCGTTCGTCGACCCGCCCTCCTGGGTCTGCTCGAAGGACGCGTACGTCAGCGTCTGGGCCGGGTCGTAGCTCCACTCGAACGTGGAGGCGTCCGGCACCGTGCCCTCGATGCCGACCTCGACGCGCGTCACGCCGGAGGACGCCTGAAGCTGGTAGGTCATCTCCTGACCCGTCAGCGTCTCCTCGTTCACCTGATTGCCCGCGTTGTCGAACGTCGTCACCTGCCAGGTGACCTCCGTCAGGTCAGTCTGCGCGCGCAGCGTCCACTCCTCGTAGTCGCTGAACGGTTCGGTCACCTCGAACGTCGTCGACTGCTGTTCCCCGACCTGCGCCGTGCCCGGCGCGTCCCCGTCGACCGACACCGCGGCGACCGGAACCGCGGCGACCGCGAGCAGCACAACGACGGCGAGGACGGCCCCGAGCTCAGAATAGCGGCTCGAGTTCATCCTCGTCGTCTTCGACTAAGTCCTCCAAGTTATCTTCGCTTTCTTCGCGGATCTCGTCGATGTTGTCCTGGGCCTCGATGGCGACCTCCTGTAGCTCCTTGATGCGCGGGACGTTGTTCACGCCCGACAGCAACACCACGGAGGCGACCTGCTGGGAGTTCGGCACGGGGTAGTCGCCACCCCGGACCTCCATCGAGCCGGTCTGCTCCTCGAGCCACTTCCGGCCGCGCTCGATGCCTTTCCGGTTCAGGTACTTCGGCGGGCCGGCTGTGACGAGCAGCGCGCGTTCCGCGCCCTCGATCTCGCAGGGGAGCGTGAGCCGACCGAGCGCCGCCTTCCGGACGAGGCTCGTGATGCGGTTCGTCGTCGAGGCGGAGTCCTCGACGGGGTCGTCGTCGCCCTTGAACCGCGAGAGCAGCCCGCCCCCGCTGCCGCCGTCGTTGTCGACGGTCTCCGAGGCGTAGCCGATGGTGGAGACGCCGCCGCCAGCGAGCGTGTTGATGATCTCACTGGAGTCCACGACGGACTCGGCGACGTCGCCGCCCTGCTCGACCTCCCCCGCGCCGAAGAGGATGCCGAACCGGGTGACGATCTCCTCGTTGATCTCGTCGTAGCCGCCCTGGACGGACTCGCCGGATTTCCGCCAGGCGTCGTTGTCGAAGACGAGGAGGTTGTCGACCTCGCGGACGAACGTCTGGAAGGACCGCGCCGCGTTCAGCGTGTAGATGCCGCCCTCGTCGCTCCCGGGGAGCACGCCGAGGCCGTAGACGGGTTCGGTGTAGATGCGCTTGAGGTGTTTCGCGATGACGGGCGAGCCACCGGAGCCGGTGCCACCACCGAGCCCCGAGATGACGAGGAACGCGTCGACCTCGTGGACGGGAATCGAGTCGATGGCACCCTGCACCTCGTCGATGTCCTCCTCGGCGATTTCCGCGCCGAGCTCGTTGTCCGCGCCCACCCCGTGTCCCTTCACGCGGGACTGACCGATCAGGACGCGGTTCTCTTTCGGCACGTGCTCCAGACCCATGAGGTCGGCCTTGGCGGTGTTGACGGCGACAGCGGCGCGCACGATGCCCGACCCGTGGCGCTTGTCGTACTCGATGAACTTATCGAGTATTTTCCCGCCCGCCTGACCGAACCCGATCATTGCGAGTTTCATACGGAACCCTTTGCCAAAGTAAAGCGCCAACGGCTGTATAAGCCTTTTGCAGACGGCTGTCCGACGGTAACCGCTCCTTACTCGTTTTCGAGCGATAGCGGGCGTGAAAACGTCAATCGCGCGATAGCGGAGGTGGCGCTTACTTACCCTCCTTTAAATTTAATGGCCGACTACCGACGTTTGAGTGCCCCGTACTGTCACTTAAGGGCCGCCTACTCGCGGTCAGTGGACCGCGAGATAGTCCCCGAGCGTCGTCAGTGACGCGGGGTCCACGCCGAACGCCGCGACGTCGTTGTCGGCGACCGTGTTGTCGAGTTTCAGCGACCGGTACTGGTCCGACCCCATCGGCACGAACGGCAGGGGGTCCGCGAGCGTCAGTCCGATGGCGGCCAGCGGCATCGGCACCGACAGCACGCGCACCGACTTCCCCTCGGCGCGGTAGGCGAGTCGTGTCACCGCCGCGAGTGTCAGCACCTCGGGCCCCCCGATCTCGTAGGTCTCTCCCCAGTGGGTCTCGTCCTCGACGGCGTCCGCGAGCATCGGCACGAGGTCCTGCACCCAGATGGGCTGGAACTTCGACTTCCCGCCGCCCGGCAGGCCTGTCACGTACGGCGTCGTCAGCGTCTTCGTGAACGACACGAACTCGCCGCCCTCGCCGAAGATGACGGACGGCCGGAAGATGGTGTACGCCAGGTCCGAATCTCGGACCACGTCCTCGGCTTTGCCCTTCGCCCGGAGGTAGGCGGTCGGCCCGTTTGAATCGGCGTCCAGCGCGGACATCTGGAGGATGTACTCGACGCCTGCGGCCTCGGCCGCCCGCACGACGTTCTCCGTACCGCCGAGGTGGACCTCCATGTGCCGGCGGTCGCCCTGCTTGGGCTTGAACAGCGGCGACAGCGCCACCAGATTCACCACGGCGTCGTGGCCCTCGACGGCCTCCGCGACCGAGTCGTAGGCCGTCACGTCCCCGACCGCGCGGTCGACGCTGTCGGGGAGGTCCGCGTCCCCGGGCGACCGGGCGAACGCCGTCACGTCGTGTCCTCGGTCGTCGAGTTCCCGACACACGTGCGTCCCGATGAATCCCGTCCCGCCAGTGACCAACACGTCCATGACCTGATACAGGGTCGCTACCTCCCTAAAAGTATGCCACGGGGCGAGCTACTCGGTGTCGACCCGCGGGTCGAGGTAGCCGTAGCAGGCGTCCTGGAGCAGCGACCCGACGACGCCCACGAGCACGAGCACCATCGTCGTCCCGATGATGAGTGGCATGTCGCGCCGGCGGACGGCCAGGAGGCTCGCGCCCGCCAGCCCCTCGATGTTCAGCACGTCCTCGACGACGTAGATGTTCAACAGCAACACGCCCAGCAGTTCGGTCGCCGACAGCGTGACAATGGGCAGCGAGGCGTTCCGGAGGACGTGGCGGGCGACCCGGAGCCGACCCGCGCCCTTCGCGCGCAGCAGCTTCACGAAGTCCCGGCCGGTCTGTTCGAGGCTCGCCACCCGCGCGAACCGGACCTGGGCGGCGAGCAGACTCACCGCGACCGTCGCCGTCGCCACGAGGTGGCTGTCGATGTGGGTGTCGACCCAGTACCGGTGGATGAAGACGGACGACACCTCCTGCCACTGGCCGCCGGTCGTGTAGGCGACGAGCACGACGAACACGAACCCGGGAACGCCGAGCAGGACGTAGGAACTGAGACGCACCGCCCAGTCGAAGCCCTCGGACCGGGCGAGCGCCGCGGCGAGCCCCAGACCGACGCCCAGCAGCACGGCGAGTGCGACGCCCGGGAGGACGTACCCGAGGGTGGTCGGCACCTGGGCGGCGAGCACGTCCCAGACCGGCTCCTCGTAGGCGAAGGAGAACCCCCACTGGAGCGTACCGACGTTCACCAGCCAGTCGACGTAGCGCTCGACCAGGGGCTCGTCGAGTCCCCTGGCCTGAACGAACGTCCGTTCGAGTTGCGCGAGCTGCTCGGGGCTGGCGCGCTCCCAGTACTGGGCGTACCCGAGCCGGCCGCCGAGCGCCGTGTTCGGCGTGAACACCACGAGCGCGAACGTCAGCGACACGACGGCGTACACCGAGAACGCGGCGAGTGCGACCCGTCGCGCGAGGTAGCGCGCGAGCGTCACACCGACCACCGGTGGAGGGGCGGTTCGCGTGGCGACGGCGGCGCGCGCCGCGGGGAGTCGATGCTACTCTGGGTGGAGGGGAGGGCGGCCATCGGTCGAGCCGTTGTCACGAACCCACCAAAGCGTTTGGCCGAGTTCGTCCGGCGGTCGGTGGATACCCGAAGCCGTTTGTACGTCGCTGTCCGTCTCTGGTGTATGCTCGTCACCCTGGAGGGCATCGACGGTAGCGGGAAGACGACGGTCTGGGAGGCGCTCCGGGACGCCCGCGGCGACGGCTTCACGTTCACGAGCGAGCCGACGGACTCGTGGTACGGCGAGGCCGTCCGGCGCTCCGAGGCGGAGGCCGACGCCGACCCGCTCGCCGAACTGTTCCTGTTCACCGCCGACCACGCCGACCACCTCTCCAGCGTCGTCGAACCCGCGCTCGCGGACGGCGACGTCGTCGTCTCCGACCGCTACACCGACTCCCGGTACGCCTACCAGGGCGTCGCTCTGGAGGGCGAGGTCCCGCGCGCGATGGAGTACATCCGCGGCATCCACCAGCCGTGGACGCGCCCCCCGGACCTCACGCTGTACTTCGACGTCGACCCCGAGACCGGCGCCGCGCGCTCCGGCGCGACGAACAAGTTCGAGCAGACCGAGTTCCTCGCCGACGTCCGCGAGAACTTCGAACAACTGATCGAGTACGACCCCGAGCGCTTCGTCCGCATCGATGCCACCCAGCCGCCCGAGACCGTCATCGAGGCCGCCGAGGACGTGCTCGGTCGCGTACTCGACGATGCCTGACGACCGGGGTGACGACGACCGCGACGGTCGCTCCGCAGACCCGGACCGCGACGACGACGACCGCGGCTTCTCGTTCTCGCTGCCGCCCATCCGCCTGCCGCCGATGTTTCCGGAGCGGTTCCGCGTGCTGTGGCCGGGCGGCGGCGACGGCCCGACCGCGCGCGCCTCGCGGCTGACAGCGGCGGCCGCGCTCGTCGCGTTCGACCTCGTGGACGCCGCGCTCGCGCTCGCCGTGGACGTCCCCGTGGTCGCTGCCGCCCGCGTCGTAGCCGGTGCGGTCGTCGCGGCGGGCGCGTTCGGCCTCCCCGGTCTCCTGTACGCCGCAGAGGGGGCAGCGGTGCTCGGTGGAGTTCCAGAACTCACTGTCTTCCCGACGCTGACGCTGCTACTGGCCGTTCGGCTGGTCCGGTAGCTCCTCGAGTTCCTCGGGCGACGGCATCCAGAACAGGTCTATCGACCACCCGAGGAAGAACGGGAACGCCCACGTGACGACGATGAGCTGGCCGGGGTCCGAGAACGCGCCGGCGCCGAGTCCGAGCGCGCCGAACACGAGCGTCGTCGGTACGTAGACGAGCGGGAGCAGGACGAACGTGTAGACGAGCGACCCCCACCGGGTGCTGAGCGTGACGCGGAAGTAGCGCGCGCCGAACGCCGCGATGGCGGTGTGCACCAGCACGATGAAGGCGACGCCGGCGGCGGTGACGGCCGAGACCATGGTCGACCGTAGTCGCTCGTGGGGCTTTTCGCTATCGGTAAGTAGTTGCCCGCTGTGGCACCCGACATGCACCGCGTTATCGGGGAGCGCGACCTGTCGTCGGCAGATCTGAGCGAGGACGAGGCGCGCGACGTGCTCCGGGACATGGTCCGCGCACGGCACTTCGACGAGCGCGCGCTCGCGCTCCAGCGCCGCGGCTGGATGCCCGGCTACCCGCCGTACAAGGGCCAGGAGGGCTCGCAGGTCGGCGCCGCTCACGCCATGGCCGACGACGACTGGCTGTTTCCGACGTACCGCTCGAACGCCATGCAGCTCGCGCGAGGCGTCCCCGCAAGCGACGTCCTGCTGTTCCGTCGAGGTCACGCCGAGTTCACCTCCGACCACGACGTCAACAACTTCGCGCAGGCGGTCCCCATCGCGAGCCAGATTCCCCACGCCGTCGGCGCCGGGATGGCGATGGACTACGAGGGCGAGGACACCGCCGCCGTCGCGTACTTCGGCGACGGCGCGACCAGCGAGGGCGACTTCCACGAGGCGATGAACTTCGCGGGCGTCTTCGACGCGCCCGTCGTCTTCTTCTGCGAGAACAACAGCTGGGCCATCTCGATGCCGCGGGAGCGCCAGACCGCCAGCGACTCCATCGCCGTCAAGGCCGAGGCGTACGGCTTCGAGGGCGTCCAGGTCGACGGCAACGACCCGCTGGCAGTCCACGAGACCGTCTCCGAGGCGCTGGCGGACGCCCGCGCCGGCGAACCGGTGCTCGTGGAGAGCCTGACCTACCGGCAGGGCGCCCACACGACGAGCGACGACCCGGACCGCTACCGTCCGGAGGACGAGGGCCTCCCGGAGTGGCGGACTGCCGACCCCGTCGACCGCTACGCAGACTACCTCCACGAGCAGGACGCGATAGACGAGGACTTCGTCGAGGACTGCTTCGACGAGGCGAGGGCCGAGATCGACGACGCCGTCGACGCCGCCGAGGCCGTCGGCGAGCCAGACGTCGACGAACTGTTCGACTACGTGTTCGCCGAGCGCACGCCCCGGATGGACGCCCAGAAGGCGTGGCTCGACGAGTGGCTCGAAGACCACGACCCCCAGGAGATGGAGTTTTGAGACGGCCGACGCAGCTCGTGAAGTCGGCCGGAGGCGTTTTCACGGCGCGCGGCGACGCCTCGAATATGCGCCGCCGCCGGTTCCTCGCGACGACCACCGCCCTCTCGACCGGAGTGCTGACCGCCACAGCGGGCTGTACCGGCGGCGAGTCAGGACCGTCGACAGCGCGCCTCGACGAGCTCTGGTTCGTGAACTCTGCCGACGACGGCTGCGACGTCTCGGCGACCGTCACGGACACCGCCGCCGACGGCGAACCCACAGTGTACGAGACGTCGTTCCGCCTCGGCCCGGCGCCGTCGGACCAGGACCCTATCGGGAACGTCACCCGCAACCCCGGACTGGACGGTCCCGGCGCGTACGTCGTCGAGGCGACCGTTGGCGACGAGCCGATGACGGTCGACACGACCGAGCACGTGGCGGAGGCCGGCGACTGCGTACTCGCGAAGTTCGAGCGCTCGCTCGGCGGGACCGTCCACTCGGTCCCGCTGACCTACGACCGCTGCTGATTCGTCGCCTCCACTCCCGCACTCAGGCCGCCGCCAGCGAGATGTACGTCTTCGTGTCGGTGACGCCGGGGACGGTGCCGACCTCTTTCGAGACGGTCTGAAGGACGTTCCCCACCTCGTCGCCGCCGACCTCCGCGATGACGTCGTAGCGGCCCGCGACCACGTGGGCGTCCTCGACGCCGTCCAGGCGGCCGAGTTCGTCGCAGACGTCGGTGGCGGCGCCCGCCCCTGCCTTCACCATGATGAACGCGTGAACCATGCCCTCGGGTAGGACGCCCGCCAGCAAAAGTGTTGTCGCGTGCCAACACGGCACAAACCTATTTGACGTGTCACGACCTACGGAGCCTCATGAACATCGTCATCATCGGCGCCGGCCGCGTCGGCTCCCGGACGGCGCGCGTCGTCGCCAACGAAGGCCACGACGTGACGCTCGTCGAACGCGACTACGACAAGGCCGAACGCGTCCGCAACGAGGGCTTCGACGTCGTCGAGGGCGACGGCTCAAGCGAGGACGTGCTCACCGAAGCCGGTCTCGGCTCCGCAGACGCCTGCGGCGCCCTCACCGGCGACCTCAACACCAACTTCGTCGCCTGCATGGTCGCCAACCACCACGGCTGCCGCACCGTCCTCCGCATCGACGAGGACTACCGCGAGGAGATCTACCGCAAGTACGCCGACGAAGTCGACGAGATCGTCTACCCCGAACGCCTCGGCGCCATCGGCGCCAAGAACGCGCTCCTCGGCGGCAACGTCACCGCCATCGCCGACCTCGCCGAACACCTCCAGATCGTCCAACTCACTGTCACCCAGGACGCCCCCATGCGCGGCTACACCTTCAGCGAACTCGAGCTCCCCTCCGGCGCCCGCTTCCTCGCGTTCGCCAAGAAGGACGGCACGCTCACCCTCCCCCGGCCCGACGACACCCTCGAAGTCGGCGACCGCATCGCCGTCCTCGCCGAATTCGAAGCCCTCGACAACGTCCGCCAGATACTCGTCGGCAACGACGCCCGAACGGAGGCGATGTAGATGGTCACCGCCTACGTCATGGTGAAAGCCAACACCGGCGAAGCCGACCGCCTCCTCGACGAAATCTCCAACATCGACGGCGTCACCGACGCCCACATCGTCGCCGGCGACGTCGACATCATCGCCAAAGTCCACGTCGACGCCCCCGCCGACGTCAAAGAAATCGCTGCCACCACCATCCAGAACATCTCCGGCGTCGAAGACACTGAGACGTACATTTCCATGTAGTACCTTTTGCTGCGCTCCTTCGAGCGCTCCGCGCTCTCAGTCGCTGGCAAAAGCTACGCTAAAAGCCGTTGTCACCACCGTCAGAGCATAGCTCTGACGAGCTCTCGTTCGCCGTCGGCTCACGAGAACCCCTACCGGGGGTTCCTCGGCCGCCGCTCCCTCCGGTCACGGCGTGAACCGCGACCCTTCCGGGTCCTTCGGACCGCTCGGGTCGCGGACGCTATCAGACAGATTGACTCACGGCTCGCAAGCACCGGCGAGCGAGTGGTTCGAAGAACCCGAACGAAGCGACCGAGCGCACCGCAAAACGTGCGTTAGAGGGGCGTGCCGTCCGTGCTCTGGGCGTTCTGGGCGGCCTGCTCGCGCATCTGCTGGACCTGCTCGACGTAGTCGTAGCCGGGGACGACGCCTTGGAACCACGTCCCCTCGACGTAGTTCACGAGGGCGAGCGCGTCCTCTGCGGCCTTCCCCGAGCGCGGGACCATCGTGAGTTCGACCGTGATGCCGCCGCCCTCCCGGGAGACGCTCTCGACCTCGACGTCGTCGGCGAGCGTGACGCTGTCGGCGCCCTCGACGCGCCGCTCGAACGTGTCGTACCAGCCGTCCTCGACCACGTCCGCGACGTCGTCATTGGTCGCGGCGTCCAGCGTCGGCACCACGACCACGACGTCGACGACGCCGTCCCGGACGGTGACCGTGGCGTCCCAGTCGTTCGTCGTCGGTGCGAACACCTCGCCGTCCTCCCCGCCTCCCTCCGTGCGCTCGAAGCGCCCGTTCGCCTCGAACTCGCCAACTACGTCACTCATTGGACGGAGACAGGGCTCCTGGCCGCTTGGGCGTTGTGTTCCGCCGGCTATACGTACCGGCGCCGACGACTCAACCGCGATGACGGACCAGCCCCGCCGCCTGGGGAAGGCGCTCGCGCTCGTCGCCGTCGGCGGGTTCGTGGGCGCGACGCTGCGGTGGGCGGTCTCCCTGCTCGCGCCCGGACTCCCGGGCACGCTGGCCGTGAACGCCGTCGGGAGCCTCGCGCTCGGCTTCCTCGTCTACGAGGCCGTCGGCACCAGCGCGCTCGCCGACGAAGCCCGCACGCTGCTCGGCACGGGCTTCCTCTCCTCGCTGACGACGTACAGCACGTTCGCGGTGGAGAGCGCGAGTGTCGCGCCCCCCCTCCTGGTCGCGAACGTCGCCGCGAACTACGGCCTCGGCTTCGCCGGCGTGCTCGTCGGCCGCGCGCTCGCCGTCCACTACGGAGGTGGGTCGTGATGGAACTCCCGCTGCCGGCGACCGTTCTCGTCGGTCTCGGTGGTGCGCTCGGCGCGGTCCTCCGGTGGAGCGTCGGCGAAGCCATTCGGGTCGAGGGCTACCCCGCGAGCACGCTCGCCGTGAACGTCCTCGGGACGTTCGCGCTCGCCGCGCTCACGTTCGCCGCCGTCGGTGAGGACGCGATGCTACTGTTCGGAACGGGCGCCTGCGGCGCGTTCACGACGTTCTCCTCGTTCAGCGTCGACGTCGTCGGCCTCGTCGAGAACGACCGCTACGGTACGGCGGCGCTCCACGCGCTCGGGAATCTCGTCGGCGCCGGCGCCGCGATTGGTCTGGCGTGGCTGCTCGTCGGCTGACCGCACCCCGCCTCCGGAGGACTGAAGGCACATTCCCGGAAATCTCGAAGTGATGACCATCGACTGGAGCGCGGTCACCCACGTCACGAAGGTGGACCCGGCCGAGCCCCTGCCCGGGGATCTCTCCGTGCTCGGCCATACGGACCTCGTGCTCGTCGGGGGCTCCGACGGCGTCACGGAAGCGAACTCCCTGGACGCCATCGAGCGCATCAAGGCCGACTTCCCCGACCTCCCGGTCTGCCAGGAGCCCTACAGCGGCAGCCACGTCTCGAAGAAGACCATCGAGGCCGCCGACCGCCTCGCCGTCCCCGCCGTCTACAACGGCGACGCCGAGAACTTCGTCGACAAGCACGTCGACTTTTTCACCGAGGTCGGCCGGAAACCCCAGGCGCTCACCGGCGCGAGCATCCCGCTCGTCGGTGACCTCGTCGAGTCGAAGGCCCGAGAGGCCGTGAGCGCGCTCACCGAGAAGGTGCTCGCGGAGGGCTACGTCGTCCAGAACCTCGACTCGAAGGCCGCCGCGGAGTCCGGCGTCGACGAATGCTACTCGCCCGAGCAGGTCGCGGGCGCCGCGCTCGCCACCGAGTCGTTCTTCGATTTCCCCGTCTTCTACGTGGAGTACTCGGGCACCTACGGCGGCCCCGAGGACGTTGAAGCCGCCGCCCAGTACCTCGACGACACGACACTGCTCTACGGCGGCGGCATCCAGCGCGCCGCCCAGACGGAGGAGATTCTCGACGCGGGCGCGGACGCCGTCGTCGTCGGCGACATCTTCCACGACGACCCCGAGCGCTTCCTCGACACCATCCCCTGACTACTCGTGAGCGAGCCAGAGCCGCGAAATCTCGCCATCCACGACTCGGTAGACGCCGACTGCGTCCATCTCTTCGCCACTCTGCTCGATGCGCTCGTGGTCCACGACGTACTCCCCGAGCGCGATGCGGTCCAGAATCTCCACCTCGGGTGACGCTGTCTCGAACAGGTCGCCGTAGAACTCTCGTATCTCGCCTTCGCCGACCGCCATCGGCTCCTCGCCTTCGAACCCCGTGACGACCGCATCGTCGGCGAACGCCGCGACGAACGCCTCGACGTCGCCGTCGTTGTACGCCGCTACCTGGCGGACCACCACGTCCTCTGGCGAATCGCTCGACATGCCCGACGCCTCTCCTCCACGACTGTTGAAACCTCGGCCTTATCTGTGGAGTCGAGACACCGACGGAGAGCGTCCGGCGACCGAGCGGTCCGAAGGACCCGGAAGGTCGCCGGTTCACCGAGCGCGAACGGAGTGAGCGCTCGGGCCGAGGAACCCCCGGTAGGGGTTCTCGTGAGCCGACGGCGAACGAGAGCTCGTCAGAGCTATGCTCTGACGGTGGTGACGACGGCTTTTAGCGTAGCTTTTGCCAGGGAGCGAGCGAAGCGAGCGACCGCAGCAAAAGGTACATGCGAGGGGCGGGATTCGAACCCACGTACCCCTACGGGAGCGGGTCTTAAGCCCGCCGCCTTTGGCCGCTCGGCCACCCTCGCGTGCTGTGGTGGTGGCCGTGGGGAGAAGTCGGTTACGGTCGGGCCTCCTACCAGTCGACGGAGAGCGTGCCGTCGCCGTGGGGGTCCGGTGAGATCTCCTCGTCGGTGCGGCGGTCGACGACGTGGATGACGCCGTCGCCCTTCTTCGCGGGGCAGGCGTCGGCGGCGTCGATGTTGTGCTGGAGGTCGTCCTCGTCGAAGAAGTACGCGACGGGGTCGGCGAGGCCGGTGGAGATGTCCATCTCCCAGTTGGCGGAGACGGCGGCGCACTTGCCCGCGCCGAAGCACTTGTTCGCCTCGAAGATTATCTTGTAGGGGGCGTCCTCGACGGGTGGGGCGTCCGCCTCGCCGATGTCGCTCGGGTCGACGGCGGTGTCGGCGTCGCTCATCGCTTCGAGGTTGGGAGCGACCGCTCTTTCGGCTTTCGGTCGGCGAGAAGCTTGGGACGCCCGCGGCGGCGTCAGTCGTGGATCTCGATGCGGTCGATGGTGACGTCGGTCGTCGGCTGGTCGTTGGCGTCCGTCTCGACGTTGCCGATGGCTTCGACGACGTCCATGCCGTCCGTGACCTTCCCGAAGACGGCGTGACGGCCGTCGAGGTGCGGCTGGGCGTCGAGGGTGACGAAGAACTGGCTGCCGTTCGTGTCGGGGCCGGAGTTCGCCATGGAGAGCACGCCGGGGCCGTCGTGGGTGAGGTCGTCGTGGAACTCGTCCTCGAACTCGTAGCCGGGGCCGCCGCGACCGGTGCCGGTCGGGTCGCCGCCCTGGATCATGAAGCCCTCGATGATGCGGTGGAAGCTGACGCCCGAGTAGAGGGAGTCGCCCCGGATTTCGCCGCTCTCGGGGTCCTCCCAGGTGACCGTATCCGGCGCGGGGTCGGCGTCCGCGGCGGGGTCGTGGCGCGCGAGGTTGAGGAAGTTCTCGACTGTTCGGGGGGCGCGGTCGTCGTACAGTTCGACGTCGAAGGCGCCCTCGCTGGTGTGGACGGTGGCTTGGACAGTCATGCGTGTCTCTGCAGTCGTCGCGCCGCCAGAAAAAGCCTCCCTAGTCGTCCGGTCGGCGGCGGCAGCACTCGCCGTGCTCGTCCGAGCCGACGCCGGACCACGCCACCGCTCTCGACGTGGTCAGAACGCGCAGAGGTCCGCGAGCAGGTGTTCGGCGCTGCCGTCCGAGATGACGTGTTCGGCCTCGTCGATGCCGTCGTCGAGGCTGGTGACGTCGCCGCGCGCGTACATGCGCAGCGCGGCGTTCACGAGCACCGCGTCGCGGAACTGGTCGGTGCGCTCGCCCGAGAGCACGTCGAGCGTGATGTCCGCGGAGTCGGCCGCGACGTCGTCGACGTGGAGGTCCTCGGTCTCGAAGTCCATCCCGTACTCCGGCGTCTCGATGGTGAAGTCCTCCATGTCCGAGCCCTCGTCCCACTCGGCGACGGTGGTGGAGCCCGGGCGGACGTCGTCGTACCCCTCCATCCCCTGGAACATGAGCACGCGCTCGAAGCTCGCGTGCTCGCTCTCGCGGACGGTCTCGACCATCTTCTCGGCGAACGCGAGGTGGTAGAACGAGCCGAGGTGGACGTCGGCGTTCGCGGGGTTCGCGAGCGTCTCGACGGTGTTCACGAACGTCCGGACGCCCATGTTGTCCCGGCGGTCCCAGAGCGCGTCCACGACGGGGTTGAAGTTCGGCTGGTAGTAGAAGCCGAAGCCGTGCTCGTCGACCATCTCGGCGCTCTGCTCGGGTTCGAGGTCCGTCTCCACGCCGAGTTCGTCGAGGACGTGCTTGTACGCGACCTCCTTCTGGGAAGGGACGCGGTCGCCGGAGTGGACGACGATCGGGGTGCCGGCGGCCGCCGCGACGATGCCGGCGGCGACGCCGAGCAGCGCGCTCCGGGCCTTCCCGTCGTAGTTCGCGCCGCAGTCCACGGGGTCGGCCTCGGGTTCGGCGCCGACGACGCTCTCCTCGTACATCACGTCGACGTACGCGCCGAGTTCCTCGGGGGTGTTCTTCTTCCAGCGGTTCGCCAGCCAGAACGCCCCGAGCGTCGTGGGGTCGGGGTGGAGGTCGAGGATGCGCTGGAACGCCTCCCGGGCCTGTCCGCGGTCCATGTCGCTGGCGGACTTCGGACCGGACGCGACAACCTCCGTGTTCAGGCGTTTCAGCGGCCACTCGCCGTAGTCGTCTGCCATGTCCGCTCCTTGGGATTACACCGGGGTAAAACCCCCCAATCGTTCCCGGGACGCGGCGGCCGGGGAACCGGTAGACAGTAAGTTGGCCAGTCCCTACCCCCTGGCAATGGTCGCGGGTGACTGGCGCGAACGCATCGACGACGTCGACGCACGCCTCATCGACGAGTACCAGAGCGGCTTCCCCGTCGAAGAGCGTCCCTTCGAGGCGGTCGCCGCCGACCTCGACACGACGCCAGAGGACGTCCTCGAACGAGTCAAGCGGCTCCGCGACGAGGGCGTCTTCCGGCGGTTCGGTGCCGTGCTGAATCCGCCCGTCATCGGGTCCTCGACGCTCGCCGCCGTGCAGGCGCCGGAGGACGAGTTCGACGAGGTGGCCGAGGTAATCAACGGCTACCGCCAGGTGAACCACAACTACGAGCGCGCCCACGACTGGAACCAGTGGTTCGTCGTGACGGCGGGCAGCCGGGGAAAACGCGACGACATCCTCGCAGACGTCGAGGAGCGAACGGGCTGTGAGGTGCTGGACCTCCCGATGCTCACGGACTACTACATCGACCTGGAGTTCCCCGTGGTGAACTCGGACCGGTTCGCTCGCGAGAGCCTGGAGAGCACCGACGTGAGCGCGACGAACATCAGCGAGGACGCGACCGGCGACCTCTCCGCGCTCGACGCCGACCTCCTGCTCGCCATCCAGGACGGCTTCCCGCTGTCCGCGACCCCCTACCGGGACGTCGCCGACGAGATCGGCGCCGACGTGGACGAGGTGCTGGACGCGGTCGAGCGTTTGCTCGCGGACGGCTGCATCAAGCGCGTCGGCTGCATCGTCAACCACGTCGTCACCGGGTTCGACGCCAACTGCATGGTCGTCTGGGACGTCCCCGACGACGAACTTGACGAGCGGGGCGTCGCCGTCGGCCAACTTCCCTACGTCACGCTGTGCTACCACCGACCGCGGCGGCCCGACCAGGACTGGCCGTACAACCTCTTCACGATGATTCACGGCCGCGAGAGCGACGCCGTCGACGAGAAGATAGACGAACTCGCGGCCGACCACCTGCCGTTCGACCACGAGCGACTGTACTCCGAACGCACCCTCAAGCAGACCGGCGCCCGCTACGACGACCTCGTCGGCGAGTGACTGCCGGTAGCGGGCCTTTCACTCCCTGGCCGTGACGTAGAGAATGGGCGCGACGACGACCAGCACGATGCCCAGGAACCGGTACGTGAACGCGGTCTCTCCGATCATCGACGCCGGGATGACGAGGAACAACAGTCCGAACATCGCGGCGTTGATGGAGACGACCTTACGGCTGCCCAGCGGCAGCGTGCCCACCACGGAGAGCACCAGGAGCAACACGAGTACGTGGCCGACGTGGTAGTTCGCCACGAAGTCGTCGATGATTGGCAGGGGAGTGAACAGCATCGTTTGGTGGATTTCGCCGCGAAATCCCCTTTAAGGTTCCGTTCCGCCGCTCGCCCCGGTGAGGTCCAGCGGCCGGAGCCAGTTGTACCACACTACGAGCACCATCGTCGCGTACCCGCCGTACCACGCCCACCACGCCGCGGTCTCCAGTCCGGCCTGGTGGAGGAAGTAGTTCGCGACGCCCGGGAGGATGACGCCCGCCGCGAGCACCGCGCCGAGTTTCACGCGCTCGTCCATGGCGGTGATTCGGGCCGGATACGCGTGAATGTCCCGGTCCCTGGCGGCGCGGTCGCGGTGTTGCGGTGCGCGGCGCGACGCGGGAGTCGGACGGGTGCTGCTGCTCGGCAGGTAGGGGAGCGCGCCGGGGCGGGACGTGACAGGGTTGGGCGGGCCGAATGCCCCGGCGCGGTTAGAGGCACGGGCTCCGAACGGAACCCACGCCACTGTTCCCCCGGGGAGGTAGTCAAACCCCCGCGCAGTTGCAGGGTCTGCGAACGCTCGCCTCCGGGTCGCCCCGCCGCGCGCTCACAGCCCGAGCTGGCGCGCCATCCACTCCTCGCCGGCCTGCCCGAGCATCTCCTCGAAGTCCCCGAACGACGTCCGGTCGGCGACGTAGTCGTCGAACTCGCCCTGCGGGATGGCCGCGAACTCCTCGCGGGAGGAGACCTCCCACTCGCTCTCCTCGACGAACGCCTCGAAGGTCGCCGCGTCGGTGTGCCGCTCCATGAACGACGGCGGGAACACCGCCGCGAGCGCGTCGGCGTCCTCGCTGAGCGCCGACGCCCGGTCGTGGAGTTCGTCCACGACCGCGCTCACGTCACCGAACTCCTCGTCCACCGAAGTCATGGCCGGACTCTCGCGCTCCGGCGTGAAAACCGTTACTTCGCGTCTGACGACAGACTGATGCTCCCGCTCGTGTCGCGCTCGCGCCGTCGGGCGCCCACTCGGCTCGGCCTCGTCCGGTCGCCCGTCGCCTAGCGACGGCCTAATTGATTAGCCCTCGGCGCTTTCCGTGTCGCTGGCCTCGACGCACTCATGGTGAAACACGAGCCGTCGACCAGCGACGCGGCGTCCACACCACTCGGGCCCTCGCTGCCGAACCCGGACCTCCCCGAGGACTCGACGCCGCCGCTCGACCTGGACGCGGTGTTCGCCGCCCTGGGCCACCCCCGCCGACGTCACCTGCTCTCCGCGCTCGCCGACCGCGACGGCGAACAGTCGCTCACCCGTCTCGCGACCGACGTCGTCGCGCGGGAGTCCGACCAGCCACGCGAGAGTGTAAGTACGGAGGCGTGCCAACGTTGCCGTATCGCACTCCACCACGCTCACCTCCCGAAACTGGACGCGCTCGGCGTCGTCGACTACGACCCGGACGGCGACCCCTCGGTCCAGGCCGCAGACACCGACCAGGTCGAAGCCGTCCTGAACGCCGTCGCCGGTGGACTCGACACCGCTCCCGGGACGTTCATCCAGCGAGACGGAGCCTACTAGGATGGCAGACGAATCAGTCGCCCCCGAATCGGGGGAGTGGCAACAGGCCACGCAGACCCAGTACGACCCGGACTGCGGCAGCGAACTCGGGACTGAGATCGTCTACGTCGTCGCCACCGCCAAGAACGTCGACCCGCTCGACCACGACCAGCTCCCCGTCCTCTACGACGTCGTCGACGCGGAGTCCCTCGAAGAGACGCTCCTCGACGACGGCAACGTCACCAGGCCGGACGACTCCCGGACCCACGTCTCCTTCGAGTACGCGGACGTACTGGTCACCATCGAGAACAACGGCTGGATCACCGTCTACGAGCGCCAGTAGCGCGACCCGGTGTCGCCCTCCGGCGTCGACGTTGTCCCTCGACTGTACGAGCGAAGTGTACTCGTCGACGATACGCACCGCTCCTCGGTGAGTGGTGACAGAGAGGAAACGCCGGCAGCCGACCGGAGTCCAAGTATGGGCCAGTCCGGATTTGAACCGGAAGCTTCCACCTTATCAGAGTGGCGCTCTACCTAATTGAGCTACTGGCCCGCGCACTTCGGCGTAGTCCGCAGTCACAATTAAGGGTTTCCTTTCGACACCACCGCGCCGGCTGGCGTTACCGCCGGGGGTCGTCGCCGTCAGCGTCCTCGAACTCGACCTCGTAGGCGTCCTCGTCGAGGTCCACGGTGTCGTCGTCGCTGCTCGTGCCGCCGAACGGCCCACTGCTCCCGCCCGCGCCGCCGGCCGAGCCACCGCCGCCCGAGGCGCCCGGGCCGAACGGCCCGCCAGTCGCGCCGTCGTCGTCACCCGGGAACCCGAACGTGTAGACGTTCCCCGTCGCGAACCCGCCGGTCTTCGCGTCGAGTTTCGGCCGCACGTAGCGCTTCACCGCCCAGCGGAACGGCACCCGAGTGACGGGGAACACGATGAGGAACCCGAGCGCGTCCGTCACCAGCCCGGGCGTCAGCAGGAACGCGCCCGCCGCGATGAGCAGGCCGCCGTCCACGAGGTCGTCCGTCGGCGGCTTCCCCGCCGCCAGCGACTGCTGGATGCGCGCGAGCGTCGCCCGGCCCTCCGCCCGCACGAACAGCGTCCCCAGCAGCGCGGTCAACACCACCAGCGCCACGGTGAGCTCCCAGCCCAGCTCGCCCGCCACGAACACCAGAAAGATGGCGTCCGCCAGCGGCACCAGCAGGAGGGCGAGGAACATCCACCGGAAACGAGGCATGGACGTGGATTGCCGGTCGCGCCTGATAGCCTTTCTGGACGGTGATAGGTAGCGATTCGTTCGAGTGGCGGCATTCTCTACTCTGGTGTTCTCTCTTCTTCGAGGAAGCCCTCGGGCGTCTGCGGTCCCGCCGCTCGCTGTGCTCCTCGCTCACTCCGTTCGCTGCGGTGCTTACGTCGCGGGGGTTCCCGCAGACGCCCTCGCCCTTCCAGTCCGCCAGGCGGCTACTGGCTGTCGGATCCACCTGAGCCGCCGAGTGGTTGGTCTGTGTTAGCCGTCGGCTGGCTGCCGTCGTGACTCCGCCAGGGGCTCGTTTCGCTCGGTTCGAAACGGTTTCCCGGAGTCGTCGCCGAGAGGACGTATGAGCGAGTCCGAGGACGGGACGCGCGTGGAGTGGCGCGAGTGGGGGCCGGAGGCGTTCGCCGAGGCGAGCGAGCGCGGCGTGCCGGTGCTGGTGTCGGTGGTGGCGGCGTGGAGCGAGTCCTGCCGGGCGATGGACGAGCGCACGTACGGCGAGCCGCGCATCGCGGCGAACGTCAACGACGACTTCGTGCCGGTGCGCGTGGACGCCGACCGCCACCCCCGGGTGCGGGAGCGCTACAACATGGGCGGCTTCCCGTCGACGGTGTTCGTGACGCCCGAGGGCGAGCACATCGCGGGCGCGACGTTCCTCGAACCGGAGGGCTTCCGGCAGGTGCTCCAGCGCGTCCGCGAGACGTGGGACGAGAAGGGCGAGGACGCGGGGAGCGTGCCGCGCGCGCTTCAAGGCGGCGAGCCGCCCGCGGCGCCCGTCACCGGCGACGTCGAACGCCTCGTCGCGGGCCAGCTCGCCGACCAGTACGACGACGAGCACGCGGGCTGGGGGACCAGCGAGAAGTTCCCGCTGCCGGAGACGCTGTCGTTCGCGCTCAAGCGCGACCGGGAGCGCGCGCTCCGCACGCTCGACGCGGTCCGGCGCTACCTCGCGGACGACGACGGCGGCTTCTTCCGGTTCGCGCACGGCCGGGACTGGTCGGACCCCCAGGCGGAGAAGACGCTCTCCGTGAACGCCAGCCTGCTCGCGGCGTTCGCGCACGCCTACCTCCACACGGGCGAGGACGAGTATCTGGACGCCGCGACCGGCGTCGTCGACTACCTCACTGGGACGCTGTGGACCGGCGAGGCGTTCGCCGCGAGCGAGACTCCGGGAGGCGGAATCGACGAGACGGCGTACGCCGACGGGAACGCGCTCGCCGCCGAGGCCCTGCTCGCGCTGGCGGCGTACACGGACGACGACCGCGCGAAGCGCTACGCCGAGCGCACTCTCGACTACCTCGCCGAGGAACTGATCGACGGCGCGACGGTCCGCCACTACGCGGGCGACGACGCACCGGAGGGCCTCCTCGCGGACCGCGCTCGGGTCGTCGGCGCGTTCGCGGCGGCCGCCCAGGTGCTCGACCCCGACTACCTGGCGACCGCGCGCACCGTCGCCGACGCCGCCATCGACGACCTTCAGGACGCCACCGGCGCGTTCACCGACGGCCCGCAGACCGGCGCCGGGATGCTCGACCAGCCGCTGCGTCCCGTCGACGACTCGGCGACGATGGCGGACGCGCTCGTCGACCTCTACCACCTCACGGGCGAGGCGCGCTACCTCGACTCGGCCCGGGACGCCGTCTCGGCGTTCGCGGGCGCCGCCGAGCGCATGGGCGTCCAGGTCGCGGGCTACGCGACCGCCGCCGCCCGCGTCGCCGACAGCCCGCTCGTCATCCGGGTGGCCGACGACCCTGGCAGCGACCTCCACCGCGCCGCGCTCCGCATGGCCGACCACGAGAAGGTCGTCGCGGTCGGCGCCGACGGCGACCCGGGGACCGCCTGGCTGGAGACCGGCGACGGCGCCACCGACGCCGTGGACTCGCCGGCCGCGCTCGCCGACCTGGTCGCCGACTCGCAGTGACACTGGACGGCTACTGACGCCTCTATACTGCTCTCAATCGGGTTTCAAGGGCACAGCGCGCGTAGCACCGGGTGATGCCCCAGAACGCCTTCGACGACCTGGACGAGGTCGACCAGCTACTCGGCGACCTGCCGTACGTGGTCGTGCGGCGGCCGCCGACCCGAGACGGGGAGCGATGACGCCTCGACCCCCGCGGCGGCGCTCCGCGACTCGCCAGTCGCCCCCTGGCACCGAGTAAACTGTCGGAGCGTTTTTGGCGATGGGGTTCGAAGCCCGAGGAGATGGCCGACTTGAGGGACGTCGGGCTCTCGGAGTACGAGGCGAACGCCTACCGTGCGCTGCTCCGGACCGGCCCGGCAACCGCCAAGGAGTTGTCAGAGGAGAGTGGGGTGCCGATGGGACGAATCTACGACGTGCTCGGCAGCATCGAGTCCCAGCACCTCGTCCGCAGCCAGGCCGCCAGCCGGCCGAAGAAGTACGTCGCCGTCGAACCGGAGACGGCCCTCGACCGCCTGCTCGCGGACCGCAAGCGCGAACTACGGGAGAAAGCCAGCCAGTACGAGGACGTCGTCGACGACCTCACCCGGGAACTCGACGAACCGAAGGCTCCCGAGGACGGCTTCTGGACGGCCGCCGTCGGCCCCGACGCCGCCCTCGACCTCCTCCTGGAGCGCATCGACGCTGCCAGCGACAGCGTCGTGCTCGTCTCCGGCACTCCCGCTTCCGGGTGGGAGCTCGACGACGTCAGCGGGCGCGTCTTCGGCCGGCTCGAGGCCGCCGTCGACCGCGGGGTCGACGTCTCCGTGCTGCTCTCGGAGGAGCTCGCGCGCTCGCTCCCCGCGGCAGTCAACGACCGCTACGCCGAGGTGCTCGCCGACGAACCCGGCTACGAGGTCCGAGCCGGCGAGAGCATCGACGGCAACGTCACCATCATCGACGGCGCCGAGGTCTGCCTCGAAGTGTCGAACCCCGTCCAGCCCGACGAGGCGTTCGCCACCATCGACCTCCAGGACACCCAGTTCGCCGCCGACGTCCACGAGGCCTTCGAGGAGAGCTGGACGGACGCCACCACGCTCGGGTAGAAACAGTTCGGATTCGCCGCGCTACTCGCCGCTCACTTCCTCGCGTAGCGTCCCGACCTCCGCGATTCGCTCGGCGTGGGCGTTGTGCTGGTGGATGGACTCGTCGTTGGACTGCTTCATCGTCACCACCGCGTCGTCGGGGAGGTGGCCGAACTCGTCGACGACGCCCTCCGCCATCGAGCGCACGCAGTCCTCGACGAACTTCGCGTTCGCGTGGGCGGCGTACGTCATGTGGTCCTCGTCGGGACGCTTGGCCATGTTGTAGATGCGCGCGCTCATCGAGTCACGCGCGACGTCCACGAGGTCCATCAGGTCGACGTCGGGGTCGCCCGCGGCCTCCACGGTGAGCGTGGCGTGTCCGCGCTGGCTGTGGCCCGCCTGCGGGACTTCACGGAGGAACTCCCGGACGTCGTCCTCGCCGACGTCGAGCTCCGCGAGCTTCTCGCGGGCGGTCGCGGTCATCATCTCCTGGCTGCACGGACACACCGTCATGCCGACGACGCGCGCACCGATCTCCTCGCGGGTCGGCTCGTCCTCGCGGGCGGTCGCCGACGCGATGATGTCGACGGTGGCCTGGGTCGGAAGGTCGGAGGCCGGCGTCTCCTCGCGGACCATCAGCTCGGCCTCCATCTTGACGGTCGCCGTCGTCGTGTAGTCGTGCTTCTCCAGGAGGCGCTCGGCGACCGTGCCACACATCTCCTCGACGCGGTAGACGGGGTCGCTGACGGCGTCCTCGAGAGTCTCGTCGACGACCGCCATGTTCCGGCTCATGTCGATGCCCTTCCGGCCCCGCGGCAGGTCGACGTACACCTCGAACTCCGCCATCAGGGCGATGGGGCGCTTGTCCTCGCGGGCTAGCTTCACGAGCTTCTCGACGCCGGTGACGCCGACCTGACTCAGGCCGACCGCGACCTCCGGCTCGGAGGCCTGTACGTCGGGCAGCTGCTGGCTCATTGTTCGACTATAGGGGCGGCGCCTCAATACGACTTTCCGTTCCGGAACTCACTCCAGTTTGCCCAGCGCCTGGAAGAAGTCGGCGTCCGGCCCCGCCACGCGAGCGGGCTGGTCGGTGCACTCGACGTGCACCACGCCGGGCGTGTCCACGCGCTCGATGTGGCCACCGTCGCTCGCCACGACCGCCTCGTCGGCGCCGTCGACGCGCACGGTCACCTCGCTGTCCAGGCCGACCGCGAGCGGTGGCATCGGCTCGGCCGGGCACATCCCCGTCACCAGGAGCGCGTCCACGCCCGGGTGGACGAGCGGGCCGCCCTCGCTGAGGTTGTACGCCGTGCTCCCGGTCGGCGTCGCAACCAGCACGCCGTCGGCGTGCGTCGCCTCGTACAGCGACCCGTCGACGCGCACCTCCACGTCGACGCCGTGGCCGTGGCCGCGCTGCTCGCCCTGGACCACTACCTCGTTGAGCGCGGGCGTCGACGTCCAGTCCTCGCCGGAGGCCACCACGCGGGGGGCCTCCCGGTAGCGCACGTCGCCGGTCTCCCGGAAGCGCTCGACCTCACGGCGCGCCGCTGTTACTGCGTTCTCGGGCGCGACGGCGTTCAGGAACCCGACCTCGCCGAGGTTCACGCCGAGCACGGGCGTCGACCCCGCGACCCGCGCCGCGAACAGGAACGTGCCGTCCCCGCCGATGGACACCACGAGGTCGCAGGCCGCGAACTCGACGACGTCCCGGCCCGTCAGGTCGAGTTCCCCGGCAGTCGCCGCGTCCAGCCACACCTCGACGTCCACCCCTACCAGTTCCTCGCGGACGTCCTCCGCGAGGTACGCCGCGCGGGAGTTCCCGCGCTGCGCGACGATGCCGACTCGCATACCCCCCACTCGGACGCCGCCACTTGAAAAACCCGCGGGCGGCGGAAACTACTTTTCGCTGCCCTCCCTCGGCCGGGGTATGGAGCCGACGGCGCGTGTCGCCGTGGCCCGGGGGCGTCACCGTGGCTGACGACGAGGACGACTGGTTCGAGGCGGCGTTCGAGGACGAAGCCGACGACGCCGACAGCGACACGGACAGCGAGTCGGCTGGCGGAGCAGACGACACCGACGCGACCGAACGCGACTCGGACGACTCGGCGCCTCGGGAGCCAGAGCCGGCGGACGACGCGAGTGCTGGCAAGCCCGACGTGGACGACTCCGACGACGCAGAGACGGACGCCGACGACCTCGCGGCCGCGTTCGGTGCCGGAAGCGGCCCGTCCGACGGCGCCTCGGCCGACAGTGCCGGCCAGGGCACCGACAGTCCGGACGACTTCGCGGCCGCCTTCGAAGGTGGCAGTGACGACGACGACAGCGACGACGAACTCTTCGACGACGACTTCGCGGACGCCTTCGCCGGCGCCGACGCGAGCGGCGCGGGCGGCGCCGGAATGCCCGGCGGGGGCGGTGGCGGCGACCAGAACTTCGGATTCGACCTCGAGGGCGACGCCGGCGGCGCCCCCAGCGGCGACTTCGAGAACGAGGACTTCGAGTCCGACATCCCGCGTATCGACGTCGGTATCGAGGGCCTCGACGAGATGATTCAGGGCGGCGTCCCCGAGCGCTCCCTGATGGTCACGGTCGGCGAAGCCGGCACCGGGAAGACCACGTTCGGCCTCCAGTTCCTCTACGAGGCCATCCAGAACGGCGAACGCGCCGTCTTCATCACGCTCGATGAATCCCGCCAGCGCGTCGTCCAGAGCGCCGACGAGAAGGGCTGGAACTTCTCCGAGCACACCGAGTCGGGGGACCTCGCTGTCGTCGACATCGACCCAATCGAGATGGCGAACTCGCTGACCAGCATCCGGAACGAGGTCCCGCGGCTCGTCGAGGAGTTCGGCGCCAGCCGCCTCGTGCTCGACTCCGTCTCCCTGCTGGAGATGATGTACGACGACCAGTCCACGCGCCGCACCGAGATCTACGACTTCACCAAGGCGCTCAAGGAAGCCGGCGTCACCACGATGCTCACCAGCGAAGCCAGCGAGGACAACGCCTTCGCCTCACGGTACGGCGTCATCGAGTACCTCACCGACGCCGTCGTCGTCCTCCGGTACATCCGGCCCGAGGACTTCCGCGAGACCCGTCTCGCCGTCGAGATACAGAAGATCCGGGACGCCAACCACTCCCGCGAGACCAAACCCTACGAGATCACCCACCAGGGCATCAGCGTCTACCGGCAAGCGAACATCTTCTGACGTACCTTTTGCTGCGGTCGCGCGCCGCCTGCGCGCGGTGGTCAGTCGTCGGCCGCTGCTCGCGGTTCCACCGCTCGCAGCGTGAACCGCTCACCTCGGGCTCTTCGAGCTGCTCGGTTCGCCGATGCTAGCGCTACCGGCTGCGTAGGTTCAAGTGGGAGAACGGGACCAAGCCCGGCGTGACCTGAGAATCGGCGCGGGCGGGCCGAGACGGGAGCGCGGCGCACCCGCCCGTGGCCAGTTCGCGCCGCCTGTCAGCCCTACCTGACAATCGTCACCGGAATCGGCGAGCGCCTGACGACGTTCTCGGCGACGCTGCCGAGCAGGATGCGCGTGACGCCCGACCGGCCGTGGCTCCCGATCACGATGTGGTCGATGTCGTTGTCCTCGGCGTACGAGACGATGGTCCGGCTCGGTCGCCCGACCTCCGTCGCCGTCTCTAGCTCGACGTCGTGCCCGGCGGCTACCTCCTGTGCGTCCTCGAACAGTTCGTCGGCCGCGGTCTTGGACTGCTCGAACCACTCCTCCGAGTAGCCCGGCACCGTCGCCTGGGACGTGTAGCCGGCCTCGATGGGGTCGATGACGTTCAGGACGGTGATCTGTGCGGTCTCGAACTCCTCGAGGGCGTACTCGAGGGCTGCGTCGGACTGCGGTGATCCGTCGATGGGGACGAGGATGTGTGCCATATATGAACGTTCGTCGGCGCCCGAGATAAAAGAGGCGGCTGGTTCCCGTCAGTCGCGACCGTGCCGGGTCAGGCACGTCGAGAGCCCCTGAATCTCGACCGGCTCGGAGTTGTCCGGCGAGTAGACGGCCATCTGCCCCTTCTCGAAGTACGGGACCTTCGACTGCAGGGAGGACGGGATGTTCACGGCCTGGATGGCGTCCTCGTCGCCGAGGTTCAGGACCACGGTCGTGTTCACCTGCTTGAACACGGGGTCGGCGATGTCCTGGGGGTCCTGCGTGATGAGGAACAGGCCGAGGCGTTCCTTGCGACCCTGCTTGGCGGCCTCCGTGAACTTCCCGACGACCTTCCGGGCCTGCACGCTGTCGGCGTCCGAGAGGAAGTTGTGCGCCTCGTCCATCCCCACGAGCAGCGGCGTCTCCTTGATGCTCTCGTAGCTCGGGTCGTTCGAGAGCTTCTGGTCGACCAAGAGGCTCGACACCGCGAGCACCACCGTCTCTGCAGCCCGCGAGTCGCTGACGTGGTAGGTCGGCACGACGGACAGTCGGCCGGGGCGTACGAACTGGCGGTCCTCGACGAGGTCCGTGATGGACCGGGCGTCCTGGTCGAAGAGGCCGTTCGGCATTCCGTTGACCCGTCGTAGCACGGCCTCGTAGGTCGCCTCGTGGACGCGCCCGGACTCGTCGAGTTCCTCCTTCAGCGCGGGGTCGTCGAGGAACGAGCAGAACTCGCGGTACGTCCCCGACTCGCCGTAGTCGGCGAAGAAGCGGTCGAGCAGCAGGTAGAGCGCGCCGTACTGGTTGTCGTTGAGCCCGCTGGACGCGACCAGCCAGGGGTTGTCCCGCACCATCGAGAACGGCACCGTGAACTCGACCTGTTCGGCGGCGTGGTGGTCGGCGGCGTACGACGCCGACCCGACCTTCGGGACGAACGCGACGGTGTCGTCGTGGCCGCCGTGGGCGAGCCCCTGGGTCTCCCACTGGCGTTCGTCGCTGGCCTCCGCCTCGGGATTGTCGTCGTGCATCTGGGCGTACTCGTCCTGCGGGTCGAACTGGACGACAGCCATGCGGCGCTCGGGGCCGCCGGAGTCGACGGGGTACCGGCGGTCCTCGTGGAGGTACTGCCGGAGGACGTTCTTCGCGGCGTGGGTCTTCCCGGACCCCGTCCCGCCCGCGATGAGGGTGTGTCGGAAGACGAGTGGGTCGCCGGCCTCGTAGTCGTCTTTCACGCGGTAGTCGATGGTCGGCGGTTCGGCGGCCGTCCGCACCTTCTCGCCGCCGACGGAGAGGTGTCCGAGGAACACGCCCTCCTCGGGGATCTTCAGGCCGGTCTTGATCTCGGTGGCGTCGTCGGCCGCCCGGACGACCGTCTCGGGTTTCGGGACGCGGTCGGCCATCCGGCGCTTGAGGTCGCCGCCCTCGTCGTAGAGGACGGCGACCGGTTCGAGGTCCGCGAGGAACTTGTAGTCCTGCTCGTCGACGCCGTCCGAGCGCATCGCGCGCCGGGCGTGAATCTCGGTGGCGTCGTCGCTCTCGAACGCCTGGACGTACTCGAGGCCGGTGATCTTGCAGAACAGCTTCTCGCCGCCGGGGTACGGCGCGACGAGGTACGTCCCCAGGCGGACTGCCGACCGATTGCCGGCCGTGACGTACGCCTTCAGTTCGGTCTCACGGCCGTCCTCGTGGATGCGGAGGCCTTCGGAGACGGCGAGCGCGCCGAGTCCGTCGTCCGTTCCGACGTCGTCGAGCTCCGGTCTGTCGTAGTCGTCGCTGTCGCTCGCGCTCGCGTCGTCCCCGTCGTCGGTGTCGCGGCCGTGGTCCGCGAAATCCCCGAGGTCGCTCATGAGCGAGCGGTGACAGCCCAGCGCCTAACCCCTTTCCCCTGAAGCGCAACAGTTTAGCCGGTCGACATTCGGCTTCGAGTCGATGCCCTCCGACGTCGCGAACACGGCAGTACGGGCGTGTATGGCCGGCGGTCGGCACCTCCGGGAGCGGTTCGGCCGGGAGCCGGACGCCGAGTTCAGCGCCTACGACGTGAAGGCCGCGGCGGACCGCGCCAGCGAGGACCGGATGCTCTCCGTCATCCGGGAGAGCCACCCCGACCACGCGGTGTACGCCGAGGAGTCCGGGGACGTCGCGACCGGCGGCGACCGCCGCTGGGTCGTCGACCCCCTTGACGGGACGAACAACTTCGTCGCGGGGCTGCCGTCGTTCGCGACGGCGGCCGTGGTGCTGGACGACGACGGCCCGCTCGCCGGGGCCGTCTACGTCCCGCTGGCCGACGACCTCTACGTCGCGGAACGCGGCGGCGGCGTCACCCACGACGGCGACCCGGTGACCGCCGACAGTGGTGCCGTGACGGAGACGGCGACCGTGGGGTTCGTCATCGGGCACGACGTGAAACTGGACGGCCGACTGGACGAGGCGGCGGCGATGCAGGCCGCGCTCGGCGACGCGACGAAGCGCGTCGTCGAGAGCTGGTCGCCGTGTGTACACTGGGGCGCGCTCGCTCGCGGCCGAATCGACGGCATGGTGTGTTTCTACCCCGACGACGAGGAGCAGTTCGTCGGCGAACTGCTGGCGAGCGAGGCGGGCGCCTCGGTTGCCCGACCCACCGACGGGCTCTACGTCGCGGCCGTCGACGAGTCGCTGCGCGCGGACCTGGAGGCGGCCGTCACGTAACCCGGGTCCGCGGTCTTTTCCGTGTCCGCTGCCTACTTCGGGTATGTTGCTGGTTCGCGGGTCGGCAGGCGGGACGGCCCTGACGGGCACGCTCTACGAGCGCGGGGAGACCGCGCCGTCGTTCAAGGGGGCGCCCGACGAGGCCGCGCCCTACGTCTGGGTGTGCGACGAGTTCTACGCGGTGGACAGCGGCGGGCAGGTCCAGACGGTGGACGGGGAGGACGTCCACGTGGCCTTCGAGTCGCCGATGCCGCGGGGGTTCGAGACGCGGGACGCGGCCCTGGAGGCAGCCCGCGAGCACGTGCGGACGCAGTTCGCGCGCATCGGCGTGGACCGCGAGGACGTGGACGTGGAGGTCGTGCGCGAGCACGAGGCGGACGCGGACTTCTGAGAGCGGGTCAGCCGTCGGCGGTGTAGTCGTCGAACGCTCGGACAGCGTTGCGACCGGCAATCACGGCGGCGACGCCCGCGAGCACGAGGCCGAGAGCGAGGCCGCCGACGTGGACGGCGGCCGGCGAGACGCCGAGGAGGTTGCCCAGCGCGTCGGCTACCACCGGGGTCTGGACGCCGGTGGCGACACCGCCGGCGAGCAGGAAGACGATGGTGTAGACGCCGAACGCCCACAGCGAGGGGACGACGGCCTGCCGGCTGCGCGTGATGGACGTGGCCTCGTACTTGGGGAAGGCGGTGCCGACGCCGGCGGCGACGACCGCGGCGAGCCCGGGGAGGACGGCACCCGCGACGACGAGGCAGGCGACGGCGACCGGCGATAGCGGCCCCAGGATGCCGAGCGCGGCGGCGAGCGCGAGTGTAACTGGCGTGCCGAGCAGCGCGCTGGCGGCGACGAGCCCGCCGACGAACTGGCGGCCGGAGACGCCTGACGTGACGGTGACAGGGAGGACCGCGCCCTCGTCGCCGAGGGGGTTCAGGGTGAACAGCGCGCCGGTCGTCCAGGCGGCGTACAGCGTCACGGTCGCCGGGAGCGAGGCGGTGACGCGGCCGGCCTCGACGCTCCCCTGGATGGGTGCGAACAGCACGAACACGGGGTAGGTGACGTAGACGAGTTTGATGGGGGCGCGCCGGGCGCGCAGCCAGCTCTTCCGCGCGACCCAGGCGGTGCGCCGACCGACCACGCCGTCGAGGCGACCGCTCGCGGCGGAGTCGGTGGCGCGGGCTTCGGCGTGGGCGGCGTCGTCGTACCAGCGGCGCTCCGAGACGCGGACGCTGGCGAGCACGGCGCCGACGCCGGCGACCAGTGACCCGGCGAGCACGGCGGCCGCCCGGGAGGCGCTCGCGTCGGCGGCCGGGACCGGCAGCAGTGCGAGGTCGGCGTACCACGTGATCGGGGACGCCTGCGCGACCTCGATGGCTGGCTGGACGACGACGCCGATGGTGTCCGTGAACAGCAACGCGAGGTACGCGAGGAAGGCGGCGGCACCGAGTGCGGTCTTGTAGCGGTCGACGAACTCGGACTGACCGAGGGCGTACGCGATGGCGGCGCCGACCGGGAAGCCGACGAGGTACGTGGTCCCGGTGAGCGCGAGGACCGCGAGCGCGGTCGAGAGAGACGCCAGCGGCGCGCCGGCGCCCACCGCGAACCCTGCGCCGGCGACGACGAGCGGGCCGGCGAAGAAGCCCGCCGCGCGGAGGTAGCCTGCGGCCAGCAGCCCGCCGACGACGTCCCGGGCGGGCACCGTGGTGAGGTAGCCGTCGCGGACGTCGATGTCGCCGAGCTGGAGCGCGGTGAGGTAGGCGGTCATCGTGAGCGTGAACACGCCGACGCCGGCCGGAATCAGGCCGACGAGTTCGCCGGCCACACTGGGGTCGTCGACGAACGCCTGACCGGCGAGGTGGGCGAACCAGGTGGCGGCGGCGGTGAACACGACCATCGTGACGGCGACGAGGCCGAACGCGGCCAGCTGGGCGGCGCTCTTGTCGCGGAGTTTCCGCCAGCCCACGCGAATCTCGTTGGACGCGATGCTGGCAGCGTGACTCGGGTCGGGGAACCCCGGCATCGGTCAGGCCTCCCCGCCGATGCCACCCGTGACCTCGAGGAACACGTCCTCCAGGGTGCGCTCGTCGCCGGTCTCGGCGCGCTGCTTGAGCGCCTCCGGGGAGCCCTCGGTGACGAGCGAGCCGTCGTAGAGCACGCCGACGGTGTCCGCGAGTTCGTCGACGACCGGGAGGATGTGCGTGGAGAGGAAGACGGTGGCGTCGCCGGCGGCGAGGTCCGCGATGGTGTCCCGGACGGTGCGCGCGGCCCGTGGGTCGAGGCCCGACGTCGGTTCGTCGAGGAAGAGGACGTCGGGGTCGTGGAGCATCGCCTGGATGATGCCGGTCTTCTGCTTCATCCCCTTCGAGTACGCGGAGATGCGGCGGTCGGCGTCGTCGGCGAGCGCGAACCGTTCCAGGAGGTCGTCGATGCGCTCCTCGGCGCGGACCTCGGGGAGGTCGCGGAGTCCGGCGACGTACCGGAGCTGCTCGCGCGCCGTGAGTTCGGCGTGCAGCGGCGGCTCCTCGGGGAGGTAGCCGATGTTCGAGACGACGGCGTCGCGGTCCGTGATGTCGGCGCCGCCGACCGTGCCGGTGCCGTCGCTGGGTTTCGTGAGCGTCGTGAGCATCCGCATCGTCGTCGTCTTCCCGGCGCCGTTCGGCCCGAGGAAGCCGTACACCGAGCCCTCGGGGATGGCGAGGTTCAGACGCTCGACGGCCGTCGTGTCCCCGTACCGCTTCGCGAGGTTCCGGGTCTCGATGGCGCGGTCGGTCATTACTGTCCGGTCCTCCCTCGGGCGGCTTAAAACCGGGCGAGGGTTCTCCGCGACCGCAGGGGACTCTCCCGTGGCGGCTGTCGGCTCGCTACCAGCGGTGGTCGTCGTAGTTGCGGTCCTCGCGGCTCTCGAAGGACTGCTCGAGCTTGCGGACGAGCTCCTGTTTCTCGTCGCTGCCGATGCGCGCGAGCTCGTCGGCCTTCCCGACGGGCTCCGGCGGCCCGGCCTCGGCGGCCACCTGGCTGGTGACGTAGCGCTCGACCGCATCACGGCACTCTGGGTCGTCGGCGAACGCGCGCGGCAGTTCGACCTTGTGCACGAGGTCCGTCCGGGGGTCGTAGACGACGAAGAACGCGACCTCGTAGCAGGCGGCGTCGAGTTCGCGGTCGACGCCGAGTTCGTCCGCATCCGCGAACACGCCGTCGGCGCCGAGCGTGGACGTGAACCAGCACGTCCACGTGAGCTCGTCCGTCAGTCGCTCGTAGCCGTCTCCGTCGAACTCGCGGCGTTCGAGCACCTGCCCGAAGAACGCGGCGTCGGTCGCCCACGGTGTCGGGCGGCCGCGGTCGCGAAGTGCGCGAACGAGCGCCTGACTCGCCGGGCTCTTCACGAAGCCGGCGAGCGGCACGCCCATCTCGGCGAACTCCTCGACGAGTCGGACGTAGTTCTCCAGGACCTCGCCGACGAGTTCGTTCTGCGTGACGAGGTCGGCGAGGCTGGCGTGGCGGTCCGCCCACTTCACGAGCTGTTTGGGGTAGACCGGGCCGTCGAGCAGGAGGAGGTCGTCGACGCGGTCGGCGTGTTCGAGGGCGTGGTGGCTCTCCGCGAGGTAGAGCGCGAGCCCGTGGACGACGCGCTCCTGGTCGCGGGCGAGCGGCGCGGTCTGGACGATGCGGCCGCGCCAGTAGCCCTCGTCCGCCCGCTGCCAGTCGGTGCCCATGTCGACGGTGGCATCGTTGGAGTGGACGCTCGTGATGGTCGTCCGGGAGCGGTGGCAGTCCAGTTCGGAGGGCGTCGCGCTCATCGCGGCCTGCGCGAGGTCGAGGACGAGGCCGTTCGTGAACGTCCGGGGGTTGATGGTGCCGGAGTCGAGGCCGTGAGCGGTGTCGAAGGGCTCGGGCTGGAGTGCGAGCTCCTCGATTGGGGCGGCGCGCCTCGAGAGCCCGTCCAGTGGTTCGAGGACGGGGCCGTCGTCGCCGTAGAGGGGGTCGAGGAACTCGCGCCACGTCTCGTCGGCGAGGTCGCGGTGCTCCTCGGCGTCCACCTCGTGGCGGATGCGGGCGGCGAGGTCCGCGATGCCGTCGAAGTGGACGGGGTCGAGGGTCATGCCGGGGACTGTACGGCCGAGGCACAAGTAGCTCCCGACCGGCGTTTACTCGCGCCCGAAGCAACTTTTGTCAGAATTGTTAACTACTCGGCCGTGATAGCGAACGGTGGATGCAGCAACACCGCACGAACTCGGTGAACTGGCGGCGCACCGACGCCGGCGTCGAACTCTACGACGAAGACAATCCGGACGCCTGGATCCACGTCGACGTCGACCCCGGCGCACCCGCCGACGAACGCCCCTACAGCGTCTGCCCCGACTGCGGTACTATCGCGGCCCAACGCACTCCCCCGACCGACTACATGGTGTGTGGCGACTGCGGCGCCGAATTCGACAACGACGGCTAGGGATTGCAGGCTGCTTCTCTGACTGCTCTCGGAACTCACGTCCTCGAAAGCCCTGGGGCTGTGCACTCGCGCGCCTCGCTGTGCGCTTCACTCGCTCCGCTCGCTCCAGTGCTTACGTCATCGTGCTTCGTCCGCTGGGCGGTCGGCTTTGCCGACCGCCTCATACCGTGGCGGCGTAGCCGCCAGACCCTCGATGGATTCCACAGCCGGTAGCGGAGGGAGGGAATTCGAAAGGGGCGGCGGGGTCGGCGAAGCACGGCGATGCAAGCACCGCAGCGAACGAAGTGAGCGAGGAGCACAGCGAGCCGCGCGAGTCGAGCCCGCCGGGGCTTTCGGGGAGTACGAAACTCACCGGGGAGACTCGAATCCTCCTCCAGAGAGACGACACCTAAATGGGCGCGGCTCCCCCACTCCTGACCATGCAGGCCGCGCTCGTGATTCTGGACGGCTGGGGGCTCGGCGACCACGACCACCTGGACGCCGTGAAGGCAGCCGACACGCCGAACTTCGACGAGTACAGCGAGCGGGGAGCAGCCGGACGCCTCACCACCTACGGCCGGGACGTCGGCCTCCCGAACGACCAGATGGGCAACAGCGAGGTCGGTCACCTCACCATCGGTGCGGGGCGAGTCGTGAAGCAGGCGTACACGCGCATCGAGGACGCCATCGAGGCGGGCGAGCTCTGCGTGAACGACGCCGTCGCGGGCGCGCTCGACCACGTCTCCGAGACGGGCGGGACGCTGCACGTGATGGGGCTGATTTCGGACGGCGGCGTGCACTCCGACCAGGAGCACGTCCACGCGCTCGTGGAGTGCGCCGCAGACCGGGGCATCGAGGCGGCCGTCCACGCGTTCACTGACGGCCGGGACACCTCCCCCACGGGCGGCGAGGGCTACCTCGCGGAACTCGAAGCCGTCGCCGAGGAGCATGGGACTGGCGACGTGGCGACCGTCTCGGGCCGGTACTACGCGATGGACCGCGACCAGAACTGGGACCGCACGAAGTCGGCCTACGACGCTATCGTTTCTCGAGAAGCACAGCACCGCGCCGCCTCCGCCGTCGACGCCGTCACCGAGTCCTACGACCGCGGCGACACCGACGAGTTCGTCGAGCCGACGCTCGTCGACGGCGGCGAAGCGCTCTCGGACGGCGACGCCGTCGTGTTCGCGAACTTCCGCGCCGACCGCGCCCGCCAGCTCACCCGGATGCTCGCGGACATCGAGCCGTCGGACTGGGAAGCCGAGGGCATCGAGACGACGCCCCCGGACGCGCCGGTCGCGACGATGACCGAGTACGACGAGACGTTCGACCTCCCGGTGGCGTTCCCGGCCAGAGAGCCCGAGGACACGCTCGGGTCGGTGGTCTCCGAGGCGGGGCGCACCCAGTTCCGGGTCGCGGAGTCCGAGAAGTACGCCCACGTGACGTACTTCCTGAACGGCGGCCGCGAGGTCGAGTTCCCGGGCGAGCGCCGCGAAATCGTCGAGAGTCCGGACGTGCCGACGTACGACCAGCAGCCCGAGATGAGCGCGCCCGAGGTCACGGACACCGTGCTGGACGCGCTCGCGAGCGACGACCCGGACGTGCTCGTCCTGAACTACGCGAACCCGGACATGGTCGGCCACACCGGCGACTTCGACGCCGCCGTCGAGGCCGTCGAGGCCGTCGACCGGGAACTCGGCCGCCTCGTCCCGGCGCTCCGCGAGGCGGGCTCGCACGTCGTGCTGACCGCCGACCACGGGAACGCCGACGACATGGGAACGGCCGACGACCCCCACACCGCTCACACCTTCAATCCCGTCCCGTTCGTCTACCTCGACCCCGATGCGCCTGGCGACGACCTCTCCGGCGGAGTCGCGGTCCGCGACGGCGGTGCGCTCCGGGACGTCTCCCCGACGCTGCTCGCGCTGCTCGGCCTCGACCAGCCAGCGGTGATGACCGGGTCGCCGCTGCTGGAGTGACCGGCCCGCTGTTACTGGCGTGACCTACTCGTCCCGCTCGCGGGAGACGCGCTCGTGGGCCTCTTCTCTGTTCATCCGAGTCGTGTCCTCGGCCTCGCGGCGCACCAGGAGGTAGAGGAGGAGGGCGCCGCCGACGCCGACGGCGAGGAAGACCACGAACAGGGCGCCTGCTACTGCCATGGTCGGAGATTCACTCCGGCCGAAGTTAGCTCTGGGGGCTACGTCGCGTCGTACACCACGTCGCCGTCCACGACCGTCATCGCCACGTCGACGTCCTCGATGGCGTCGGGCTGCTCCCAGGGGGACGCGTCGAGCACCGTGAAGTCCGCGAGCGCCCTCTTCTCGATCTCTCCTTGCTCGTCCTCCCGGAAGCCCGCGTACGCGCCGCCGGCGGTGTACGCCCGCAGCGCGTCCGTGACGGAGACCCGCTGGCCGTCGGCGGGCGCGTTCACGGCGTGGTGGACCCCCAGGAGCGGGTCGAGGGGCATGCAGTCGCTGCCGAACGCGACCTGCACGCCGGCGTCCAGCATGTCGCCGAAGCGGTTGCTCGCCTCGCGGCGCTCTGTGCCGAGGCGGTCCTCGTAGAGTCCCGTGGCGCCCGCCCACTTCAGGAAGTTCGGCTGCACGGACGCCACGACGCCCAGGTCGGCCATGCGCTCGATGGCGCCGTCGGAGGCGAGTTCGACGTGCTCGATGCGGTGCCGGCTCGCCCCCGGACCCGCGCAGTCCTCGTAGGCGTCGAGCACGGCGTCGACGGCCGCGTCGCCGATGGCGTGCGCGGTCACCTGGAGGCCCGCCTCGTCGGCGCGCTCGACGATGCCCGAGAGCTCGTCGGGGTCGACGACCCACGTCCCGGTCTCCTCGTTGTCGTCGGCGTACGGCTCGTGGAGCTTCGCCGTGCGCCCGCCGAGGCTGCCGTCGGTGAAGGTCTTGATGGCGCCCACTTCGACCATCTGGCTGCCGTGGTTCGTCGCGAGCCCGGTCTCCAGGACGGCGTCGAGGTGGTCCGCCCAGTAGTTCACGCGCACCCGGACCGAGAGCTCCCCGGCCTCGTCGAGTTCGCGGTACGCCCGGGGCGCGTGCGAGTGCCGCACCATGTCGTGGACGGCGGTCACGCCCCTCTCGTTGGCCTCGCGCTGCGCGGACTCGACGAGCGACTTCGTCTCCGCGGGGTCGGGGTCGGTCGCGTCGTAGACGACCTCGACGGCGTCCTCCACGATGCGCCCGTCCTCGCCCACGTCCTCCTCGGGCATCTCGTCGCCGTACTCGGCCAGCGCGACGTCGTTCACCGTCGCCGTGTGCATGTCTTCTCGAATCGCTGCGACCGGCTGCTGCTCGCTGACGGCGTCGAGGTCAGCCTGCGCGAGGTCCACACCATCGCTCCACTGGCTCTCGTCGTACCCGAAGCCGAGCACCCACTCGTCCTCGCCGACTTCGGCCGCCCGCTCGGCCAGGCGCTCAGTGACCTCTTCCGGCCCGCTCGCGCCGCGGAGGTCGGCGTGCACGCCGTGCTGGCCCACTGTCTCCATGTGCGTGTGCGCGTCGACGAACCCCGGAATCACGACGCGGCCGCCGAGGTCGACGGTCTCCGTGCCCGTGCCCTCCAGGAACTCCGCGTCGTAGTCGTTCGCCAGCTGGACGACCCGGCCGTCCCGCACCGCCACCGCCTCGTACACCTCGTCCTCGTCCCCGAGCGTGTGGACCTCCCCGTCGTAGAGAATCAGGTCGGCAGCCGCTGTCATGGCTGTATCCCAGACGGCAGGCGATTTAGGCGTTCGGGAACCGGCTAGCAGAATCGTGGCTGGCTGACTGTCTTTCCAGCGGCTGCCGCTTCCACGGCTCGAACGCCAGGACTCACGACCCCACCACCTCGTTCGGATGCCGACCTCGCTACCGTCTGTAGACTCGCTCTGCGTTCTGCCGACCGAACAGCTTCGGAGTTTCGAGGAATAGAATCGGGGGTGGAGGGCCGAAGCAGGAGGGGTGCGTCAGCACCGTCTCGGTGGTTCTACTGACTGGCGATGCGCTGCGTGACGGCTTCGCGCCAGTCGTCGGCGCTCTCGGCGAGCGTCTCGTAGCCGTACTGGATGGGGTTCTCGGGCGTGTGGACGTACTGCTGGACCTCTTCGGGGAGGCTGGCGTCCGAGACGGTGGGGATGCCGACGTTCTTCTCGGCGACGTTGCGCTGGGTGTCGGCCTCCAGCATGAACGACGCGAAGTCGTCGACGAGGCCGGCCTCGTCCGTGCCCGCGAACTTCGCGAGGCCGGAGACGTAGGCGTACCCCTGGTCGTTCGGGAACGCGATCTGGTGGCGGCGCATGTCGGTGTCCTCGGCCTGGCTGGCGTACACCTGGTCGGTGCTGTAGGACATCACCATCGGCGCCTCCTTCCCGGAGTACGCGCTGTAGGCGGCGTTCCAGGAGCCCGTGGTGCGGAGGCCGTTGTCGACGAGGCGGTCCCAGTAGCCGAGGTAGCCGTCCTCGCCGAACTCGTGGACGGTCCACAGCAGGAAGCTCAGGCCGGTGACGGTGTTCTGGGGGTTCGGGAGCAGGAGCCCGTCGCTGTACTCGTCGGTCGTCAGGGCTTCCAGGCTCTCGGGCTCCGGGACCTCGGTCTCGTCGTAGACGATGCAGACGTAGGAGGCGCCCGTCGGGAGCACGCGGCGCTCGGGGTCGAACCAGTAGGCGTCCACGACGTCGTCCGTGTTGTCGACGCCGCCGGTGTCGAAGCCCGCGAACAGCGACTCGTCGAGTTCGCGGTCGGCGCGCACGAGTCCCGTGGGAGTGACGCCGACGTAGCCGTCAGCGCCGAGGTCGACCCCCTGCTGTTTCCGGCGCACGAAGTCGTTGAGTTCGTTGTCGCGGACGACCCACTCGAAGTCCACGTCGTACTCGGACTCGAATGCCTCCTCGACCCAGCCGCCGGCGCTCGTCGACACCGCGCCGACGTACGCCTCGGTCGTCCCCATCCGGAGCGTCGGGGGTTCGCCGCTCTCGGTGGCGGTCGTTCCACCGGTGGTCGTGCTCGTGCCGTCCCCGCTCGTACTCGTCGTCGTGTCCTCTCCGCCAGTTTCCGTCATCTCGATGCAGCCCGCGAGCCCGAGTGCGGTCGCGGAACCGACGGTCGCGACGAAGTTGCGACGGGACCTCATCGGTCGCTCGCGGCCTCCCGCCCGAGGTGGGCCTCCACGCGGTCGACCTTCTCCTCGACGGCGAGGTCGTCCTCGCGGTAGTGGTCGATTTTGAGCGTCGTCGACACTCGGGGCGCGTCGACGGCCTCGTGGGCGGCTCGCACGGCCGCCAGGAGTTCGTCCAGGTCGTCGGCCTCGATGGTGGTCTCCATCGGGTGGGTCTCGTAGCGCACGTCGAAGCCCTCGAGTGCGTCGATGGCGCTCGCGATCTCTGCGTCGAAGTCGACCTCGGGGCTGTCCAGGGGTGCGACGGACAGCATCGCAGTGATGGTCACACCCCGTCTAGCTAACCACCGAGTGATATAACTTACTATTTTCGGGCTGCCGGGTTGCTCGCTGCGGCCCTGCCGGCGGCTGCTCTCCACGCGGAAGGGCAACCTTCAGGGCACCGGACCGCAGACACCCGCACATGACCGACGCCAGTGACCTCGCCGACCGCGTACAGTCCGGCGACCTCCGGCTGTACGAACTCGAGGACCACGCCGACGCCGACACCGCGGCGGCCGCGCGCCGGGAACTCCTCGAACGCGAGACCGGTGCCGACACCGACGCGCTCGGATCGTTCTCCTTCGACGCCGAACAGGCCAGCGAGACGGCCGTCGAGAACCTCGCGGGCGGCGCCCAGCTCCCACTCGGCGTCGCGGGCCCCGTCGCCGTCGACGGAGGCGCCGCCGAAGACGAGTTCTACCTCCCGATGGCGACCACGGAGGGCGCGCTGGTCGCGTCCGTCAACCGCGGCTGCTCCGCGATTACTGCAGCGGGCGGCGCGAACGCCCGCGTCACGAAGACCGGGATGACTCGCGCGCCCGTCTTCCGCGTCGAGGACGTGACCGAGGGCGCGGAGGTCGCGGAGTGGGCGAAGGACAACCACGACGCGCTGAAGGAGGCCGCCGAGGGCACGACGAGCCACGGCGAACTCACGGACGTCACGCCGTACGTCGTCGGTGACAGCGTCTACCTGCGGTTCCGCTACGACACGAAGGACGCGATGGGGATGAACATGGCAACCATCGCCACCGAGGCCGCCAGCGAAGTCGTCGAGCGCGAGACGCCCGCCGAACTCGTCGCGCTCTCGGGGAACCTCTGCACGGACAAGAAGCCCGCCGCCATCAACGCCGTCGAGGGCCGCGGGCGCACCGTCACCGCCGACGTCACCATCCCCCGGGACGTCGTCGAGGAGCGCTTCGACACCACGCCGGAGGCCATCGAGGAGGCGAACACGCGCAAGAACCTGATCGGCTCCGCGAAGGCCGGGAGCCTCGGGTTCAACGCCCACGCCGCGAACGTCGTCGCGGCTGTCTTCCTCGCGACCGGCCAGGACGCCGCCCAGGTCGTCGAGGGCTCGAACGCCATCACGACCGCCGAAGCGCGGGACGACGCCCTGTACGCGTCGGTGAACCTGGCGAGCCTCGAAGTCGGCACCGTGGGGGGCGGGACGAAGCTCCCGACCCAGCGCGAGGCGCTGGACGTCCTCGGCGTCCGGGGTGGCGGTGACCCCGCCGGCGCGAACGCCGACGCGCTCGCCGAAATCATCGCGGCCGGCGCGCTCGCCGGCGAACTCAGCCTACTCGCCGCGCTCGCGTCTCGCCACCTCTCCTCTGCGCACGCGGAACTCGGCCGCTGAGAGTGGCCATAATTTTATCACGAGGCGGGGTGAATCGAGGGCCGTGACCGAACCCGCCCTCCGTCAGACGGCGCTCCGGTGGGGGAGCATCGGCGCGGTCTGTGCCACCCTCGCCGTCGCGCTCGCGGTGGTGCAGTCGTTCCCGCTGCTCCTCCTCGGGATGATTCTGTTCGGCGTCCCGCTGATGGTCGTCCCGCTGACGGTCGGTCTGACCGACACGCGACTCGACACGGCGGCGGGCGCGACCAGAATCGGGTTCGACGCCGGGGACCCCGGCCAGTACGATCCCGGTCGCGTGCTACCGATTCCGAACACGGTTCAGGTCGCCGCCTGGCTCTCGGGCGTCGGCGTCGTCGGACTGGTCGTGATGGCGGCCGCCGCCTGACCAGTTTCACTTTCACTCGGCGGCAGACACAGGGTTATTTTCCCGGACGTCGAATCGTGATTTATGCGCGCTCACCCCGACGCCGACGACGCCGACCCGGCCGCCCGCGCGGAGCGCGCGCTCCGCCTCCTGAAGCTGCTGCTGACGGTGCTCGTGCTGGTACTGACGCTCGCGCGCGCTCTCGCCGGTGGCCCGCTGTAACAGCCGGTAGCCGCCCCTGTCCCACTACAACAGCCGGTAGCCGTCGCCGTCCGCGACCACCTCGCCCGCGCGCTCGAACTTCGCCAGCGCGGCCTCCACGTAGTCGCCGTCGACGCCGTGCTCGGCGGCGAACGCCTTCACCTCGCGGGCCGTCGGCTCGTCCAGTTCCCGAAGCGCGGTCCGGACGGCGTCGCGCTTCGAGAGGCTGCGGCTCGAGGACTCGGCGCGCTCGGCGGCGGCCGCCACCTCGTCCGTGTCGACGCCCGACTCCGCGAGGTACTCGTCGTCGCTCAGCCCCGCGTCCTCGACGTAGTCCTCCAGCGTCGCGAAGTCGTCTACCTCGGCGAAGGCGTCGCCGTGGCCGGCCTTGTTCGCGAGGATGGACGCCCGGACCTCGCGAGCGTGGTCCTCGTCGTCGGTCGTGACGAACTGCTTGAGCTTCCCGAACTGGTGGCGTTTCTCACAGCGCGGGCAGCCGGTGGTCTCCGGGCGGCCCTCCACCACCCAGAGCGCGTTGCAGTCCGAGCACCCGACGACGGCGTACGTCATCACACGAGGGTGGGGCGTCGCCCCGGATAAACTCGCGGGTGGCGGGCCGTCGGACGCCGCGTGGTGGACACCGGGGTCGGCTTTTTGGCGAGTGGCGCCGTGCGTACTGGCATGGAGACAGTCGACCTGGCAGCCACCGAGACCGTCGAGGCCGTCGATGGAGTCCACCTCGCGCAGTTGGCCGTCGGCGACGGCATGAGCGTCCAGCACTTCCAGATAGAGCCGGGCGCCGAGGTGCCAGAGCACGACCACCACCACGAGCAGGCCGGCTACCTCTACCAGGGCGAACTCACGTTCCTGATCGACGGCGAGGAGCACGTCGTCACGGCCGGGGAGTCCTACACTATCCCGGGCGGGGAGGCCCACGCGGCCGTCAACGAGGGCGAGAACGCGGTGCGTGGCGTCGACATCTTCTCGCCGCCGCGCGAGAACCCCGACTGGCTCGACTAGGTTCGTATCTGGTAACTAACCTTTACCTTCGCAGCCGTCGCAGTGCGTGGTATGGTAGGAGTCAACACACTCCGCGAGATGTACGAGCAGATGGTGACCGCGCGGCACTACGAGGAGCGCCTCCAGGAGGAGTACCTCGAGGGCAAACAGCCCGCCTTCGACATCTCCGCCGGCCCCATCCCGGGCGAACTCCACCTCGCGGCCGGCCACGAGGCGGCCGCCGTCGGTGTCTGCGCGCACCTCGACGACGACGACACGGTGACCGCGCCCCACCGCCCGCACCACGTCGCCATCGCGAAAGGCGTCGACCTCGAGAAGATGACCGCCGAAATATTCGGCCGCGAGACGGGGCTCTGCAAGGGGAAGGGCGGCCATATGCACCTCTTCGACCCGGACGTGAACTTCGCGTGCTCGGGCATCATCGCGCAGGGCTGCCCGCCCGCCGTGGGCGCCGCGATGGCCGCCGACAAGCGCAACGAGGACAGCGTCGCCGTCGCCTACCTCGGCGAGGGCGCGGTCGACCAGGGCGCGTTCCTCGAATCGCTGAACCTCGCGGCCGTCCAGGACCTCCCGGTCGTGTTCGTCGTCGAGGACAACGACTGGGCCATCAGCATGCCCCAGGGCCGAATCACGGACGTCGATACCATCGCCGACCGCGCCGACGGCTTCGACATGCCGGGCGTGCGCGTCGACCACGACGACGCCGTCGCCGTCTACGAGGCCGCCCGAGACGCCGTCGGCCGCGCCCGGAACGGGAACGGCCCGACGCTGCTGGACGTCCAGGTCCACCGCCGCATGGGTCACTTCATGGGCGACGCCGAGGGGTACCGGCCCGACGCGGACATCGAGCGCGCCAAGCGCCTCGACAGCATCGAGCGCCTCGCCGACGACCTCCGGGACGAGGAGGTCGGCGACGACGAACTCGACGAGATCCGGTCTCGCGCCGAGGAGCGCGTCGAGGACGCCATCGAGTGGGCGAAAGACCAGCCCGAACCGGACGCGGCGGCCGCCCACGAGGACGTGTTCGTCGACGAGTCGACCGCGGCCAGCGGGGGTGACGACTGATGTCGACGCCGGCCTCCGACCCCGGCACGGGTGACGCGGACCGCGAACTCACGATGAGTCGCGCGATGGTCGACGCCATCGCGTCGGAGATGCGGGCCGACGACGAGGTGTTCTACATGGGCGAGGACGTCCAGGACTACGGCGGCATCTTCGACTCCACGGAGGGCCTGCTCGACGAGTTCGGGCGGGACCGCGTCGTTGACGCGCCCATCAGCGAGACGGCGTACGTCGGCGCCGCTGTCGGGGCCGCTCAGGCCGGGATGCGCCCCATCGCGGAGATCATGTTCGCGGACTTCGTCGGCGTCTGTCTCGACCAGGTGTACAACCAGATGGCGAAGAACACGTACATGAGCGGCGGGTCGTTCAACGTCCCGATGGTGCTGACGACGGCGGTCGGTGGCGAGTACAACGACGCCGCCCAGCACTCCCAGACGCTGTACGGCCTGTTCTCGCACCTCCCCGGGATGAAGGTCGTGGTGCCGTCGACGGCATACGACGCGAAGGGGCTGATGCACGCCGCCGTCCGGGACGACGACCCCGTCGTCTACATGTTCCACAAACGCCTGATGGGCATCGGCTGGATGCCCGCCCCCGAGGGCCCGAAGACCCCCGTGCCGGACGAGGACTACACGGTCCCGCTCGGCGAGGCGGACGTGAAACGCGAAGGGGAGGACGCCACCGTGGTCACGCTCGGTCTGCACGTCCACCGCGCGCTCGACGCCGCCGACCGGCTCGCTGACGACGGCACCGAGGTCGAGGTCATCGACCTCCGGAGCCTCGTCCCGTTCGACACCGAGACCGTCCTCGACTCCGTCGAGAAGACCGGGAGGCTCGTCGTCGTCGACGAGGACTACCAGTCGTTCGGCGTCACCGGCGAGGTAATCGCGCGGGTCGCCGAGCGCGCCCCGGACGCCCTGGAGGCCGTCGAGCGCGTCGCGATTCCGGACGTCCCCATCCCGTACTCGCGGCCGCTGGAGAAGGAAGTGAACCCCCAGGTCGAAGACATCGTCGCCGCCGTCGAGTCAGTCGAATGATCGTCGACGTCGACTCCGAATCCGTCTGGCCCGCGGACGCCGACGACGTCGACGAGGCGGTCGTCGCCAACTGGTTCGTCCGCGAGGGCGGGGCGGTCGACGCGGGCGACACGCTCTGCGAGATCCAGATCGAGAAGGTCAGCGTCGACGTCACCGCGCCCGAGAGCGGGACGCTCGCCGAGCGCGTCGTCCCCGAGAACGGCGAGTTCCGACGCGACGACGTGCTCGCCCGCATCGAGACCGACTGACGCCCGGTCAGCGCACGACGGTGACCGGCACCGGCGACCGCCGGAACACCTTCTCGGCGACGTTCCCGACGATGAGCCGCTCCGACAGCGTCCCGGCGTGGCTCCCGACGACGACCACGTCGAAGTCTTCGGCCGCCTTCACGATTGCTTTGGCCGGCGACCCGAATGCGAACCGCGTCGACAGCTCGGTATCGTGGGCCGCTGCGACCCCCCGCGCTCGGTCGAGGACCGTCTCGGCGTGGGCCTCGGCCGCCTCCTCCAGGCCGTTCTCGAGCACGAGGCTCATCGCCTGCCCCATCATCGGCGACGGCTCCCCGACGACGTGCAGTACCGTGATTTCGGCGTCCGGGTACGCCTCCAGCGCGTGCTCGAGCGCTCGCTCGCTCATCTCCGAGTCCTCTACCGGGACGAGTACCTTCGATATCATACAGGAACTACGACTGACTCGCAGATAAACGTCCTCGCTGCGACCCGGCCGCGACGACTCCCGGCACTGGGTCTCCCCGCCGGCCGCTCGGCTCGCTGCGGGACTTTTGGAACGCGGCGAGAAAACGGGGATATAGAATCGTGAGCGAACGCCGACGACGCGACGTCCGAGTTACGCGAGTTCTCCGCTGTCCTCGGCGGGAGCCGAGGGTCCGAGGAGCGAGTTACGCGAGCTCCTCGATGCGGTCGACGACGGCCTCGGCGTACTCCGTGGTGGAGACCTTCTCGGCGTCCTCGCGCTGGCGGGCGAGGTCGTAGGTGACCGTGCCGGAGTCGATGGTGTCCTCGACGGCGTCACGGATGAGCTGGCCGGCGTCCTCCCAGCCGAGGTACTCGAACATCAGGCGGCCGGAGAGGATGAGCGCGGTCGGGTTCGCCTTGTCCTGACCGGCGCGCTTCGGCGCGGAGCCGTGGACGGGCTCGGCGAGACAGCGACCCTTCCCGAAGTTCGCGCCGGGCGCGATGCCGAGGCCGCCGATCTGGGCGCCCGCGGCGTCGCTGAGGTAGTCGCCGTTGAGGTTCGGCATCGCGAGCACGTCGAACTCGTCGGTGCGCAGCTGCATCCACTGGAGCATCGCGTCGGCGAGGCGCTCCTCGACCATGACGGCGTCCTCCGGAATCTCGACCTCGTCCTGCTCCTCCCAGAGGGAGTCGGGCGCCGCGAAGACCTCGTCGTCGGGGTACTCCTCGTCGGCGACCTCCATGCCCCAGGTGCCGAACTGGCCCTCGGTGAACTTCATGATGTTGCCCTTGTGGACGAGCGTGACCTTGTCGCGGTCGTTCTCGATGGCGTAGTCGATGGCCTCGCGGACGAGGCGCTTGGAGCCCTTCTCCGAGATGGGCTTGAGGCCGAGGCCGATGTCGCCCTCGTGCATCACGCCGTCGAAGCCCATCTCGTCCTCGACGAAGTCACGGACCTGCTCGGACTCGTCGGTGCCGGCCTCCCACTCGATGCCGGCGTAGACGTCCTCGGTGTTCTCCCGGAACGTCACCATGTCCATCTCCTCGGGCGCCTTCATCGGGGACGGGACGCCGTCGAGGTAGTAGGTCGGCCGGACGTTCGCGTAGAGGTCGAGGGTCTGTCGGAGCGCGACGTTGAGGCTGCGGAAGCCGGCGCCGACGGGCGTCGTGAGCGGGCCCTTGATGGCGACGCGGTGCTCGCGGATGGCGTCGACCGTCTCCTCGGGGAGGTTCTCGTCGTACTTCTGTCGGGCGGACTCGCCGGCGTAGACCTCCATCCACTCGACGTCGTGGCCCGTGGCCTCGGCGGCCGCGGTGAGTACCTTCTGGGCGGCCGGGCCGACGTCCTTCCCGATGCCGTCCCCGTGGACGATGGGGATGATGGGGTGGTCGGGGACGTCGAGTTCGTCGGCGCCCTCGTCGTACGTAATCTGCTCCCCCGCTTCGGGGACCTCGATCTTGTCGTAGCTCATGTCGTTTAGACCTCTCGCGAGGCGCCTAAAAGGACTGCTGTTTGCGACGCCCGCGTCAAACCTTGCCGCCTTCGATTTGGCGGCTTTTGCTCACCCGTCCTCGCGCGGTGCGGTCGGGCGCACGAAGTCTGCGAGCGTCACGAGCGCGCCGAGCGTCCAGCCGACGACCGTCGCGATGCCCGCCCACATCCAGACGTAGCCGAAGCCGACCAACCGGAACTGGTCGCGGAGGTACGACGCCACGCCGGCCACCGAGAGGGGGTTGTCCAGCAGCCAGACCGCGAGCGCGTAGCTCGACGGGAAGACGCGGTCGGCCAGCGGCGGCCAGTAGAACGCCGCGACCACCGGCGGCAGGCACAGCGCCGTGACGCCGAGCGGGTACGCCAGCAGCACCGTCGACAGCCGGCCGCCCCGCCGCGCGATGGTCAGCGACAGCACCGCCGCCGGCACGGCGACCGCACCGCCCGCGGCCACCGCTCTGACGCCGACCAGGGGGACATCCAGCAGCCAGACGACCCCGGTCAACGCCGACCAGACGACGGTCGCGGCGATGGCGACGCCCAGCCAGCCCAGCGAGACGGCCGTCCGGAACAGCTTCCGGACGTAGAACCGCACCGCGAAGCCGACGAGTACGAGCGGGTAGATGGCTGCTATCAGGGGCACGCCGAGCGCCGACCACAGCCAGAACGCGACCCGACTGGCTGTCGAGGACGGCGCCCACTCGCCGAGCGCGGGATGGTGGTTCTGGCGGCTCCGGAACCCCATGTCGAGCCAGGCGTCGTGGAGCACCGCCAGGTCGGTCTGGACGCGCGACCACAGCGACGGCGTCCCCCTGGTGCGCCCCTCGCGAGACGCTCGGCTCACCGTTGCCCGAACACCCCGCCGTTCATATCGGTTCGAGCTCGTCGTCGGGGTCGGTGACGAGCTCCGAGATGGCGGTGTCGCGCTCCGCGGCCTGCGCGTCGATGTTCTCCTGAGCGTCGACGGCCTGCTCCTGGAGCGCGTCGATGCGGGGCACGTCGGTGGCGTTCGCCAGCAGCACGGTCGCCCGCAGCCGGTCGGCCGCCGGCCGCGGGTCGTCGCCGGCCAGCACCTCCACGCTGTCGATCTGGGATTCGAGCCACTTGCGCGACCGAACGAGCCCCTTCTGGGAGAGTTCGGCGGGCGGCCCGGAGACGACGATGAGCGCGCGCTCCGCCGACGTGATGTCGGCGGGACACGTCAGCCGGGAGCGCGCCGCCCGCCGCACCAGCCCGTGGACCTTCGTCGCGGCGCCGGTGTGCTCGCCCTCCGCGGCGTCGTTCCGGAGGCGGCCGAGCAGGCCGCGCTGGCGCTGTGTCTCCTCTTCGAGGCTCGCCTCCGCGTACGCGACGGTGGCGACGCCGCCCACCGAGAGCGTGCGCTTCACGTCGCTGGAGTCCATCGCGTTCTCGGAGACGGGCGACCCGTCGTACTCGCCGGGCGCCAGCAGCGCGACGATGCGCTTGGCGATCTCGATATTCGTCTGCTCGTAGCCGGACTCGATGGACTGCGTGCCCTCCCGCCAGGCGTCGTTGTCGAAGACGATGGTGGCGTCCGTCGAGTCAACGAACGACCGGATGGAGCGCGCTGCGTTCAGAGACGCTCGGCCGCCCTCGTCGCCGCTCGGCAGCACGCCGAGGCCGTAGACCGGTTCGCCGTAGCGCTCGCCGAGCGCCTCCGCGAACACGGGGCCGCCGCCGGAGCCGGTGCCACCGCCGAGTCCCGCGACGACGAGGAAGGCGTCGATGTCGTGCAGCGGGACGTTGTCGAGGACGCGCTGCACCTCGCCGAGGTCCTGGCGCGTGAGCTCGGCGCCGAGGTCGGGGTCGGCACCGGCGCCGTGGCCCTTCGAACGCTCGTCCGTCTGGCCGACCAGTATCTGGTGGCGCTGTGGGACGTACTCGAGCTTGTGGAGGTCGATGCGCGCCGAGTTCACGACCGCCGTGAACTGGCAGAGCGAGCGCTCCGTCTTGGTCTCGTACTCGACGATGCGGTCGGCGATTTTCCCGCCCGCGTTCCCGAACCCGATGACGGCGAGCTTCATGGGTGGGAACCCAGCCGGCACGCGCTTTGGTATACAGTGACTACCGGCGCGCCAGGCGGGACTTCCGCACGCCTAAGCCCCCGGGCCTGCCAGACGAACCCATGCGAGTCATCGTACACGGCGGCGCGGGCGGGAGCCCGGACGATCCGGAGCCCCGGCAGGCGACCCTGGAGGATGCGGCCGACGCGGGCGCATCCGAGACTGACCCCGTCGACGCCGTCGAGGCGGCCATCCGCGTGCTGGAGGCCGACCCCCGGTTCAACGCCGGGACGGGCGGCGCGGTCCAGTCCGACGGCGTGGTTCGGACCGACGCGGGCGTGATGGCCAGCGACAGAGGAGCCGGCGACGACCGAGAGGAGTCGCCGAATGGCCGAACGGGGAGCGCAGCGACTCGTGAGGCGGGCGCGGCCGCCTCGATGCCCGGCGTCGAGGCCGCAGTCTCCGTCGCCCGTGCTGTGATGGAGGAGACGCCCCACGTACTCCTGAACGGCGTGCACGCCGTCGACTTCGCCGCCGACGTCGGCGTCGACGTCGAGTGCGACCTCTGGAGCGAGGACACGCGCGAGCGCTGGGACGACCTCGACGACCACCCCGAGGGCTCCCCGACCGAGCACCTCGACTGGATTCGCGACAAGTTCGGCTCCACGGACCCCGGTGGCCGGGAGGAGGAGGACGGAGACGCGGACGAGGGGGTCGACGGCTACGAGAAGGACCACGACACGGTCGGCGCTGTGGCGTTCGACGGCGAGACGCTCGCCGCCGCTACGTCGACCGGCGGTCGCTGGCTCGCGCTCGCGGGCCGGGTCGGCGACGTGCCGCAGATAGGCTCCGGTTTCTACGCCGCACCCGCAGGCGCTGCGTCCGCGACGGGCGCCGGCGAGGACATCGCGAAGACCACGCTGACACGGCGGGCCGTCCGGCACCTGGAAGGTGGGATGGGCGCGCAGGCGGCCGCCGACCGGGCTATCGAGGAGTTCGGCGAGCTCACTGGTTCGTCGGCTGGCGTCATCGTGCTGGACAGCGACGGCGAGTACGGGGAGGCGTTCAACTCCGCCGCGATGCAGACAGCGAGGGATCGAACGTAGTGAAAGCCCTCGTCACGGCGAACGGCGACCGGAGGGAGCCGTGAGCACCGCGAGACGCTGAGCGCAGCGAAGCGTCTCGGTATGGCGAGCGGGGACCAGAGAGCCGCGAACGGCGCGGGAGTGCGGACAGCGAACGTTCCCGGAATCTGCGAGCGCAAGGACCGCCGCCCGTCCCCACCTGCGGGGTACCTCAGATCGTCGCTCGGGTCCCCCGTGGATTCTTTGTGGGGGCGGGTGGAGTCGGTAGCAATGACATCTCGGCTGTTCTTCGACGGCGACGAACTGGATTCGGGAGCGGTGTGGCGGGAGGTCGTGCCGCTCGCGCGACTCGTCGCGGTGGTCGGCGCGGTCGCACTCGTCCCCGTGACGCTGCAGTGGCTGTTCGTGGAGACGCTCGGACTCGTGCCGGTGTTGACGGCTCTGCTCTCGGTCGCGACCCAGTTCGTGCTCGCGGTCGGGGCGGGTGTCGTCTTGCTGTACGTCGTGACGCGAGCACTCCGGCTCGCCGACGACTCGGTGTAGCTCGTCGCTCGCCCGCGACCCGCAACCTCTTTGCCGCGTTCGGGCGAAGCCCGGGGTATGACAGACAGCGTCGAGGTCGGCTCGGAGGCCTACGAGAAGTACGTGGAGGCCGGCGAGATTCTGACGACGGTGATGGCGGAAGCGGCCGACCGCGTAGAAGTCGGAGCGACTCACCTCGAAGTCGCGGACTACGCCGAGGAGCGCATCCACGAACTGGGCGGCGAGCCGGCGTTCCCAGTGAACATCAGTATCGACGAGGAGGCGAGCCACGCGGCACCGGGCGCCGACGACCCGACCGAGTTCGGGGAGGACATGGTCTGCCTGGACGTCGGCGTGCACGTCGACGGCCACATCGCCGACGCGGCGACGACCGTCGACCTCTCCGGGAACCCCGAACTCGTAGAGGCCGCCGAAGAGGCCCTCGAAGCGGCCGTCGACGCCGTCGAGCCGGGCGTCCACACGGGCGAGATCGGTGCCGAGATTCAGGAGGTCATCGAGGCCTACGGCTACAACCCCGTGGTGAACCTCACCGGGCACGGGATGGACGTCTACGACGCACACACGGGACCGAACGTCCCGAACCGCGCTGTCGACTCTGGGGTCGAACTGCAGGCTGGCGACGTGCTCGCCATCGAGCCGTTCGCGACCGACGGCACCGGGAAGGTCGGTGAGGGCACCGACACCGAGATCTACGAGGTCGTCGGCTCGGGGAACGTCCGCGACCGGCGCGCCCGCCAGCTCCTCGAGGACCTGGAGCGATTCGACGGCCTGCCGTTCGCGGCGCGCTGGCTGGACGGCGCGCGCGCCGAGATGAGCCTCCAGCGCCTCGAACGCGCGGACATCGTGCGCTCGTATCCGGTCCTGAAGGAGTCCGACGGCGCGCTCGTCAGTCAGGACGAGCACACGCTGATCGTCACCGAGGGCGGCTGCGAGATTACGACTAACTGAGCGCTCGGGAGCGCCGCTCGTCTGGAAACGTGGCAGGTTCCGGCCGACCGGTCACGCGTCGTTCATGCGCTGGCTGGTCTCCGTCCCGCAGGAGCGACAGGTGGCGACGCGGTAGGGCTCTCGGGAGAACGCGGTGTTCTTCCCGCCTTCCTTCTCCGTTCGGAGTACGACGGAGACGCGGTGCGCAGTCTCGCTGCTGCAGTTGTCGCAGCGCTCCGTCAGCCCGTCCGTCCGTGGAGTCTTGCTCGCCACTGGAACCACTGGTTGTATTCACTCTCACTCGGCATAAATAAACTCGGGTGGGACTGGTGGCTGTTTGTCCCTGGTAGGCCAGGCCGATGGGCACCGAAAGGCTACTGCCGGGGGGCGTCCACGGCTCGAACATGGACCAGGTGTTCGCGCCGTGGCGCATCGAGTGGGTGGAACGCGACGACAAGAACGAGGGCGTCGACTGCGTCTTCTGCGAGTTCCCCGGCCGCGAGGACGCCCGCGAGCACCTCGTCGTCGCGCGCTCCGAGCACGCCGCGGTGATGCTGAACAACTACCCGTACAACCCCGGCCACTGCATGGTCATCCCGGACGCCCACACCGGCGACTACACCGACCTCGGCGACGACGCGCTGCTCGACCACGCCCGCCTGAAGCAGGCGACCTTCGACGCCCTCGACGCCGCGATGGGGCCTGACGGCTTCAACGCCGGCCTGAACCTCGGCGGGAGCGCGGCCGGCGGCAGCATCGACGACCACCTCCACACGCACGTCGTGCCGCGGTGGAACGGCGACACGAACTTCATGCCAGTCATCGGCGACACGAAGGTCATCGTGGAGGCTCTCGAGGACACCTACGACCGAGTCCACGAGGCGTTTGCCGCCCATCCGGCGGCCGTCGACGACGATGGCGCCGTCCGGCTGTTCTTCGACTGAGCCGAGACTCCAGCGGGCGTTTGAGTCAAAGCAAGGAATATCTCGGCCCGTCCTGATACCCCGGGTATGACCCTCCAGCAGACTCGACGCGCCGTCCTGGCGACCGGAACTTCGCTCGCCGTGACGGCCCTCGTCGGCTGTTCGGCGGTCCCCGGCTTCGGTCCCGATTCCGACGGCGCGGGCCCGGACGCGGGCGGGGACTCCTACGGCATCGTCGTCAGCAACGACACGGACGAGACCTACCCCGTCACGGTCACCGCCGGCCCCCGCGGCGAGGACCCCTTCTTCGAGGAGACGGTCGAGAGCACGCCCGACGAGGACCACGAGTGGGACAGCGTGCTGACCGGGGAGGGCCTGTTCGTCGTCGCGGCCGACGTCGACGCAGAGCACTTCCACGAGGAACTGAGCCAGACCCAGCGCACCGTCACCGTCGGCACCGAGAACTCGATGGACGTCGAGGACGTCCTCGTCTACCTTCGCCCCGAGGCCGACGGCGTCGTTCTCGACGTGGACATGGACTGGAGGCGGTAGCGCCGATCCGGCCGAACGCCCGAAACCGAAAGGACGAACCCCCCAGCCGGGATAGCTCGCGGTGATGGAGCGCAAGCGGGCGGTCCGCCGGGTCGGGCTCGTCGTGCTCGCGGCGAACCTCGGCCTCGTCGCCGCGAAGGGGGCCGCGTGGTGGGCGACCGGCAGCCTCGCGGTCGGCTCCGAGGCCGTCAACAGCCTGGCCGACGTCGCGTACTCGGTGGTCGTCCTCGGCGGGCTCTATCTCACGACGCAGCCGCCGGACTTCGAGCATCCGCACGGCCACGAGCGCATCGAGCCGTTCGTCTCGCTCGTGGTCGCGCTGGGCGTGCTCGCGGCGGGCGCCGCCATCCTCTGGCAGGCGAGCACGTCCCTGCTCGCAGGCGACGTCGGCCGGAGTGCCGGTGTCGCCGGCGTCGTCGTGCTCTCGGGGACGGCGGTCGCGAAGTACGGGCTCTATCGGTACGTGCTCGGCGTCGCCGAGGACCACCACTCGCCCGCCCTGCGCGCGACCGCACTCGACAACCGCAACGACATCCTCACCGCCGGCGCGGCGCTCGCTGGCGTCCTCGGGTCGGCGGCCGGCTACCCAGTGCTCGACCCCCTGGCGGCGTTCGTGGTCGCTATCGGCATCCTCCACACGGGCTACGAGATCGTCCGCGACAACCTCAACTACCTCGTCGGCGCAGCCCCGCCGGAGGACCTCCGCGAGGAGATTCTCGCCCGCGCCCTCTCTCACCCCGACGTGGAGGGCGCTCACGACGTCGTCGCCCACTACGTCGGCCCGGAAATCGACGTCAGCCTCCACGTCGAGGTGCAGGGCGAGATGACCCTCTACGAGGCCCACGACATCGAGACCGAACTCATTCTCGACCTCGAATCCATCCCGGAGGTCGACGACGTCTTCGTACACGTCGACCCGAAGGAACTCGGCGAGTGGAAAGCAGAGGGAGAGCCAGCGGACGCAGCCGAGTAGTCGGCCGCGGCGTGAGCGGCGTCAGTCCGCGGTCGTGCTCACGCGACCGTCGTCGGCGTCGACGGGCGTCACCGGTTCGCCGAACGCGTAGACGGTCTGGTGGCCCGTGATTTCGACCGTCGCGAAGTCACCGGGTTCGAGGCCGTGGTCGGTCGCGTGCTGGACGATGACCTGGCGGTAGGACTGGTCGTAGCACTTCACGGAGTCACCGGTCCCCTGCTCGACGACGAGCACGTCGCGCTCGGTGCCGACCATCTCCTCGTGGGCGTCGCCGACGACGTCCATCTTCAGTTCGCTCATCGCCTTCGAGCGGTCCTTCTTCGTCTGACCGCCCAGCCCCTTCATGTCCGCGGCGTCGGTGCCCGGGCGCTTCGAGAACCGCGTGACGTTGATCTTCTCCGGCCGGGTCTCCCGCAGGAGGTCCATCGACTGCTCGTGGTCGGCGTCGTCCTCGGTCGGGAAGCCGACGATGAAGTCCGTGGACAGCGTCCACTCGTCGAGGTAGTCGTCGAACGTCTCCACGATGTCGAGGTACTGGCTGACCTCGTGCTGGCGGCGCATGTCCGCGAGCACGTCGTCGCTGCCGGACTGCACGGGCGCGTGCAGGAAGTTGTATATCTCGTCGTGCTCGGCGAACACGGCGGCGAGCTCCTCGCGGATGCCGTGGACGCCGCCTGGGTTCGCCATCCCGACGCGGACGCGGAAGTCGCCCTCGATTTCGGTGGCGATGCGTTCGAGGAGCTCCGGGAGCTTTCGCTCCCCGTTGTCCCAGCCGTAGACGCCCGTGTCCTGGCCGGTGATGCGAACCTCTTTCGCCCCGGCGTGGACGAGCGCGCGGGCCTTCTCGACGTTCTCCTCGACCGGCGGCGAGTCCACGCGTCCGGTCGCCTGCTTCGTGATGCAGTACGAGCAGTTGCTCATGCAGCCCCGGGCGATGGGGAGAATCCCCACCACTCCGTCCAGGATGGGTTCGGCGTCCGGCGTCGTCGTCGGGCACTCGCCGTTCGTCACGGCCTCCGGGACCTCGTCCCAGTGCAGCACCTGGGCGTCAAGGTCCGCTGCGGCGAACTCCTCGCCCTGCGCGAGCGCCATGCAGCCCGTGACTATCAGGTCCGCCGTCTCGTCTTCGAGTTCTTCGGCCCGCCGGAGCATGTTGCGCTCCGTCTTCTCGACGACCGTACAGGTGTTGAGGATGGCGACGTCCGCTTCGGCCGGCCCCTCGACCTCGTGGTGGCCGGCGTCGCGGAGGCGCCGCTCGATCTCGCGGCTCTCGCCGCGGTTCGAGGTGCACCCGTACGTCTCGATGTGGTAGCGGGCCATCGCTACCCAGTCGTTGCCCGCGCGCGGCCAAAAGGGATGCGGTAGCCGGCGCTGTCGCCTCGAACCGACGGTCGAGACCCCAAACGATACAACTGCTTGCGACGAACCGCCGGCGATGCCCTCCAGACGACGATTCCTCGCGACGAGCGCAGCCGGTGCGACGACCGTGCTCGCGGGCTGTAGCGCGCTCCCGGGCGGCGGTGACGGCGACGACGGGAGCGACGAACAGAGCGTCGAACCGAGCGACGACACGCCCCGCGAGGTCCACGTCGAGTCGGGGTGGCCGAACCCCCGGCGGAACCCCGCGCACACCGCCTGGGTCCCGGACGGCGGGCTGTCGGACCCGAGCGTCGAGTGGCGCTCCGAGCCGGTGGCGTTCAACGCCAGGCCGACCGTCTCGGGCGCGACGGTCGTCGTCGGCGCCGACGGCCTCCAGGGAATCGACGTGGTCTCCGGGGACACGCTCTGGTCGTCGCGGTACGGGAACGACGCGTGGGCCGCACCGGTAGTCGACGACGTGGCGTACACGACCACCCGAACCCTCGAGGGAGACGACCAGCCAGGGGTCGTCGGCGTGGGTGCGGTCGGCGGCGACGTCGTGGAGACGATAGCGACCGAGGCGACCGTTCAGATGCCGCCGACGCGGTCTTTCGACGGCAGCCGCGACCGGCGCTTCCTCCCGGTCGAGGGCGGCGTTCGCGCGGTCGAACCCGACGACGGGGACGGTGACGCGACGAACACGGACTCCGGCGAACCGGACCGTGGCTGGCGGCAGGACACGTTCGGCAACCACGCCGCGCCGCTGGCCTACGACTCCGGGCTGGTCGTCGCCGCCACCGAGTCGGGCGAGGTGTACACGTTCGGGATGAACGGCGGCGGGAATTGGCGCACCGACCTCGACGACATGGTGACGGTCCCGCCCGTGGTGGGCGCTCAGCGCGTCTACGTCGGCACCCACGAGCAGGTCGTCGCCCTGAAGCGCTTCGACGGCGGCGAGGCGTGGTCGATTCCTCGCCCGTCGACGGTCCCGCTCGCGCTCGACGACGGCCGGCTGTACACGATTCACAGCGACACACTCGTCGCTCGCTCGCCGCGCTCCGGCGGGACGCTCTGGGAGACGTCGCTCGAATACCCCGCGTCGACGGCGCCAGCGGTCGGCAGCGACGCCGTCTACGTCGGGACCCGGGGCGGGGACCTGCAGGCGTTCGGCACCGAGAACGGCGAGCAGCGGTGGACGACGTCGGTCGGCGACGCGCTCACGTCGACGCTCGCGCTCACCCGCGACAGGCTGTACGCCGTCGCGGAGGCCCAGCGGGGGCACCACCGGGTCGTGGCGCTCGCCTGACCCAAACGGCTACAAGACCCTCCCGAGAAGGCCCGGTGATGCCCTCCAGACGACGATTTCTCGCGACGAGCGCGACGGTCACAGCGACCGGGCTCGCCGGGTGTAGCGCGCTCCCGGTCGGCGACGAGTCGGTCCCGCTGGGCGACGATTACCCGGACGGCGAGTACGCGACGGCGTCCAGCGGCTGGTCGACGTACCGCCGAGACGGCGCGAACACGGCCTGTGCGGTCGACGCGTCGCCGATCGAGGACCCGAGCATCGAGTGGGAGTCCCCGCGGTTCCCGAGCGTTCACTGGACGCAGTCCCGGACGCTGACGGTCGACGGTGCCACCGTCTACACCGGCGGCGATGCGATACGCGCCTTCGACCTGCTGTCCGGCGAGGAGGTCTGGGCTGCGGAGGACGTGCTGTCCTCGGTTGCCGCGCCGGACGTCCACGACGGCGTCGCGTGGACTCGAGCGGGCACCGAGGACTCGACGGAGGCGGGTCTCACACGCGACACGTCGACGGTAGTCGGTCTCGACGTCGGCGACGGCGAGGTGACCGACCGCCGCGAGTTCACGGTCGACATCTACGGGCAGCCGTCGGTCGCCGGGCGGACGCCGTACCTGGTCGCGGAGACGGTCGACGGCGGCGTCGCCGGGACGCTCGTCGGCGAGGCGACCGACAGCACGCCGGAGTCGGATACCTGGAGCTACGACGTCTTCGCCGACGGCGCGTTCCGGCCCGCGACCACCCGGGAGGTCGCCGTCACGTCCTTCGCCGGCGAGGTGTACCGGTTCAGTGCGTTCGGCTACCCGGTGTGGCGGACGGACCTCCGGCGGCGCCCGCGGTCGTCGCCGGTGGTCGGCGCGACTCGGCTATACGTCGCAACCGAGCACGGCGCCGTCGCGCTCGACCGGGAGACCGGCCAGGTCGACTGGGAGTACGACGGCGTTGGGGTGGACGGTGACGCGAACACGGATAGGGAGGAGACGGTAGTGCAGCGCTCGGGCGTCGCCTTCGACGGCGCGCGGCTGTTCCTGTCGGGGCCGCGGTCGCTGCACGCGGTGTCGGCGGAGACCGGCGAGCGCCTGTGGCGCCACGAGTTCGACGAGCGGCCGACTGCACTCCCGGCGGTCGGCGGCGGCCGGGTGTACGTCGGCACTGACACCGAGGTCCACGCTCTCGACGTCGACGGCACTCACCAGTGGGAGTTCGACCTCGACGACCCCCTCGGGGAGACGCTCGCCGTGACCGGCGGCCGCCTGCTCACGCTCGTGAACCGGGGACGTGACAACGAGGTGGCCGTCGTCTCGCTCGCGTAGCTCTGGGGAACCCGTCCGCCTAGGCGTCGAACGAGTCGACGATGGCGACGCCCGAGGAGGCGCCGATGCGGACCGCGCCCGCGTCGAACATCGCCTGGGCCTGCTCGTAGTTCCCGACGCCGCCGCTGGCCTTCACGGGGAGGTACTCGCTCATCAGTTCGACATCCGGGACCTCGGCGCCGCCGTCGGCGAACCCCGTCGAGGTCTTCACCATGTCGGCGTCCGCGGCCTCGGCGGCCTCGCAGGCGGCGTGCTTCTCGTCGTCGGTCAGCAGCGCCGTCTCGATGATGACCTTCACCGGGAGCTGCGTGGCCTCGACGACGGCGGCGATGTCCTCCTCGACGGCGTCGCGCTGGCCGGCTTTCACGCGGCCGACGTTGATCACGAGGTCGAGTTCGTCGGCGCCGTCCTCGCGGGCGCCCTCGGCCTCTGCGACCTTCGCGGCGGTCGCGTGCTGGCCGTGCGGGAATCCGATGACGGTGGCGACGGTGAGGTCCTCGGGCGCGTGCTCGCTGGCCTCCGGGACGTAGCACGGCGGGATACAGACGTTCATGCCGTACTCGGCGGCCTCGTCGACGACGCGCTCGACGTCCGCGGGCGTGGTCTCCGGCCCGAGCACGGTGTGGTCGATGCGGGAAGCGAGTTCCTGGCGGTCCATACCCGACAGCGCGCGCCCGTCGACAAAAGAACCCCCGACTCTCCTCGCTGATAACTGCAGCCGAACGTTGAAATACGGGAATCGGAACCGAACTGGTATGCATCGTGTATCCAGACGCGGCCTGTTAGCCACAGCCGGGGCCACGGCCGTCACCGGACTCGCCGGCTGTACGGGCTTCGGCGGGTCGAGCGAGCCGGTGACGGTCGGCTCGCTCCTCCCGCTGTCGGGGCCGGGCGCGCTCGGTGAGGTCGCTGCCCACCACGAGCGAGCGGTCGGCGCCGCCGTCGAGCACGCCAACCGCGCCGGAGGCGTCGACGGCCGCGAGGTCGTCCACGTCTCGAAGGACACCGCAGCCGACCCCGAGACCGCCGCCGAAGCGTACGACGAACTCGCCGCCGAGGGCTCGCTTCTGTCCGTCGTCGGACCGGTCATCAGCGGTGTCACGGGGTCGCTCACGGAGCGCGCCGCCGAGGACCGGACGCTGCTCGTCAGCCCGTCGAGCACGGCGCCGTCGCTGGCGTCCGCGGGCCGCACCGACGACGGGAAGTTCTTCGCGCGGACGTGCCCGAACGACAGCCAGCAGGCCGCCGTCATGGCCAAGATCGTCGACGACGACGCGTACGCGGGCGCCGACACGGCTGCCGTCTTCTACCTCGACGACGCGTTCGGGTCGGCGCTCGCCGACGCCATCGAAGGCGTTCTCGACGCCGACGTCGTCGCGAGCGTCTCCTACCCGGGGTCTGCCGAGAACCCCGAACCACCGGTCGACGACGCGCTCGCGCCCGACCCTGACGCCGTCGCGTTCGTCGGGTCGCCGGGCTCGTCGACGGCCGTCCTGGAGGAACTACTGGTCCGCGACTACGAGGGCGAGATTGCACTGAGCTCTGGGCTGGTGCCGTCGAACCCGTCGCCGAACTGGAAGGGAGTCTACACGGCGTCGGTCGCCAGTGCGAACACGGTCGGCACGAAGCGTCTGCGCCGCCAGCTCTCGGACGTCGCGCCCCTGATGGTGTACACCACGAACGCGTACGACGGCGCCGCGCTCTCGATGCTCGCCGCCGAGTACGCCGGTCAGGCGTCCTCGCCCGCGGCCGCCGGGGCACTCCAGTCGGTCTCCGGCGGCGTCGGGCACTCGGTCACGGTCGGCGAGTTCGACCGCGCCCGCGACCTCGTGGAGGCGGGCCGCGACCTCAACTACGAAGGTGCGACCGGCGCGGTCGACCTCGACGACGACCTCGAACCACTGACAGGCTATCTCGTCCGGCGGGTCGCCGACAGCGGGATGGCCACCCTCGAACTGCTGAAGCGCTCGTTCTTCGCCGGCGGTGGTGACGCGTGAGCGACGCCGACTCGGGGTTCTTCGAGCGGTTCCTGCCGGGCCGCATCCGGCGCAGCTACGCCGCGAAGTTCAACGTCGTGTTGCTCGTGGTGGTGCTGGTGGTGGCGGCGGCGGGCGGCTTCATTCACCTCCAGACCCAGCAGAGCGTCGGCGACGACACCCGCAGCGAGGTGTCGGGAATCGCCGAGCAGCAGGCCGCGTCGCTGCACGACTGGGTCGCCCAGAAGGAGGCGACCGCGCGCTTCCTCGCGGCCGGCCTCGGCGGGGACTCCGTCTGGGCGAGCGAGGTCGAACCGCAACTGGAGCGCGAACTCGCGACCCTCCAGGAGAACGTGCTCGCCATCCACGTCGTCTCGACGGGGACGGACAGCGTGGTCGCGAGCACGGACGACGCGCGCTCCGGCGAGTCGCTGTCCAGCGAGGACGTGCCGTGGTTCGACACCATCGCGGACGGCGCCAGCGGCGTCCAGATGTCCGAGCCGTACACCGCGAACGGTGAGCCGGTCGTGGCGGTGACGGCGCCGACGGACAAGACGGGCTGGGTGCTCGTGATGACAGTCTCGCTGGCCGAGCGCTCGCAGTCGTTCAACTCCCCCATCGCGACCGGGGACGTGAAGGTCGTCGACGGGGACGGCACCATCGCGTTCGACAACCGGAATCGTGCGTTGCTGGAGCAGTACACCGACGACAGCGGCGAGGTGCCCGGCGCAGTCGCCACGGCCCGCGAGGGTGAGACGGTCTTCGAGGTCAGCGGCGAGCGCACCGGTATGGGCGACGGACAGTACGCGACGGCGTACGCGCCGGTCGCGGGCACCGATTGGGTGCTCGCCTACCACGTGCCTCGCGGCGAGGCGTACGCGCTCCAGTCCCAGGTCACCCAGTACCTCGCCGGGCTGGTCGTCGTGGCGCTCGTCGGCGTGCTGCTGGTCGGGCTGACGGTCGGCCGACGCACCTCGAACGCGCTCGACGAACTCTCCGGCGTGGCGTCGGCGGTCGCCGATGGCGACCTCGATACAGACGTCCCGGAGACCGACCGCACCGACGAACTCGGCCAGCTCGTGGAGTCCTTCCAGGGGATGCAGACGTACCTCGGGACGGCCGCGAGCCAGGCCGACGCGCTCGCCGAGCAGAACTTCGACGCGGACGTGCTCGACGAGGACCTCCCCGGGTCGTTCGGGGCGTCGCTGTCCCAGATGCACACCCGCCTGGAGGCACTCATCACGGACCTCGACGAGGCCCGGGAGGACGCCGAACAGACCCAGCAGGACGCCGAGGAAGCGCGCCGCGAGTCCGAGCGCCTGAACGAGCGCCTGGAGCGCCGCGCGTCGTCGTTCAGCGACGAGATGGCGGCGGCCGCCGACGGCGACCTCACCCGGCGACTCGACGAGGACGCCGAGAGCGAGCCGATGCAGGACATCGCCGCGGCGTTCAACGACATGATGGAGGACGTGGAGGCGACGCTCTCTCAAGTCCGCTCTATCGCGGACGCCGTCGACCGGGCGAGCACCGACGTCTCCACGAGTTCCGCGGAGATGCGGAACGCGAGCGACCAGGTCAGCGACTCCGTCCAGGACATCTCGGCGGACGCCGACCGCCAGCGCGACCGCCTCGGCACGGTCGGGGACGAGGTCACGTCGCTGTCTGCGACCGTCGAGGAGATCGCCGCGAGCGCCGACGACGTCGCCGAGACCGTCGACGAGGCCGCGACCGAGAGCGAGCGCGGCCGAGCGCTCGGCGAGGACGCGGTCGCCGAACTCGAACGCATCGAGGCGACCGCCGACAGCGCCGTCGAGCGCGTCAACGCCCTCGAAGAGGCGGTCGACGCTATCGGCGAGGTCACCGGTGTCATCACTGACATCGCGGAGCAGACGAACATGCTCGCGCTGAACGCGAACATCGAAGCCGCCCGCGCCGACAAGAGCGGCGACGGCTTCGCGGTGGTCGCCGACGAGGTGAAGTCCCTCGCCGACGAGACCAAGGAGTCTGCCGCCGAGATCGAGGGCCTCGTCGAGGACGTGCAGGACGACGTCGAGGCGACCGTCGAGGACATGGCAGACCTCGGTGAGCGCGTCGACGCCGGCAGCGAGACCATCGAGGCCGCGCTGTCCGCCCTCGACGACATCGGCGGCCGCGTCGAGCAGGCGAACGCGAGCGTACAGTCCATCAGCGAGGCGACCGACGAGCAGGCCGCCTCTACGGAGGAGGTCGTGACGATGACCGACGAGGTCGAGGACCTCAGCGACCGCACCGCGACGGAGGCCCAGCAGGTCTCCGCGGCCGCCCAGGAGCAGGCCGCCTCGGTCTCCGAGGTCGCCGGCCTGGCCGACGAACTCGACGACCAGGTCTCGGACCTCAACGCCCTGCTCGCGCAGTTCGAGACCCGCGAGGAGCTGCGCGACGAGGTCTCGGTGACCGACGGTGAGGACGCCGCGTCAAGGGACGACGACTCGGACACGGCGGCCGCCGACGGTGGCGAACCCACGGACGCTGCGGCGGGCGACGACACAGCCGACGATTCGGACGTCGGCCCGGACGAGGCGACCGACGGCGGCTTCGTCTTCCGCTGACCGGGGTCGCCGAACTCTTTTCCTCGTGGGCGCGTAGGACCCGTATGGTCAACGAGGACGTGCGAGCGACGGCGGCGGACATCGCGGAGATGGAAATCCGGGGGGCGGCGACCATCGCGCGGGCCGCCGCCGACGCGCTCGAATCCCAGGCGAGAGCCAGCGACGCCAGCGACCCGGTGGCGTTCCGGGCGGAGATGCGCGAAGCCGCCCGTCACCTCCGGGACACCCGCCCGACGGCGGTGAGCCTGCCGAACTCGCTCCGGTACGTGCTCCGGAACCTGGAGGGCGAGACGGTCGCGGCGCTGCGGGCGTCCGCCGTCGACGCCACCGAGTCGTTCCGCACCCAACTCGACCGCGCACAGGACGACCTGGGCGACATCGGCGCGAACCGACTGCGCGACGGCGACGTCGTGATGACGCACTGCCACTCGACGGACGCGCTCGCCTGCGTGAAGGCGGCCATCGACGACGGCAAGCACATCGAGGCGGTCGTGAAGGAGACCCGGCCGCGCAAGCAGGGCCACATCACGGCCGAGCAGCTCCGCGAGTGGGACGTCCCGGTGACGGTCATCGTGGACAACGCCGGCCGCCGGTACCTCGACGAGGTCGACCACGTGCTCGTCGGCGCGGACTCTATCGCCGCCGACGGCTCCGTCGTCAACAAGGTCGGGACGAGTATGCTCGCCGTCTCCGCCCGCGAGCGCGGCGTCCCCGTGATGGTCGCCGCCCAGACGCTGAAGCTCCACCCGGACACCCTCACCGGGCACACGGTCGAGATCGAGATGCGCGACGAGACCGAGGTGCTGTCGACAGCGGACCGCGAACGATTGGGGAACCCGAACGTCGAGAACCCCGCGTTCGACGTGACGCCACCCCGCTACGTCGACGCCATCGTCACCGAGCGCGGCCAGTTCCCGCCGGAGAGCATCGTCACGCTGATGCGGGAGCTGTACGGCGACGGAACCACCGAGCCCTGGACCGAGGACTGACGAGCCTCCCCTCTCTGGCAGGTGAAGGGCAACACTTTCCTCGCGAGCGTGCCGCCACCCCGTATGGACGCTCTCGCGCTCTCCGGCGTGCTCCCGAGCGGCTTCGCGCTCCCGCCGCTCCCGTACCTCGCCGTCGTCGCGGCCGTCACACTCGCGGTTCTGGCGGGCCTCCGCCGCGAGCGCCCGCCCGTCGACGCCCGAGTCGTGCTCGCGTTCGCGCCCTGGATGGTGCTCGGCTCGAGCCTCTACGTCTGCTACCAGCTCGCGCTCTACCCTGCCACCGTCTCGCCGTTCTTCGGCTCCCCCATCGTCTACGCGTCGACGTTCGCTGTCGCCGGTGCGACCTGGCTGGCCGCCCGGCGCGCTGGACCGTCGGTCCCCACCGTCCCGACGCTCGCCGTGGTCGGCGCCGCGCTCGCCGTCCTCCCGATTGGAGCCGCCCTCTACCGTGGGTGGACCGAGCAGAGCCTCACCGTCGCGTGGCCGCTCGCAGCCGTCGTCGCGGCCGTCGTCCTGACCGCCGGAACGTGGGCCGTGGTCGCACGCCTGCGCCCCGATGACGCCAGCGCGGTCGGGGCCGCGGGCGTGCTCGCCGTCTTCGGGCACGCGCTCGACGCCACCTCCACGACCGTCGGCGTCGACGTGCTCGGCTACGGCGAGCAGACGCCGCTGTCGGCCGCCATCATGGAGTTCGCCGCGACGCTCCCGACCGAACCTCTGCTCGGCGTCGGCTGGCTGTTCGTCGTCGTGAAGCTCGCGCTCGCGGCCGCCGTCGTCGCCCTGCTCGCGGACTACGTCCGGGACATTCCCTCGGAGGGCTACCTCCTGCTGGCCGTCGTCGCCGCCGTCGGCCTCGGCCCCGGCGCCCACAACGTCGTGCTGTTCGTCGCGGCGAACCCCGCAGGATTTTAGCCGCCGGCCCCGTTCGCCGGTGGTATGGTTCGAGTCGTCGCCGCCGGCCACGTCAACTGGGACGTCACGCTCCGCGTGGACG